>TARA_R110000850_G_scaffold271031_2_pt1 | contig 326540 bp, 305 predicted proteins | sample TARA_R110000850 | Tara Oceans TARA_R110000850 (sample SAMEA4397586) | marine metagenome | biome: Polar Biome; feature: [SRF] surface water layer (ENVO:00010504); material: water (ENVO:00002006), including particulate matter (ENVO:01000060) such as... | depth 5 m | reverse complement strand
AAACACTCCTTAAGGAAAAGTCCAAATTAGTTTGAAGACATACAAACGTCTTCATAAGTCTGTGTTTTTATTTAACTTCTCTTATCCAATAATTTACAAAAAAAAGAAAGATTTCTTTACAGTTAAGTATCGTTTTAGCAACAGTTTAACCAAATATTGAGAAGGTTTTAGGAGAGGCTTTACAAAAAAAACCGTTTCCTGATAGTATGGCATTTTTTTAGACATAAAGAATGCCTGCCGGACAAACAGCTTTTTTAAATGCTAACTACCGGAAACGGAACTTTTTGTCCTGATACTAAGCGGGACAATGCTTTAAGAAACTTTTTTTTCTCCTTTAGGTTGATCTTCATACCAATCCTTAAAGGTCTTTTTGGTTTTGTAACGGTCCCGAAGTACTTTGAAAACGGCAATAAGTAAAAAAGCAGTACCAAGAATCCAAAGAATATATATCAGCGGATACACGGGACTCAATACAGAAAATACGGTTACCGCCAGTAAAGCAATGGTGGCTATTGCAAGCCATATGTATGATTGATTTTTCATATACATAATATACAAAAATCATAAGATTTTGATTGTTAAGGCATTGATAAATATTCTTAAGGTTTTATATACAGCTATTTCTCAGTTAAATGCCCCCTGGTGTAGCTATAGATTTTGAAATTTATAGTAAAGTAGATACAAACTATAAAAGATATAATTTTTTTTATAAATTGTGTTTGTATCCCTTAAAATTTAATTTATATTTGCATCCGCTTAGCGAAAGTTGAGCACGCATAAAGGTAACACTACCTTCCTCCTTAGCTCAGTTGGTTAGAGCATCTGACTGTTAATCAGAGGGTCCTAGGTTCGAGCCCTAGAGGGGGAGCAAAGTTCGAGTCCGCCAAAGGCGGAGGAGCATAAAAAAAATCCGAACCTAACCGTTCGGATTTTTTTATTTTGGCCTCGTAGTTCAATGGATAGAATAGAAGTTTCCTAAACTTTAGATGCAAGTTCGATTCTTGCCGAGGTCACATTTTTTAGTAATCAGTGGGCAGTTACCTCAGGCAGTATGGGTCTCAGTCATTAACACCTTACCTTTTCTTCAACATATCCAGCGCCACATCCACAATCATATCTTCTTGTCCGCCCACCATTTTGCGTTTGCCCAATTCCTGTAAAATATCCCCGGTTTTGAGTCCGTAAGTGTTTGCAGCTTTTTCTGCGTGCAATAAAAAACTGGAATAAATACCGGCATAGCCCAGCGAAAGGGTTTCCCTGTCGACACGCACAGGTCTTTTTTGTAAAGGCCTGATGACATCATCAGCCAGGTCCATCAGTGCATAGAGGTCGCAGTTGTTTTCTTTTCCCATTCTGTTCAATACCGCGATAAGCACTTCCAGCGGGCAATTTCCCGCTCCGGCGCCCATTCCTGCAAGCGAAGCATCAAGACGCGTAGCCCCGTGTTCCATCGCGACGATGGTATTGGCAACACCCAACGATAAATTGTGATGACAGTGAATCCCTATTTGGGTTTTGGGATCCAATACCTCTTTAAACGCACGCATTCTATCCACCACATCCTGCATCAGCAAAGCCCCTGCAGAATCGGTTACATAGACACAATCGGCTCCGTAGCTTTCCATCAGTTTTGCCTGCTCCGCCAGTTTCTTTGGCGGATTCATATGCGCCATCATCAAAAACCCGGCAACATCCATCCCCAGGTCTTTTGCAGCTGCAATGTGTTGTGCCGCAACATCTGCCTCAGTACAATGGGTCGCAATACGCACCGATTTCACACCCAGTTTTGCGGCACGTTTCAAGTCGCTTATGGTGCCAATACCGGGTAACAAAAGGGTGGTCAAAACAGCGTGGTCAAGGGTTTCGGCAATGCCTTCCAGCCAGTCCCAATCGGTATGTGCACCAAACCCGTAATTAAAACTTCCGCCGGCCAGGCCGTCGCCGTGTGCAATTTCAATAGCATCAACCTTGGCATCGTCCAGCGCTTTAGCAATTTGAAACACCTGCTCTTTGGTATATTGATGGCCAATGGCGTGCATGCCGTCTCTTAACGTGACGTCTTGTATATATATTCCCGCAAAGGCGGGAATCTCGTTATTATTACTCATAATTTTTATTATTTAATTCACTTCGATTTCGGCACTTCGACAAGCTCAGTACATCGCTCCGCTCAATCTCCGTTTAATTCCGTTTTATCATTTTTCATTTGCAGGTGGCTGAGGGGAGCCGAAGCCATGCTACGAACCCACAAGCCGTTCCCCCGCCGCCAACGCAGCTGAGGTCATAATATCCAGATTTCCGGCATATTCAGGCAGATAATGCCCGGCGCCGATGACTTCCAGTAAAATGGTGGTTTTGAGTCCGTGTACTTTTCCCAATCCTTCAATAAAAACCGGATCGCTTTCCGGAATGTCTTCAAATTGCACTTCTTGTTTTAAGGTATACCCGGGCACATACTGTTGTACTTCAGTTTCCATGTCTTTAATGCTTTGTCGAATAGCTTCCCGGTCTGCCGGTTCGCTTAAGGTTAAAATGGTATCCCGCATTACCAATGGCGGTTCTGCAGGGTTGAGGATGATGATGGCCTTTCCGCGTGCAGCGCCCCCCACTTTAACAATCGCGTCTGAAGTGGTTTCCGTAAATTCATCAATATTGGCACGTGTTCCCGGCCCGGCCGACTTGCTGGCGATGGCAGCGACAATTTCTGCATAATGCACTTTGGCAACCCTTGATACCGCAGCGACCATAGGGATGGTTGCTTGTCCGCCACAGGTCACCATATTGACGTTATCCAGGTCTTTGATTCCTTTAAAGTTCACCGCCGGTACCAGAAACGGACCGATTGCCGCAGGGGTCAGGTCCACCATTTTCTTGCCGGGAAAGGCTTTTATTTTTTCATAATTGTAGTGATGCGCTTTCGCGGAAGTGGCGTCAAAAATGACTTCGATATCTTTAAACTCGGGCATTTCAATCAAGCCGTCAATGCCTTTTGCGGTAGTTTTTACGCCCAATCGCTCAGCGCGTTTGAGTCCGTCAGAATCAGGGTCGATGCCAACAAGGACAACCACCTCAAGCAATTTTGAGGTGCGGATGATTTTGATTAACAAATCGGTTCCTATATTTCCCGGGCCGATGATGGCAACTTTGGTTTTTTGCATGTAAAAGGTTTTAAATAAAAATGGGCAATGCATATAAAACAATTCCCAAGATAAAAATCACAGAAAGAATATGTACCATTTTATGGTTAATTTTCAGGAAAATAAATTGTTCGATGGTCCTGCCCAGCCAAAATAGTGACATCCCCGCAAGGAAAAAGTTTCCGAGCGTGGTTTCCATTAATTCTGAAGGGAAGAGAAAACACAATACCCCTACAAAAATAAAAAAGTAGATAAGGCGTATGTTGGCAATCTGAACAATGGCACGGTTGGCGTGACTGAGTTGCTGAAGGTCTTTTTTCCACCGAAACAACTTCCAGAAATACATATGAAAAACGGCAAACCCGATGGAGTACACCCCACAGAGGTAAATGAGTATGGTGCCGGTCTCCATATTTAAATTATGTAAAGTTTATAGCTACGGTGCCGAGGCCTTCCACGGTTGCTTTGATTTTATCACCTTCCACCACATTGACCATGGGTCCTAAAGCACCCGATAAAATTACATCACCGGCTTGCAGGGGATGGCCCATTTCCACCATTTTTTTAGCCAGCCATTGTACCGCAATAAGTGGTGATCCCAGACAGGCGGAACCGCTTCCCTGGGAAACCAATTGGTTGTTTTGAAAGAGTTGCATCTCGCAATCAATCAGGTCAATTTCTGAGAGTTGCTTTTTTACATTCCCCAGCACATAATGACTCGCCGAGGCATTGTCTGCAATGGTGTCAGTGATTTTGATGTTCCAACCGGCGATGCGGCTTCCCACGATTTCGATGGCTGCCACGGCATAGTCGATGGCTGCTTCAATTTCAGGAAGGCTTGGGTTTGGGGAGTTAATGTCTTTTTTAAGGACAAAGGCAATTTCTGCCTCTACCTTGGGTTGCATCGTTTCTGAAATGGGGAGGTTTCCTCCGTTTTCAATTTCCATAGTGTCAAACAACATCCCAAAATCAGGCTGATCGACACCCAGTTGTTGTTGCACTTTTACTGAAGTGAGCCCGATTTTTTTACCCACAATCACCGCACCGTTTTCAATGCGTTGCTGAGCAATGATATGCTGCACGGCATAAGCGTTTTCCTGAGAGCTTTCGCCTATGAGCGATCTCACGGGTTCACAAGGTATTTTGGTGTCCTGTGCTTTTTGCAAGGCTGCTGCTGCCCGTGTTATTTGGGTTGAATAGGGCATTATTTTGGGTATTTGGGCGAAAGGTTTTTAAGCATGTCTTCTGTAATGGCGTCGAGGTCATACTGATGATGCCATCCCCAGTGGTCACGGGCATCCTGATCGTCGATACTCTGGGGCCAGCTGTCTGCTATTTCCTGACGGAAATCGGGTTCATAGCTAATTGAAAACCCCGGCAATTGTTTTTTGATACTAGCTGTGATTTCTTCGGGGTCAAAGCTAATGGCTCCCAGGTTGTAGGAGGAGCGTATTTTAATATTTTCAGCAGGTGCACTCATAATATCAAGCGTTGCCCTGATGGCATCCTCCATATAAATCATTGGGAGGGTTGTACCTGCTTTCAGGAAACATATGTACTTGTTGTGCTTTAATGCTTTGTGGTAGATATCGATGGCATAATCTGTGGTTCCGCCTCCGGGAAGGGTCTGCCAGCTTATGATACCGGGATAACGTATGCTGCGCACATCCACTCCATATTTTTTAAAGTAGTATTCACACCAGCGCTCTCCGGCCTGTTTGCTGATACCATACACCGTTGAGGGCTCCATTATGGTGTGCTGAGGAGTATTCACACGTGGGGTTGTGGGACCGAAAACAGCAATGCTTGAAGGCCAGAAGACCTTTTCTATTTTTTTGTCTTTGGCGAGGTTTAACACATTAAAAAGAGAGCTCATATTTAATTGCCATCCTTTGGCGGGAAATTTTTCGGCTGTAGCTGAAAGCATGGCCGCCATCAAATAGACCTCACTGATTTCATATTGAATCACAATGTTCTCTATGGCTTCATAACTGGTCGCATCAATAATTTCAAACGGGCCGCTGTTCATCATCTCGTCATCACCTTCCCTGATATCGCTGGCGATGACTTTGTGGTTTCCGTATTTTTGACGTAAAGCGGTTGTGAGTTCGGTGCCTATTTGACCGCAGGCACCAAGGATGAGGATTCTGGATTTCATTCTTTTTGGTTTTTGAAGCGTAAAGATAACAAATAGCGGGTGTAACCCTAAATGGGTTTGGAAATTTATAACAGGAAGGCTCTTGATTTAACTTTTTTGTAGCGGTTGTCTTTTAAAAAAAACTTATTTTCGTTGGATGAAATCCAATAAATTTACGAGGTCTGTGCTGCTTTCATTGAGTGTGTTTACAATGGCCCTCCTTTTTTCCTGCGGCGAAAAACAAACTGAAGAAAAAATAAATGCGGAGAGTGAAACTGTAAGTCCTCAAAAAGAAGACATTGCATACCCCGCGCTTTCGCCGGAAGCTCAGGATGTAATTTCCTCGTGGCAGTATTTTCAGGAGTTTGAGAATGACTTAAAAAGCATCAATACGGGCAATCTAAGGAATTATAAAAGTGAAACCGAGCGCATGGTCACAGTGGCAGATTCTCTATTAAAAAATATTCCAGAGCCTTTAAACACCCTTGCCATTTCATCGCGCATGCGTGTCGTAAACGTGCGCATCAAGCTCCTCAATGAAACCCTCCAGCAGCCCAATTCTGAAGCAGAGAAAATACTCGAAAACCTGGATGAAACCAATGTCGCTTTCACCAATCTATTGGTTCAAATCAACGGCAAATTTGAAAAGGAACGCATTGATATTGAAACCAGTACTGACGAAAACCTTGAGAAAGGGCTGCCCCAAAAAACCAACGACACCTTGTAGATTTTAACTGGCTTTGCCTGAAAAAGTGCCGGTCTCTCAGCACACACAATGTTCTTTTTAATTTTATTTTAACATTAATTATGTAACATAAGTAATATCTTGGGCAACTTATTGAAATCAAATCCAAGAATTAAATAATGAAACATCCAACACAAAGTATTGATTTAAAAAAAATATAAATCGATGCTGGATGTTCCATGTGACCAATTAAAACAAATTTTTATAAACACATGAAAACCAACACATTCAAACCTGTGCTAGCCATAGTGGCCTTGGCAGTTATTGCCTTTGCCTGCAAAACAGACAAAGAAGAAAAGGTTGAGGAAGAGACTCAGCGCGGTATTAATCTTGCCTATATGGATACCACCGTCAGCCCAACCGAAGATTTTTTCAGATATGTCAACGGAAGATGGCTTGACGAAAACGAAATTCCGGAAGACGAAACCAGCTGGGGTAGTTTTGCCGAACTCAGAAAAAAAACCAATGAAGATGTACTCGCCATTCTTAAGAACGCCATGGACGACCCTAACCTTGAAGAAGGCTCAGACCAGGCAAAAGCGGTATATCTTTTCCAATCCATTATGGACACGGTGTCCCGAAATGAGGCCGGTGTAGAGCCGGTGCTTCCCTATATGGAAAAAATTGCAGCCATTGAGAACATTGATGACCTGCAGGAATACCTTATAGAAATGCAATCTAAAGGAAGTTCAGATTTCGTTGGATTTTATGTTTCCGGCTCACCTGATGACAGCAACAAGAATGTACCTTATCTGGGTGCTTCCGGTCTGGGTCTTCCTGACAAGGATTACTACCTGAAAGATGATGCAGATTCTAAGGACAAACGTGAAAAATATGTTGCGCACATCACGCGTATGTTGCAATACCTTGGTGACACAGAAGAAGAAGCTGCTGCCCAGGCAGAGCGCATCATCGCATTTGAAACCAAACTTGCTCAGGACCGAATGGACCGTGTGGACCGTCGTGATGCGAGAAAGAGAAATAACCCGCGTTCTGTAGCTCAGTTACAGGAAATGGTTCCTCAAATAAACTGGGTAAAATATTTTGAAGGCATTGGTGCCAAAGAAATTGATACCATTATCATCACTGAACTGGAATACACAAAATCCTTAAACAAAATTTTTGCAGAAAACCAGATTGAAGACTGGAAAACGTTCTTAAGATGGTCAGCATTTAACAGCGCTGCCGGAATGCTTTCTATGGAAATAGAAAAAGCCAGCTGGGATTTCTACGCAAAAACCATGAGTGGTGCCGAAAAGCAAAAGCCCCTTGATGAAAGAGCTTTAACTACTGTAAACGGTGTATTGGGTGAAGCTTTAGGAAAATTATATGTAGATGAAAAATTCCCGCCGGAAGCCAAAAAGACGGCTGAAGAAATGATTGCCAAAGTAGTGGAAGCTTATGACACACGCATTAAAGCACTTCCCTGGATGACAGAAGATACAAAGGAAAAGGCTCTTGAAAAATTACATAAAATCAATATCAAAATAGGCTATCCTGATGAATGGAAAGATTATTCAGACCTTGATGTAAAACCAGTTGATAACGGAGGAAACTATTTTAACAACAGAATGGCCGCTTCACAATGGAATTTTAATGAAACCATTGAAAAGCTGAGCAAACCGGTTGACAAATCGGAATGGTTTATGCCTCCACAAATCGTAAATGCATACTACAGCCCTACCTTCAATGAGATTGTTTTCCCGGCTGCTATATTACAACCCCCGTTTTATGACTACAAGGCTGATCCTGCCGTTAACTTTGGCGGAATCGGTGCTGTAATCGGTCACGAGATTTCACACGGATTTGATGACAGCGGTGCGCGTTTTGATGCTGAAGGAAACCTAAACAACTGGTGGACTGAAGAAGACTTGACTGCTTTTGAAGAACTGGGAACCGGTCTTGCTGACCAGTACAGCGCAATTGAAGTTTTACCCGGCCAAAATATCAATGGAAAACTCGCTTTGGGCGAAAACATTGGTGATCTGGGTGGAACAAATGCCGCCCTTGACGGGTTGCGTTTGTACCTTGCTGAAAACGGTGATCCCGGTCTTATTGACGGGTATACTCAGGAACAACGCTTCTTCCTTTCCTGGGCAACCATCTGGAGAATAAAGTACCGTGAAGAAGCCATGATGCGCCAGTTAAAGCTGGGACCTCACTCTCCCGGAAACTACAGGGGTTGGGTTCCAATCAGAAACCTGGACGCTTTCCATGAGGCTTTTGCCACCAAAGAAGGCGACGCTATGTACCTCGCACCTGAAGATCGTGTAAAAATCTGGTAATGCCGGAACAAGAAATAAAAAAAGGGTCGCATAATTTGTGACCCTTTTTTTATTGCCTGTTACCCAACAAAAGAAGACTAATGACCTAGGGCTGAGCCTTAAAACGATAGTGCAGGTATTTCCCTAAATTGATACTGTCAACGGTTTTATAATCAGTATGGGCTTCCTCCTTAAATTGGGGTGGTTCCAAGCCGCACTCAACTGCTTTTCGGGTATAATACACTTTTTTAGAAGGATGCTCAGGATGCACCCCATGAAAGACGAGTCCCCAGCTACCCCGGTGTATGATTTCTTCAATAATACCTATGCAGTCTTCTTGCTGTATCAGGTTTACCGGCGCGTTTGCCCCGGAAATATTACTTCTTCCCGCAAGGTATTTTACAGGATGGCGGTCGTTGCCTGTCAATCCGCCAAAGCGTAAAATGGTGGTTTGAAAATGGGGATTCTCTGTTAAAAGCTTTTCAGATTTAAGCAATTCTTTTCCTGAAGCTGTATCGGGCAGGGGTGCTGATTCCTCATTCACTGTGCCCTGACCATCACCAAAAACTGAGGTAGAACTCACAAACAATACCCGCTTTACTGTTGAGGCTTCAATAAAGGGAATCAACACCCTTATTTTATCACTGAAAGTACGTGAAGGATCGCTCCGCATCTTAGGCGGAATATCAAGTATCAAAACATGGCTTTCGTTAAGGAAGGATTGCATGTCTCCTTCCACAGTATCTTCCGTAAGATGAATCAAATAGGGTTGTATGGCTGCTTCCTTCAAGGTTTCCAGCTTTTTTTCGGTTGTGGTTGAACCGTGAATCGTATAACCATTTCGCTGCAGCGAAAGTGCCAGAGGAAGTCCCAGCCAGCCACATCCCAATATGCTAATTTGTATCATCTTCACCGGTATTCTGAGGCCTGTTGTTTGACCGTTCCATTGTGTTTATATCAATTGTTTTTTGCAGGACGACAGCGTCTGTTACTATGAAAGGTTTGGGGATTTCGCTTTGAGATCTTTCAGGGATCGTAAAAGTGCTGTGTTCCAGAAGGTCCAGTGAACTTTCCTGAAGTGTCAATATTATCTCACTGTCATAGGGAATGGTATAAGATATTTCAAGACTGTCTTTATCTGAAACATAATAACTCAACAACAAATTGTTGCGTCTTTTTTCAAAGGCGTTGCCAGAGCTTTCATTTTTGGGTACATCCAGGCCATTGACGGTAAAATCTTTAAATACCGCTTCTCTGTCAGCAAAAAGGGTAATCATATTAACCGTGCGCTGTGGTGTGATTAAAAGTGAAACCACCCGCATATTACCCTGAATACTGTCTTTAACCAACTGGATTTCCGATACAGGAATCGCTTTTTGCGGTCCTGAAGCAGCAAAAGAAAAGCCTGTGCCATACTTGCTGCCACTAACGTTTTGAATCACGGTAGTAGCATCGACAGGTGCTTCACCCAGATAGTTTTTAGTCCAGCCATCAAGCACTTTATCATAGGTCACCCAATACGATTCTCCTGTATCTGCATCCTGATAATAGACCAGACTGTTTGGTTTATGGCGGTCTTCCGTAAAGTCAGATTTCAGGTGTGCCATCACAAAAAAGACAAGACCCGTGATCAAAAACAAAATTGCAAAAGTCCTTTTCTTCCGAAAGGATGCCAAAAGCGGAAGCAATAGTCCAAACAACAAAACAGTGAGCACAGCGCCGGCCACCAACATTTTAAGACCCAGCCCCACAGGAAAAAACTGAATGAGGGGTGCCAGTATAAAAATGGCGGGGACACTTAAAAAAAGAAACACCAATGCAGGCGGTCTTGAAAACCTGATCAAAACAAAAAGCATCAGCAGACTAAAATAGACAGGAATTATAAAAAAGGCTCCCCCTCTTAAATAAACTGAAATCACGGTACTGATGATGAGCCAGAAAAACAAGGGAGCCACAACCAGGTTTGCAGGTGCTCCCCTGTGGTGAAACCGTCTGTAGAAAAAGAAGGCAGTCGCAAGAGTTGTTGTCGTAAAAGCAGCTATATACAAATGACCGTTGTATGTAAACCCGTGCAGGATTTCGCCATAACCTGTATACATCTTTAAAAGTAATTTCCATCCAAAGAAAGCGAGCAGACCACTTACGACCAAAGCGAGTAAAAAAGGAACGAAGCCTTTAAGAATCTCACTTCGGTTCAAGGTTTGACGGGAAATGCCATACAGGACAAAAGCCACAAACAGCACCCACCCCAGAATAAGCATAGGTACGATCCACGAAAACGGATAGGTCACCATTTTTAAGAAAGGCACGTTAAAATATATATAATCCTCATCTGCTTTTAAATTTGTGAGGTCACTGGAGGTAAAATGATTTAAAATTGCCATGACATAACTCCCCTGATGTTCCAGGGTATTTCTGTCAAGGTTTTCATAGGTGTCGTTTGCTGTATGATAATCAAAATGATCGTCAATAAAGGCAAAGAAATAACTGTCAATATCTGCGAGCTCCCTAAAGATTGTCGAGTCTGTATCGTTGGGCAGCATTTTATAAACGCTGTACATTAGTGACGAAGCAACGGGATGGGAAGGGTTTGCTTTGACAAATTCCCTGACAAGGGTTGCATTTCCCTGATTGGTTTCTAAAATCATATTGGAAGGTCCCCCACTTCCACGGGCCTCAAAATTGACTACAACACCCACGTCATTGACCCAGGGATGTTCTTCCACAAAAAGTTTGGCCCCCATAAGACCAATTTCCTCCGCATCACTGAACAAAATTATAATATCATTTTCAGGAATTTGACCTGAAGCCAGGTATGCCCTTACACCTTCCAGTATCGCCACCACTCCGGAGCCCGCATCACTGGCTCCATAGCTTTTTGAGTGTGGTGCGCTGTCATAATGTGCCAGTAGCATAAGCGCCTTGCCCTGGCCACTTCCGGGTATGCGGGCTAAGATGTTTTTAGGTTTTGCAAGAACCCTCCAGTTTTTATTAAGGGTAAACCCCTCTTGCACGTGAGGTTCAAGACCCATAAGCTCGAGTTGAGAAACCAGATACTCCCGCACTTCGGCATGAGCAATACTGCCAATGTAATGAGGTTTTTCTGAAATCACCTTGAGCTGTGTCAATGCCCGTTCTGAAGAAAACCCGGTTTCAGGTGTTGAAGCATCCGTTATGGTTGCAGGCATTAGTGTTTTAAAACTAAGATACACCAGTGTTGCCACTATCAAAAAGGAGAGAAAAGTGGTAAAATTAGTCAGTTTCATTAAGGATGGTTTTTTAGTTGCTTAAAGATACATTTTTTCTTAAACTAAAAAATGGGCTCTTGAAAATTGAAAATTTTTGTGTATATTACTTAACTAAATTCTTTTATTATGGGTATCAAAAGTTTTCAGGGGAAATTTGAGAAACAACCCAAGGTATTGGGTGAAAACATCCGGGTGTGTGATTTTATGTCAACATCATTAACTACTTTTAAGCCTGAACAAAGCATTCCGGAAGTGATAGAAGTTCTCATCAGGAATAAAATCTCAGGGGGTCCTGTTGTTAATGAAAGGCACGAACTGGTAGGTATCATTTCTGAAGGTGATTGCATCAAGCAGCTTTCAGACAGCCAATATTACAATATGCCTATTGAAAACATTAAAGTGGAAGATTGTATGGCTAAAGATGTCGAAACCATTGACGGCAACATGACTATTTTTGATGCTGCTAAACAATTTCTCAAAGCCAAACGCAGGCGCTTCCCCATTGTAGAAGAAAAAAAACTGATAGGGTTGATCAGTCAGAAAGATATATTAAAAGCTTCTCTCAAAATGCAATCCCAAACCTGGAACAGAAATCAATAAGAGGTCAGGGAATTCGTTTTCAAACATTGAGATTTTCTAGCCCAATCCCACGTCGAGAATCATCATAATAATAAATCCGCCTATGAAACCCATAGTGGCAATATCAGTAAATTTATCCTGTTGGGTTTCGGGAATTACTTCTTCCACAACTACAAAAATCATGGCTCCCGCAGCAAATGCAAGCGCATAGGGTAAAATAGGCTCAAACGTCAACACTGCCCACGCTCCAATAACGGCAGCAATAGGTTCTACAATCGCTGATGCCTGACCATACATAAAGCTTTTCTTACGGCTCATTCCTGCGCGACGCAAGGGCATTGCCACGGCGACCCCTTCAGGAAGGTTTTGCAAGCCAATACCCATTGCCAGAGCCACAGCACCTCCAATGGTTGCCCCGTCCATTCCCATAGCCACTCCGCCAAATAATACACCCACAGCCAGACCTTCCGGTATGTTGTGCATTGTGATCGCTAAAGTAAGTAAGGTTGTTTTATGCCAGGGGGTTTTGATTCCTTCCTTCTCGCTTTCTTTAAAATTGATGTGTAAATGAGGCAATATTTTATCGAGGCCAAATAAAAAGGCTGCACCCAAAAAGAAGCCCACTGCTGCAGGGATTACTTTTACAAATCCTTCACCCGGGCTCATTTCAATACCCGGTGCCAGCAGACTCCAAAAACTTGCCGCTACCATTACCCCCCCTGTAAAGCCCAGCATGCCGTCTAAAGCAGCGCGGCTCATTGTTTTAAATAAAAACACTACTGACGCTCCCAATGCGGTCAACCCCCAGGTAAACAATGTTGCATAAAATGCTGCCAGAATAGGGTCTAATTGTTCAAAATATGCAATAATATCTTCCATATATTAATTTGTTTTTAAATATAAGTTTGAAGCAATCATATGTGATATGGTGATGGACTCGTTCCCAATTTGTATGCGCATAGAGTCATCAAACTCCTCATGTTCCAGAACTTTAATCTTTTTACCCAAGGCCACACCATTTTTATCCAGAAATTTTAAAAAGGAAGAAGAGGTGTCTTTTACCCCCACACAGACCCCGGACTCACCTACTTTTATCTCACTGAGCAATACTTTATCCCTTTCAGGAAAGGTGCCATCTTTTGAAGGAATGGGGTCCCCATGAGGATCAAACTTTGGAAAATCCAGATGTTTATCGAGTTTTTCAATGAGGACATCAGATTCAATATGCTCCAGCTGCTCTGCAATCTCATGCACCTCATCCCAGCTAAAATCGAGTTTTTCTACCAGAAAAACTTCCCACAAGCGATGCTTTCTAATGATTTTTGCAGCCGTTTTTTTACCTTCATTGGTTAGCGTCACCCCCTGGTATTTAACATAATTCACCAGTTTTTTGTCTGAAAGTTTTTTGATCATATCAGTGACCGAAGAGGCCTTGGTGTGCATTTGTTCTGCAATGGCATTTGTCGAAACGCCATCCCGTGAAAACCGCTCTAAATGAAATATCGCTTTTAAATAATTTTCTTCTGAGTCACTAAACATATGCTCGTGTTTAAAGTAGCAAAAATACAAATTTATATGATATAAAATACATTTTTAGACTTATCTAAAAATAATTTATACCTTTGTCAAATAATTAATTGAGATAATGAAAAAGTGGTTATTTATTTTAGTGTTCATCAGTCAGGCAATTGCAGCTCAGGAGACCCATACAGTTTCCGGAATCATACATACGCTTGAAGAGCCATTGCCCTTTGTCAATGTATATATTGAGGGCACTTCTAAAGGCACCACTACAGACATAAACGGAACTTATTCATTGACAGGCCTGAAACCGGGTACCTATACAGTGGTTGCTTCACATACAGGTTTTACTACTCAAAGGAAAAAAATCAATCTCCTCAGTGAAGATATGCAACTCGATTTTGTTTTAACTGAAAATGAGTCTTTAGACGAGATTGTAGTATCCGGCACTTTAAAACCGGTAAACCGACTGGAGAGTCCGGTGCCCGTTGAAGTCTATCGGCCTTCGTTTTTCAGGAAAAACCCCACGCCCAATGTGTTTGAAGCCTTACAAAATATAAATGGTGTAAGGCCCCAGCTAAACTGCAATGTATGCAACACCGGAGACATTCACATCAACGGACTCGAAGGACCTTACACGCTGGTGATGATTGATGGTATGCCCATTGTGAGCGGTTTATCAACAGTTTACGGGCTTTCAGGAATCCCAAATTCACTGATTGAACAAGTCGAAATAGTCAAAGGACCAGCCTCATCTTTATATGGAAGTGAAGCTGTGGGAGGACTTATTAATGTTATTACCAAGCTGCCGGAACATGCCCCCAAATTTTCAGCTGATGTAAACAGTACTACCTGGGGCGAGGTAAATACTGATCTTTCATACAAGGTTTCTTTTGATGATAAAGCAACGATGTTACTGGGGTTAAATTATTTTAATTACAGCAATCCCATTGATAAGAACAATGACAACTTCACGGATATGACCTTGCAAGACCGCATTTCGGTATTTCAAAAATGGGACATCAACCGCAAAGAGGATCGTAAGCTTTCCCTCGCAGGACGCTTTTTTTATGAAGACCGCTGGGGTGGGGAAATGCAGTGGAACCCTTCCTTTCGCGGCGGCGATGAAGTATATGGTGAAAGCATTTATACCACCCGGTGGGAATTGCTTGGCAACTACCAGCTTCCCGTAAAAGAAAAGATGTTTTTTCAGTTTTCACTTACTGACCACGATCAAAACTCCGTTTATGGAGATGTGAAGTTCCTTGCGCAACAGCGTATTGGTTTTGGCCAGTTTATCTGGGACAAAAAAATTAACAGTCATGATTTGCTATTCGGAGCTGCATTGCGATACAACTACTATAATGATAACACTCCGGCCACACCAGAAGCAGATGAAGTTGTGATTCCATCCCTGTTTTTTCAGGATGAAATCACCTTTTCAGAAAAACACAAACTTCTCCTCGGCGGAAGGTATGATTATGACCCAAGGCATGGAAATATTTTTACACCCCGGGTCGCATACCGATATAAATCTGAGAAAGAAGATTTACTCCGCTTTAATGCCGGGACCGGTTTCAGGGTCGTGAATATTTTTACCGAAGAACACGCTGCTCTAACCGGAGCACGGGATGTCATCATTGCAGAAAATCTAAAACCGGAACGTTCTTACAACATAAACTTCAATTACCTGAAAAAACTCTATCAAAAAACAGGCAAAATCATTACACTCGACGCTTCGGTCTGGTACACGCATTTTACCAATGTGATTTTGCCTGATTATGACACCAATCCCAATCAGATTATTTATAACAACCTTGACGGAAGTGCTTCGTCAAAGGGCCTTAGCATAGGTCTGGATGCAGTTTTAGGAAGTGGATTTAAAGCTATGGTTGGGGCAACCTTTCAGGATGTCACTACAAAGGAAAATGGGGAACGTACACAACAAATTTTAACCGAACGTTTTATGGGCACCTGGGCACTCAGTTATAAGTTTTACAAGTTCAATACCTGGATTGATTATACCGGAAACATCTATGGCCCAATGAGACTTCCCTTATTAGGGGAATTGGATCCGCGGCCGGAATACAGCCCCACCTGGAGCATACAAAACATACAAATCACCTATGGTGGATTTGACAATTTTGAGATTTACGGCGGGGTAAAAAACCTTCTGAACTGGACTCCTACCCGGAGCACACCTTTTTTAATTGCCCGCTCAGATGACCCTTTTGATGAGCAGGTCACTTTTGACGATAACGGAAATGCCGTTGCAACCCCAAACAACCCAAATGCACTGACCTTTGACCCTTCTTATATGTATGCGCCAAACCAGGGAATACGTGGCTTTATGGGAATTCGGTTTACATTGAAATAATTTAAAACCCCTTTTCTTTCTGAAGTTGCTCATACGCCTCCTGAACTTTCCTGAATTTATCTTCAGCGCCTTTACGGTAGGCCTCGTCCATATGTTGCAGTTTATCAGGGTGGTATTTTTTTGCCATGGTCCTGTAAGCAGCCTTGATTTCAGCAACGGTGGCTGTTTTTTCGATTTCGAGAATTTTATAGGCACTGTCGGGGTTTTTAAAGAACATGGCTTTAATGCTCTCAAAGTCGCGATACCCAATGGCCAGAAAACCGGATATTTCCCTGATTTTTTCGATTTCAGGTTGTGAGACGTGACCGTCAGCCTGAGCAATATTAAAAAGAAAATGAATGATTTGCAGGCGGGATTCATAGCGGGTGCGCATACGCAGGTATTCACAAACATTCTGCGGCGCTACTTCACGCTTCTTAACTACTTCATTGAAAGTCCTGAAAGTAGCATTGGCGCGTTCTTTTCCATATGCCTGCACAAAATAAGACTGTACAAACTGCATTTCCTGCTGACTTACTTTTCCGTCAGCCTTGATGACCATGGAGGCTAATGAGAGCAGGTTTAATTCAAAATCGGCCGGAGTAACGCTTTGGCGTCCGGATGTTTGATACACACGTGTCCTTCTTCCGGCAGCTTCAATCAAGCTGCCAATGACAAAACCGATAATGGCCCCCGGAAACCGAAAAAAGATATACCCAACAATGGCAGCAATCCAACGAATCAATGGCAAGAAATTTAAATTAAAAGGAGTGCAAAGATAGCAATTAGTTTTAGAGTGTTCTCTATTGGATTCCGTAGATTAGAATTAAGCAAGTTTTAGGATTCTTATACTGTAAAATTTTGTAGATTTGTACTTTAGAATTAATTTAAATAAGAAGTTTATGTATCCACCGGAATTAGTAAAACCCATGCGCGAAGACCTTACCATTGCAGGCTTTGCAGAACTACAAAGTGAAGCTGAAGTAGAAAAGGCTTTACAACAAAAAGGCACCACGCTTGTAGTTGTCAACTCCGTTTGCGGTTGCGCGGCAGCCAATGCCCGTCCCGGAGCCAAAATGTCTTTAAAAAATAACAAAAAACCCGACCAGCTGGTCACTGTTTTTGCAGGTGTAGACCGCGAAGCAACAGATGCTGCAAGGGCACAAATGGTTCCTTTTCCGCCAAGTTCGCCTTGTATGGCCTTGTTTAAAGACGGGGAGCTTGTGCATATGCTGGAACGTCATCACATTGAAGGCCGTCCCGCAGAATTGATCGCTGAAAACCTGATAGATGCTTACGACCAGTATTGTTAATCATTTTCAATAGTATATAAAATTACCGCTCCAATTAGGGCGGTTTTTTTATTCCTTTTTCCGAAATTGCGTATTAAATCATATTTTAAGTGAAAACTGTTTTACACTATTTGAGTTACCCTGTGAGTGTGGTGTATTACCTGCTCTTTGGGTTACTGCTTGTCATTATGCATCCCATTCAGTGGTTTTGCCTGAAGGTTTTTGGCTATCAAGCCCATAAAAAAAGCGTTGACTACCTCAACTTTTTATTGATGAGTTGTCTGCGTGTTTTGGGTACCCGTTTTCATTTTCCGGTGCCTGACGATATTCCCAAAAATGTTCCGCTTATTATTGTTACCAACCACCAAAGCATGTATGACATTCCGCCCCTGATTTGGAAATTGAGGAAATTCCACCCAAAATTTGTGTCTAAAAAAGAACTGGGAAAAGGGATCCCCAGTGTGTCATTTAATTTGCGGCACGGAGGGTCTGTTCTCATCGATCGTAAAAATCCTTCGGAAGCGGTAGCTAAAATGACTGCTTTTGCACATTATCTGGAAACTCATAAAAGAAGTGCTGTAATTTTTCCGGAAGGGACGCGCAGCAGGACAGGTGTACCTAAAACCTTTCACCGAAAGGGGCTGCAAACGCTCATAAACAATATGCCTTCCTCTTATATATTACCCATAACCGTAAACAATTCCTGGAAATTGCAGCGGTATGGACTTTTCCCTATTCCGCTTGGGGTTTCTTTAAAATTCAAAGTGCATCCCGCTATAAAAACAACTGACGTTTCAGCAGAAACCTTGATTGACAATCTTGAACATCAAATAAAAAATGATGTAACACTTTAATTATGACAACTTCAGACGAGGCAAAATGTATTGAAAACACCATTGCATTTGTTAAAAAAACTTTACAAGAAGCAGAAGGTGGTCATGATTGGTTTCATATTGAGCGGGTGTATAATAACAGTATTTTGATTGCAGCCGAAGAAAATTGTGATATGTTGGTTGTGTGCTTGGGAGCCTTGCTTCACGATATTGCAGACAGTAAATTTCACAATGGTGATGAAACTGTTGGTCCCGCTGTAGCGAAAGGTTTTTTAAAGAAAGAACAGGTCTCAGAAGAGATTATTGAACACGTTATAAAGATAATTGAAAACATTTCGTTTAAAGGAGGTCGTGTTAACCCTTCATTTCAATCCATAGAGCTCAATATTGTTCAGGATGCAGACAGGCTCGATGCTATGGGCGCTATCGGGATTGCCAGGGCATTTAATTATGGCGGTTTTAAAAACCGAAAACTCTATGATCCCGGCATTGCTCCAAATATCAATCTCACCAATGAAGAGTATAAAAATTCAACAGCACCCACCATCAATCACTTTTACGAAAAGCTCTTGCTTTTAAAAGACAAGATGAATACTGAAACCGGGAAAAGGCTGGCTCAAAAAAGACATGATTTTATGGTACTGTTTTTAGACCAGTTTTATGCTGAGTGGAATGGCATTATATGATTATCTAAAGTGAATCAATAATATATGACTCTTTAAAACAATCTCATTTGACCTGTTGAAGTATTTAGATTTAACCTTTTTGCTTCTGCATACAGGCTTGTATTTAGAGGCTCCCATGGATCAGCAGGTAAAAACTTTTTTCTGGCTATAGCAAACTGCTGGTGAATTTGTTCAGCAATATTCCCTTCTCCTTTGATTCTTCTTCCGTATTGGGAATCGTTCAAAGTTCCTCCGTGACAAGCTGCTATTTGATGCAGGACTTTTTCTGCCCTGTCCGGCATTGTTTTTTTTATCCACTCTGTAAATACTTCACCTATGGAGCCGTTAAGCCTCACAATGGTATAGCCCACTGAAACAGCTCCCCTTCTTGACACCTCTTCAACCAAGGGTAAAATTTCATGGCTGTTGATTGCCGGTATAATGGGCGCCATCATAACGTTTACCGGGACACCAATCTTTGTAAGGACGTCTACTGTTTCAAGTCTCTTTTTTATGGAAGCTGTGCGGGGTTCCAAAATACGTCTGGTGGATTCTTCCAGTGAAGTTATTGAAATTGAGACATGAATAAGATTGTCTTTTGCCAGTTCTTCCAGAATATCGATGTCGCGTTGGATAAGTGCATTTTTGGTAATGATGCCCACCGGGTGCTTGTATTTTAAAAACACCTTCAGCAGCTCTCTGGTAATTTTAAGTTTTTTCTCAATAGGTTGATAGCAATCTGTGTTTCCGGAAAGCACAATGGTATTTGGAGCCCAGTTCTTTTTCTGCAAATGCTTTTCAAGAAGCTCGGGGGCATTCTTTTTTACCAGTATTTTCTGCTCAAAATCAAGGCCTGCATTATACCCCCAGTACTCGTGTGAATTTCTGGCATAGCAATACACACAACCGTGTTCACATCCCTGATAAGGATTGAGTGAATACCCCATTCCAATGTCGGGACTTGTAACTTTATTTACAATTGTCTTTGGGAATGTGGAAATAAAGGTGGTTTTATTGCTTTGAGCAGCTACTCCTTCGAGGGTACAGTGATTGAGAAAGTCATCCCGCAGTTCCTGATGATGTTCCAAGAACTTATTAGCTGTATGGTGTTGTGCACCTCGTCCTTTGATGTGTGAAGAAGACATAAGAATACCTTTGAAATTTTGAGAATTCCAAAGGTATTTTTTTATACTATATATTCCAAATTATATTGGAATATTTCCAATTATAAAATATTCAATTTTAAGAATTGTTTTTTAGAACTTTTCCTTCCCAGAAAAACCATTTCTTTTCCATTAAGGGATGTGGGAATACCCTGCCTGACAAAAAAGGGCACTTCGCTATCCTTTTCATCCACAACGTTTTTGAAAGTATAGTTGCCATCCTGATCTATTTTTATGGCATACAGGTTTGATTTTTTTGTTCTTGCCTGTCTGAATTCTATCCTGTCGTTCCTGAGTTTTCGTATTCTATCAGAGCAATTGATAAACAAATATGTGTCGTCACCCACTACGGTGGAAGAAAAAGACAAATACTCCATGGCAACACCTGCCGTTGTTTGTTTTTTATTGATATTTCTGGCCCACACTAACTTTCCTTCGCCATTGATTTTTACAGAAACTATATCATTGTAATGGTAATTTGTATAACTGTTCATGCCCCCATTTGGACTCATCGTTGTATGATGTGTGATGAAAAATTCTTCAGCATTGATTATTATATCTCCGTTTGTTGCTAAAAAACCACTTCTGAAAGATAAATTGCGAAGTTCCTTGTCTTTACTTTTGCCATATTTGTCAATCATAAATTCTTCTGTAAACGGCTCAAAACTGCTGTTTTCAATTTGCAATGTTTCAGGGTTGATATCAAATCTGGTTACCCCTTTGTACCGGTGATCATTTTTTTCAGAGTAAAAGCCTGCACAAGAAATTTTATCGTGATCCCTTAAAACAAATAAAGAGCCAACAAAATTGTCTCCTGTTTTAAAACTAACGCTTTTTTGTTCATTGGCCGAAATTTTAAACAACTCATAATGGTAATTGGTTTCTTTCCCTTTTTTGGTTTTACGGGAGTTGTTTTCAAAAACTTTGCCGAGCAAATATATTTCACCTGTAGCATCATCAACATCAATGTTTTCATAATCAAACAACCTGTCTTTGATATCCTTTTTGAACTCTTTTTCAAAAACCGGGTTGAAATTTTTATCAAACACATACAATCTGTGGGTCTCTGCATCTTTGTCCTTTATGTCAAAATTGACGCAGAAAAAATTTTTGTTTTTAGAAAAAGTAACCTCCCCTAGGTAATTGGCGTCTTTTTGGCCCAAGCCGTTATTCACAAAGAAGAATCCTATCCCAACTGAAAAATATTTTTTAACATCACTCTCGTCAAAAGAAAACAGCGTTCTGGATTGAAAAGAAAGCGAAGATAAAGGTGCCTCCAGGACGTTGAATTTGTAGATGTTCTCTTTTTTGTCAAGTTCTGTTTCAAGCAAAAAAACCTTCCCGTCATAAATATTTATGCCTTTGATTGTGTTTTCATCAATTTCAATAGTTGTCTCTTTTACGAGTTTTAAATCTTTGTTATAATGTTCAATTATGTACTCTTTTGGTCTTCTCATCATACCCCCAAAAATGGTCCTTATCGTAACAAAACCCCCATTGTCATCACTTTCAGAAAACTCAAGCGCTGAATGTTTGTTTCTGTCTTTAAATACCTCACTTTGTGATGAACTGATGGAAATTTCCTGCGAAATTGATGGTTGTAAAACACACAGGGCAATACATAGTAGTAGTTTTTTCATGTCGTTTATGGTTGGATATTTATATTTAGAACGACAATGATACTAAAAAAATCCTCTTGCGAGGATTTTTTTATTTTTATTTTCCGGGAAACTGCGCTTTTCGTTTTTCCAAAAAGGCTGTTGTTCCTTCCCTGAAATCTGCTGTCCCAAAACAGTTGCCAAATTCCTCAATCTCAACTTTAAAGCCGTTTACACTATTTTTATAATTTGCATTCACAGACCTTATTGCAGAAGCAACAGCCAGGGGCGAATTGTTTATAATTTTTTGTGCCAGCTTTTGTGCCAGTGAGAGCAACTCATCCTGAGTAGTAACATGATTGACCAGTCCATATTCAAGGGCTCTTTGGGCATCAATCATACCGGCGGTCATAATGAGTTCCATCGCCCTTCCTTTTCCCACAAGTTGCGGGAGCCGTTGTGTGCCTCCATAACCCGGGATGACTCCCAGTGAAACTTCAGGCAAACCCATTTTGGCGTTATCACTTGCTATTCTAAAGTGAGCAGACATTGCCAGTTCCAGGCCTCCCCCAAGGGCAAAACCATTTACTGCAGCAATGACCGGCGTAGAAAGATTAGCGACATAATCAAAAAGCAATTCCTGCCCCTGTGCGGCTAGTTTACTTCCTTCTTTTACCGAAAAATCTGCAAATTCACTTATGTCGGCACCGGCTACAAAGGCTTTTTCACCACTTCCGGTGAGGATAATAACCCTTGTATCCGGATCACTTTCTACTTGCTGCAAAGCTACATTTAGCTCTTTGATCGTTGCCCTGTTTAAAGCATTGAGCTTTGTTGGCCTGTTGATCGTGATGGTGGTAATGTTGTTTTCGGTTTTTACAAGAATATTTTCAAAATCCATAAAACTCTTTTTAATTGTTAGAAGGATTAAATTTAGGAAAAACTACTCTAAATACAGAACCTTTATGAAGTTCAGATTCCAGAGATATGTTTCCGTTATAGTTTTCAATAATGTTTTTTACCATTGCAAGGCCCAAGCCCATGCCGCTGCTTTTGGTGGTAAATTTAGGTTCAAAGACCCGCAATTTGTTTTCTTCTGGGATTCCAAGCCCGTTGTCAACAACCTCTATAACTGCAAGCCCTTCCTCTGAATAGACTTTAACCTCAACTTTTGGTTCTTCTCTTTCAGAGACAGATTGTATGGCATTTTTAACCAGGTTTGTAACAACCCTGATGAGTTGTGTCCTGTCCAGTCTTACTATAATCTCTTTTTCGTCTGAAGTAAATTCCACAAAGCTTTCATTAAAGATATCGAGTGCCAATTTGACTATTTTAACCAGGTTCAAGGTTTCATCCTTCTGAGCAGGCATGTTTGCATAGGTTGAAAAGGCGGAAGCAATTGAACTCATCGTGTCTATTTGCTGTATGAGCGAAGTGGTAAATTCATTTACTTTATCCTGAATATTGGGGTCGTTTTTATCAAATTTTCGTTCAAAGCTCTGTACCGTCAGTCGCATTGGCGTTAAAGGATTTTTAATCTCATGAGCAACTTGTTTCGCCATTTCGCGCCACGCAGATTCCCTTTCATTTGCAGCCAGTGCTGTGGCACTGAGTTCGAGCTCATCAATCATATTATTGTATGCACTCACAACAGTTGAAATCTCTTCACTTACATTGTGGATGTGTATTTTCTTGTTGGCTTTGTCAAGTCTGGTTTCTTTTATTTTTTCACTGATGGCATTGAGTGACCTTGTGATGTGCTTTGATAAAAAATATGCCAGTATAATAGCAACAATCATCATTATAAGATACACTTCGGCAAGGCGGATTAAGAAATCCTTCAGTTCCCTGTCGATAGAGTCATCTTCCTCAATATAAGGCAGGTTAAGGATAGCAATGGGCTTGAAATAATTGTCAGTAATATAAGTATAAGAAGAACGGTATCGCTGTCCACCTTCTTTAAAACGCATGACATATTTTTTTTCTGAGGAAGTTTTTAAGGTTTGCAAAACCTCATCGGGAATACTGTCAGTGGGTGTTTCATAGAAAGAGGCTTTTGAGCTTTTCAGGAGGTTTCCGTCAAGGTCAAAAAGCGCCACTTCCATATTGTGAATATCCTGTATCTCATAAATTTTGTCCCTGAAAATCACCGGAAGGTTTTCAGTAATCACCTCAAAAGAAGTTTTTCTAAGCTCATAATTGATACTGGCCCTTACCTGGTCTTCTTTACGTTCCAGGCGTTCTGTATGATAGTGCAAGGCATCTTCACTATACTGGTAAATGGTCAAGGTCGCAATAAGTATAGAAGCCCCCAAAACCAGAAAGATCATGGATAGGAAAATTTTTGTGCGTAAAGAAGTTGTTCTTTTAAACATAATTTTAAAATAGTTCCAGCAATAACCACACCATTGTCACTCCTTGTTTTTTTCCCTGATGCGCCTATACATCTTGAAGCCCAGCATGATCAAAACAGAAAATAATACCAATCCCACCAGACCATAGACCCAGTCCATGGTGTATTTAAAGTTCACAATAAAAACCACTGCAAACAAAACAAGGGTAGCACCTTCATTAAACAGCCGCATATAGTTTGAGGAGTGTTTCACTACGTCGTTTTGCAGTTGTTTAAAGTATTTATGACAGATAAAATGATAGACAATCAGGAAAACAACAAAACCAAGTTTGACCTGCATCCATGCATCAGTAATAAAAAACAAGCGCTCAGACAGCATCCAGATTCCAAACCCCAGTGCCAAAACCATAGACGGCCAGGTAATAATATACCAAAGCCTGCGTGTCATGATTTTAAACTGTTTGCCTAAGATTTCTTTTTCAGGAGAGGGTTTGTGAAAGGCTTCTATTTGATAAACAAACAACCGCACCACATAAAAAAGACCAGCAAACCAGGTGATGACAAAAATGAGGTGAAGTGCTTTGGCGTAATTATAAAAATCCATAAAACAACTTGTTATATTGTTAAAAGTACAAAATCTTAGGTACTCCTTTGTGGTTTTAAGTTTAATCTTATTTCCCTGTTGAGAAAATATGCTGTTACTAGCGTCGAGAGAATATCGGCAATCGGAAAAGAGATCCAGACACCTATTTCACCATAAAATAGCGGAAGTATCAATACCAGCGGAATAAAGAAAAAGCCCTGCCGTGTCAATGTCAGGAGAAGTGCCGGCACGGCCTTACCAATTGCCTGAAAGTATGCCGCTCCAATGAGTTGTACAGAAATAATGGGGATTGCTGCAAAAACCCATCGCATAGCCGAAGGCGTGTCTGAGAGCACCATAACATCATCAGTAAAGACACTTACTATTTCTTCTGCAAAAAACATGATAAAGCCAAAAACAAATATCGCGACAAAAGACGCATATAAAATCGCTTTATTGATTACCTCCCGTACCCGGGCATGGTTCAGAGCGCCATAATTATACCCCGCTATGGGTAAAAAACCCTGAGTAACCCCAAGAACAGGGAACAGGGCAAACATCAACATTCTTCCAATGATGGCATAAACTGCTACAGAAGATTCTCCTCCCAGGTCAAATAAAATATTGTTCATTATGAGATATGTGATGCTTACTACCGCTTGACGCGAAAGCGTTACAAACCCCAAAGAAGAAATTTCCTTAACAATGGCGCGGTCGATTCCAAAGTGGGAAATATCAATCTTTAATTCTGAGTTTTTTGTCAGGAAAAACCAGAGTATATATGCAAAGCACATTGCATAAGATATGGTGGTTGCCCAAGCGGCACCGGCCATTCCCATATCAAAAACATAAATGAGAATGTAATCCAGAACGAGATTACTCACAGACGGAATAATCATTGCGTTCATCGCAAATTTGGGCTTGCCTTCTGCCCTGATTACGGTATTACCCATCATACAAAGGGCCAGCAACGGAACGCCATACAGCACGATGCGGTAATAAATTTTGGCAGGCTCAAAAATTTCACCCTTTCCGCCAAAAGCGGGAATTAAATCATTGATATAATACAGACCAAAGCCCACCAAAACCGTTGTCAACAAAATAGTGATGGTAATCTGATTGCCAAAGGTCTTTAGGGCTTTGGTCTTGTCATTTGCTCCCAGGGCTCTGGAAATTATGGAAGAACCTCCAATGCCTATTGACATCCCCAGTGCCGCAATAAAAAATGAAACCGGCAAGACCACATTTATGGCTGCAATTGCGATTGACCCAATCCAGTTTCCCACAAAGATGGTATCCACCAGAATATTCAGTGACATTACTAAAATCCCAATCGAAGCAGGTACAGACTGTTTGATAAGAAGTTTTCCTATAGATTCTGTGCCAAGTTCCTTTGAGCGGGGTGTTTTCATCAAGCTATAGCCGTTTCCGTTTCCACAATAGCCCAACGATCAATCCAGCCACTCATCACCCGCACCCAGTCATCGCGGTCATTCAAACAAGGTATGGTTGTAAATTCCTTACCACCCACCTCGTGAAATATTTCTTCGCCTTCCATGGCGATTTCTTCAAGGGTCTCCAAGCAATCGCTGACAAATGCCGGTGTTACAATTGCCATTTTTTTAATGCCTGTTAGTCCCAGTTTCTCAATAGTTCTATCGGTGTAAGGTTGTAACCACGGGTCAAATCCCAATCGAGATTGAAACGAAGTGGAAAAGGTTCCTTCTTTTAATTGCAGTTTTTCACCCACAAGCCGTGTGACTTCATAGCATTGGTGGCGGTAACAGAACTGATGCGCAGGCGAATGGGTAACACAACACTGACCATCTATTTTACAATGTGATTTGGTAATATCCCTTTTTTTGATATGCCTTTCCGGAACACCGTGATAACTGAAAAGCAGGTGCTCATAATCCAGTCCTTCCAGTTTTTCGGCGATGCTTTTGGAAAGCACTTCAATATATTCGGGTTTGTTGTAAAAAGCAGGAAGCGAGTCAAAGGTCATTTCGGGGAAAAATTCCTGACGTAATTCTTCGGCAAGAACCATTATGGTTTCTGTTGTTGCCATAGCAAACTGCGGATAAAGTGGCACGATTAAAACCTCCGTAACACCTTTATCTTTTAATTCCTGCAGCCCTTTTTTGATGGTCATGCTGCCATAGCGCATCGCCAAGGCAACGGGAATACCGGTATGGTTATCAACTTTATCCCTCAAGCGTTCAGAGAGTACAATGAGTGGTGAGCCTTCTTCCCACCAAATTTTACTATAGGCTTCAGCAGATTTTTTAGGGCGCGTATTGAGAATAATCCCTCTTACGATAAAAGACCTTAGCCAGTAAGGCACATCGATCACACGGGGATCCATTAAAAATTCGTCGAGGTATTTTTTTACATCTTTGGGGTCGGTACTCTCAGGCGAACCCAAATTAACCAGAAGTGCTCCTTTTTTTGTCATTTTTTTCTTTTTCGAAAACAAAAATACAATTTTATTAATGCTTGATTGACTGAAAACCTTCAGATTTCAAATATAGTTCCATCAACAATTTTGATATTATGTTGCGGTGGGTAAACTCATCAAATACTTTTTGGGCGTTGTCCCAAATTTCTTTTTGAAAGCCGCAATAAAGTGACTGGATGTACTATAGCCTATTTTATGCCCCACTTCGTTGACGTTGTGGGTTCCGGTTTCCAGGAGCTTGCGGGCATATTCCATTTTGTAGTCAAACAAAAACCCAAAAACAGTGTCTCCATACACTTCCTTGAAGCCTTCTTTCAGCTTTTTCAGCGAAAGCCCTATTTCATCAGCCAACTCCTGCAAACCGGGGGGTTCAGCCATGTTTTTAATAATAATCTCCTTAGCTTTTCTGATTTTCCTGACGTTTTCCTCATCCACCAAAAACGGGCACTGCTCCACATCCACCTCATCAGGATGGTTAAAATGCAAAGCAATGAGTTCATAGACTTTTCCTTTCAGATAAATGGGCTTTACGGAATGGTGTAGATTAAAATTCAGAATTTGGCTAAGTACCACAGCCATAGATGGGGAGATGCTGCCGTCCTGATAATATTTCTTCTCACGGTTATCTTCTTTCAAAAAGTCAACATAAGAAGCTTCCTGAGAAAAAAGGGTGTGGAATTTTTTTATCGAAACAAGGATGGACACCACCCAGGATTTTGGTGAAACCAGAATGTTTACAGGCAATTCGCGCTGCGGATTATACAAGAGCAGCGACTGCTCATCAATCAGAGGAAGGGTATATCTGCCCTCATTAAAAAGGAACATTGCATCGCCTTTAACACAAAAGTGAAACTGGATCATATTGCTGTCACTTTGCTTTTCAATCTGCTGTTTTTCAGAAGTTTCGTTTTGCAAATAGAGGATTACAAAACCATCTTCCAGGGTAATAGTTTGTAGTGACCCTTTAGCGACATTTTTTTCGGTTTCCATAAAAGTAAAATTTGCGGGTTTATTTAGAAACATTCTAAAGAAGACCTCTCAAAACCCCTTTAATAACTACAAAAATATGATAAATATCATTGTTTTGACCAAATTAGGACATTTTTAACTCACAGCGTTATAAAAAGTACTTTGAGCGTTGTTTTTTATCTTTTGCTTATGCTATTTTTGCACAGCTATTACTAGAAGCAGTCCATGATTCAAGAGACACATTTTAAACATACTTCCTTTTATGCAGTTGGGTTAAGCTATAAAAAAGCTGATGCCGAAATGAGAGGTAAATTCAGTCTTGATGAGACTTCTAAAGAAGCCTTGTTACTTCAGGCGAAAGAAGAAGGCATCGAAGGCCTTTTGATTACATCAACCTGCAACCGAACAGAATTGTATGGCTTTGCAGCACACCCCTATCAACTCATAAAACTGCTTTGTGACAACACAAATGGCACTGTTGAAGAGTTTGAAAAGATATCATACGTCTATAAAAACAAAGAAGCTATATCATTCCTGTTTCAGGTGGGAACCGGTCTTGACAGCCAGATTTTGGGTGATTTTGAAATTATCAGCCAGTTAAAGGCGGCCTTTAAGCGCTCCAAAAAACACGGCCTGACCAATCCTTTTCTGGAACGACTACTCAATTCTGTCATCCAGGCCAGCAAGCGTATTAAAAATGAAACCGAGCTTTCTTCCGGTGCGACTTCTGTGAGTTTTGCCTCTGTACAATATATATTGAACAATGTGGAAAACGTTTCCGAAAAAAACATTTTACTTTTCGGAACGGGGAAAATTGGCCGCAATACCTGTGAAAACTTAATAAAGCATACCAAAAACCCGCATATCACCCTTATCAACAGGACCAAAGATAAGGCTGAAAAAATTGCAGGAAAATTTAATCTTGATGTAAAAGATTATGCAGACCTCCAGGCAGAAATCAGGAAAGCAGATATCCTTATTGTCGCTACCGGAGCACAAAACCCCACTGTTTCCAAAGAACTCATTTATGCAAAAAGAAAGTTGCTCATTTTAGACCTTTCCATTCCTAAAAATGTAGCCGATGATGTTCTTGAGCTTGAAAATGTGGAACTCATTCATTTAGACTACCTATCAAAAGTCACTGATGACACCCTTGAGAGAAGAAAAGCCTTTATCCCTCACGCAGAGGTTATCATTGAAGAAATCAAACAGGGCTTTATCTCCTGGCAGGAAACACGCAAGTTTGCACCCACCATCAGTGCACTAAAGAAAAAACTGAAAACAATCAAAGATGCCGAGCTGGATTATCAGCGCAAAAAAATCGAAAACTTTGATGAGTATCAGGCTGAAATTATCACCAGCCGTGTAATCCAAAAAATTACTACCCATTTTGCCAATCACCTTAGAAGTGCTAATGGCAGCACTAACGAGGCTATTGATTTAATTGAAAAAGTATTCCGCCTGGAAGAAAAGACTTTTACAGAAAAAGAATAATCTTGGGAAATACAACCAGCAAAGACGAGATTTCCGCCTATCCGGGAATTATTAGAATCGGAACCCGAGACAGTGAACTCGCACTTTGGCAAGCTAATAAGGTAAAATCGACACTTGAAAATTTAGGCTACAAAACTCAACTCGTCCCAGTAAAATCTGAAGGCGACCTCAACCTCGACCAGCCTCTTTATGAAATGGGCATCACCGGTATTTTTACCAAAACACTCGATGTAGCCATGATTACCGGCAAAGTGGATATCGCCGTTCATTCTATGAAAGATGTGCCTACTTCACTTCCTAAAGGCATTGTTGAAGCTGCCGTTTTGGAGCGTGCATCCAACAAAGACATCCTTTTACATAAAGGACTTGATTTTCTAAATCATAAAAAGGGAACCATCGCCTCCGGTAGCTTGCGCCGAAAGGCACAATGGCTTAATAAATATCCCAATCATCAAGTAGTGGATTTGCGCGGAAATGTCAACACACGTATGCAAAAGTTAAAAGACAATAATTGGAACGGTGCCATTTTTGCCGAAGCCGGCCTGGAACGCATCAACCTGAAACCCAAAGATTTTTTGCCTCTTGACTGGATGTTGCCCGCACCCGCTCAAGGTGCTATGCTGGTGGTTGCGATGGAAAAAGACACTCACATCCGTGAGGCACTCGCCAAACTCAACCACCGTGAAACCGAAATTTGTGTGCACATCGAACGTGAATTTCTAAAAGTTTTGGAAGGCGGTTGTACTGCTCCCATTGGTGCTTTGGCAACTGTTAATGGTGATGAAATTCAATTTGAAGGCAATCTCTTAAGCCTTGACGGAAAGCAAAAGTTTTCAGTTCAAAAAACGGCAAGTGTTGAGGAAAGTAATGGATTGGGTCAATTATGTGCGAAAGAGCTTTTGAATAATGGAGGAAGGGAATTGATGGGGGAGATTAAAAAGGAGTTGAACTAAAAAATGACGAGACACCCGCCTTCGCGGGTGTGTTAGGTATGCCAACAGTATTGTCCACAAAAAAACTCACCGAAAGCCAGCGCAGTCTTTTATTGCAAGCCGGTATCGGCTTGGTGGAATATGATGCTATTGCCATTGAATCTGTGGATTTTGAAGTAAAAGACCATATTGAAAACGCCATTATCACCAGTCAGAATACTGTAAAAGCATTGCTTAATAAAGATATTCAGATAGAAAATTGTTTTTGTGTGGGCGAAAAAACGAAGGCATTGTTGGAGGAAAATGGCTATAAAGTAAAAGTAATGACCAATTACGGAAAAGAGTTGGCTGAAATAATAGTTAAGGAGTTTGCAGATGAAGAATTTACTTTTTTTTGCGGAAATTTGAGACGGGATGAATTGCCGGAACTATTGAAAAAAAACAACATTGATTTCACAGAAACTGAAGTGTATCAAACCGTTTTAACACCGAAAAAATTTGACCGCACCTTTGACGGGGTTTTATTTTTCAGCCCAAGCGCCGTTGAAAGTTTTACGAAAGCAAATAGATTAGAAAACACCATCGCTTTTTGCATCGGTACTACCACCGTTGCAGAAGTTGAAAAATATACAAATAAAAGAATTGTCGCCACAAAGCCCACGATAGAGAATGTGATTGTGCAGGTGGTGAAAAAATTGAAATAAAAATTGCTTTGAGAGCGGCTGTCTTTTGTAGGCAGGTCTGCGCCTCTGCTAGACTTAGATAATATGATGACGAATAGTACAAACAATAACGAGACACCCGCCTTCGCGGGTGTAAAGAACGACCTTTTCCTTAGAGCCTTAAAAGGTGAAACCGTTGACCGTCCGCCGGTATGGATGATGCGTCAGGCAGGGCGCTACTTGCCCGAGTTTCAGGAAATCAAAGCAAAATATGATTTCTTTACCCGATGTCAAACCCCGGAGCTTGCTTCCGAAATTACTGTACAGCCCATTCGCCGTTATGGTATGGATGCTGCAATTTTGTTCAGTGATATTCTGGTAATTCCTCAGGCGATGAATATTGAAGTGGAAATGAAACCCGGAGTGGGACCCTGGTTGCCAAAACCCATTCGTTCTCAAAAAGATGTTGATAACGTGATTGTTCCTGATATTCAGGAAACTCTGGGTTATGTGATGGATGCCATCAAAATGACCAAAGAAAAACTCAATAACGAAATTCCTTTAATTGGTTTTGCAGGTTCGCCCTGGACGATTTTGTGTTATTGTGTGCAAGGACAAGGCTCAAAAAACTTTGACATCGCTAAAGAGTTTTGTTTCACACAGCCACTCGCAGCACACACTTTGCTTCAAAAAATAACAGACACCACCATCGCCTATTTGAAAGAAAAAGTAAAAGCCGGTGTCAACGCTGTACAAATTTTTGACAGCTGGGGCGGGATGCTCTCTCCCACAGATTATCAGGAATTCTCCTGGAAATATATGCAACAAATTATCGATGCCTTGAAAGGAGAAACACCCGTGATTGCTTTTGGAAAAGGCTGCTGGTTTGCACTGGATGTGATGGCAAAATCAGGGGCTTCGGCTTTGGGAGTGGATTGGACGTGTTCGCCCAGAAACGCGCGTTATTTAACTGGAGGAAACATTACTTTACAGGGAAATTTTGATCCCACTCGCCTGTTTTCGCCACCGGCAGAAATCAAACGAATGGTGACTCAAATGATCAACGAATTTGGAAAAGACAAATACATCGTCAATTTAGGCCACGGTATTTTGCCCAATATTCCTTTGGAAAATGCCGGTGCGTTTATAGATGCGGTGAAGGAATACAAAGGATAAATAAATGATATGGCTGTTTGGAATCGCATTAAAAACCTAAGCTTCAAGCAGTTTTTTTTACTGGCAGGGACTTTTATAAAACGACCGCGGTATTTTTTCCCGACCCACAGGGCGACATTAAAAACAGTGCAGATTTGTGATCGATTGTTTAAAAGAGCTCATCATAAAAACAATGTGACCAATGCATTCAGACATGGGTTGTGGAATGTGTTGATTGCTAAAAAGTGTTTTTCAAAAAACAATTCGGTTGAGAAATCTGTGGAATGGGCAAAAACCATCACCGATTTACACGAAAAGCTGGCTCCTAATGCCAAATTGGAAATGACCATGGATTTGCACAACAATGAAATCGGCAGAAACTTTTTCGCTGAAAAGCAAATGCAAAATATGGAGGAAGAAAAGATTATTGCTGTGCTTAAAGAAAAAATGAAAACGGCTGTAAAAGTGAGTTCCATTGAAGAGATAGAGGAAAATAAAAGTGAATTTGTTTATATTGAGGATTTGGAAATTAATTAACGAGATTCCCGCCTACGCGGGAATGGGGCTATGAAAGAAAAATTTTACAACTACTTACGGCAATTACAAGATACCATCACTTCCAAACTGGAAGAAGTAGATGGCAAAACAACGTTTCAAGAAGACCTTTGGGAACGCCCCGAAGGTGGTGGCGGCAGAACACGGGTTATTGAAAATGGAAGTGTATTTGAAAAAGGCGGCGTGAATATTTCAGCTGTTCACGGGGAGTTACCCAATGCAATGCAGGCTTATTTCAATGTGCAGGATTGTGATTTTTTTGCTTGCGGATTGAGTCTTGTATTGCATCCCAAAAACCCAATGGTTCCTACAGTACACGCTAACTGGCGTTATTTTGAAATGTATGACAAAGAGGGAAACATCATCGACAGCTGGTTTGGCGGAGGGCAGGATTTAACACCTTATTACCTGTTTGAAGAAGATGCTAAGCATTTTCACCGCATTTGCAAAAAAGCTTGTGACAATCATCATCCCGATTTTTATTTGGAATACAAAAATAAATGCGACGACTACTTTTACAACAGCCATCGCGGTGAAGCACGCGGTTTAGGCGGATTATTTTTTGATTATTGCAAAGCAAAGGAGGATTTCACAATGGAAGACTGGTACAACTTTGTCACTGAAGTGGGCGACAGTTTTCTGGAAGCCTATGTTCCCATTGTTGAAAAAAGAAAAGAATTACCTTACACTTCCGAACAGAGAGAATGGCAGGAAATTCGTCGTGGCCGTTATGTAGAATTCAATTTAGTCCACGATAAGGGCACCCTTTTTGGGCTTAAAACCAACGGTCGCATTGAAAGCATACTAATGAGCTTACCGCCCACCGTACAATGGAAATATGACCACCACCCTGATCAAGGAAGTGAGGAAGAAAAGCTACTTGACGTTTTAAAAAACCCTAAGGATTGGGTATAACTGAATACTGCTACTGAACACTGAAAACTAAAACTATGTATCCACTAAGAAGAAACCGAAGACTACGCGCCAACGAAACCATCAGAAGTCTGGTGCGTGAAACCATCATAACACCCAATGATTTTCTTGTTCCGCTTTTTGTTGTGGAAGGCAAAGGTGTGAAAGAAGAAATTGCTTCGATGCCCAATTACTATCGCTTAAGTTTGGATACTCTTTCCAAAGAAGTCAAGGAGCTTTGGAGTTTGGGTTTAAAATCTGTTTTGTTGTTTGTAAAAGTAGATGATAAGCTGAAAGACAACAAAGGCACCGAAGCCTTAAACCCTAACGGACTCATGCAACGCGCCATCAAAACAATAAAAAACGCCTGCCCTGATATGTTGGTCATGACTGATGTGGCGTTGGATCCTTTTTCTGTTTACGGCCATGACGGTATTATTCACGCCGGTGAGATTTTGAATGACGAAACCAATGCTGTTTTAGCTGAAATGTCACTCTCACACGCCAAAGCCGGAGCCGATTTTGTGGCCCCCAGCGATATGATGGACGGCCGCATTTTTGAAATCCGTACCCTGCTGGAAGACGAAGGTTTTCACAACACCGGTATTATGAGTTACAGCGCCAAGTATGCTTCGGCGTTTTATGGTCCATTTCGCGATGCACTCGATTCTGCTCCCGTAGATGTTCAAGATATTCCCAAAGACAAAAAAACGTACCAAATGGACCCTGCAAACCGTGAGGAAGCCCTTAGGGAAACTTTGATGGACATAGATGAAGGCTCCGATATCGTGATGGTAAAACCGGGTCTTTGTTATCTCGACATCGTTCGTGACATTGCAAATGCTGTTACGGTGCCTGTTGCGGTTTATCAGGTGAGTGGCGAATATGCCATGCTCAAAGCAGCTGCCGAAAAAGGCTGGCTCAATCACGATGCCGTGATGATGGAGCAGGTAACAGCGATTAAAAGAGCCGGAGCGAGTATTATTGCGAGTTATTTTGCCAAGGATGTACTTCGGTTAATATCTTAAAAGAACTATTCGGAACTTGTAGAAATGGAATTACTTTCCTCCCAAAAATCTTGGGGGTCTAAGTTTAAATAGTAAATATTCAAATCCAGTTGAGTTTCTAAAAGTAGCTCTTTTGTTTTTTCAACAAATTTATTGTTTTGTCTTTTTCCTAAAAATTTTGCCCATAAAATAATAGCCGTTTTTTTATTGTTTGTTTGGATTTTTTCAAGTCTATTTCCTTCTCCATCAGCTAAGTGTTTTATTAAATCATCTATGTGGTATAATTTTTCCGGTTTAATAGTGTCTGTAGAAAACACCTTTTCATAATAATTTTTATACTCATCTACACTTAAGTCTCTCGCAATAAAACAAACACTGTCCAATTGCTCTTGTATCAAATAACCGGCTTCATTAAACAAGTAAACATCAGGTACTTTTAAACCCCTATCTCTAACTTCTTGGAGGGAGTAATAATTATTTAATTCTTTTAGAAAGTATGTTTTATTTAAATCAATTTCCAATCCCTTTTTATCTATAAAGTTTTCCAAGGTTTTTTGATTTTCAATTTTTGGGGTTTTGACTCCAAAAATAACTCTTAATGCAGGTTGACAACTGCAAAAAATAAATAATAATATTACAAAGCAAATCTTTTTCATCATAACTATTCAAATTTGAAATCAGGTAGTTCATCAAGAAGAACTACCTGATTAAACTATTTTAATTACTTGCTAAATAATCCCAATTTATATCATTTATAAAATGATACTCAATGTAATTATCTCCCTCATTGTATGAAATATAAGCAAATTGCTCTCTATCACTCGGATTGCTACGCATTTGTTGTTGATTACAAGGTATGCTAACCTCTGAACATCTAAAACCAAGACACTCTATACAGCCACCCGAACAAGAACCACTTCCATTGGGATTCAATCTAGCAATTAATATTTTAATACAAATAAGACCTCTTTGATCAAAATTTTCATTTGTTTCAGACTCATTAAAATCAACAGGGACTTTTAAAACATTACTATCAATGCTTAAAGTAGTATTTCTGGATGTATCATATTTAATTTGATTGAATCCTAGACTGTTTCGACTTTCATAATTTAAGGTTGGCGTTTCCTCAGAGTCAATTATAATTAGGCCCTCTGAAGAGCTTTTTAATAAAAGCTCATTGTTTTCATTGTTTTGCTCTTCATTTGAACAAGATAAAAATAATAAAATACTTGCCAAGATGCTTAAATAAGTTGTTAGTTTTTTCATAATCATAAATTTAAATGGTTATTTAAAATTGCTACTCTTTCGATTTTCACATACTCGGCTACTCTTTTTTTTAAAGATGATTTTCACTTCCACACACAACATCTCTATATGGATTTGTTTTCCATAAGTTTTAAATGGAGGCGTTGATTTTCTAAAAATTAGAAAATGATTAAACAATAAACATTTTAGTATATAAATTAAGGAGGAAGGGAAAAACGGCTTTTAAGATTCAAACATAATAAAAATATTTTAAATAACACATATATGTGTTTATAAAATCTTCTATCAATGTTGATTTTCACATTGTGAAGATTGATGATAAGAAATATCTTATGGAATTTGGAGAGCATTTGAGGACTTTAAGGATTTCAAAAAAACTCTCACAAGAAAATTTGGCAAATGATGCCAACATTCCAATCAATCAGGTTGGTCGAATCGAAAGAGGAGAAATTAGTACAACCATAACAACACTTATTGCTTTATCAAAAGCTCTTAATATTCCAATTAAAAAATTGTTTGACTTCTAATGCCAAACTTCAAAATTTTAGCTAAAATTTCTGAATCATGAATCCTTTTTTGTTGTAATCTTGCATTGTGAAAATGCAAAAAAACAATTGGTTTTCCTTCCTTATCCTGTTGCTGGTCTCCCTGCAACCGGTTATTTCATTTGGGAATGTTTCGTCGCTTTCTTCAGAGATTGTAAACACTCAGGAGGAAGTTGCTTTATTTAAAACCAAAAGCAGTAAAACACTTGTTTTTCAGGAAATCAATATTACTTCGGTTGAGCATGTTGTAAACGCAGCTTCCGTAAACAAAAATATTTTTTCCGGCAGTTTTGATTCAATAACAATAAACGCTGCTTCCGGAGACACTAATTATCTTATCGACTTCCGTGGGATATTGACAACCCAGATTTTTCCTTTCCATTTCTTTTTGTAAAGTAAAAAAGACAATTAGTCTTTTTTAGCTTGTTGCATCACAGCAACCCAACTTTATAAAAATCAAACAATTTAATTTTAAACGAAATGGATATTGTATCAATTGAAATAGGCATTGGCCTGTTATTATTATTTGTTGTGCCTGTAATTTACGCAGTCACCAACCAATCCCGAAAAGAGAAAAAAACAATTAAAAAGGTAGAGACATTTTGTGGTGCCAAAGCCATAAAATTAACTTCCACAGATATTTTTCAAGGCTTATTTATAGGTCTTGATGAAAACTCAAAATATCTTGTTACATCTGGTGTTCCCGTTAAAGAGGAGCACGTTATTTTATACAATCTCAAAGATATTAAAGGCTGTAACCTTTTCAAAAATGAAGTTCCAAAAGCAGGACAACCCAAAGCAAAAACCATTGAAAGCGTGGCTATTGAAATACTTTTCAGGGACAAAGACAAACCTAAAGAACATATTGTTTTCTTTGATGATGATATGGGCATTGATCCCCATATTAGTGTTAATCAGGCTTCTGATTGGGTCACTAGAATCAATAAAAACGTAGCTTAAAGTAAAATGAGCGGGGCAAAATTGCCCCGTTTTTTTATGTTCTTAAAAGCTGTTTTCAATTTTTTATGGATAAAGGAATTTCAAATTTTATTAAAATATTTAGGGTATTGAAAATGGAATTAAGTATTTTTGGAATAATATCCATAAAACTATGACCTTACTCATTGTTTACGCAATAGTATCTATTTTCTTTTCCTTTTTATGTTCGATACTGGAAGCTGTACTTCTTAGCCTGAGCCCTACTTTTTTGAAAATGAAGCTTAATGAAGGAAAGGCCTATGCTCAAAAACTTATCAATTTTAAGAAAGATATTGACATTCCCCTCACGGCAATTCTCACGGTAAACACCGTAGCGCATACTGTGGGTGCCATATTGGTGGGTGTTCAGGCAGAAAAAACCTTTGGAAGTGGCAACAATGCTGTGGGAATTGTTTCAGCAATTATGACGATATTAATATTGGTGCTTTCTGAAATTGTTCCTAAAACCATTGGTGCCACTTACTGGAAATCCCTGGGAAAGTTTACTGCAATTTGCCTTACCATCCTCATCTTCCCTCTTAAATGGACCGGAATTTTATGGGTTTTGACTTTAACTACCAAACTTATTGGTAAGTCGGCACACATACACACAATGAGCCGGGAAGAGTTTATTTCTATCGCCAATACCGCTGAGGAAGAAGGTGTTTTTGAAGAAAATGAAACGACAGTGATTAAAAACCTGATGATTTTCAGGTCGGTTGAAGCCAAAGATGTGATGACACCCTTTTCAGTAGTAGTAACAGAAGACGAGACCACTACCATTGAAGACTTTTATGAAGAAAACAAGCACCTTAAGCATTCCCGCATTCCTATTTACAAAGATCGGTCTAACAATATTACAGGCTTCATCTTAAAAGATGATGTGCTTGAAGAAATGATTGACCAAAAAGGCCCTGAGCCTCTCAGCTCCTTAAAGAGGGAGGTCCTAACAACCTCCAGCGATACACCCATACCAGAATTGTTTGAAATACTTATTGAAAAACGCACACACATTACCATCGTGTCTGATGAATATGGAAACCCCATCGGGATTGTGACCATGGAAGATATCATTGAAACCTTGCTCGGCCTTGAAATTATGGATGAAAGCGACAATGTTGCCGACATGCAGGCGTTAGCTCGAAAAAACTGGGAAGCACGTGCTAAACGCCTTGGAATTATCAGTCCAAAATCAAATAATGATGAAGATTAATGTGTTTTAAAATCTTTTTAATTTTATGAAACAATTCAAAAGACTCATTGTCTAATTATATATCTTTGAAGAATAACAACCTTATATCACTAACACTATGGGAATATTAATTTTTATCGGAATTGTTGTCCTGCTTGTCATTTGGGTTATTTCCATTTACAACACACTCGTAAGCCTAAGAAATCACAGAGAAAATGCTTTTGCAGACATAGATGTGCAATTAAAACAACGCCATGATCTGATCCCGCAATTGCTGGGTGCAGTTAAGGGTTATATGGAGCACGAACGAGGAACCCTTGAAGCCGTAACAAATGCAAGAACCAAGGCCATTTCTGCTACAGGAATCAACGAGAAAATAGCCGCAGAACAAGAGCTTACAGCCGCCATAAAAGGCTTAAACATTCAGGTGGAAGCATATCCTGATTTGAAGGCAAGTCAAAACTTCCTGCAACTTCAAAATGAAATTTCAGATGTTGAAAACAAGTTGGCAGCCGTGCGTCGTTTTTTCAATTCCGCTACCAAGGAACTCAATATCGCTGTTCAGAAATTTCCCAATACTATTTTTGCAGGTATGTTTGGTTTTAAAACCGAACCGATGTTTGACCTAGGCGAAATGCAAAGGGCAGATTTAGACAAGGCCCCAGAGGTTAAGTTTTAAGCCGTGCAATTTATTGGTATACAAAAACAAATTCGCAGGAATAACCAAAAATCTGTTCTCCTGCTCATTGCTTTTCCATTATTGGTATTAGCATCTGTATTTGCTGTAGTTTACTTTTTAACCTTTGACGAATATGGAAATCCCAACCCTGATTATGCAAAGGATTTGTTTATACAGGCCGTACCTTTTGTGACTGCAGTCGTTCTTGTATGGTTTCTCATCGCTTATTTTGCCCATAACAAAATGATCTCCATGGCTACCGGTGCAAGAACGCTGGAGCGAAAAGAGAATATGCGCGTGTACAACCTTGTGGAAAATCTGTGCATGAGTGTGGGTATGCGTATGCCCAAAGTCCAAATTATAGAAAGTGATGCCCTTAATGCTTATGCCAGTGGCATTAAAGAAAAAGACTACACCGTCACCCTCACCCGCGGGATTATAGACACCCTCGATGATGATGAACTTGAAGGCGTGATTGCTCATGAATTAATGCATATCAGAAACAAAGATGTGCGCTTGTTGGTTGTGAGCATTATTTTTGTGGGAATTTTTGCCTTTGTGGTGCAAATCGCTTTCAGGAGTTTTCTCTATGGTGGAATGAGCAACAGAAGAAACAATAAAGACTCCGGAAAACTGATGATTATCATTTTAATCGTTGCTGCGGTGGCTTATCTTTTCTCATTACTTTTTAAATTTTCACTAAGCCGAAGAAGGGAATATATGGCAGACAGTGGCGCAGCTGAAATGACCCGGAAGCCCTGGGCATTAGCTTCAGCTCTAAAAAAAATTGCTCCCAATCATCATGTTAAAGTAAAAAGTGAAGAAGTGCAGCAAATGTTTATTGAAAACACCCCCAAGGACACTTCGGCAAACTTTTTTGGCAGTTTGGGAGGGCTCTTTGCCACCCATCCACCCATTGAAAAACGCATTCAATTTTTAGAACAATTTTAAATTCAGACTTGGAAAAAGCATTCTTAAAGACTCCCCTTGGTATTGCTTCTGTTGAAGGAGATGAACAAGGCATATCCCGCATTTCAATTCTCGACACTCAGGATGTACCTTCTGAGAAAGTTCCTGACTCACTAAAGGACTGTGTCAAGCAACTTCAGGAATATTTTTCCGGTGAGCGCAAGAAGTTTGATCTCAAACTCAATCCCCAAGGGACTGAATTTCAGCAAAAAGTATGGCAGACATTACAACAAATCCCATATGGAAAAACAATTTCCTATATGGAACTTTCCTTAAAAGTGGGAGACATCAAAGCAATTAGAGCCGTCGCAGCTGCAAATGGAAAAAACCCCTTATGGATTGTAATTCCTTGTCATCGCGTGATTGGCAGTGATGGTTCATTGACGGGGTATGCCGGTGGATTGTGGCGAAAAAAATGCCTGCTGGACCATGAAAACCCACCGGTGCAAAAGTCTCTTTTTTAGAATTCCCTTTTTTATTTCGATATTTTTTTATCTTTATAAGATACTACAACACATATGAAAGTATTTAAAAAGATTTTAGGTGGCATTTTAGCCCTATTTGCTCTACTCATTGTCATTCTTTACATCTTTGATTACGACTACTTATTAAAAGCCGTTCGTACCATCTATTTAAAAGGCCACAGTACTGCTTTTTTAGAAGATTACAAGTCATTTGATAATGCTCCTGTAGAAGCTGCCGCTGAAACAATCCCCTGGCCAAAGCATAAGGATTACAATGTTGTAACCCCTACTAAAAAACTCAAAAACACACACAAAGATGCCGGTACAACAGCCTATGTGATTATCAAAAATGACAGCATCTGGTACGAGAGTTACTATGACGGATTTGATGAAAATAGCAAATCCAATTCCTTTTCCATGGCAAAAAGTTTCATTTCAGGACTGCTGGGCAAGGCTATTATGGACGGGCACATTAAAAGCCTGGATCAACCTTTAAGTGATTTTTACCCACAATATGAAGGCACAAAAACTACCGTGGGTGATTTAGCCTCCATGGCATCGGGGCTTGATTGGGACGAGGCTTATTACAGCCCGTTTTCGATTACTACAAAAGCCTATTTTTATGACGACCTAGAAAAAATGATGCTTGAGCTCGGTATTGTGGAAGAACCGGCAAAAGAATTCAAATACCTCAGCGGAAGCACCCAATTGCTGGCCATGGTCATAGAAAAAGCCAGCAACAGAAAGATACCGGAGTATTTTTCAGAAGCTTTCTGGAAACCTTTAGGGGCAAAAAATGATGCCCTCTGGCAACTGGATAGTGAGGAACACAACATGGTTAAAGCCTACTGTTGTTTTGCCTCCAATGCGCTTGACTTTGCACGTTTTGGAAAATTATACAAAGACCACGGGCGGTTCAACGAAAAACAAATACTTGATTCTGCTTTTGTAGCAAAATCCATAAACCCCCGATTTGAAGGAGCCCCCTACGGCTATGGGTTCTGGCTGGGCCAAAGTCAAGGAAAAGATTTTTTTGCCATGCGCGGGCATTTGGGTCAGTATGTGATTGTATTTCCCCAAGAAAATGTTATGGTAGTGCGTCTTGGACACTCTAAAGGTGATGTGGATGGAATTGAAACCTACCCTGAAAATTTTATAATATATATAGAAGAGGCTTTCAAGATGTTGAATTAAAACCAAAATATGCTCTCAAAAATTAAAATAGAAAACATTCTCTTTCTGGACATAGAAACTGTACCATTAGAAGAAAACTTTGATGATGTTGATGACACCTTAAAAATACTTTGGGAAAAGAAAACAGAGTACCAAAGACGTGATGAGCACACCCCTGAAGCCTTTTACGACCGTGCAGGGATTTGGGCCGAATTTGGAAAAATCGTTTGCATTTCCGTAGGCTATTTCGTTATAAAAGGAGACATCAGAAATTTTAGGGTCACTTCTTTTCACGGTGATGAAATCCAATTGCTCAAAGACTTTAAAAATTTACTGGAAACACATTTCAACAAAACACAGCATGTGCTCTGTGCTCATAACGGCAAGGAGTTTGACTTCCCATACATTGCCAGAAGAATGATTATCAACCGCATTGACATTCCTTTTAAACTGGATCTATTCGGAAAAAAACCTTGGGAAGTTCCGCATTTAGATACCCTGGAATTGTGGAAGTTTGGTGATTATAAACACTTTACATCATTAAAATTGATGACGCATATTTTGGGAATCCCCTCGCCTAAAGATGATATTGATGGCAGTGAGGTTCGCAAAGTATACTATGAAGAAAAAGATATAGATCGCATCATCCGCTATTGCGAAAAAGATACTGTTGCTGTTGCTCAGGTATTTTTAAGGCTACGCAATGAAGAAATCCTGATTCCGGACGAGATTATTTCAATTTAAGTCAAATGATTTTATAACAAAAAAGCCCGCATTTGCGGGCTTTTTCATAAGTTACTTAGTTTCTATTGTTTAATAAAGCGTTCCATAAACGTTTTGTTGTCGCTTACTACTTCTATAAAATAAGCTCCGCTTTGTAGTTGGGAAACATCAATGGTATTTGAAAAATTACCTTTTCTTACTTCCTGACCCAACATATTCAAGATTCTGTACTGCGTGGCTGTTCCGTTTGATAAAACTGCATTCAGCACATTTCCTTTAACGGGGTTTGGATACACTTCAAGCGTTGTATCATCGTCATAGTCATTGCTAATGGTTGTATACTCATATCCTTGAGAACCGGTACTGGAAATTATAACGGTGTAATCCTCAACTTCACCCCAGGTAAATGTTTCACACGAGGTGGGATAAGCGTTATATTTCATAGAAACGCGCATTCTGGTCGCACCATTCAACGCAGAAGTTGGCACTGTAAAGCTTCCGCTTACGGGGGAAGCTGTAGTTCTTGCCCTGCTGTAAACCAATTCACCTGCATCATCAAAATCACCATCCTGATTGTAGTCAATCCATACCCTGTAAGCCTCCCTGTATTTTGTTCCGGCCCAACCGGGTGTGATGGTAATCGTGTTACTGGTGCCTTTTACCAACGTTGTCGACAAGTTTGTAAAATCAGCATAGCCGCCATTACTTCCTGAATTATTATTTATACTACCCAATTGAACCCTTTGGATCCATTCATCATTGGTGCTGTTTCCTTGAGAGTTACAATATACCAAGGTTGTACCCAGTGTTGTTACATTTACCGTATTACTGGATGCGGAAATATTTCCGGCAGCATCTTTAGCCCGTACTGAGAAACTATAGGGAGTATTTGCTGTCAATCCTGTAACGGTGGCTGATGTACCGGTCACTGTTCCCAGTAAACTTGCTCCCTGATAGACGTCATAACCTGTAACGCCAACATTGTCTGTAGAAGCATTCCAGGACAAATCAACGGTTGTTTGTGTCACATTTGAAGCCGTAAGGTTTGTAGGCGCTGTGGGCGCTTGGGTATCCGGCGGGCTTAGTGTAGTAACATTAACTGTATTGCTGGATGCGGAAATGTTTCCGGCAGCATCTTTAGCCCGCACTGAGAAACTGTAAGAAGTACTTGCTGTCAAGCCCGTAACACTCGCTGATGTTCCTGTTACTGTTCCCAATAAGCTTGCTCCCTGATACACATCATAACCTGTTACGCCCACATTGTCTGTGGAAGCATTCCATGATAAATCAACGGTGGTTTGTGTAATATTGGAAGCCGTAAGGTTTGTGGGTGCTGTAGGCGCTTGTGTGTCTGCCCCTGAGCTCACTATATTCACAGTATAATCTTCAACTTCACCATAGGTAAATGTTTCACAGGAAGTTGGAATTCCATTATATTTCATGGAAACACGCATTCTGGTCTGGCCTTGCAGGGCTCCTGCCGGAATTGTAAACGTCCCGCTTACCGGGCTCGCCGTGGTTGCCGCACGAGTCCAAACCTGTTCTCCGGCATCTGTAAAGTCACCATCATTGTTGTAGTCAATCCACACTGAGTAACCTTCTGCATATACAGTTCCCGTCCAGGTGGGTGTTACTGTTACGGTATAAGTGTCTCCAACAGTTAAATCGGTTGAGATATTAGTAAAGTCTGAATAGCCTCCACCGGAACCGGAAACGTTGTTTATAGTGTTTAGCTGAACCCTGCTGATGTATTCATCATTTACGTTATTTCCCTGTGATGTACAATAAACCAATTGGACTTGCTGAGTTGTAAATGTGGTTGAAGAAGAATAGTTTGAAGTACTTCCGTCTGCACATTTGCTTCTCACCTGTGCCTCATAAGAGGTTTCTGCAGATAGCCCTGATAATGTGGTGGTTGTCCCGGAAACTGCAACCGTTGTCCAGTTAGAAGTTCCTGTCTGACGGTATCTCACATCATATGTGGCACCGGCCACACTATTCCATGATAAAATAGCAGATGTTGTTCCCACTCCCGAAGGTGTTAATCCTGTTGGAACTGTTGCTGTACAGGCAACAGGTGTAGATGTAAGTCCCGTGACAATTAAGGTATAGTTTTGACTACCTCCTGAAAGGGATCCTTTATGGGTTACCGTGATGGTATAAGTACCTGATGCGTTAGAAACATCTACTCTCTCAAAAGGGTCCTTGGTGTTGTCTCCTTTTCCATTTGCATTTACTGCGGTAAGTCTCCAAGGGAAATGTGTCGTCCCTCCTTTGGTTACTCTTATGTCCAGGTCATTTACCAGTCTTGCAATAGAGGAGTTTGTTGCAGTGGTTGCAGTTCCTGCGGGGTCTGTCCAGGAAATAGAAGCCATTAAATCATTCACTCCATCACTGTCCACCTGAATGCTGTAAGTCTGACCGGGCATTAAAGTTAATTCACTGATAAGAGATTCTTCTCCGTTTTGGGAGATTGCCTCAGCAGCTCTCTTGGCATTCATCAAACCCCATCCAAAGATTGCATCAGGTCCAGTTGCACCTGCATCATCTGCAGTGTGCAGAGCAAGTCCCTTTAAAGTTGCAGAACGCATAAAATTTCCGTTAACGTTGTTTGCGTGTTCCTGAAGAAGCAATAGCGTGCCTGCAACGTTTGGCGATGCCATCGATGTTCCCGAAATACTATTGTATGCAGTGTTGCTGTTATCATACGTTGAGTAAACACCTTGCCCGTTTCCGGTGATATCCGGTTTGATGCGTAAATCATCTGTGGGGCCCTGACTGCTGAAGGAACTTATACTTACTGAAACCAGATTCCCGTTGCTGTCAATATTTGCATCCTGTGCACTGGCTACTACCATATTGTTTTTGGAAGTGGAATGTCCGGTGAGTTTGTCGTATTGAGGATTTGACGGGCTTAAAGGAGAACCGTTGTAATTTGTGGTTCCGTCATTACCTGCAGCTACCACCATCAAATAATATGGTGCATTGTATAGCAGCGCATCCCAATCTCTTGAATCTGTGATATAAGCTCCAAAATAGTAATCCGGAACCAAATCAGATCGAAAACCATAGGAATGGTTTGATACAAGCATTCCATTTCCTGCAGCTGTAGTAGCTTCAGACAAATCACTGTTCCAATCATAACCGGAAACCCGTGAATGCGGTGCCATACCTTTTGCATTGGCTACCACGCCCGAGGCCATAATGGTTCCTGTTACGTGGGCAGCGTGATAGTTTAAGGATGTACTTCCATCAGCCACAGTATATCTGTTTGTACCACCGGCACCACCATACTCTTGATGTGAAGCTCTTGCATGACCTCCATCCCAGACATAGGCCCTCATATTTTGACCCATCAAGTTTAAGCCTAGTGATCCACCGGAATTTAAATGGTTTGTTCTGGTTGAGCGGGCTGCTGCTACATTCAAAGTTCTGTAATAAATGAGGCTTCCGTCTGGATCTATCCTTTGTAATTCCGCTAATCCACCATCTTCTAGGGTAATTTTTGTTTCAATACCTCTCTGTTGTGCATATTGAATGGCTGCTTGTTTTTCCTGAGATACTTTGCTTGAAAATTGGTTTTCAAGCTGATTTAGTTTTTGAAAATCATATCTGGAAGTGATTAAATCCTGTTGTTCTTTCGTTTGAGAAAAAACAAATGAATAACTGAGGAGCAAAACAGAAAACACTATCTTACTCAAGGGTACAAATTGTTTCATAAAGTTCGTTTAGATTAATTAAACAATAATAGGGATTGTTTTAGAAGAGAATTTTTCTTAAAAAAACAAGTTCCTAAATTAACAAAATAATCTGATGAAAAGAAAATATATTCGATATAATACAGCTTTTTAAAAACATATTATTAATTTTTTCATAATTTATTTAAACTCATATTATGCGGTAAACTTCTGAAGAAGCTTTATATTTGGGTACATTTGAAATGCTAAGACATGCTTAAGGTCACTCATTTATCTTTATCCTTTTTTTTAAAAAAAACAGAAACCAAAGTCTTAAAATCGGTTTCTTTCTCTTTGGACAAAAATGAAATTCTGGGCATCGTAGGTGAATCAGGTTCCGGAAAGTCGGTGACTACTTTGGCGGTTATGGGATTGCTTCCAAAAAAGATTTCCAAAATCACTTCCGGAGCAATTGTTTACGATGAAAAACTCATTCAAAATTTAAGTGATAAAGAATTTCAAAAAATTCGTGGCAACGAAATCTCCATGATTTTTCAGGAGCCTATGAGTGCCTTAAACCCTTCAATGCGATGTGGGAAACAAGTCGCAGAAATTCTTTTAAATCATAAAAAACTTTCAAAACAAGAAGCCAAAAAACAAACAATGGCGTTGTTTGAAAAGGTAAAACTGCCCAGGCCGGAAGAAATCTATAATGCCTATCCGCATCAAATAAGCGGCGGACAGATGCAACGTGTAATGATTGCGATGGCCATCGCCTGCAAACCAAAAATTTTGATTGCAGATGAGCCCACCACCGCACTTGATGTAACGGTTCAAAAAGAAATTATATTACTCCTCAAAGAGTTGCAACAGGAAACGGGGATGAGCATCCTTTTTATTTCACACGATCTATCGCTGGTCTCTGAAATTGCTGATCGTATTTTAGTAATGTTTCAAGGTGAAGTTGTGGAACAGGGTAATGTTGACCAAATCTTCCACGCACCCCAACACAAGTATACTAAAGCACTCATAAATTCGCGACCGTCTCTTGATGAGCGTTTGGAAAAACTTCCTACCATAAAAGATTTCTTGGAAGATAATGCCCCTTCAAAAGTCATCACTGCCGGCATGCGTGCCTCAAAACACAAGAGCCTTTACAGCAAGCCCCCGTTATTGGAAGTTATTAATCTGGAAAAAGAATATATCAGCAATGCAGGATTTTTTAGGAAAGAGAATAAAGTCAAAGCAGTAAACAATGTTAGTTTTCAGGTATTTGAAGGGGAAACTCTCGGATTGGTGGGCGAATCAGGCTGCGGAAAGTCTACGCTGGGAAAGGCTATTCTCCAGTTAGACAAAGCCACACGGGGCACCATTAAGTTTCGCGGAAAAGATATCACCGCTCTCAGCGAAAGTGATTTCAGGCGATTCAGAAAGGAAATTCAGATTATTTTTCAGGACCCTTATTCCTCTTTACACCCGAGAATGCTGATAGGAGAAGCCATTTTAGAGCCGATGCAAGTTCACAACTTACACCAAAATGATAAAAAACGTAAAGAAAAAGTAAAAGAACTATTACTTCAAGTGGGCCTTAATGAAGATTTTTACTACAGGTACCCACACCAGCTTTCAGGTGGTCAAAGACAGCGCGTGGGTATTGCCCGGACCGTTGCCCTTGAACCCAAGCTGATTATTTGTGATGAGTCTGTTTCAGCTTTGGATATTTCTGTGCAAGCACAGGTTTTAAATATGCTGAATGAACTGAAGGAAACATTTGGGTTCACATATATTTTTATATCTCATGACCTTGCGGTGGTTAAGTATATGGCAGACCAACTATTGGTTATGAACGCAGGAAAAATAGAAGAAATAGGCGAAGCAGATGAAATATATGCAAACCCTCTGAGGGATTATACTAAAAAATTAATTGATGCTATTCCTAAAGGAAGGTAATCAGGAATGTTAAAGCTTAAGGTTCGTGACATTTCGGTAAGTTTGGGCATAAAAAAATCCCGCTCTAACCTCACAAAGAGCGGGATTGACCTTTAAATCTGAAAATGTCAACAGATTTGGGGGTTTTACTTTTAGCTACATCAATAAAAACACTTTTTTGAATATGTAAAGCACACTATTAACTAAAATTAAAGTAGGTTTAATTTTACTGTGCAATACCTGAAAATTTCTTTTGACTTTAGTCATCTTTTCAAATTCAAATTTTCGATTCTTACTAATTTCACTTACATAGCTTAGGTTAAGTAAGCTGGTTGATTTTGGGACTGCTAATATGCAAACAAAATTCAATAAATAACGATTAAATACCTTTTTATTCGATGAAATGCACTATTTTTTAACATTTGAAGTAGTTTTCACCTACAAATGAGTGTTTTTAAACAAAACAAGAACCTTCGATCTGAAGGTTCTTGTTTAAATAAATATGTTAAGTGTATTTAGAATTTCATCTCCGGGATATCTCCTGAAATAATAAGAGTGCCCTCTGTTGCCTTTTGGATATCTTCAATTGTAACGCCCGGGGCACGTTCCAAAAGTTTAAACCCTTTATCAGTTATTTCAAGTACTGCGAGGTCTGTAACCACTTTCTTAACACACTTAACACCTGTTAAAGGTAAAGAGCATTTTTTAAGCAGTTTTGATTCTCCTGCACGGTTTGTATGCATCATCGCCACGATAATATTTTCTGCCGAAGCTACAAGGTCCATAGCTCCACCCATTCCTTTTACCATTTTACCTGGTATTTTCCAGTTGGCGATATCGCCATTTTCATCAACTTCCATTGCTCCCAGTATGGTTAAATCAACATGTTGCCCTCTTATCATTGAAAAACTCATCGCAGAGTCAAAAAAGGATGCTCCGGGCAAAGTTGTAATGGTTTGTTTGCCGGCATTTATCAAATCAGGATCTTCTTCACCTTCAAACGGAAAAGGACCCATACCCAAAACGCCGTTTTCACTCTGAAACTCTACATCAATATCATCCCGCACAAAATTTGCTACAAGAGTGGGGATACCTATTCCCAGATTGACATAGTAACCGTCTTTTACTTCTTTTGCTATACGCTGTGCTATTTGTTCTTTAGAAAGTGCCATAATTTTAAAGTTGGAAGTTAAAGGGCAGAAGGTAGAAGGTGAAAAAATACTTCGTAATTCTAACTTCGTACCTCTAACTTAGTTTTTTTTTCGTACGGTTAATTGCTCAATTCTCTTTTCATAGTTCTTCCCCTGAAAAATGCGTTGTACAAATATCCCGGGGATATGAATCTGATTGGGGTCAAGCGCTCCGGCGGGAACAAGCTTTTCAACCTCTGCAACGGTTATTTTAGCAGCACCACACATATTGGGGTTGAAATTTCGTGCAGTCCCCTTGAATATTAAATTTCCGGCTTCATCACCTTTCCACGCTTTCACAAAAGCAAAATCTGCTTCAAAAGCTTTTTCAAGAACATACCATTTACCGTTGAATTGCCGTGTTTCTTTGCCTTCAGCAACTTCAGTTCCATAGCCTGCGGGCGTGTAAAATGCAGGAAACCCACCTTGTGCAGCCTGACAGCGCTGTGCGAGTGTACCCTGCGGAATAAGTTCAACGTCGAGTTCGCCGCTTAGCATCTGTCTTTCAAACTCAGCATTTTCTCCCACATAGGAGGAAATCATTTTTTTAATTTGCTTTTTTTGGAGTAAAAGCCCCAGTCCAAAGTCATCCACTCCTGCGTTGTTTGAGATACAGGTTAGTCCTTTTGTATTGAGCCTCACAACTTCTGAAATTGCGTTTTCCGGAATTCCGCTTAAGCCAAAACCGCCAAACATCAGTGTCATATTATCTTCTACCCCACGGCAGGCTTCTGCTACTCCTGAAACTACTTTTTTAATCATTGTTTATTAGTTTAAAAACTGAATTCATCTAAATTATCGTCTTCATTATCTGTGCCATTGGCAAATTCACTACAGTTCGTCTCAATGGAAAGATTTTCCGGCACCTTAAATGCTTCTTTTGAAACTCCTAATTCTTCATGGTCATAGCACTTTTTCATATACAGCCCCCAGATAGGTAAGGCCATTGTAGCCCCCTGACCATATCGTATCCCGGGGAAATGAGCAGCCCTGTCTTCGGCTCCCACCCAAACACCTGTCACCAGATTGGGCACCATGCCCATAAACCAACCGTCACTTTGATTTTGAGTAGTTCCTGTTTTTCCTGCGATGGGGTTTTGTAAGTTGTAGGGATATCCCGTCATGACACTTTTATAGAAAGCGTCGTTTACAGCCCAGGTGGTTCTCAATCTTCCTCCTGAACCGCCTGTTGTAACTCCTTCGAGTAAACTTGTTGTGACATATGCACTTTCTGCACTTATAACGTCTCTTGTATTTGGAACATTTTGAAATAACACTGTGCCGTTTTTATCTTCAATTCTAGAAATAATAACAGGTTCAACATAAACACCTTCATTTGCAAAAACACTATAGGCTCCCACCATATCAAAGAGGCTGATGTCCGGTGTGCCAAGGGCAATAGATGGCGCCACGGGCATTTCACTGGTGTCTATACCTAATTTTTTTACAAGGTCAATTACAGGCTGTGGTCCTGTTTTATCAATTAAATTTGCAGAAATAACGTTATGTGATTCAGCCAGTGCTTTTTTGAGATTAACCATGCCTCCATACTTCTCTCCTGAGTTTTTGGGTGTCCAGGGTTTCAGCAATCCATATTTGCCTTGCTCAATGGTGTAAGGTGTGTTGGGAAGTGTGTCACAGGGTGACATATGTAACTGGTCAATGGCTGTGGCATAAACAAATGGTTTAAAAGTAGAGCCCACCTGCCGCTTTCCTTTTTTGACCATATCATATTTAAAGTGTTTAAAGTTCACGCCACCTACCCAGGCTTTGACCTCCCCTGTTTGCGGGTTCATAGACATCAGGGATGCTTGAAGAAAAGATTTGTAATATCTTATGGAATCAATGGGTTTCATAATAGTATCAATATCGCCTTCCCACGAAAAAACTTTCATTTCAGTATCTACATAGAAACTCTTCCTTATTTCTTCATCTGTTTTACCCTGATCTTTTAAGACCCTCCACCTCACACTGCGCCGCATCGCGGAGTTGAGTATGCCTTCTGTTTCTTCTTCAGTAATGTCCCTGAAAGGGGAGGTTTTGTTTTTTTCATTTTGCTTGTCAAACTCTTTTTGAAGGTTGGCAATGTGCATCTTTACAGCTTCTTCTGCAAGTTCCTGCATCTTGGAGTCGATGGTGGTGAAAATCTTAAGCCCGTCACGGTAAATGTTGTATTTAGATCCATCTGCTTTTGGGTTATCGTCAATCCACTTTTGAATTTCTGCACGTGTAAACTCCCTGAAGTAAGTTGCCAATCCTTCATCATGACCTTCAGGATTGTAGTTAAGGACTATAGGAACGTTTTGAAGAGAGTCTTTCATTTGTTCAGAAAGAAAATTGTTTTTTTCCATTTGTTTTAAAACCACATTCCTGCGGTGTTTAACCATTTCTTCTCTTCGCAATGGGTTGTAAAGGGATGAGTTTTTAAGCATTCCCACCAGCATGGCACTTTCTTCTGTTGTAAGGTTAATGGGTTCTTTCCCAAAATAAATCCTGGATGCTGACCGGATGCCTACAGCCTGATTTAAAAAGTCATATTTGTTGAGGTACATCGTGATGATTTCCTCTTTGGTATACTGTCGTTCAAGCCGTGTAGCTATAACCCATTCTTTCATCTTCTGAATTATTGCAGAAAAAAGGTTTCTGGATCTCACCCCGGTGAATAATTGCCTTGCCAATTGCTGTGTAATGGTACTTGCCCCACCTTTTTTACCCAAAAAGAAGACAGCTCTTGCAAAGCCTTTCGCATCGATCCCTGCGTGGTTGTAAAACCGCTCATCTTCTGTCGCAATAAGTGCCTGTATAAGATGTGGCGGTAAATCTTCATATTTAACGGGGGTCCTGTTTTCACGGTAAAATTTACCCAGAGTCTGCCCATCTGATGATACAATTTCAGTAGCGAGATTTGTTTCAGGATTTTCCAGTTCTTCAAAGGTGGGCAGTGTCCCGAAGAGCCCCCAGGATGCAAATAAAAAAAGCAGTGCCACAAAGGCAATTGCTCCTGAAAAAGCATACCAAAACCACTTGATATACTTTTTGTTATCGTCCTTTTTTTTCTTTTGCTTTGCCATAACAATTATTCCTTATTTGCTTTTTCTACACTTATACCCACATCAGTAATCCCTTCAAGTTCTGTAACGCCTTCAACAGAAGCATTATTGCGCATTGCGTGACGGATTTTGAGGGAATAGTTCCCTTCTTCAAAAAAGCGTATTCCTTCTTTATACCACAGTTTGTTTTCTTTTATGGTTCCGCCTGAACCCAGCCAGGTGCCGTCAGGTAATGCCATTTGATACTCCAGGGTGTCTGTCACCACTTTCCCGTGTGGGAAGTTCATGGAAACTATCAAAAACAGATTGCTGTATTTAAAATCATTTGTGTTTCTAACGTTAAGAAAAACATCATATGCAGTTATCGAATCCATTTCGGGAAGCGAGAATTCAAGGGTATCATCCATTGGCCAATGACCGGGTAGTGATTTGTAATCACTGTATACCTCATCTTTAGAGCAACTTATCAAAATCCCCAGAATTAGGGTAAGTAGCATTTTTTTAGCCATTTTTCTGCTGATTTCTTTTTCTTCTTTTTTTCCCTTTATGGCGCTTTTTTGACTGTTTTGGCTTATCAAAGCGGGTCAAACTATCCTGACCCACCACATTGTTGTAAACTGAGTCATCTGAAAGTTTTACTTCCAAAACAAATGCTTCCAGACTTTGCGCCTTTTTATTTTGTTTGTTCAATGCAATGATTTCGTTTGCTTTTTCTGCAGGAATTTCAAACCAGTTCATCCATTCTCCTTCATAAGCATACCACAAAACTCCTTTAAAAATATCGAGCTTTTGGCAGACTGCAGTTCCTTTCTCAGTTTCGAGTTTTGTTTCTGCATTGGGAAATTCTTTCAGTGCTTCCAAATAGGTGTCCAATTCATAATTGAGACAGCATTTCAGTTTACCACACTGACCTGCAAGCTTCTGAGGGTTTAATGAAAGTTGCTGATATCTTGCAGCTGATGTGTTTACAGACCTGAAATCTGTGAGCCAGGTGGAGCAGCATAACTCTCTTCCGCATGAACCTATTCCGCCAAGGCGGGCAGCTTCCTGTCTGAAACCCACTTGTTTCATCTCAATGCGGGTGTTGAACTCATGGGCAAATTCTTTGATGAGCTCCCTGAAATCGACGCGCTCATCTGCAGTGTAATAAAATATAACCTTGGAGGCATCCCCTTGAAATTCAACATCAGATATTTTCATTTTAAGACCCAATCTGATTGCAATTTCCCGGGCTCTTACTTTAATGCTTTCCTCTCTGTCCCTGGCCTTTTGCCAAATATCAATATCTCGCTGAGAAGCTTTTCTGTAAACTTTCTGCGAACTGTCTTCAATCCTGTGTTTTTTCTTTTTCATCTGAATGCGCACCAGTTCCCCGGTAAGGGAAACCAGACCTATGTCATGCCCTGAAGCGGCTTCAGTAGCAATGACATCACCAACACTTAGTGTTAATTTATCTGCATTGTGAAAAAATTCTTTGCGCCCATTTTTGAAACGCACTTCCACATAATCGAAAGGTTCCTGGTTTTCAGGAAGCGTCATATTTGCCAGCCAGTCAAAAACAGTGAGCTTGTTACACCCATCTGTACCACAGGTTCCATTGTTTTTACAACCTTTTGGCTGACCGTCTTTTGTGCTTGAACAGCTTGTGCAACCCATAAAATAATATATATCTTGAATGTGACACCGTCACATGATTTGTTTTAATTCTTCAAATGTAAAGATAGTATTTTTAAAGCGAAGTAAAGAGAATTTACACAGCTACAAAAATATCTGTCGGCACACTTATAAAACCTTATAAACTTTATCAGACATTCTCAGTCTGAAAGGAAGCTGTATTGTGACCTTATCACCCTTAACTGCAGTTTCAGAAAGTGCGCCATTGACATGCATACTGTCAATTTTAACTTTCTGTTTGCCGGTTGTGGGGCCGTAAATTAATATGGTATCGCCTGTTTTAACCTCACCGTTTTCCATTAAAAACATTCCGATTTTTGACTTTGTATAAAAATGCTGTCCTTTGCCAACAAGCTCTTTTTTTACAGCCGACTTTATGATTTTATCCCGTTTCTTTTCGGCTTTAGCCAAAGGAGTATGCGTTAATATTCCCGAACTTTTATAGGTAAGTGCTTCAGACTTTCCTTTCCGGAAAATTTTATTCCCCACTTGTTTCCCTTTTCTCAGCTTGATTTGTTCTACCAAAGGCAAATGAATTACTTCCAAACATTGCGGAGAGCAACAGTTTTCCATTTTTTGTTTACACGACTCACACTGAATAAACAAGAGGTGGCAGCCATCGTTTGCGCAATTTGTATGGTCATCACAAGGAGCTCCACACTGGTGGCACCTTGAAACGATATCATCAGTAATGCGCTCACCCAGACGGTGATCAAAAACAAAATTCTTGCCTATGAATTTACTGTCAAGTTGTTGTTCTTTGACTTGTCTGGTATATTCTATTATTCCGCCCTCCAGTTGATAGACGTTTTTAAAGCCTTTATGTTTAAAAAAGGCACTTGCTTTTTCACAGCGTATGCCGCCGGTGCAATACATTAAAAGATTCTTATCTTCTTTATGTTCTTCAAGTTGTTTTTCAATAATAGGCAGTGACTCGCGGAAGGTTTCAACATCTGGAGTAATAGCTCCCTTAAAATGGCCTATTTCACTCTCATAGTGATTGCGCATATCGACCACAATGGTATTGGGGTCATCAAGAAGCTGATTGAATTCGTTTGCTTTGAGGTGAACCCCTTTATTGGTCACATCAAAAGAGGTGTCGTTGAGACCATCTGCCACGATTTTATTCCTGACTTTAATGGTGAGTTTTAAAAAGGAAAAGTCATCATGCTCAACAGCAATGTTAAGACGAATTCCCCTCATAAAGTCATATTCTTCTATGTGGTGTTTGAATTCGTAAAAATTATCTGCCGGAAGGGATAATTGTGCGTTAATTCCTTCTTTGGCCACATAAATTCGGCCGAGCACCTCCAGGGGGCTCCAGGCAAGAAACAAGTCGTCTCTGAATTTTTTTGGATCTTCAATTTTGGCGTAGGCATAAAAAGACAACGTGAGTCGTTGTTTTCCGGCTTTATCGATTAGCTCGGCTCTTTCATCTGCGCTTAAAGTGTTGTACAGTTGCATGCTATAAACGTTTAAGTGAGAAATATTTAATCTGCTCTAAATGGAAGAACAGGCTGCAAAAATAAAGGATATTGCGGTTTAAATCAACAAAAAAAGCACCAAATCAAAATTTGATGCTTTTTTTCGAATGGCTAATTCGTTATTACTAATTTTTTAAGTTGTCCTGAAAAAATATGGAATAACGTTAGCCACCATCGATTTTACTACCACTGCAAACTGCAATTGTAATAGTAAAACCGAAAGAATTCAATATTAAATTACGCTTTAATGTTCTCATTTATTTTCTAAATATAGATATTTATTCATAAGATGAAAAATAAATGAAAAGGTTGCGCCTCCCTATTGTTATGCACAAAAAGAAATAGTATTTTAGCAACAACTATTTATTTTAAAACATTAGAAATGAGCAACGAAAAAGACGCAAAATTAAAGGCATTAAAACTTACTTTAGATAAGCTTGATAAGACCTATGGCAAGGGTGCAGTAATGAAATTAGGTGACCAAGCCGTGCAGGAAGTGGAGTCCATATCCACGGGTTCGCTTGGCCTGGACATTGCACTGGGTGTGGGTGGTTTGCCTAAAGGAAGGGTTATAGAGATTTACGGTCCTGAATCATCAGGTAAAACAACCTTAACGTTACACGCAATTGCTGAAAGTCAAAAAGCCGGTGGTATTGCCGCATTCATTGATGCCGAACATGCTTTTGACCGTGGCTATGCCGCAAAACTGGGTGTTGATATTGAAAACTTAATAATCTCCCAGCCCGACAATGGAGAGCAAGCCCTTGAGATTGCTGACAATTTAATTCGCAGTGGTGCTATTGATATCGTGGTTATCGATTCAGTTGCCGCCTTAACGCCTAAAAGTGAGATTGAAGGCGAAATGGGAGACTCAAAAATGGGTCTTCACGCACGATTGATGTCACAAGCACTGCGTAAATTAACCGGTTCAATAAGCAAAACCCACTGTACCGTTATTTTCATAAACCAGTTGCGTGAAAAAATAGGTGTGATGTTTGGAAACCCTGAAACCACTACAGGTGGAAATGCTTTAAAATTTTATGCATCGGTGCGGCTTGACATCAGAAGATCTACTCAAATAAAGGACAGCAACGGTGATGTTCAGGGCAATAGAACACGTGTTAAAGTCGTTAAAAACAAAGTAGCGCCACCCTTTAAAACGGCTGAGTTTGATATTATGTACGGCACCGGTATTTCAAAGGTGGGGGAAATCATAGATCTGGGTGTTGATTATGAAATCATCAAAAAAAGTGGCTCTTGGTTTAGTTATGGTGAAACAAAATTAGGTCAGGGAAGGGACGCAGTAAAAGCCATAATCATAGATAACCCTGAATTACTGGAAGAATTGGAAACAAAAATAAAAGAAGCGATTGCCTTATTGAAAAGTTAAAAAAAACACAATAACGCAACCTTACTTTAATCATTGCATCTACAAGTAAAGTCCCTTTTATGTGAAAGTTCTTGTAGGTGCATTTTTTTACCATTAAATTGGTCATACTGCATTGAATTAATCAAATCAAAGGGAAACATTTGGCTTTAGAGGAGCTCATAAAGAAATGTAAGGAAGAGAATATCAAGGCACAAGGGGAATTGTACACGCTGTTTTCAGCAAAACTTTTCTCAATTTGTCTGAAATATTCCCGAAATGCAACTGAGGCACAGGATAACCTTCAGGATGCATTCATTACTATCTTTAAGTCCATAAAGCAATACAAATACAAAGGTTCTTTTGAAGGTTGGATGAAACGCATCACGGTGAACACTGTTTTACAAAAATACCGCAAAGAGCGTGTTTTTGAAATAGTAAATGAAGAGCGCATTGAAGACCCGGAAGTAGAAATTGAAGAGTCAAACATCACGTTGGATTTTCTACTTCAAATCATTCAGGAATTGCCTGACAGATACCGGTTGGTTTTCAACTTGTACGTCCTTGACGGTTATTCACATAAAGATATTTCTGAAATGCTTGATATTACAACGGGCACTTCAAAATCAAATCTGGCAAGAGCCAGGATGATACTAAAAAACAAAATAGAAGAATACAATCTCGCTCAAGTTAAGAGCAAATAACAATGAAAACGAGAAAGCAAGTAGACCGGCTTTTCAGAGAGCAGTTAAAAAATCTGGAGGTTAACCCGCCAAAAGAGGCATGGGAGAATATTGCTGCTGCTCTAAAAAAGGAAAAGGAAAACAGAAGAGTAGTACCCCTTTGGTATAAACTCGCGGGTGTAGCTGCTGCATTATTATTGTTTGTAACGGTTGGAAGTATTTTCTTTTCCAACCCGGATCACAATAAGATTACAATCGAAGACGATATCCCTCAAAAGCACGATAATAATACCACTCCTGATACTAAACAAAAGACTAATATCCTTCAGGAAGACACCACACATAACACTGAAATTACCTCAACAGATTCAGATATAAAAATCATCACAAATGATGCCTTAAAAGATAAAAAAGGTGATGTAAATACCCATAGAAGTGCTTCAAGCAAACCAACTGTTGAAAATCAAAAAGCAAGTAAGCGAGTCGAAAATACTGTTACCGCAATTGCTTCAAAATCCGGAGATAAAAACACTGAGGAAGAGATTCCTGCCGGAATAAACAAGAAGTCTGTTTCAGATACAGAAGTCGCTGTTTCCGGATCTTCCGGCAAAGAAAAAGAGAAAAACAATAATTTAGATATTATTCCTGATTCTGAAGAAGGAATTTCAGAAGCAAATGAAGAAGTTGCCGTTGCTGAAACAAACGAAGAGGCTAAAGAGGAAAATAAAAAATCACTCCTGGAATATATTGCCCAAAAAGAAGAAACAGAAATAGCTCAAATTAAAACTCCTGAAAACCGCTGGGAAGTGTCCCCTAATTTTGCTCCTGTTTATTACAATACCCTGGGCGATGGTTCTTCAATCGATCCTGAGTTTTCAAGCAATCCAAAATCCGGTGACGTTAATTACAGTTATGGTGTGCAGGTGAGTTATGCCATTAACAACAAGCTAAGCGTAAGAACGGGCTTAAATAAAGTTGATTTGAGCTATGTAACAAATGATATTGAATTTGCTCCAGCCCTTCCTTCTGATGGCTTACAGTCTGTTACTTATAAAAACAGCAACTATATTGTTGCTGTAGGAAAACGAGGAACCTTAAAGCCCCCTGCTTCCAATTTGCCCACTATGACAGAAGACGGCGTCCCGATAGTTCCTCGTTCAGGAATTACACCGGGATCGATGACACAACAACTGGATTATTTTGAAATTCCTGTAGAATTGAAATATGCCCTTTTAGAATCAAGAATTGGTGTAAATCTCATTGGAGGAATGAGCACCTTATTGCTAAACAACAATGAAGTAAGCATTGCTTCAGATGGGTTTAGCAGCACTATAGGGAGTGCTAATAATCTTAACAATTTCAGTTTCAGCACCAATATTGGTTTTGGACTTGATTATAAACTTTCAAAGCGTTTTATATTTAATCTGGAACCCATGTTCAAGTACCAGATTAATCCATATTCAGACAGCTCCATAGACTTTAAGCCTTATTACCTAGGGGTTTACAGTGGATTTAGTTATAGATTTTAGGTTAAGTTAAGTTTAATTTGTTGACCGTTTGTTGTTTATTTTTGATTTTATAAATAATAAACTATAAAAAGCTGCTCAATGTGCCAACGAGTGGCTTTTTTATTGACAAAATCAATTAACAGTGGGGTGCTGCAATTCCCTTAAAATAATATTTCGCACGTCTTCTTTAATGTTTCGCTTGTTCTCTTTTGATTCTTTTTTTGTAGCGATAAATTTGTGCATTTTCACACGCATCTTTCCGGGGGACCCACTTAGAAAAGTATATGAAAAGCGTTTTTTGTTATCGTGTAATGTTATGGGAACAATAGGCAAACCATAATCTATAGCCAATCTGAAGGCTCCGTCTTTAAATTCATCCAAAACAATACTTTCATCCTCAGGAACACCTCCTTCAGGAAAGATACAGATGCTCAGCCCTTCGTTCAAGCGCTCTTGTGCGGAATCAAAAACCTGTTTTCTGCTTATTGCGCTTTTTCGGTCAACTAAAATACAGGTGCGTTTATAAAAAAAACCAAATAAGGGTATTTTTCCCAATTCCTTTTTCCCCACAAAAACAAAGGGACTTTTCACGGCATACAACATCAACATGATGTCTGTCATCGATGTGTGGTTTGCAACAAACATATAGCTCTTGCCCTTAACCGGAGACTGCTCTCTGGTAATTTTTGGAAAGAATCCCATACCAAACAAAATAATTTTTGCCCAGATGCGCGCCAGTTTGAAAAAAAAGGGGTACCACTCCTTTTTTAGGATGCTGATTATTAAAATGGGGAATAACAGTATTATGGTGAATGTCATCAAAACATAAAACCAAATGCGCCATAAGGGGATGAGAAAATATTTTCTAAAAAACATAAAACCAAAATTACACAAATGTATACAGTCATTGCTACAAAAAAAGTAACTTTGTTCTTTCTTTTGTAAAATCTTTACCAATTAGCTATATGGCACGCATTTTAACAGGAATTCAAAGTACAGGCACACCACATCTGGGCAATATTTTAGGGGCAATCATACCGGCTATAGCTATGGCAAACCAACCTAAAACAGATTCTTTTTTGTTTATTGCAGATATGCATTCTCTCACCCAGATAAAAGATGCCGCCATCCTGAGACAAAATACTTATAGTGTCGCGGCGACCTGGCTTGCTTTTGGTTTGGATATAGATAAAACCGTTTTTTACCGCCAAAGTGATGTTGCGCAGGTTACTGAACTTTCGTGGTATTTGAGCTGTATGTTTCCATACCAGCGGCTTACGCTGGCACATTCATTCAAGGATAAGGCAGATCGGCTGGAGGATGTTAATGCCGGACTTTTCACCTACCCGATGCTCATGGCTGCAGATATCTTATTATATGATGCAGAGTTTGTCCCTGTGGGAAAAGATCAACTGCAGCATATTGAAATGACACGAGATGTTGCCTCGCGTTTTCACGCGGTTTATGGTGAGACTTTTGTGTTACCCGAAGCAAAAATACAGGAAAACACGATGTATATCCCGGGAACAGACGGTGCCAAAATGAGCAAATCAAAAGGAAATACTATCAATATCTTTTTGCCCGAGAAACAATTGCGTAAGCAGATTATGGGGATACAGACAGACAGCACTCCGCTGGAGGAACCCAAAAATCCTGACACCTGTAATGTTTTTAGTCTTTACAAATTACTTGCTGCTGAGAATGAAATCGCAACAATGCGCAAGAATTATGAAGGAGGAAATTATGGATATGGTCATGCCAAACAAGCTTTATTTGATTTACTCATTGCTAAGTTTTCAGAAGAACGCACTAAGTTTACATACTTTATGGAAAATCAGAACGAACTGGAAAACGCTTTAAAAGTGGGTGCTGAAAAGGCAGGGATTGTTGCCAACAAAGTTTTAAAACGTGTTAGAACAAAAGTGGGATATTAGCACAAATCAAAAATTTTACCCGGAAGCGGTCTCACGACTCCCTTCAATTCCATATCAAACAAGACAGTTGTAGCTTTAAAAACAGGAAGGTTACACTTTATTGCAATGATATCCAGTTGTTCTTTGGGGTTCTCTTTTAAAAAGCGATAAACCTCTTTTTCCTGCTCTGTAAGCTCTACAAATAGTTGCTTTTGTACCGTCTTTGGCTTTTCATCCTCAAGTTTCCAATTGAGTATATATACAAGGTCTGCTGCACCGGTTAGCAAATGTGCACTCTGGGTTTTAATGAGGTTGTTACAGCCCTCGCTTTGACTGTCTGTAACTCTGCCGGGAACAGCAAAAACGTCACGGTTGTATGAATTTGCAATATCTGCCGTTACAAGACTTCCGCCTTTTGCTGCAGATTCAATAACGATAGTAGCATCAGAAATGCCGGCAATGATACGGTTTCTCTTTAGAAAATTTGTGCGGTCAAAAGCATCACTACTCCAGAATTCAGTAATAAATCCACCATTGCTTTCAACGTCTTTTACGTATTTTGAGTGACTTTTAGGATAAAACTGATTCAGCCCATGAGCTAAACACGCAATGGTTTGCAAATTGTTTTTTATGGCTGCCTTATGGGCGATAATATCCACACCATAAGCAAACCCGGAAACTATGATTGGGTTTAACGGAGCCAACTCTTCAACAAGGCGCTCACAAAATGCGCTTCCGTAAGTGGTTACTTTTCGGGTGCCAACAATGCTTAAAATACGTTTATTATTCAAGTTGATATTTCCGCGCTGGAAAAACAGTACAGGACCATCAAGGCAGTGTTTTAATTTTTCAGGATACTTTTCATCTTTATAATAAAAATAGTCAATGGTATTGTCTTCAATATATTTGATTTCAGCTTCCGCTAAAGCGAAAAAATCTTTAGAGTCGAGCTCTTTTAACTTAAAGGACCCAATACCATCAATTTTTAACAAGCGGCTTTTTTTCTCCTTGAATATTGCCCGGGCACTTCCCAGCTTTTGAATGAGTTTTTTTGCAGAAGCATCACCAAGATTTGGTACTTTTTGCAAAACCAGGGTGTAAAATAATTCGTCCTTATCCACTCTCTTTTAGGTATATAATTTTTAAAAATACAAGAAAAAACGTTTTGTTAAAAAAATCTTGAGTTGAAAATGACAAAACTTAAAAAAAACACTAAATTTGTTTGCGATGGCAATAACCAAATACATAAACGATTTACTGTACCGATATGAATGTGTCATAATTCCGGGTTTTGGAGCTTTTTTAACCCAAAACAATCCGGCGCACATTGATACATCGACACATACGTTTTATCCACCATCCAAAACACTTTCTTTCAACAAACAGCTCCAAACCAATGACGGCCTTCTTGCAAACCATATTGCAAAGGCTGAAAGCTGCAGTTATGAAAGTGCCCTCCTGAAACTAAGAAATGAAGTCAAAACACTCAAGATAGCGCTTGAAAGCGGAAGCCCGGTTTCTTTTGAAAACATAGGCTCGCTTCAACAAAAACCTAACCTGCAACTGATATTCTCTCCTGATGCTTCTTCAAATTTCCTGACTGAAGCCTTTGGGCTTTCCAGTTTTGTATCTGCAGCTGTTTCCAGAAAAGTGGTAACAGAACAAGAGGAAAAACCGGTACTGCTTTTCACTCCGGAAAAAAGAGGTGCGACCCCTTATATCAAGTATGCGGCAATTGGTTTACTAGCCCTGGGCTTGTCAAGTTTTGGCGGACTTTTCATATACAATAACCAGGTTCAGGAACACAATTTTGTTGAAAAGCAAAAAGCCACAACCCAACTGGAAAATCAAATACAACAAGCTACATTTCTTGTTAATAATCCGTTGCCGTCACTTACGGTATCTGTGAAAACACCTGCCGGCAAATATCATGTTATCGCCGGTGCTTTCCGGATGGAAGAAAATGCCGACACAAAAATAAATCAGCTAAAGGAAAAGGGTTATCCCGCCAGAGCCATTGGTGTGAATAAATATGGTCTTCATCAGGTAGTCTATGACAGTTTTCAAGAGAGAGAAGAAGCACTTGCAACACTTCGCAGGGTTCAAAGCACAGAAAACCAAGACGCATGGCTCCTAATTCAGGAGCTTGAATAAGCCCTGCCAAACCCTAAAATTTAATACATTTTTAACCACATTGCCCAAAAGCATAGTACCTTTGCATAAAAATTAATTATGCAAGCCAGAACTCCTAAAGATTCTCTTACAGTCCTAACGGATATTGTTTTACCCAGCGAAACCAATCCTATTGGCAATATGTTTGGAGGCGAATTGCTTGCCCGGATGGACAGGGCAGCAAGTATCGCAGCCAGAAGGCATTCCCGCAGAATCGTAGTGACTGCTTCTGTAAATCATGTAGCCTTTAACAAGATGATTCCGGTGGGAAGTGTGGTAACCGTCGAAGCGAAAGTCTCCCGCGCATTTAAAACCTCTATGGAGATTTATATGGACGTTTGGATTGAAGATCGTGAGAGCGGCATAAAAAGCAAGGCGAATGAAGCTATCTATACTTTTGTAGCGGTAGATGAAATGGGAACACCTGTAGAGGTTCCGGAGATACTCCCTGAAACTGATATAGAAAAACTTCGTTTTGATGCTGCCCTGCGTAGAAAACAACTCAGCCTGGTGCTCGCCGGAAAAATGAAACCCAAAGAAGCAACAGAATTAAAAGCTCTTTTTGAGTAAAGCTTTTTCTACATCCTAAATACCCAATCTGCAGGGTTTAGTTTGTTTGTGTTTTGGAAAATCAGGAATTTTAATATAGTTTTCCCCGTCGTGGGGTTTGTGAAAATTTTCCCTATTTCCTGTTTTGTTTTAACCTTGTCTCCCTTTTTCACATACACGTCTGTAATGTTTTGGTAAACGGTTATATAATCACCGTGTCGAATCTGTACGGCTTTATTTGCGCCTCTAATAACCGTCACGGCCAGGACTTCACCGTCAAAAGCAGATCTGGCTTTAGCGCCTTCATCTGTGGCAATTTCAACACCACTACTTGTGGTTTTAACATTGGGTAGCGTGGGGTGTTGTGTGACACCAAAGTTGGTAACCACTACTCCTCGTTCAACAGGCCATGGTAATTTACCTTTATTGCTTGTAAAATTTGCTGCCAGGGCTTTTGCTTCTGCTGTCATGGCAAAGGTGGTGCTGGACCTTCTGGTAGCTGTTCCCCCTGCTGCTTTGTTTGATTCTGCGATAGCTGCACGAATCAAATCTTCAATCTGTTTGTCTATTGCAGCGGCTTCACGCTGCTTTGTTTTAATCTGCGTTGCATATTTACTTTCCTCTTTTCTCAGTGTTCCCATCAACTGCTCTTGTTGCTTTTTTTCCTCCTGCAACTTGGTGCGCGCCACACGATTTTCTTCAATGAGCTTTTGTTTTTCTTTTTGCTGCTGAATGAGGTTTGTATTTAACTCCTGAAGTTCTACTGTTTTCGCCTGTATTTCCTCCCCTTGTTTTTTCCTGTGATTGGCATATTGCTGCATATACTGAACCCGCTTGTATGCCTGTAAAAAACTCTCTGATGAAAGTAAAAACATGATCCTGCTTTGATCTGATTTGCTTTTGTAAGACTTTTCAATGAGTTTTGCGTAATCTTCCTTGAGGGTGATCAGGTCATTGCGCAACTGATCAATTCTGCTCATGTTTGAGTTGATCTCCCGTGTGATGAGATTCGCCTGCTGATTTGTGACTTTGATGAGGTTTTCCCTCACCTGTATGCGTTTTGAAATATCTTCAACTTCCGTTAAAACTGACTTTTCTTTCTTTTTGGTCGAAAAAAGTAAATTATTGATTTGACGTATTTCTTCCTGAAGCTGCTGTCGCTTTTCCTCCAGTTCGGCTTGCTTGTCTTTTTGTGAAAAGGCCGTGATTCCCGTAAAAAACAAGAATATTAGAAGCACGATATGTTTTGTATAAAATCTCATTAATCTAAGCGTATTTCAGAATATCCGTTCGGAATTTTAAATGGAAAGCTCACATTTGCTTCAAGGTCGATATTTCTATAATCCAAAATAATTCTTGTCTGGTTGTTGATTTCTATGGCGTTAATCCTGATCTCTTTCGGAAAAAACTGCTGATTTATTTCCTGATATGAACTGTAATCAATTGTGAGCACCCGTTGTTCCTGAGGTTGCATGATTTGTTGCGAAGCCATCTTATAGTTCAAAGGGTTGATTAAAAATATATGCTTGAAAAGTTCCTGTGAGTTTTTGGGCGTAAGCCGGTAGTCATTATTGGAAACCGATGCGGTATAAGATTTAGCTTCCATAGGTAAAACCGCATTACCGAGTAAGATGTTTTGAGCCATCTCAAAATCGATATCAACAGCCAGCCAGCTGCTCAGCAATCTGAAATCGCCGTCAAAATAAGTTTTACCGATGGTTTCATAATAACTCACATGATCCGGGGTTATGATTAGTTTTGCCATGGTTATCCCTAAAATTGACGCGCTTACCCAGATGGTTTTGTCTTTTTCCACTCGCAAACTCACTGTCATACTTTGGGATTTTTCACCGTCATCATAGTTGACATTTACACGTGCAGCCAGTGTTGAAAAATTCACTTCGCTTTTCTTATGTAAATCAATCAATTCTTTGGAAGAAATATTTTCATCCAATGCGCCCGGCACTTTTTTTCCGGCCCCACAGGAGAGCAATGAAAGGATCAGTAAAAAGAATGAAGCAACTTTTATATAATTCATAAAGGGGTTTTAGTTTTTTACTGCCAAATTTTGTGCCTTTTTTAAATATTCCTCAGATTTTGGTGAATTTCCTTCTTTTTCATACACTTTGCTGAGTTGCAAATAAAAGTCCCTTTCCATTTGAATATCATCAATAAGGTAATCTAACCCGGTCTCCAGCATCGTCTTTGCTTTTTCGGTTTTTTCAAGATTCAAATTTGCAACACCGTTCAATAAATATAACAAAGGCTGAGAAGGAAATAAATCCAGGCTTTGGCTGCTAAGCGTTTGGGCTTCCTCAAATTTTTTAAAGTCAATTTGAAGCAGTAATGTGTTTTTTATCAGATTAAAATTACCGGGGTTGTTTTTTACCCCCAACTCAAAATACTGAAGTGCTTCTTCAGGCATTTCTTTGTTCAAATAATAGCCCGCTAACTGTTCATAAACCTGATCGGTTTTTGACTCTGTTGAAAAAAGCGTGACCATTTCTTCCAGCTTTTCTTCATAAGTTGGATTGTCATTCACAAAAAGGAGAAAGTCATTCAAAACTTTAAATTTGTTTTCGGCATCAATTTTATCTGACCTAAAAACGACCTTCATAGAGTTTACGGCTTCTTGAGGCTGGTTTGCATCGAGATGAAATTTATACAATGCCATGTGTGCAAGTTCAGAATCAGGTTTGGCCTCAATGAGTTTTTTTGCTGTAGCAAAAGCAGCTTCCTTGTTGTCTGCCTCACTATAAAGAAGAATAAGGTTTAGAAAATCCTGTTCATTGGCAGGTGTGCGTTTGATTCGTTGTTCCAAATCTGCAATCTGAGTGCCTGAATCATCACTTTTAAGATAAATTTGCTGGCGCAATTGATTTCTATAATCGCTGTTTCCCAACTCCAGATCCAGCTCATCTAAAATTTGCAATGCTTTGTCATATTGCTCTGTGCGTTCATAGAGATTTGCCAAATCTTCTTTATAATCTTTGTCGAAAGGGATTAAATTTTTTACAACTTCAATGGCTTTTGAATAGTCACTTGTGTTGTAGTACACATCATAGAGCCCTTCATAAGCTTCGGGTTTGCCGGGCTCCATTTGAAGCACTTTGTTGTAGTTTTCTTCGGCCTGTTGCCATTGTTTTAAATGAGCGTGGTTATTTGCCATTTCAAAATAAACCGCAACTTCATTTGGGGACTCCTCAGCTGCTTTTTCGAGAGCTTTCAGTGCACGGTCATAATTTTCAATCCCTTTCTGTTTAAGCGCTTCAAAAAAATGCTCCTGGAAACGATCGGTAACATTTCCCAAATCATCGAGCACTTCTTCTTCGTCTTTTTCCTGGGCAAACGAAATTGCCGGAATGAAGTTCATTCCAAAAAATAATAAAAGGATGTATGTAAGGTTTCTTTTCAATTCTTTTTAATAGTAATGTATCATTCCATCACAGAATAATCGCCCAAACTCACCGAAGTGAAGTCTCCATCAAAGATAACGTGATTTCCTATCATTGCATTGTCCAGATGCGCATTTTTAATGGTGCTGTTTGTTTGTATCAAACTGTTTTTGATGGTGCTGTTCTCTACCACACAACCATCACCCAAAGAGACATTTGGGCCAATAGTAGCATTTTTTAAAGTTACATTTTCACCAATGTAACAAGGTTCAACTATAGTCGCGTTATCTTCTTTGATTTTACTCGAGATCAACGGCATTCCTTCTTTTGAAAGGTGATTGAGCATACGCGTATTGGTTTCAACTGTGACATTTTTATTGCCGCAATCCATCCATTCATCAATTTTTCCGGGAACGAAAACTTTTCCCTGCTCCATCATTGCTTTGATGCCATCATTGATTTGATACTCACCACCATGGGTTAAATTGGCATCCAGCACTTTTTGTAACTCATCTTTTAAAACGGAAGCTTCTTTGAAATAATAAATCCCAATAACCGCCAGATTGGAAACAAATTCTTTTGGTTTTTCAACCAAGCCGGTGATATGATTGTTTTCGCTTAAATTTACCACACCATACTGTGAGGGGTTTTCCACTTCCTTGACCCAGATGACACTATCAGCGTTTTCATCCAATTTAAAATCTGCCCTGAAAAGCGTGTCTGCATAAGCAATTACACAGGGGCCGCTAAGAGAATTTTTAGCACACATAATGGCGTGACCGGTGCCCAGGGGTTTGTCCTGATAATAAATAGTGCCTTTGGCACCCATCGTTTTTGCGATATCAAGAAGGTTTTCTTCCACTTCCTTTCCAAAATCTTCAGCAATGATAAAGGCGACTTCTTCAATTTTTCTATTTAACACTTTGGCGATGTCTTTTACCAAACGATGCACAATAGGTTTTCCCGCCACGGGAATCAAAGGTTTTGGAACAGTGAGTGTATGTGGTCGCAAGCGGCTTCCGCGGCCTGCCATGGGTACAATTATTTTCATAATCTATGCCCGCGAAGGCGGGTATCTTTTTAAGGTTATACTTTTTATTATAAGTTATTCGTTTTAAAAATCTAGTTTCTATATACTAAGATTTCCGCCTTCGCGGAAATTATTTTGTACCTGTGCTTCCAAAACCTCCTTCGCCTCTTGATGTTTCAGAAAGTGTTTCCACTTCAATCCACTCGGCGCGATCGTGCTTTGCGATGACGAGCTGGGCAATGCGTTCGCCGTTTTCAATGGTAAATGCTTCGTTTGAAAGGTTGACAAGTATTACTCCAATCTCCCCACGGTAATCTGCATCAATCGTTCCCGGGGCGTTTAAGACCGTTATTCCTTTTTTTGCTGCCAAGCCACTACGCGGTCTTACCTGTGCCTCTGTGCCCACGGGAAGCTCTATAAAGAGCCCTGTTTTAACTATGGCGCGTTCCAACGGTTGCAAGGTGATCGCTTCCTCAATAAAGGCTCGTAAATCCATTCCCGCTGAAGCAATTGTTTCATAATGTGGAAGGGGATGATTTGATTTATTGATGATTTTTATGTTCATTTTATTCGTAATAAAAGTTTTACAGCTTGTTTTTCCTGAACGAGTACCAAAGTTAAAAAAGCAATCCATAACGGGATGGTGAACTCATAAGTATTTCTGAAAATATAGAAACAAACTCCAGATACAAGTATAGAACCGAAGAAATACAAACTTATTTTTTTAATCGCATACGGAATGGGGAAATATTTTTGCCCGAAATAATAGGAAAGCAACATCATGGTTCCATAAGCCGCCACTGTTGCAATGGCCGAGCCCATAAAACTCATCGAGGGAATGAGGATAAAGTTGACCGCAAGTGTAATGATTGCACCCACAATTGAAATATAAGCGCCAAACTTTGTCCGGTCAGTAACTTTGTACCAAACGGAAAGGTTGTGATAAATTCCCAGGCAAAAATTGGCCAGTAAAATAAGTGGAACAATTTGCATCGCTACCCAGTAATCGCTGTCGCGAATGAGTATGATTTTCAGCACATCTGCAAATACAACCACGGTAATTAAAATAACCGACCCAAAGGCTATAAAATAGCGGGTTATCAGCGCATAGGTTTCAGGAGCGTTTTTTTCTTTTGCCTGGCTAAAGAAAAACGGTTCGATGCCCAACCGGAACGCTGTTGCGAAAAGAGTCATAAAAATGGCCAGTTTGTAACAGGCGGCATAGGCGCCCACAGCTTCATCGGCGATATCGGCGGGAAGCAACCAGCCCAGTAAAATTCTGTCGAAAGCCTCATTTACGGCAAATGCAATCCCGGCAATCAAAACAGGAACTGCATACCGCATCATCTCTTTCCAAAGCGGTTTGCTGAATTTATAAATGGTCTTAAAGTAAAATGGAAGCAACAATAAAAAAGTGATCGCACTTGCCACCACCATGGATAGGAAAATGTATGAAATTTGGTAATCCTCAAGGTATAATTTTCCCCAAAATTCGTCTGAAGCCAAACGGGGTAGCGCTACGAGGAAAAACACATTTAGACCAAGATTTACAGCTACATTGAAGATTTTTATAATTGCATAGCGCACAGGTTGTTCATTAGCGCGCAGCCAGGCAAAAGGAATAATCACCAACGCATCAAGCGTGAGCACAAAAATCGTAAAAGTGATATACTCTACAGGAATGCCTGAAAGAGTCGAAAGTCCATTTCTAAAAGTAAACGCTGCTGCTAAAAACAGTAACGAAGTAAAAATAAGAGAAATGGTTGCTGTTGAAACAACGGTTTTTTTATCTTCTTCTTTGGTAAAAAACCTGAAAAAGGCCGTTTCCATACCATACGCCAGGATGACATTAAAGAGGATAATCCACGAGAAAATAATGGAGATTTCACCATATTCACTCGTGGGAAGCACGGCAGTGTAAAGCGGCACCAGAAGAAAACTCAGCATCCTGGGCAATACTGTTGCCAGGCCGTAAATAAAAGTGTGTTGAAAGAGTTTTTTTAAAGCCGTCAAAAGCAAGGGTTGTTAGAAACAATAAATGTATTTAAAACGACTTAGTTCCACAAAATTTTATGGATTAGTTATCATCGGGTTTTGAAGACGGATAGGCGACTTCATCTTTTTCAGGGATGTTTTCGATTTTGTAATAGAAAACCTTATTATCCTTTTGGTATTGAATCACCGCTTCAATGGCTTTTAGCTCAAAAGGGATCTCTGAAACCAATGACGGTCTGGGGTTATCCATTTCCTTAACAGGATTACTGTCTAAAACAACATCCTCTTTCGGTTTATCAATAAAGGTCGCCAGGTATTCATTGGGGTTTTTCGGGTTTTGTTTCAGAATTTCTTCTTTTCCGCGGAAGTATATTTTTTGGATAATCACATCCTCTGAAATTTCTGAAAAGGAAAGGTTAAAATGAATTCCTTTACCGGCTTCCTGTGTGCCCCCAAACCATTTTTGAAAGCTTGCCTCTGTAACTTCAAACGGAGGATTTTCCTGAAGCACCATTTTATTGCTGTTGCAGGAAAGAATAAAAATGGATATGATTATGAATGTGAATGGGCGCATAGTTTTTTTTTAGTCAGCATAATTCAAATGATATGCCATAAAGGTATTGAAAAAATCACCATTAGTTCTTGGAAATAAGAAACCCTCTCAGGGTTTTAAATCCTGAGAGGGTTGAATAAATCTTAAATATTTAGCTTCGCCTAATTATTCAGCGCTTCCGCTATGTGAAAATTTGGCTCCGCCTAATTGTTCAGCGCTTCCGCACCTCCAACAATTTCTAAAATTTCATTGGTAATTGCTGCTTGTCGTGCTTTGTTGTAAGACAATTTAAGTGCGTCTCTAAGCTCGGTAGCGTTGTCTGTTGCTTTATGCATCGCGGTCATACGGGCACCGTGCTCGCTGGCAACAGAATCCCTGATGCCGGTAAACAATTGTGTTTTCAAACTCTTTGGAATCAACTGCTCAACAATTTCTTCTTTTGAAGGCTCAAAAATATAATCCTGATTTTTCATTGAAGGCACTTCTTCTGTCGTTTCCATAGGAACGATAGGGAGGAACTGCTCTTTAGCTACAATTTGGGTCGCCGCATTTTTAAACTGGTTGTACACCAAAATAATCTTGTCATACTTTCCGGTAGTGAACAATTCCATTAGTTTCTCAGCAATAGTAGAAACATTTTCAAAGTTCAGTTCTTCAAAAATTTCATTATTGTTTTCAGCAATAGTATGGGTTTTCTTTAAAATGTCATTCCCTTTTTTACCCAAAGTAAAAAAATCTACTTTTTTGCCTTGATAACCGGCAGCAAGTGTTTTTGCCTCCTTAACAATGTTTGAGTTAAAGGCACCGGCAAGTCCCCTGTTTGAAGTGATGGCAACAATCAAGACACTTTTTACTTCGCGTTGATCGGCATATTTACTTCCACTGTCACCTTCCAGAGTGGCACTAAGACTTTGTAATAATTGCGTTAGTTTATCAGCATAGGGACGCATAGCGGTAATGGCGTCTTGCGCTTTCTTCAGTTTTGCAGCAGATACCATTTTCATGGCACTGGTAATCTGCATCGTTGAAGATACTGATGTAATCCTGTTGCGTATTTCTTTTAAGTTTGCCATTTTAATAGAGTATCAAGTATTGAGGAGTGAGTGTTGAGAAACAGCATTTCTCAATACTCATTTCTCAAATCTAATTGTATTTCGCTGAAAGCTCCTTTGCAACATTTGCAAGTGTATCCATCACCTCATCAGTTAATTTACCTGCTTTGATATCATCAAGTATGTTTCTGTGTTTTGAGTTAAGGAATTCAAGGTATTGGATTTCAAATTCTTTTACTTTATCAACAGGAACGCTTCTCAACAAGTTTTTAGAACCTGCATAAATAATCGCCACCTGATCTTCTACTGTAAAAGGACTTCCCTCTGCTTGCTTTAAAATCTCAACGTTGCGTTTTCCTTTTTCGATAACGTTCATTGTTGCTGCATCAAGGTCTGAACCAAACTTGGCAAAAGCTTCCAATTCACGATATTGTGCTTGGTCAAGTTTTAATGTTCCTGCTACTTTCTTCATCGATTTAATCTGAGCGTTACCACCTACACGTGATACCGAGATACCCACGTTAATCGCCGGACGAACCCCCGCGTTAAATAAATCTGATTCCAGGAAGATCTGGCCGTCTGTAATCGAAATTACGTTGGTAGGGATATATGCAGAAACGTCACCTGCTTGTGTTTCAATGATGGGCAATGCCGTTAAAGAACCACCACCTTTTACTTTATCTTTTAAAACTTCCGGAAGGTCGTTCATGTTTGCTGCAATACTATCATCATTAATGATTTTAGCAGAACGCTCTAACAATCTTGAGTGTAAGTAGAAAACGTCACCGGGATATGCTTCACGTCCCGGAGGTCTTCTTAAAAGAAGGGATACCTCACGGTAAGCAACGGCTTGCTTCGATAAATCATCATAGATAATCAATGCAGGGCGACCTGTATCCCTGAAATATTCACCAATTGCAGCACCGGCAAAAGGAGCATAAACCTGCATCGGGGCAGGGTCACTCGCATTTGCGGCAACAATAGTGGTGTATGCCATAGCGCCTTTGTCTTCAAGGACTTTAGCAATGTTAGCAACAGTTGATGCTTTTTGACCAATGGCTACATAGATACAATAAACCGGTTCACCGGCATCATAAAATTCTTTCTGGTTGATGATGGTATCAATACAAACGGTTGTTTTACCGGTTTGACGGTCACCAATAACCAATTCACGCTGTCCTCTTCCCACGGGAATCATCGCATCAATTGCTTTGATACCGGTTTGAAGGGGTTCTGTTACCGGCTCTCTGTAAATTACCCCGGGAGCTTTGCGCTCAAGTGGAAGTTCAAATGTTTCACCAACGATAGGTCCTTTTCCGTCAATTGGAATACCGAGAGTATCCACAACACGTCCTGTGATGCCTTCTCCCACCTTGATAGAAGCGATGCGTTGTGTACGTTTTACGATAGAACCTTCTTTAATTTGTTTTGAAGGTCCTAAAAGTACCACCCCAACATTGTCTTCCTCGAGGTTAAGTACAATACCTTCCAAACCTCCACCAAACTCTACAAGCTCGCCGTATTGTACATTTGAAAGTCCATACACCCGGGCAATACCATCCCCCACGGTTAAAACAGTTCCTACTTCATCAAGGGAAGCTGATGCTTCAAATCCTGAAAGTTGTTTCTTTAAAATTGCTGATACTTCAGCCGGTTTTACTTCTGCCATTGTATTAAAATATAAAGTTAAAGTCGTCTAAGACGGCTTTTTATAATTATATGCTTGATTTAAATTCTTTTCTTAATTCTTCAAAATTGTTTGCAATACTCGCATCATATTGTGTGTCGCCTACGCGCAAAACAAATCCTCCAATGATAGCCGGATCTACTTTGTTGATCAGAGTAACTTCTGTGGCTCCTGTAAGCTCCTTTACTTTGCTTAAAACTTTTTGCTCTAAAGCATCATCAAGGTCAATTGCAGTGGTCACTATAGCTTCAACAGCATTGATACTTGTGTTGTAAAGGGAAATATAGTTATCGGCAACCTTTTCCAATAGACCTCCACGTTTGTTGTCAATCAATATATCCATCAAACTCAAAATGGTTTCAGAATAATTACTGAACACTTCTTTTAAAACAGCACGTTTGTCTTCTTGTTTTATCAAAGGGCTTTTCAACATCAGTTCCAATTCTTTGCTGCCTTGAAGTGTGTTTAAAACGTCTTTCATTTCAGTGAAGGTCTCTTTGGAGGTTCCGTTCTCTGAGGAAAGGTCTAAAACTGCTTTTGCATATCTTATGGCTGCTCTGCTCATGAATTGCTTAGTTTAATGTTGCTTTTCCTAACATATCCTCAACAAGTTTTTCCTGCTGGCCTTTGTTAGACAATTCTTGTTTTACCACTTTTTCTGCGATTTCCAGAGAAAGTGATGCTACCTGACCTTTAAGCTCGGCGATAGCAGCTTTTTTCTCACTCTGGATTGCTTCCTGAGCCTGGGCAATCATTTTGTCTGCCGTAAGTTTAGCATCCTCTTTTGCATCAGCGATCATTTTGTTTTTCATGTCGCGTGCTTCTTTCAACATAGCTTCACGTTCTGCACGGGCTTCTTGTAAAATTCTTTCATTGTCTGCTTGAAGGTTTTCCATTTCACGACGTGCGGCTTCTGCAGCGGCAAGAGCGTCTTTGATCGACTCTTCACGAGAACTAACGGCGCCAAGAATAGGTTTCCAGGCAAATTTCTTTAATATAAAAAGGAGTATCAGGAAAGAAATTACTGTCCAAAATACCAATCCAAATCCGGGAGTTACTAAATCCATTTCTAAAAAGTTTTAATCATTTAAATTTTTTAAAAAGACACAGAAGCAACCAACCGTTACTTCTGTGCCTTTTGATTTTTAACCTTGTAACAAGGCAACAACCACACCAAATAATGCAACCGCCTCAACGAAGGCTGCAAGAATAAGTGCAGATGTTTGAATCTTACCTTGGATCTCAGGTTGACGAGCCATAGCTTCCATAGCCGACCCACCAATACGTCCGATACCCATACCAGCTCCAATAGCTGCTAAACCAGCTCCAATAGCTGCAATTCCTGTAATAGTCATAGTATAAAATTTAAATTAATTAATGGTGTTCATGTTCTTCTGTTGCCATTCCAAAATACAGGGCTGACAAAATGGTAAATATATATGCTTGAATTGCGGTTACCACAATTTCAATAAGTGTAATAAATAATGAGAATGCCACAGACACAGGAGCTATTGCCACTGTTTGAAAAATAAATACCAGCGACATTAAAGCGAGTATAATGATATGCCCTGCCGTGATATTTGCAAAAAGACGAATCATCAGTGAGATTGGTTTTGTAAACATTCCCACAATCTCTATGGGCATTAAGAAGATCTTCATGGGTACAGGAACGCCGGGCATCCAGAAAATGTGTTTCCAGTAGTGTTTATTTCCGCTAAAGGTTGTGATAATAAAGGTAAATACAGCCAGCGTCATTGTAAAGGCAATATTTCCGGAAAGGTTGGCTCCATTCATAATGGGAATCAATCCAAAGATATTATTCAACCAGATAAAGAAAAACACGGTTAACAAATAGGGCATAAAGCGCTTGTATTTTTTCTCACCAATCATTGGGATAGCAACTTCATCTCTTATAAATAAAACCAATGGCTCTACAAAGCTCGCTATGCCTTTAGGAACAAAACTCTCTGATTTCTTATATTTTCTGGCTGCACCTATAAAAATCAAGAACAACACCAACATAGAAACCCACATCATAAAAACATTTTTTGTGACAGAGATATCAAGGGGTTTTTCAGCGTTAACAGGGTAGTCATCTTCTCCTATCTGAAGCGTCTCTGCGCCTGCGTCAAGTTGATATATTTTTTCGTGGTAGTTGACAAATTTGCCGCCGTTTTTTTCAACAACAACCTTCCCGTCATAATCATGGTGAAATTCAGAAGACATAAATGTAGTTAAACCATTGTCTGTCCAAAGGATTACAGGCAAAGGAATAGAGTACTTATTTTCTCCAATATCAATGATGTGAAAGCCATAAGCATCTTTAACGTGATGCATGATCATTTTTTTGGGATCAAACTTTTTATCTTCGGTCTTTTCTTCTAGAAGAGTTTCCTCTATCATAGAGTCATCTTGTGCAACGGAAGCAAAAGACATAACTAAAAAAATACCTAAAAACAGAGTTCTAACTGTGCTTAATTTCATTGCTTTCAATAAGATAATAATGCGTTCCTGAAAATCGGTGCAAATGTAGTAATACTAAATGAATTGTCAAACAATAAAATAAAGGTTTATTCCTCTTTTAAGAAAAGGGTGATGTTCACGATTTCAAAAGCCAAATAAAGAAAGTAGGGAATGAAAAAATTAAACACTTCCAAGGTTGCATTTTCATTGGGTTTTAAAAGCACCGGCAACAAAAAAACAATACACAAAATCATTTTAAGAAGTGTGGCTCCCATAAATAAGGAAAAGATTTGTTTTTTTCCCTTAGAAAATTTAAAATTGACGATTGAGAATACAATCAATACTGTGAAAAAGTGAAAACCGTAAATGGCATATAATGGGAGAATCAAGTCAACCTCGTCAAAAAAATGAAAAGAAACATACCAATGGATTGCAGACAGCAGCAATGTAAAGAGTAATAAAAACAGCAGGAAATTGGCTTCCCTTTTAAGGAATTTAGGATTCATTGATTGTCTTTTTTTGAGTTGGAAAGTAATTGTTTAATAGCTACAAAAATAGCAATTAAAACAGAGAGCAGGGAAAGACCGGCTGTAATTAGAGGTTTTTCAGTTTCAAAATAGTCATCAAGAACGCTCCCGAAATAAGTGCCTACACCAATTATTGCTGTCATTTGAAAAGCAATTGCAGAGTATACTGCATAGCTTCTAAATGCTTTGCTCTGCTTTTGGTTTTGGGTTTCTTTCTTGTTTTTCAAAAAGGTGGTTTTGTGATTTTATAGACTCGTGGTCCTCTTCTTTTATTTCAGTTATTTTTTTCACAGAGCCTTTCATTACACACGTTGCATTGAAAGCTGCACCGGGTTCAATAGCAAGTTTTCCTGCAACCACATCACCGTCAACCTGAGCGGTTGCCCTGAGCGTCAAGGTTCCTGAAATGGTCATATTCCCCGAAAATTTGCCTTCAATATCTGCATTTTCACATTCCAGGGTTCCTTTGATTATCCCTGTTTCGCCCAAAACAACCTTTGAGGGTGTTTTTACATTTCCCTGAACATTGCCGTCAATACGCATTCCGGACTTTGAAACCAAATCGCCGGTTATTGAGGTTCCTTCAGTGATTCGGTTCTGTTGATTGCCAACAATGGCCGGGGCTTTGGTTTTCTTTTCTGAGAACATAGTTACTTAATTTTATCGTTATACAAATCGAGATTTTTATGCACTTGTACAATGGCATAATTGGGCGAAGATATTTCGATATAGGGGAGTGTGATTTTATATTTTTTATTCTCTTTTATGGTTTCAGCAAAACCTTTTGCACCTTCTCTGCTATATAGGCCATGAACCACCACCAATACCTTTGAGGGAGAATAGAAATCTATTGAGGACTCCAGATAGGTGAACTTAAGCTCTTTAATGGCTTCGTCAATTTTTTTGCGGAAGGCTTCAGCTTCTTCCCGGTTATTTGTGTCAAATTCATATACTAATTTCCAGCGGTCTGAACCTTCATTTGCTTCAAAATCAAACTTTTCAATCTTTGGAAGTGTGCCGTGATAAATCTGATTTGCCCTTTTGCCTTCTTCACTATTGGGATAATTTAAGGAAACAAAATTCAATGCTTTTTTATAGGCTTCAAAACCATCCTGACGGCCAACAGCAGTGGCTTTGAGAAGTTCAAATTTAGGAACCATGTCATCTCCCGTGTATTGTGTTATATAGTAATCTGCTTTTTCAATCACCTCTGCATATTGCTGGTTTTCAAACATCCTGTATAGTTCATTATATTTAAATTCAGGACTGGATTCATCGGTAGCCAGGATTGCTTCAGGATTTCTGATGATTTCTGCATATCGGGAGTCAGGGTGATTTGTCACAATATCGTTACTGTATCGCTGTTCTTGTGATGTATTGCCCAACAAACCATATGTCTTGTAAAGATGGTATTTTGCAGGAACTACAAGACGCTCTTCAGGTTGAAAAGTCAAGAGTTTTTCCAAACGATTCACGGCAAGGTTATATTCCCTGAATTTTTCTTTGTAAATGAGCCCCAGCTGATAATAGGCCATGTTACGGTCGCCCACAATACTGTCTATTATTTTTTGATCTGTAGGGATTTGTGCCAGATACGTTTCGGGCAAAAAAGCTTCATTTTCTGAAATTGGGGTTCCTGAGGTTGTTGTCACGGCATCGTCTGTTCCTGAACTGCTTACTGTGTTTTTGTTTGATCTGCGCCAGTCATCTTCCAGCTCACGATTTCCCCACTGTTTCCTGAATTCCTGTTTTCCGTAAGCTACAGCAGTGGAATTGTAAAAATAAAAAGTGCCGCCGGTTCTTTCTTCGTTTCTTTTATTCCCTTTAAAAAACTCATTATCACGAATGCCTTCCTGTTCTTTTACACTTGCAATCGAATCTTCAATTGCTGCTTCCTTTAACTGGCGTGTGTATTCTGTAAAATATGCCAGGCGCTCTCCCTCGGTCATGTTTACAAGGGTTATAATACTATCATTTCTTGTGGCAACATCTTCATACCTGATAACATCCTCAAGATTGTCTCTTTTCTTTTTGATTCGGCGATAGTCCCTTGTATTTTCAACCATTCGCTGCAGGGTACTGTCAAAATAATCTCCTGCTATTTTATATTCGGCTTTGTCAAAATGAATATCGCCCAAAGTGGCATAGTTCAAGGCCTGCAAACGCTGATTTTGTTTGTACTCTTTTATTGATTTATTGAATTGTGCTATTGAAGCCTCAATACTGTCCCTCTGCAGGTAATGCATGCCCAGCTGATGGTGTATTTTATCGAGAAAAGGGCGGTTTTCCCTGTCTTCTTCCAATTCAAAAAGGTGTTCCTGTAAGGCAAGGGCATCATCCTTCTCATAATCAAAGTTCTTTGCTTTTTCCATATGGGCATTGATCATATATACCCTTGGTGTTTTTCTGTTGAGTTCAATAACTTCCTGAAACGCCAGATTTGCACTGTCTTTTTCTTCAAGAATATTATATATCTGGCCTTTGATAAATAAAAACCTTCCTTTTAACTCATCATTTTTGGTATAATCAGCGGCATTTTTGATGTGTACCAATGCGCTGTCAGGAGATTCAAGATTGATATATGCCTGCGACATCATTGCAGAAGCATCTGCAAATTCTTCATCTTCAAGCTTAGCCTGTTCAAAAAGCTCTTTGAGGTTTTTAATGGCAACATCTTCGTTTTCCAATCTTATGTTTGTCTTTTCCCGCCATATTTTTGCCGTATTAATGCTATTGCTGGTGGGGTATCTGTGGAGAATAAAATTAAAAGCTTCCAGTGCAGGGATAAACCGCGAATCATAATAACGGGCTTTGCCCAAAAGCATATAAGCCTCATCAATCTGAGGGTTGTGTTCTTTTCCGTCAAAATAAATGGAGTGTTTCTGGATGGCTTTAACAGCTTTTTCTTCAGCACGTTCAAAATCAGCGTTTCCGGCTTCTCCGGGAAGCTGTATTTCATCTTTCAATTCGATACGCTCTACCGGGAGAATTTCAAAATAATCGTCCCTGACGTTTTGGGTTATGGTGCGTTTTCCTTGCTCTAAAGCAACATCTCCATTGTATATCGCATTAAACTCTGCGGTTACAGCCCTATAATTTCTAGTCATAAACGTGCTCTTCTTTCGCGAACAAGAAGAGGCAACCATTACAATGACAAATATGAAAATTGAAAATTTATATATGCTATTCAAACCAATAACGTTTATTTAAGATAAGTAACTAAAAACCTTACGTTTTAGTATGTAGAAAAACAAAAGGCAGGTGTAAAAATACGTTTCTTTTTGAAAAAAAGAGAAAACTCTGCTTAAAATTTAAATCAGTAATATTCAACCGTCCAGAGCCTTTAAAATATAAAGTTTTTTAAGAGGGTGTCTTTTTTAAAACAAGATTGTATTTTTGCGTAAAAAAGAATGGCAAAATTTCACACGCTTACCCTTCACAAAATTATCAGAGAAACACCAGACGCTGTGTCCTTGCATTTTGGAGTTCCTGACAGCCTAAAAGAAGATTTTAAATTTAAAGCCGGCCAATATATTACCCTTGAAAAAACCATTAACGGTAAGAACATAAGAAGGGCTTATTCCTTATGCTCCACACCGCAAAGCGAAAAACTTTCAGTCGTTGTAAAAGAGGTTCAGGGTGGTGCTTTCTCGGTTTATGCCAATCGTGAATTGCGTGAAGGCGATAGTCTTGAAGTGCTTCCTCCGGAAGGCAAATTTGTTCTTACCCCTAACGCAAACAACAAAAACACCTATGCTGCTTTTGCCGCCGGAAGTGGTATTACCCCCGTTATGTCCATCCTTAAAACGGTTTTGGAACAGGAACCTGAAAGCAAGTTTTTGCTCGTTTACGGAAACAAATCACCTGAAGACACCATCTTCATAAAGCAACTTATGGACTTGCAGCTCGCACATCCTGAACGTTTTTTCCTGGAGTTTGTTTACAGCAGAAAACAAGTTGATGCGTATCAGTTTGGCCGCATTAGCACAGCCATTGTCAATTATTTTCTCAAAAACAAGTACAAGCATTTAACTTTTAACAGCTATTTTCTCTGCGGGCCCGAACCCATGATTGACGAGGTCAAAGAAACCCTCTTGGGAAATGGCGTTTCCAAAGAGAACATCTATTTTGAACTCTTTTCAACCTCAGCAGAACCCGAAGTGATTGAAGGACTTGAAGAAGGAAATACAATCCTCACGGTAATGCTTGATGATGAGGAAACCACCTTTGTAATGCAACAAAACAAAACCGTGCTTGAAACGGTTTTGGAACAAGACCTTGATGCTCCTTATTCTTGTCAGGGCGGTATTTGCAGTACCTGCATTGCGCGCATTAAAGAAGGCACTGCCCAAATGCGCAAAAACCAAATACTTACCGATGAAGAAATTGAAGAAGGCCTTGTCTTAACCTGCCAGGCACAACCCACCTCCTCTGTTTTAAAAATAGATTATGACGATGTTTAAAAACTTTAAAAATGGTAACAATAAGAAATAAAAAATTATTGATAGGTGTTGGAATTGGAACCTTTTTTAGGAATTTAAAGATGAAAACAGAATAGAATTCAATTTCTCAACCACTGTTTCGGGCGAAATGCTTTCCATTGCCTTTTCATATCCTTCAGGAAGTTTGTTCCCATAAATGGATGTGGGAATTAAAGGAAATTTCTCTCTGTCAGCAAGCAATGCGTTTTCAGCCGGTTGCCCAAAAGGATAAAACCCGGCATACGGATGTGTAACCCCCCATAATGTGATTGTAGGGACCCCATAAATGGCAGACAAATGTGCATTACCACTATCCATTGCCAGCATGGCGTCTAGATTTGAAATCATCGCCAGCTCCTGATCAAATGATAACTCACCTGCTAAATTTGTGACCGAAGTATCTTTTTGTGCGATTGCTTTTAACGCTTCAACTTCTTCTTTACCACCACCAAAAAGAAACATTTGGGTGTTTTTTTCTCTGTCGAGTTGCGCGATTACTTCTTCCATTAAATCCAGTGGATACATCTTTCCCTCGTGAGCAGCAAACGGAGCGATGCCTATGTGTTTTTTATACGTTTGGTCAAATAGCGGAATCACTTTTGGCGGAATTTCCTTGCGCGCGGGAAACTCATGTTGATCCATATCCACCGGAAATCCCAGTTTTTCAAATACATCGGCATACCGTTCCACTGTAGTTTTAAGGGATTTGAAAATTTTATTCTTCTCCCTCGTAAGGGCGGCTTTTTCGGCACGGCCTTTATCAATTTTAGCTACAGGAATGCCTTTCATTTTAAAATAAGCATCCATTATTTTTGATCGCAGCACATTGTGAATGTCTGCCACACCATCAATACCTTCCTCTCTGAGTGATTTCGCTAATTTTAAAAGCCCGCCAACACCTTTATGCCTGTCTTTTACCTCAGCCGGGTAAAACGTTACATTTGGTAATTCATCAAACAGCGGTTTGTGAAAGGGCTTGGATAAAAACGTGATTTTTAATTGCGGATAAGTTGCACACAACACCCGCAACACCGGGACACTAATCGCCACATCTCCCAGCGCAGAAAGTCTTATTACAAGTATGTGGGTGGGTTTGGTGTTCAACGTTTCGGGTTTAAAGTTTAAAGTTTCGATTCCGGGTTTATGGCCGCAATGATTTTTTAATTATATTTCATTTTTCTCCCGGATATCCCATGTCTTATGTCTGACATCTAAAATCTAAATTACTTTTTACGCAACACGGGATTCATCTCGTCGTCGTTATACATTTTCATTTGTTTGTAAACTTTCATGTATTTGTCACCTTTGGCGATATCTTCTAACAATTGGTCGATGGCCGTTGATAAATCTATGCGTTGCTCAAGAAGTACGTCGAGTTTTTCTTTACATTTCAGGCGATATTCTGCTGAGGCGTCTTCCCTGTTTGCTTCTTCATCCATGTGGTAAATTTTTAACGCCAGGATTGAAAGGCGGTCAACACCCCACGCAGGGCTTTCGGTATTGATTTTTGCATTTTTTTTGACTTCCACATTTTTGTACTTATCCAGAAAATAACTGTCAATATATTCTACCGTGTCAGTTCGGTCCTGATTTGAAGCATCAATTTTTCGTTTTAATGTTAAAGCTGCTACCGGGTCAATATTCGGGTCACGAATGATGTCTTCATAATGCCATTGGACCGTGTCAATCCAGCATTTTCTGTAAAGTAAATGTTCTATTAATTGAGCATTTTTATCATACGGATTTGTAAACGGCTGATCAACATCGTTGATAATATGATATTTGCTGATGACTTCCTGAAAAATTTTATTGGCTTTTTCTGTAAACATGATTTATTGTTTTTCTAAAATGTGTAAGTATTCTACTGTTGCGTCTGCTTTGTGGTTTCGGCTTGTTGTTTTGTCTGCTTTGAAACGCTGGTATTTTTTTGTTTTTAATGTATACGTTCCATATCGCTTCATAATGGTTTCCACTTCCTTTTGTGACATCAGGCCTTCATTGTTATAGCTCAAAAACACAAACTTAAACTGTGCATCTGCAATCAGAGCCTCAAAAGATTTTGCCACTTCGCCTTTTTTGCAATAACTGCTTTTTTCGTAAGAGCGCAAACCGGTTTTTCCTTGGGGTACAAAGGTATCATATTTTGCAATGGTATTCAAAAGATGATAATTGGCCCCATATTGTCTGGCATTGTATGGAGGATCAAGATACAGAATATCACCCTCAATTTCTTTGATCAGAAGGTTTGCGTCTGCCTGAAAAACAAGATGTGAATTTTCTGTAGTTTCGAAAATTGCCGGTTGTAACACAAGAGGCTTTTCGGCCGATTTTTTTATTTTTTTCAAATAGGCACCATAAACAGATGCTGTATTGGCCACCTTGTCGGCACTTTCAATCAGCGAGGCCAAAAGGAAATAATAAAGCGATTGGTCAATGACATTACCGTTTTTCCAATTTTCTATTTGAGTGCGCATGGCGTCTATTTTCTTTCCGTTTTCTTCGGAAAAATAAAGCCGGCCGGCGCTACCGCCTTCTGAATAATTTTCAAAAACAAAGCCTTTCTTTCCGGGGAGCTCATTGAGTTCCTTAATAAATTTTTCAAAATCCAAAGGTTTGTGGTTTCCTATATAATTTTGAAGCAAAATATAACTGTAGAATTCGATATCGTTTGCTATCACGCGTTTTACAAGCGTCTTAAAATTTCTTCCCACAGCTCCGGTTCCCGCAAAGAGATCACAAAAAACAGTCTCCTGCAGTGGCATGGAAATAACGCTGGAAATGGTTTCTAAAATCCAGGGGTTGAGTTTATGTTTGGAGCCGATGTAATTCATTTTTCTACCCAGATAATGTCAGAAAGAGCTTCCTCTTTTTCGGGAAAACTGAGGTGTGTCAATTGGTTTGCGTCAAAAGTAGCAACATAATTGGAAATGGCTTTGTGTAAAAGTGAAATTTCTGCTTTTAATTTCCAGTGATGCCCGTCTTCAGCATAAACGATTATAAACAACCGGTTTGCAAGATGCTTTCTGCCCTCCTGACTCTGGTTTGAATAAAGCCAGTAGAGGAGCTTTTCTTTGTGCGCTTTCGCGAAAGCATAATTATTTTTAAACCCTTTTGGGAAAACAGATGTTTTATGGTCAAACGGAATGCCTTTTATTGTAAAGTCAACACGTTTATTCATGATGTTTTTTGCAGGCTCAACCTCCGGAAGGGAACAAAATATTTCTTCAACAGCTACTGAACTCCAAAAGTTATACCAGCGGTTGATGGCATAGTAAAAACATTCTTTTTTATCAAATTTGTGAATGCTTACTGTACTTGCAATGGCCTTGATAAGTGGCTCCCATTCTGGGATTTCATAAATAAAATTAGTGCTTTTATCCCAGTGATCGTTTTGTTTTTTATACCAGTTGTATGGGTATTTCCATCGGTTTTTCAGCTGATTTTCTATTTGGCTCAAAGAAGGGATCATTGCATAAAAAGGATAACAAAAGGTGTTAAAAACAGTGCCCAAAATAACACCTCCTTAAAAATTTTTTCTTTAGAGGTTTCAAAATAATTAGCGAGTAAAATTGAAAAAGGGATGGCAAAAAAGAACAATTCTGAGCCTTGTTTCACCGGTGTCAATACCGGAATTGCAACAGCAGCAGCAAGAGAAAGTATTACCAATGTTGTGGTTTGCTTATTTTTTAAGCTTTTCTTTTTATACTTTAAAAACAAGGCTGCAAGAGCCCAGAGGGTAATGGAGATTAACAACGTGATGGGCATCACAAATTTGAGGTCATTGTAAAATGTAAAATCAAATCCTGCAGGCCTTACCCAGTCGAGTGGGGTATAAAAAGCATCCTGAACTAAAAGTGTATACACATTTGAGAGCGTAATAACTGCTGCCATGCCCACAAGAGGCACCATCCAGTTTTTGAAATTACTCCGGGCATAGATAAAAATGCCTACAAACAGCACCGCAAAAAATAAAAATGACCAAAAATAAAAACATGAAGCCAGAGAAATCCAGAGGGAGGCATCGAGGATTTTCTTTTGCATTTCTTTTCCGGAGCGTAAACTTATAATCCTGCGCAGTGCCAACAAAATCAAAAAACCGGAAACAACCACTTGCTCTGTCAAAAACGACTGAGGAATCATGACAGTTACCAGGGCGAAAAATGCAATTTTATAGGTGTTAAGTTTGGAAATGTTATTCTTTCTGCCAATAAAATCGAGCAATAGCATTGCCAGGATATAGACTGCCAGTATAGCTGTTTTTATCAAAATATCCTGTAACGTTAATGAGCCGGGAAATTCATAAAATGCATAATAACAATAAAACAACCCCATAAAGAAAGAGACTGCAAGGAAAATAATGGGTTTGTCTTTGTTGAATATACCGGTTAACATCAGTTAAAGTTAATTTATTTTTTTGATAATTTTTGTAAGTCGATACCTCCACACCTTAAAAAAACACATTTTATAAAAAGGTATTGTTTTTAATTTTATACTTTTGCAATAGAAAAAACAAAAGGAATGAGTTTAAGAGACTTTTTTTTAGGAATTGAATCGGTTACAGAGGCTATCTTAACAAGCCCATTGGATGCTGTGCGCACACTTGAATTAGATAGCTGGTTTCTGGCAAATGCCTTAAACTGGATATTTGTCATTATTGGTTTTGCGGCTATGATATTCTGGTTAAAACAACTTAAAAAATACAACGAAGATGGTGATGAGGATCGTTCTTCAACATCCCACTCTTATCTTGGGTAAGTACCCTTACTGATTAAAGCAGGTCAAACCCCAGGTCTTTGCGATAATACATCCTTTCAAAATGAATTTTTTCAACATTTTGAAAGGATTTTTTTAGTGCCTTTTGCCAGCTAGTGTCCAGTGAGGTTATTGCAAGGACACGCCCTCCGTTTGTGACAACTTTTCCATTCTTTTCTGTTGTCCCGGCGTGAAATACAATTGCGTTTTCAACCTCTTCTATTCCGATAATTTCTTTCCCTTTTTCATATGCTTCAGGATAGCCACCTGAAACAAGCATTACGGTCGTGGCTGCCCGTTCATCAATTTCGAGCGTGTGTTTGGCAAGTTTTTGTTTAAACGTAGCATCCAGCAATGAAACCAAATCGGTTTTTATGCGGGGCAGGACTACTTCCGTTTCGGGGTCACCCATCCGCACGTTGTATTCTATTACATAAGGCTCGTCACCCACTTTAATCAAACCGATAAAAACAAAACCTTTATAATTCATTGCTCTTTTTTGAATACCGCTGACCGTTGGCTTTACGATTCTTTCTTCAATTTTTTTCATCAATACTTCATCAGCAAATGGTACAGGTGAAATGGCTCCCATACCGCCAGTGTTGAGACCGGTGTCGCCTTCACCGATGCGCTTGTAATCTTTGGCTGTAGGTAATATTTTGTAGTTCTTTCCATCGGTTAAAACAAACACTGAGAGTTCAATTCCTTTTAAAAACTGTTCAATCACAACCGTTTTACTTGCTGCTCCAAATTTTTCATCGACCAACATCTTCTGCAATTCTGCTTTGGCCTCATCGGCGGTTTCTAGGATTACGACACCTTTTCCGGCAGCGAGACCATCGGCTTTTAAAACATAGGGTGAAGGATTTTTTTCAATATACTGAAGCCCTTTGATGAGGGTTTCTTTCGTAAAACTTTCATAGGAAGCCGTGGGGATTTTGAACTCATCCATAAACTCCTTGGCAAACTCTTTGCTTCCTTCCAGTTGGGCCGCTTCTTTTGCAGGACCAATGATCGTGGTGTTTTTTAATTCTACATGATTCTGAAAAAAGTCAACAATTCCTTTAACAAGTGGATCTTCAGGGCCCACAATGACCATTCCCACTTTGTTTTTCAGTACAAACTCTTTAATGGCTTCAAAATCATTTACATCCATATTCACATTCTCAGCAATCTGAGAGGTGCCGGCATTTCCCGGTGCTACATAAAGTTTACTGCAATGCGAGCTCTTAGTGACTTGATGTGCAAAAGCGTGTTCTCTTCCTCCGGAACCTAGAATCAGGATGTTCATGGTAGTTTTTTTTAAAGTGTGAATTGTAACTTCAAAAATAATTGTTTGTAACTTGTCCTACTAATTTTTTAGTGTTGAATTTATTTGATTTCACATTGCGTTTCAAAGGTTTTCCCATGGGGGACGCAACACGTCATTTGAAAGAAATTCAATCTCTTAGTGATAGTGAATTTGAAGGTGATTTAGAAAAAAGAAAACAGGAAATCGTTCGTTTTCATCTCAAGAACAACCCCTTTTATGCCGCACTGGCCAAAGGAATAGGTCTTAATAACTGGAATTCAATTCCTGTGCTGACTAAGGGCGACTTGCAACAACCGCTTGAAAACAGGCTTTCAAAAGGGTATTCCAAGAAGAACGTGTATATCAATAAAACATCGGGTTCAGGTGGGCATCCCTTTATTTTTGCCAAGGACAAATTTTGTCACGCGCTTACCTGGGCTGTGATTCAAGACCGGTTTGCCTGGCATGACATTGATTTGAAAAAATCGTTTCAGGCTCGATTTTATGGCATCCCTTTGGATTTTGTGGGGTATCAAAAAGAACGTTTAAAAGACTCCCTAAGCAACAGATACCGGTTCCCTATTTTTGACCTTTCAGACAAAAAGCTGGAACAGTTTTTTCAAAAGTTTACCAAAATGCCTTTTGATTATATCAACGGATATACCAGTTCAATTGTACTGTTTGCAAAATTCCTTCAGCATAAAAATGTGATTCTTAAAGACGTCTGCCCAACGTTGAAAGTGTGTATGGTCACTTCTGAAATGCTGTATGAAAGTGATAAAAAACTGCTCAAAACATGGCTGGGAGTTCCCGTCGTCAACGAATATGGAGCTTCAGAACTTGATTTGATTGCTTATACTGATAAGAATGATGATTTTATCGTTAATTCCGAAACCTTGTTTGTTGAAATTCTGGATAATAACAACCGGCCGGTATCTGTGGGTGAAGATGGCAGGATTGTCATTACATCACTATACAACAAGGCGCATCCCTTTATCAGATATGATATCGGTGACTGGGGAAGTTTTGATCCCAACGGAACACTTAAAAAACCCATTCTAAAATCACTCACCGGCAGAACCAACGATGTAGCAATGCTTCCCGACGGAAAAAAAGTACCGGGACTTACATTTTATTACGTCACCAAAAGCATTATTGAAGACAACAGTAATGTCACTGAATTTGTGGTAGTACAAACCAAAACTGATACTTTTGAAATTACATACACTTCCCGAATTCCGTTAAGCAAAAAAGAAGAAGGAGACATTGAAAACGCTCTTGAGAAATATCTTGGAACGGGCTTAAATCTTACTTTAAATCGCGTGGAAGCACTTGACAGGAGTCGCAGGGGCAAGTTAAAGCAATTTACAACTTTGGTCAATGAGTAAGCAAATAACCATCATCACCAATTATTTTCAGCCGGAGAGCGGTGCGGCCTCAAACCGCATTTCTGCAATGGTTGATGCGTTTGTTGACAACGGTTATGTTGTGAACGTCATTTGCCCTTTACCCAGTTATCCGCTTGGAAAAGTTTTTAAAAACTATCGGGGTAAGTTGTTTGACAAGGAAAGGAAAGGGTCTTTAACAATTTATCGCTTGTGGCATATGCCCAGCAATTCCTCTTCAAAGTTTATACGGCTTTTCTCTATGCTGAGTTTCTGCTTCAGCTTGTTTTGGTTTGTGTTGTTTAAAAAACTTTCCCCTGTAGTTTTTGTTCAAATGTCTCCACTTTTTATAGGTTTTACCGGTGTTTTTATTTCGCGCTTGAAGCGAAAAAAAATAGTGCTCAATGTTTCAGATTTGTGGCCGCTTGCAGGACTTGAAATGGGAATATTAAAAAAGGGGTTTTATTATAACATATTGGAAAACATTGAAAAATACTGCTATAGAAAATCCGATTTAATACTCGGACAGTCTGAAGAAATAATGACTCACATTAAAGTAGATTTTCCGTCTAAAAATTTCTTTCTTTATCGAAATTTCCCACAAGACAACCCAACCTGTACATCAAAGGCCAAGCCGCCCTCAAATGAACTAAAAATAGTCTATGCCGGCTTGCTGGGGGTGGCACAAGGAATTTCAAATTTGCTTAAAAGTTTAAACGTTCCAGATGGAGTTTCAATCTCCATTTACGGTGACGGACCTGAAGCTAAAAATATTTCTCAAATAGCACATTCAAACCCAAAAATAAGATATTATGGTGTTTTGAAAAAAAGCGAACTTGACAAAACATTAGTGAACTATGACCTTGCGTTGATTCCTCTTGTGAACAGGATATACGGCTCTGTGCCTTCAAAAATATTTGAGTTGAGCCGTTTGGGTATTCCGGTAGTATATTTTTCAGAGGGAGAAGGAGCATTATTGGTTGAACAACTTGAACTTGGTTTTGTTATTAAAAGCAATTTTAAAACTGAGTTAGAGCAATTGATTCGGGATATAAAGCAAGACAATAAAAAGTTACCCGATTCAAATCATATAAATGAAATTGCAAAAAGACACTTTGATTTCAACATCCAGTTTGAAAAACTTTTAATGCATATTGAAGCTGTTTAATATGCTTTTTCTTCCCCTTTCAAGGCATTATAGATTGTTTGAAAAACAATTTTAAGGTCGAGGAGCAATGACCAGTTTTCAAGATAGAAAATATCGAGACGCACGCGGTTGATAATATCATCGTCTGTCTCCACTTCACCACGATAGCCACTCACCTGAGCCAGCCCTGTAATGCCGGGCTTGATAAAGTGCCGCACCATAAATTTATCAATGCGCTCTGCATACATATGGGTGTGGCTTACCATATGTGGGCGAGGACCCACAACAGACATGTCACCTTTTAATACATTGATGAATTGTGGTAATTCATCTATACTTGTTTTGCGTAGAAGCTTCCCAATTCTGGTAATCCGTTTATCGTCTTTGGTAACCTGATATAAATCGGCTACGGGATTTGGCTTCATTGAGCGAAACTTATAACAGTAAAATTCTTCATAGTCCAGGCCATTTCGCTTTTGTTTGAAAAAAACAGGCCCCTTGGAGTCCAGTTTAATTAGAATGGCTAAAATGGGAGTCAACCATGATAAAAGGCCAACAATCACAAATACAGAAACAATTATATCAAAAACACGCTTCATAAAAAGGTTGAGAGGTTCCTGAATAGGAATTTTGCGAAGTGAAAGTATGGGCAAATACCCATAGTAGTCATACTCCAGTTTTTTGGTATAAATCTCTTTATTGTCAGGTAGAAATTTTAAGATTTTCAGATTGTTGTCCGCAAAATCAATCAACATTAAAATTTCCTTGTTTGTCAGTTCCCCGACTGAGGAGTAAATTTCGTCTACCTCATTTTTTTGAATGTATTCAAAACAATCTTCTATTTGAACTTTAGCATCACCGCGCAAGTCAAAAACTTTTTGCAGCTGGTAGCCATATTCGGGATTGTCTTTAAAAAACTTCTCAAGTTGTGCTGTTTTTTTGTTTTTACCAATAATGACCGTATTTCGATAATTCCCTCCAAGGAGCGTTCGGTATTTTTTTAGTAAGTAGTATATGGTTAACTTAAAAACAGTAATAAAAAGAAATGATAAAAATACATATCTTAATACCATTGCTGAATCTACGGTGCCGTACTTATAATACCCAAAAAAAGCAAAAACAATAAGAATGAAAAGAACCATTTGCTTCCCAATGAGTGAAAATATTTTCACAACCTGTGTGAATCGGTAGATCTCATAAAAGTTAGATTTCAGGGACAGAACTATCCAGGTTAGTGAAATAAAAAGAATGAAATTCAGGTTCATTTCATATCCAAAGAACATAATATAGGCCAGAAAGTTAATAACGACCAAGTCAATTATATATGAAATGGGCCTCAAATAGCCTGAATATCTTCCTCTTTTAAACAACATATTATTTTCTTATGTGTTTTGAAAAATCCTTATGCTCACTTTTCTCAAGCTCTTCTTTTGTCAAGCCTTTAAAGTAGTCATAGGTATTCTTCATCCCTTTAGCCCGTGAAACTTTGGGTGTCCATCCAAGAATTTCCTTAGCCCTGGTAATGTCAGGCTGACGCTGCATCGGGTCATCTTTGGGTAAGGGTTTAAATATGATTTTTTGGTGGGTTCCTGTGAGCTTTATGATTTCATCAGCAAAATCAAGTATCGTTATTTCTTCCGGGTTGCCAATATTCACCGGGTCTGAAAAATCACTCAACAACAATCTGTAAAGGCCTTCTATCTGATCATCTACATAACAAAAAGAACGCGTCTGGCTTCCGTCTCCAAACACCGTTAAATCTTCACCCCGCAATGCCTGGCCGATGAATGCGGGAATAACCCTCCCGTCATTAAGTCTCATTCTGGGGCCGTATGTGTTGAAAATTCTTGCTATACGTGTTTCAAGCCCGTGAAAACGATGGTATGCCATCGTGATGGATTCCTGAAAGCGCTTGGCTTCGTCATAAACCCCACGCGGACCGATGGTATTCACGTTGCCATAATAATCTTCTGTTTGCGGATGTACTTCAGGGTCTCCATATACTTCAGAAGTGGAGGCAATGAGAATTCTGGCATTTTTTTCTTTGGCAAGGCCCAAAAGGTTGTGTGTGCCCAAAGAACCCACCTTTAAAGTTTGTATCGGAATTTTTAAATAATCTATGGGACTGGCCGGGGAGGCAAAATGAAGAATATAGTCGAGCTTTCCGGGAACATGAACAAAGGTTGTGACATCATGATGATAAAACTCAAAAGACGGGTTTTTAAAAAGGTGTTCTATGTTTTTTAGGTCTCCGGTAATAAGATTGTCCATCCCGATTATGTGATAGCCCTCTTTTATAAACCTGTCACACAAATGGGAGCCCAAAAATCCTGCTGCACCTGTAATTAAAACCCTTTTGTTCATTTATCGCCCGATTGAAAAATAGTTAAAACCCATCTCTTTCATTTCATTGACCTCATATAAATTCCTGCCGTCAAAAATAACCTTGTTGTTAAGGTATTTTTTTATTTTATCAAAATCAGGTGTTCTGAATATGCTCCATTCCGTACAGATTATAAGTGCATCTGCATTTTCAAGGGTTTTATACATAGATGTCGCATATTCAATTTGGTTGCCTAGTTTTTTCTCAACGTTTGGCATCGCTTCCGGATCGAAAGCGGTGATTTTTGCTCCTTTTTTAAGCAAAACTTCAATGATATCCAACGCAGGTGCTTCCCTGATGTCATCTGTTTCAGGTTTGAAAGCCAAGCCCCACACGGCTATTTTTTTATCTTTTAGGTCTGCGTCAAAGAATTTTTCGATTTTAGGGATAAGAATGGTTTTTTGCTTTTTGTTTATATCAAGAACTGCGTTTAAAATCTTAAAGTCGTGATTTTCATCTTTTCCTGATTTGTGCAGCGCCTTTACGTCTTTTGGGAAACAAGAACCTCCATACCCTATTCCCGGGAAAAGGAATCGCTTGCCTATTCTGGAATCTGTTCCCATTCCAATGCGCACTTTATCAACATCTGCTCCCACGAGTTCACAGTAGTTGGCAATTTCATTCATGAAGGTAATTTTTGTGGCCAGAAACGCATTGGATGCATATTTGGTAAGTTCCGCTGAACGTTCATCCATAATGATGATGGGGTTTCCGGATCGCACAAAGGGGCTGTATAGTTTTTTCATCAAAGCCGTTGCGCGTTCGCTGCTTGAACCCACAATGATTCGTTCAGGTTTCATAAAGTCATCAACCGCAAAACCCTCCCTGAGAAATTCAGGATTGGAAACCACGTCAAATTCGCATTTTACGTTTTTTGAAATTGCCTTGTGTACTTTGTCTGAAGTCCCCACGGGAACGGTGCTTTTGTCAACAATCACTTTATAAGAAGTAATCTTTTTACCAATTTCATCAGCCACACCCAACACATATTTCAAATCAGCCGAGCCGTCTTCATCTTCGGGAGTAGGCAAGGCCAGAAAAATAATATCACCGTGTGATAAACCTTCTTCCAGGGAGGTGGTAAATGTAAGGCGACCGGCCTGAATATTTCTGTCAAAAAGAATGTCAAGGTGTGGTTCATAAATGGGCACTTCGCCGTTTTTCATGCGTTGTACCTTTTCTGCATCTATATCAACGCATACCACTTCATTTCCTGTTTCTGCCAGGCAGGTGCCTGTCACGAGGCCCACATAGCCTGTTCCTATTACTGCTATTTTCATATTCCTCACCCCAACCCCTCTCCAAAGGAGAGGGGCTTCTTCGGGGTCTATATTTAATTGATAGAAATTCTCTTTAAAGAAAAATAACTTTAACTACTTTGAGTTGTCCTTTCGTAATTTTTCTTTAAGCACCAAAAATAAGAATTTTGTATTGCCCACGAGGTATCTTTTCCACATTCTTTTGGGCTCTTGCAGAAAGCGATAGAACCATTCCATACCTATTTTTTGCATCCAGAGCGGAGCCCGTTTGGTTTTTCCGGCAAAGACGTCAAAGCTGCCGCCTACGCCCATAATAAAATTGACTTTGGAAAGTGCTGTTTTGTGTTTGTGAAGGAAGTTTTCTTTTTTTGGCGAAGTGATAGCAACAAAGAGCATTTGAGCACCCGAATTGACGATATCATTCACAACATCACATTCTTCCTCTTCAGAAAAATAGCCGTTTCTGTAGCCGGCAATGATGGAGGGATTGTATTTTTCTTTGTAAATATTGACCAATTTGGAAACAATCTCTTCTTTTGCACCAAGCAGGTATATTTTATAATTTTTCTTGTGTGCCAGTTCCACCAGGCTTGCCATTAAGTCAATACCCGCTACGCGCTCTTTAAGGGGCACACCCAGAAACTTTGATGCCCAGACAACAGCCTGCCCGTCTGCGTTGATAATATCGGCACTATTGACGCTTTCGCGGAGTTCATTGTCTTTTTGAAGTGTTACCAGTTTGCCGGCATTCACTACCATATGGTGTAGTTGCTTGTTTTCTGCAATAGCCTGCTCAACCAATGCCAGCGTATCCTGCATGGAGAGGTTGTGAATATTGGTTTTTAACAAACTGATTTTAGGGCTCATGGTGCATTTAAAAATTCAGGGGCAAAAGTAGGGGTAATTGAGGAGAAATAAACACTCTTTTTATTAAATTGAGGTGTTAGTGATATATATATTCTTTTTAGAATAAATATTGAAGCTTTCTCTTAAGATTAAGATATATATAGGAAGCGTTGCGTAACTGAAAAAATTACCCGCAACAAATATTATGACTAATAAGTAAAGTAAAATAATTGAGTTTTTTTTGTTTAAGTCAAAAGTAACAAAAGCTTTATAAAATAAATATAAATATATAATGCCTCCAACTATTCCAAAGAAAAAGAAAACATCTATAAAGCCAAATTCAGATCTTAATTTAAAGTCTTCAACGCCACCAAATAAATAGTTTATGAATGTCCAGTTTTCTTTAATATATGGGATTGTATCATTGAATAATAATTCATTCCTAAAAGAAAATATTGCTGAAAACAAACCCTTATCTTGTCTAATTTCATTGAAAATGCCAATTTTAAAAAAAGCAATAAAGAACCCTAATGCTCCTAAAGTCAATAAAAGTATATATAAGGGTTTTTTAAATTTTAGTTTGACATAGTAATGTAAATAGAAAAACCCTAACATCACTATAGATAAGTAAATAATTTTTGTGCCAACTAAAAAAAGTGAAATTAAAAAAACAAGAAAATGTATTTGTTTAAAAAGCCTTTTTTTATACTTCAAAATAAAATGAATTAAACCAACTAAGCAAACATAGGAACCTGTTGTTGAGTTTATAAAAAACCCATTGTAGCCAAAACGTGAACCATATGTATAAGTCTCAGCTAGCGGAATTTTAAAAAAAAAACCTGCCAATATAAAAATAGCGTTTATTGTTAAAAGTATTTCAAAAAAATTTAACAAGATTAAGCTGTTTTTATTTTTTGTTTCTCTGAAGAAAAACAGCATCAATAAAGGGAATATATGTCGAGAAAAATTTAAAAGAGCATCTTTTGTAAAATTGTTATGTAAAAAAAATTGACCTATTAAAAAAGTTAAGGTTAGGATGCAAATCCACATAAAAGATTTATTTTTTTTTATTATAAAAAAGAAAAAGAAAAAGAAAACAAATGCTTTTATAATTTTGGTAATTGATGAAGGATGTCCTTCAATAATAAGTATATATTTACTGAAGGCCTCAATAAAAAAGAAAGCAACCAGTAATATAATGGCTATAAACTTATTGCTTAAAAGTTGGTTATTTTTTATTACTTTCAATATTCTGATTTTTTAATAAAGAAAAAAAGCTAAGAAAAAATCCATAAAAAACAATTCCCCTATGGACATCAAGGATGGATTCTGTTATACTAACAATACTAACAATTATAATAAAACTTAATAAAAGTTTGTTTTTTGCTCTAATTGCTATAATGAAAGGTATAAGATAAAAGCATAATAGTGAAATGCCTCCTCCAATAATTCCATTTCTAACTAAATTGTCCAAATATTGATTATGGGGATTATACCTTTTTTTATAACCCATTGTAAAGTCCATTTTTTTGTATTCAGTAATTAGCTCTTTGTGTAAGTCTCCTGTTCCGGTACCAAACAATGGGAATTTATTAATTACCTTAATTGATGCTTCGATTTTAGCTAACCTTGATGATAGACTATGATAGTTTTCTTTATCAAATGTAAGTTTTTCAAGGCTTGAAAATTGATTAAATTTTTCTTTAATTGCCGGGACAAATAAAATTATCAAAGAAAAGATGGAAAAAACAAAAATAATTACTAAATATAAATATTTCTTGGGCGTTAAATAGAGGCAAGAGAAGATTGTAGTCAAAAATGCAGCTATAAATATAATTCTCGACCCCGTCAATATTGATGAAAATAAAAAAAATAAAAATAAAAATAAAAATGTCTTCTTTTTTTCTTGAAAATAAAAATTTAAGGCAATTACTGCAGCTAATACAAAGTACATTCCTAAATATGTAGAATGAAATATATCCATTGTTACAACTACATAAAATTTGAGTCCCAAATTAAAATTATAAATAAAAAGTCCTATCAAATATATACTGCTTATCAAAGACCCTAAAAGATAAGATTTTAAAATAAGTACAAAAGGTATGTTTGCTTTTTTTAAGATCATAAAAATGAAAGGGAAAAGCAATATAGTTGTGTTTCTAGAAATAAATTTTAGTCCATAAGAAATGTCATCAGTATTTATCATTCCTAGTAAGTAGATAAAAAATGGAATGGTAAAAAGTAAGAGTTTTCTAGAGAGTTTTAGAGTTTTAAACTCTAAATACCCATATACAAGTGTAAATGCAGTTAATAAGCCAAAACATATGCTTGTAAAGCTTGTTCCAACAGGAAGTGTCAATATAAAAGGGTAAAGCAATAATAAGTTAATTGCTCCTTTCTGAACAAATAATTTTGTATTCATAAGAAATCAACAGCATCAGTGTTAGCACAAATGAGAAGTTAACAATTGCATTGTCAAACATTAGAGGTATTATGATTATAATTAATATGTTGATGTTTTTGTTGATCATTTTAAAAATATTCTTGATAGAGTTTAAAAACAATATTAACCCCACTAGTCCAAATTCAACTAAAACTTTCAAAAAATCATTATGAGGATCCGTATACATTATTCTATAAGGCATATTCCCTTTAGTTAATGAGTCTATGCCAACGCCAAAAAATATATTGAAAAATGTTTCTTTTGCAAATTCAAAAAGTATTTGTAACCAATATACAATCCTCCAAATAAATGAACCATACCCACCTGGATTGCCCGTATAAACTCTTTGCAAGATAAAATTTTTATCTAAGTAATCTAACGAATTAATTTGTTCAATAATTTTTTCTGAAAATTGAAATGCTATTGGAACCATTAGAAGTAAAGGTCCAAATATAAAAAATAGCTTATGTTTTATAGATATATTTTGAGAGATAATAAAATTATAAAAAATTAACAATGCAAAAGATAAGATAGCGCCAGAGGTTTTTGAAAAGAAAAGTAACCCTGCCAACACAATAATAACAATATAGTTTATTAACACAGAAAACGGTTTGTGAGCAAATAAATAATATATAAGAATAGTTAGTACATAACCTAAGTGATTTGAGTGTCTAAAGACCCCTCTGTATCCTCCACTTTCATCAATCATCATAAAAGTAAAAGGAAATATAATTATTATTAAAATTGCTATAATTTTAAAAAAGTGTTTTATTTCACTGTTAGAAATTTTATAGGCAAAAATTGCAAAGAGACAATATGAAAAGTATCTCGCTAAACCCTTTAAGGAATGCCACTCAATATTGAGCAGATAAATAGATTGAATTATGAAAAAGATTAAAATTATTACAAAAAAAGATAAGTAAAACCTATTGTATTTGTTATTAAGTAACTTGAAGTTTTGAGTTGAGAAAAAGTAGGTGGCTACTATAAATGGAATGAGTAAATACAACGGTTGATGATAGGTTGCAGATAGTATAAAAAACAATATCAGGATAATGATTTTCAATGTATAAATATATCTTTTATTTTTTTATATAAATATTTCCTGTAATACTCTTTTACCTTAATGTTTTCTATTCGAGGTTTGTTTGAAAAGAAGTCATTAAAATAGCCTCTCAGGAAATCGACACCAACTTTAATCCTAAATTCTATAAAAATATGGTAGAAGGACTTTAAAATTGCGAAAAAGGGAGTGCTGCCCCTATAATATACCCTACTTCCAAAAGTTTTAAAATTTTTCATTCTTTCTCCAACTTCTCTCGAATAAACCTTTGCATCATTAACGGTTAAAGCCCGCCAACCACTAATCTCAGCTAAAGCAACAGAAATAGCATCAGGAGATGGAGCAATAGGAAAACCGGTTTGATCTAAGCATTCTTTTTTCCATAATCTACAACCACCTCTTACCCAGTTTTTAGCCACTACATGTTTCTTCCCTTGTAAGGTGTAAATAATTCCACTTGTAATGCCAACCTTAGGGTTATTAGTCAAAAAGTTAATTAACTTAGAATAATAATTCGGTTCAGGGAAAACATCACTGTCAAGTATTCCAACATATTTTAGCTCATGATAATAATTTTGTTTTCTTAAATAATGGAGCCCTTTATCTATGATTTCAGCATACTTAAATTCTAAGTCATAAGATTTATCTTCAAAGTTAATATTCAGTACTTCAAAATTATTAATGTTTTCCGGGTTTTTCTTTTTTTTTAAATATTCCTTTGTTCCATCTACGCTATCGTTCTCAACAATAACTAAGGTATAAATTGGAATACTTAGCTGAGATATGTGGTTAAAAAACCTATCTAAGTTCTCTATTTCATCTTTAACAGGGGTGATTATTGCAATTTTTGATATTTCACCAGTTTCAATCATTGTTAAGGTATAAATTGTTAAATTTTATAGTGTCACTAATGGCTTTTTGGCTTTGGTTTATCAAGACAATTTTTACAGTATCAACTCTATTTTTAATCTCAGTATTAATTTCATGAATTATGTATTTGTATTTTCCTGTTTTAAAAACATCTATTTCTATATCCCATATTTCAGAATTATGATATTTTCTTAAAATCTCTTTTTGGGCAAATAATCTTATTTTTAAACTATTATCTATCGTTGAGGATTTGTAATCTTCAATCATAAATATTAACTTTCTGTTATTATTGTCTTCACGAATGACTCCCACTTTTTTAATTTTAAAGTTTTGAAAACTTTCATCATTCAGCACAATGACATTATCCAAAATATCGAGCCCCCTTTCTAAATATATCTCTGTTTTACTTTTTAAAAAACAAGAGGTAATTAAAAAAAAAATAAAAGGTGCCCATAAATATTTTAAGTTACCCATTGCTTAATTTCTTCCCTATTAATATGTTTATACAAATGTTTAATTTCATCTCGATAAATTGAATTCAAATACTCTCTTTCTTTTTCACTCATAAATTTTTTCTCTAATGCTTTCTCCATTAGTAAGTTCTTTATTTTTTTCCTTAAACCCATTGGTAATACCGCTTTAAAAGGTGTAAAAATATTTTTACTCACGTTTATTTTCCACAATAAGCCATATAGATTATTTTTGGGCTTCCCTGATGGATTGAAATTTTTCTTTTTATTAACGCTGTGAATCAAATTCAACTCCAAGAACTCACAGACCTGAGCCAAAACGTTTTCTGAAGACATTTTCAAATCATCAAATAATATTATCTTAACATTATCAAAGTTTGATTCAAAGGATTTAATCTGATCAGTATACATGCCAAATCCTAAATAATCATAAAATATGTTCCAATTTTCTTTAAGCCTTTTGTCAATAGTATCTTGATTAATAGCCTCTAAAAAATCTAGAGGTTCATTAAAGTTTTTTTTAAAATGCCAATATTGAGACCAGGCACGCTCAATTGGATTTCTTAATATTATGATTATTTTAATGCTTCTTGACTTTTCTCCATATATTTCTTTTACTGCATTAATTACTGTATTATGTTTATAAAGATAAGATTGAGATGCATCACCTAATAGCTGGTTTTTTTTTGCTTTATCGAAAAGTTTGCTGTATTTATTTATTGAAGACACAACAGTTGGAAGACTTTCGGGGCTAATAAAATTTGGTTTGTTGTTAAAAAAAGAGAAGAAATGAGGCTCTTTAACATTTGGAAGAAATGTCTGTTCATTCCATTTTAAATATTCATATAGAGATGTTGTGCCACTTTTAGCGGCTCCAACAATCATATAATCGGGCATTTGAAAAATATCTCCCTTATATTTAATTTCCATTATTTAAGTTTTTACAGTTGAAGTAGCTAATAATGTTATGTTTACGATTTAAGTAATAGGCTCCAGAGAAGTTCCAAAAAGCTATTGAAATCAATGTGGTTAGAGCAGCCCCATATGATCCATATATTGGAATTAATAGAAAGTTGAGACAAATATTTATTAAAAGTGCAATTAAAATTATATTTTGAAAAACTATTTGATTTCCTGTCATTTGCAAAATAACTCCCACAGATCCTGAAAAGGAATTGATGATTTGAGCAATACATAAAAGTATTAATATACTTTCTCCTTTTAAGAACTCCTCTCCAAAAAGAGATAAAATTTGTATTCTAAAAATTAGAATAAAAATAACTACAATTATAGTTATCAAAAAATTCAAATTAGTTGAGAATGAAATTACCTTATTAAACCTTTTTGTGTCACCTGTTTTGAATGATTCGGCAACTTTTGGCATTAAAATTGAATTTATAGCTTGTAAAGATATTAAAGTAACTGTGGCTAATTTTAATGATATATTATAAACACCAATATTTTCCTCACTATCATAAATACCCAGAATAAATGTATCAAGTCCTCCTAATAAAATAAGACTAGCTCCTGATACCATCATTGGTATTGATTCCCTTAAAAAAACAAAGGAGTTAAACTTGCTTTTTAAGGTAATTTCTGAAAAGCATTTGAAAGAGTAAATTAAAGAGATAATAGCAAGTAATAATACTCCAAAAAAATGTGCTTGAACTATTATAATTGGATCTTTTGATATAAGATAAAATATAAATAAGAACAATATAGAAAATAGAAACCTTCCGGGATTATTTAAAAATGCAAAAAGGTTATTATTTCTCTTCGCTTGAAATAATGAGCCAGACACAACGACAATTGTCCATAGTGGAATTGTAAACAAAATCCAATTAAAATATACACTTAAAATTGGTTTTTGGAACAGTTTATAAACTAAAAGATGTTTAAATAAGAATAAAAATAAAACGATGAAAATAGAAAAAATAAAACTCTTTATTATTACTCGTAAAAACAATCCACTCTCATCCCATTTTTTTCCATCCGAATAATATCTAACCAAATTAATATCCAACCCAAGTCGAGAAAATACACTAGCAAATAATAAAATCGAAAAGCATATTGCTACAATCCCATAAATTGAAGCCCCGAATTGTCTTGCGATAATAAATGCAAAAAAATAACTTGCTAGTAAGCCAATAGATCTAATCACAAAAAAACTAAATCCCTTTCTTATTATTTCATTATTATCCTTATTTAATTTTAATTTTTTTAACATAAATATCAAGACTGGATTTTCGTAATACCACAAAAATCTAAGATTGGTTTATTTGTTTCTTGAAAAAAAAACTCCTTATGCGCTACCAAATAAACAATAATGTCAGCTTTTTCAATAGCCTCTTTATATTCGGATAAATCTTCTGCATGGCCATTTTGCAGATTAGGCTCCACTTTTAACAGTTTCAAGTCATCTTTTTCCAATGCCTCAACTACAGTAACTGCAGGTGACTCCCGTAAATCGTCGATATTGGGTTTAAACGCCAGCCCCATGCAAGCAATGAGGGGTTTATATTTATTTTCAATTTCAAATGCCAGCGCTTTATTTTTTATTTTTTCAATCACCCATTGGGTTTTGTAGTTGTTGATTTCCCGTGCAGCACGCATCAGTTTACTTTCTTCAGGAAACTCAGAAACGATAAACCACGGATCCACGGCGATGCAGTGACCACCAACTCCGGTGCCGGGTTGGAGAATATTTACCCTAGGGTGTTTGTTGGCCAAATTAATCAGTTCCCAAACATTGATGCCGGCTTTATCACAAATCATAGAAAGCTCGTTGGCAAAGGCAATTTGTCCATCCCGGGAGGCATTTTCAACCAGTTTACACATTTCCGCAGTACGTGCGTTGGTGGCATGGAGCTCTCCCTTAACAAAATGTTTGTAAAACACCATAGCCTTTTGTGTTGATGACTCATTGATACCGCCAATAGCACGGTCGTTGTGCTCAAGTTCATAAATAATATTACCGGGCAGGACACGCTCCGGACAATAAGCCATATAAAACTTTCCTTTTAGTTCAGGGCGTTGTTGAAGGATGATTTCCTGCATCTTTTCTGTAGTTCCCACCGGACTTGTGGATTCAATGATAATAAGTGCTCCGGGCTTTAAATATGAAATAATTGAATCAATTGCATTCTCAACGTACTTCAAATCAGGTTTGTATTGTTCTTTAAAAGGCGTGGGTACTGCTATGAGGTAGACATCAGCTTTTACGGGCTTAGTAGAAGCTTTCAGGCGCCCTTTCTTTACAACATGATGAACCAAACCATCTAAATCGGGCTCAACGATGTGAATTTCGCCTTTGTTAATGGTGTTGACTACTTCTTTTCTTACATCTACTCCGGTTACCTGAAGTCCTTTTCCTGCAATTAAAGCAGCCGTAGGAAGGCCGATATAGCCTAAGCCAATCATTACAATATCGGGCTTATTGTTTGTCATTTTTTAATACTTTTTAGAAAATCTACAATCCTATCACATGCTTTACCATCACCGTAGGGATTATGCGTCTTAGACAAGGTTTCATAATGTGTTTTGTCTTTGAGTAACTTTTCGGTTTCTGAAACTATTTTATCTGTATTTGTGCCAACCAGTATTACCGTCCCGGCTTCGACGGCTTCAGGACGTTCTGTGGTGTTACGCATAACCAAGACAGGTTTCCCAAGGCTTGGGGCTTCTTCCTGCACACCTCCGCTATCTGTTATGATGATATATGATTTTTCCATCAACCAAACAAAGGCAGGATAGCTTAACGGGTCAATGAGTTTTATATTGGTAATATCTCTTAATATTTCATATACCGGTTTTTGCACATTGGGGTTTAAATGCACCGGATACACCAGTAGCGTTTCAGGGTTATTTTCAGCAATCGTTTTGAGCGCTTTGCATATATTGATAAACCCTTGCCCATGATTTTCGCGACGATGCCCTGTAATGAGTATTACTTTTTTGGAAAAATCAAGGCTTTCTTTTAATTGTTCAATTTCTGAGTCGGAGTAATTGTTGTTTTTTATTTTATTTACACTGTACAACAAGGCATCGATTACCGTATTTCCTGTGACAATGATATCTTTTTCTGAAACACTTTCTTTCATCAGATTTTCTTTTGAAACTCTGGTTGGGGCAAAGTGAAAATCGGTTAGTCTTCCTGCAATGCTTCTGTTCATTTCTTCAGGAAATGGATTTCTCTTGTTGAAGGTGCGAAGACCGGCTTCCACATGACACACTTTGGCACCACTGTAAAATGCTGCCAAAGCGGCTGCCATTGTGGTTGTGGTGTCGCCATGCACAAAAACAAAATCGGGTTTAAACTCTTCCAGTACCGGTTTAATACTTTCAATGATCGTGGCCGTAAGCGTGTACAGGTTTTGATTGGGGCGCATTAAGTTCAAATCGTAATGTGGCGTGATCTCAAAAAAATCTAGCACCTGGTCAAGCATTTCGCGATGTTGTGCGGTAATGCACACTCTGGTTTCAAACCCCTGTTCCTGTTTAAATGCTTTTACCAAAGGAGCCATCTTTATGGCTTCGGGTCTCGTTCCAAAAACAATCAGGTTTTTTTTCTTCATTGTAAAAGTCTTCAGAAATAATTCTTTACTTGTTCTCTGCTATATTCTTAAGTTTTTTATAACTATATATGAAGAAAAAGGTTAGTGAAAATATTATTAATAAATAAATAGGGTATTTAATTATTGGTGAAAATGATAATTTGGAATGATCCTCTATGTTATAATCAATATTTACAACTTTTATAATATCTCTATAATCTACACTTTGTTTTTGTTTAGTTAATAATTCATCCATTAGCAGTCTCTTTCTCTCAATAAGATTATGAAAATTAGAATTGTCATTAATTACAACGCCTTGGCTTGTTTGTTGAGCAATATCTTTTGATGCAGAGGATAATAAAGTGTCTATTTGTCTAATCATGTTCTTATTCTCAACAATTTGAAAATCTGTATTATCTCTGTAAACTTCTCCATAATTATAATAATGTTGATTATCATTTAGGTTTTTTAAGATATTTGCCACAATATTTTCTGAATCATTTTTTCCTTTAATTTTAAAATTAAGTTTATGATATTTATAGTATTTGCTATTGGAAAATTCCTCCATATACTCTTCAATGTCTTGATTTTGAGTAAAAATTCTGAAAATATCTATATTCTCTCTTGACTTAGCAATAAAATTATATATGTCTGCAATCGGCTCAATTTGAATCTTTTTTAAATGCCTATAATCGCTGTCTAATATTTTTTTTAGATAAAGAGTGTCTCTTGATTCAATTTTTGAATTCAATGCTTCTATTTTATCATATAAATAGTCTACACTTTCAAAATTAGGAATCACAATTGCTTTATTATCGTAAACAGTTTTAGTTTTCGAATCAACGTAATAACCATAGGCGGCACCAACAATTATTAGAGCCATAACAATGATTTTGAATTTCAGAAAGAAAGCTATTACTTCAAAAAGTAACTTTACACTTTTCTTAAAAAGATCATTGAGTTTTTTAAAAATATAACCCAAGTCTATTTCTTCTGACTGGTTTGAATGGGAGGGTTGGTTATTCATAGTTTGGTTATTAACTTAATATTTGTTCTAAAATCTTTTGTGTAATCAAGTATGTGGGTTTGACCCCTGACATTCCCAATCCGCCGGAGGCCAGTGTGCTTCCGGTTTCCAAAGGGTTATCTGAGGCATAATATGCATATCTTACTTCCACCTTTGGGCTTATACTTCCCCTTATTTTGGAGGCTGCCTGAATGGCTTTTTGATAGTGTGCCCCCTCCATCTCAAGGCCAATTACATTCCAGGTAGAGTCGTGAAAGAACTTTAAAATGTCCTTGTTTTGAAGTGAGGTCCCCAAAACCGATATCATACTTCCTTCACATATTTTAATGCCGCTATCCTCAAAATGTGTTGCTTTTAAACGGTTTTTAAAGGGATAGTTGTCTGCAGTTCCTTCAAACAAGTGGGCATTAGGAATCATAATGTCACCCTTTCCTCCTTCAAGTATGCCTGCTTTCCCCATAATTGAAATAGACTTTATGTTTAAAAAGTGGGTTTTTTTATTTTCACACTTGTAAGGCTTTAATAATTCGTCCATCGTTTCGTAAGCCTGCTCACCAAAAGCATAATCCATAACAAGTATCACCGGTGATTCAGTTTTGGACTTATCAGCATCATTATGTATAAGATGCGAACAGTCAATATGGGTTGCGTCAAACAACTGTACATCTATATTGGTCCCACTGGTGTCCTCAATGAATTGCATCCCGCTTTCCTGTGCCAATTTAACAACTTTATTCCGCATCGCTATATTCTCGGGCTTACTAAGTTGCTCATAAGCCTGCATAGGGGTGGCTTTTTTGATATCAGTTTTTAAAGCTATGTGGGCAAAAAGGGTGTTCATAACACTGTGCATGTTTGCACTTATAATGTGTATGGGGCGGTTGAGCATTTCTTTTGCGTGCAACGATTTCTTAATATTATTTGCCCATACTTCGCCGTGAATGTGGTGCCCCAAGCGCTCCCTGAGCACCGGGCTAAAGGTTATCACGCGTTTGTTATCATCTAAAATTTCTTCAGAAGCAATTTTGCCCAGATGGTAAATAATATTCAAAAAACGATTTGGGTTCTCTTTCGTTGCAAAAAGGGGGTATATGGCGTTTACTTCTGCAAAAGTTCTCCCTAAAATATTGGCCGTGTGGGTAAGTGCCACCTCTTTTTCTTTTTCTGAAATCTCACTGTTTTTTGAGACCGCCTCTTCAAGTTTCTTCCAGTCGCGGGTGACAGCACCATTGTCATCAACCACAACCCTTTTGATTATTTTGTGGGATTCTATATAAAGAAACGTAAGGTGTGTAAGAATATCATAGATTTCAGATCGCCCTCGGGTAATTTCAATGTTCATCTGTTCATCATCAATACGGTAACAATTTCTTCTTCGCTTTGGCGGAATGATGACTTTAAAGTGAGATCTGGAGTAACCCTCATCACTTGTTAGATTAATATACCGGCACTCTTCAATTCCATTGGGAAGGCGTTCTATAACATAAAGCAGGCCCTGTAGTTCCAGTTTGTCTTCTGCAATGGACCCATAAATTTCGGGGCGTAATGTTAGTAAAGACTCCCTTAAGGTTTCACCGGATACACCCATAGGTTTATAAAACCCACGGTTAAACAGATGGCGCATTGTGATATACATACGCTCAATTGCATTTGTGCTTTCCTGCGCCCGTGTTCTTTTGTGTGTGGTAATTTTTGTCATAAGTGAATAGCAAATATAGAACTTATTAACTATTTATTTTGAGAAGCTTTTCAGCAATATTCCTGTCATTTGATAAGCGGGGAAGTTTGTTTTGCCCGCCCAGCTTCCCCTGTGATTTCATATACTCATTAAAGCTGTCTTTTTTCATAGGAACAATCTTCAATGTTTGCAGAATTTTCCCTTTGATTAAATCGAGGTAATAACTGTTCTGAGCTTGTAAAGCAGTATCAATTTTTTGAGCAAAATCAGTTATATTTTTGGGCTCATTTTGGAACTCGATAAACCACTGATGGTAAGGAAGCCCGCCTTCTTGTGGGGTAATATTTGGTGCCACTGTAAATTCATTAATGCGTACGTCTTTTGTCTCACTGACAGCCTCCTGAAGCGCGTGCTCCACCTCTTTGGCAATAACGTGTTCCCCAAAAGCAGAAATAAAATGTTTGATTCTTCCCGAAACAATCACACGATAAGGTTTTAGTGATGTAAACTGAACGGTATCTCCAATATTATAACCCCATAACCCCGCATTTGATGAAATGATCATCACATAATTTGTGTCTAACTCAACTTCGTTAATCCTTATGCGTCGGGGATTCTCGTCAAAAAATTCAGTTGCTTTTATAAATTCATAAAAAATTCCCGAATTCAAAAGAAGCAGCATCCCCTTTTCGGTTTGTGAATCCTGGAAGGCAAAAAATCCTTCTGATGCCGGATAAAGCTCTATACTATCTACTTTTCTGCCAATTAAATTTTCAAATTTTGCCCGGTACGGCTCATAGTTAACCCCGCCGTAAATAAAAAGCTTAAACTCGGGAAAAAGCTCTCCCACTTTCTTACCGGTTTTCTTCTGCAACTGTTCAAAATACATTTGAACCCAAGAGGGTATGCCGCTGATGACAGACATATTCTCGTTTTTTGTTTCCTCCACGATGGCATCAACTTTGGTTTCCCAATCATCAATGCAATTTGTTTCCCAACTTGGCAATCTGTTTTTCTGAAGGTATGACGGAACATAATGGGCCACAATTCCTGATAACCTTCCCAGCTTAACGCCGTTTTTTTCTTCAAGCTCTGGGCTTCCCTGGAGAAATATCATCTTGCCGTCCACAAACTTTGCGTTTCCTGTTTCAGCAATGTAATGCAGAATAGCATCACGGGCGGCTTCAATATGATAGGGCATGGATTCCTTTGTTAGCGGAATGTATTTTGCACCTGAAGTAGTGCCCGAAGTTTTGGCAAAATACAACGGTTTCCCCGGCCAGAGTACATCTGCTTTTCCGGAAACAACCTTATCTGCATAATGCTTTAATTCTTCATAATCCCTGATGGGAATGCGCTCTGTAAAATCTTTGTATGTATGTATGTTTTTAAAATCATGATCCCTTCCAAAGTCAGTGTCTTTTGCTTTATCTATCAAGTCCAAAAAAACTTTTTCCTGAGTCTTTAAAGGATGTTTTGCCCACTTTTGGGTTTTATGCTTTATGTACTTGGCAAATATTTTTGCCGCAAATGCTTTTATTGACATAGTGTTTTTTATTTCTGAAAGCTTTCTAAAAAAGTTTCAGTGAATTTAATTAAAGTCAATGAAATTTGTGGGATTTATGGGATAGCCATTACTCCATAATTCAAAATGCAAATGAGCTCCTGTTGTAAGGTCTCCGGTTGACCCTGAAGTTGCAATAACCTCTCCACCCTTAACCAAATCACCTTGCTGTTTTATTAATGATGAATTGTGTTTGTAAGCAGAAATCAGATTGTTGTGATGCTCAAGTATGATTACATATCCGGTTTCTGCAGTCCATTCAGCAAAAATCACAGTGCCATCTGCAGTGGCCTTTACAGGCGTGTTAACGGGCACAACGATATCTACTGCATAATGCTTGCTTTTCACATCATAAGTTTCAGAAATAGGCCCGTTAACCGGTGGAAACAAAACGCTGGTAATCATATTTGAAGAGGGCTCAAAAATGTTGTATTTTTCTTCCTGGGCAACACGCTCCCGCAGCAGCTCTTCTTTTTTGGACGGGGATAAGTTTAATCCCGACAGCTCTTCATTAACTGAGTTTATAATGGAGTCTTTATTGATTTGCTCTGTTTGTAAATCTCCGGTAAGTACTTTTTTTACTGATGCAAGATATTGTTGGTTTAAGTATAAAACCCGTTGTATGGAGTCAGTTTTATATGCGAGTTCTGTGGCCTGCTGTTTTAATTGTGTGGATGAATATCCCGGGATGTACTCCCTCAGTGGTGTAAATGCAATAATAACAGTGGTAATTATTACCAAAAACAAGGCAAAAAGGGTAGAAAACACAAATACATTCAACCGATTGAGCTTGAAAGACATCTTTTCCTCAAAAGTGTCTTCATTTAAAACTACCAGCCTGTACTTGTTGAGCAGTTTTTTTACAATGCGTTTTCTTTTTTTTTGTTTTGGCTTCATGTACACTTTTTCATTACTCCTGATACACTAAAAAACAAAGATACAATTACCCATAATAATTATATCAATTCTTTGGCTAAAACGTGGCAACTCCTCTTATGTTGTATGGAAGATATATTGTAATTTTAATGTTTAAAAAGTTAATCTACCTTAAAAAAACAACGGATTCAAAAAAATCTTAGTAACTTTGTTGTCTAAATTTTAAGATATGAATGCATTGTTTATCCCCTTAGCTATTGGCCCCTGGCAAATTGTTTTGATCGTAGTGGTGGTTCTGCTTCTTTTTGGCGGAAAAAAAATACCCGAATTGATGCGCGGATTAGGAAGCGGAATCAAAGAATTTAAAGATGCTTCCCGTGAAGAAAATAAAGAAGGGGAAGATAAAATTGAAAAATAATAAAGTTTTTATATAAACTAAAAATTCTGCTTTTCAGCAGAATTTTTTTTATTCAATTTTTGCAGACTTAATAATCGCATCAAGTTCGAATTGATAATCCCTTTTGTTGACTGAGGGTGCAAAGGTAAAGCCTTCAATCACCAGATAACGATCGTTTTTTTCATCCTTTATGATGTAAGAAATAAAAGGCCCGGCCATATAGAAATTAAATACTTCCCAGGTACCGCGTACTTCATAAGCAAATTTGCCATCTACTTCTGATTCAAAAATATACGGGGAAAATGCTTTTTCGGTAATCATATGGCTTCCTTCCGTGGGGCCGGGTATGTGAGTTTTACCTATTGAATCTCTCATAGAAATGATTTCCTGCATTCTGGTTTCTTCATTTTCAAAACTTACCAAAGGCATTTCATAAACCAGAATGTTTAAATCCCCGGAGCGTATATCTTTTCTCAGCCAAACAAAATCATTTGTTATTTTTGCAAAACGATATACAGAAGGCATCTTTAACGATACACCCAGGCTGTCTTTTAGAGGCTCAATATCAAGCAATGACAATGACATGCGGCGGTGTTTTTCCTGAACTTCCATCTTGTAGAAATCATTAATGATTTCGGGGGCTTTATCTTCAATTATGGCCAGCAATTCTTCATTGGTTTGGGCACTGATGAAGATACCCTTTTGTGGTCTCGCATAATGGTCTGTGGCGACTCGGTAGTTTGTTTCTTTTCCTTTTTGGACAAATATAAAATTGCGGTGTTGTTGTGTGAAGCCTTCAAAAGACTGAGGCGGTAACTGGTTAAGGCTGTACAGGGGTTCTTGCTGCGGAAGCCCGTCAACAGGCGCTGCAAAAATTTTCCGGATGGTTTCTCCCACTTCTCCCGTCCAGAGGTCATTTTCAATTACTACCTGAATGTTGTTTAAATTGCCTGATGATTTGGGCAACATTGCTTGTCTTTCTTCTTTGGTCTGGTCACAGGAGCTAAAAACAATTAATAGCGAAAAAAGTACAAGTATTGAATTTTTCATTGTTTGTGTTTTTGGTTATCAATCTCAACCCTTCTGAATTTTCAGTTTCATACCGGGTTTTAATTTTGTACCACTAATATCGTTCCATTTTTTTATGTTATCCACAGAAACCCCGGGAAATTTTTGGGCAATGCTCCATAAAGAGTCACCATTTTTGACAACATATTGACTTAAACCGGGTTCATTTGTTGCCTGTGATCCGGCTATTACTGAAGGTTTCTTTCCTTTTGGATAGAGAATCAATCGTTGTCCTATACGCAGATTATTACTCCTAAGACCGTTCCATGCTTTAATGTTGCTGACGGTCACACCATATCTTTCAGCTATTCTTCCAAGAAAATCACCACTTTTGACGCGATATGTTATTTGGTCTTCCTGACTGTAAAATTCAGGTAACGGCTTTTCCTTTTTTTCTGATATACTTTTCGCGTAAGCGTAAATATGTTCTTCATTGGTTACAAAAGCACCCAGCCTGTCCAGCGGAAGGCGTAACGTATAGCTTTTTCCTTTGATATAAGGGATTAAATCCAATTTGTATGAAGGGTTCAAAAACTGAAGTTCTTCTAAAGGAATTTCCAAAAGGTCTGATATGTGTTCAAAACTCAAGCTTTGCTTGATGTGGATAGTGTCTGTTTCATAGTATGGCAAGCCTGATTTGGGTAATTGAAACCCGTGCTCCTCTGCAAATTCAAAAATATACATTGTGGCCAGAAAAGCAGGAACATAACCAGCTGTTTCCCTGGGTAAATTGTGACGAATGTTCCAGTAATTTTTGTTTCCACCAGACCTTCTAATGGCTTTGGAAACATTTCCGGGTCCTGAATTATAAGCTGCAAGGGCCAAATCCCAGTCGTTAAATACATTGTTTAATTTGTCCAAATATTTTGCTGCAGATTCTGTTGCCCTTAAAGGGTCTGAACGCTCATCAACATAGGAGCTCACATCCATCCCAAACATTTTTCCCGTGGGGTACATAAATTGCCAAAGCCCCGTTGCACCTACCCTTGATCGCGCCCGTGGGTTCAGGGCTGATTCAACAATTGCAAGGTATTTGAGCTCCAACGGAAGGTTGTGCCTGTCCAGTTCTTCTTCAAACATGGGGAAGTAATAATTGCTCAGATTCATGATGCGCTGCAAAGATTTCCTTCTGTTCTTTAAATATGCTTTGATGACCCGCTCCAGAGAGGGATTGTATTCAACGTTAAAGGGTGTTCTTGCATTTAATTCTATGAGGCGCTCTTTGAGCAACTCGGTTGTAAGCTCTTCATATACAACCTCTTCTTCCGGGTTTTCCTCAAACTCTGTTACTGTGGCATACATTTCCTCAAAAAGTTCGGAATTGTATAATTCTCTTTTCCAAAGGCTGTCAATCTCGACGCTTTGGGGGTATTTTTTAAAATAAGCAAGAATGCTGTCTTTAAGGGATAGTGGGTTTTCTTCAAGGGTAATGATCTCAGTACCATTGTCAGTAGGATCGGCGGCGGTATCGTCAATATTTTCTTGAGCCTGAACAAAAGAAAACATAAAAGTAAAAATCAGGGGGAGAATTATTTTACTCATGTTTTTAAAGTATGGTTTGTTGCGCAAAATAGTAAAAAAATTAATTGAAAAATATTCTACTGTGTTAAACAACATCAAATTCAACAACGATAGTATTTAAATGCTATTGCTTTATTCTAAAATTGCAGCAATTCCGGGAAGCGTTTTACCTTCAAGCATTTCAAGCATTGCGCCCCCTCCTGTTGAAACATAACTCACCTTGTTTTCAAGTTTAAACTTCTTTACGGCAGCAACCGAATCGCCTCCGCCAACAAGGGAAAAGCACCCGTGTTTTGTGGCTTCAGCAATGGCAATCCCCAGGGAAACGGTGCCGTGAGAAAACGGTTTCATTTCAAAAACACCAACGGGGCCGTTCCATAAAATTGTTTTTGAATCTCTCACCACTCCCGCAAATAAGGTGTTTGTTTTTGCCCCCACATCAAGACCCATCCAGCCGTCAGGAATGTCATCTATATCACTGTTTTTTGTATGTGCGTCTTCAGAAAAAGCGTCGGCGATTATGGCATCGACCGGCAAATGTACAGCTACATTTTTTTCCTTAGCCATCTTTAAAATCTGTAATGCCACATCTTGTTTGTCCTCTTCTACCATAGAGTCACCAACGTTTCCTCCTTTGGCTTTGATAAATGTGAAGGCCATTGCTCCACCGATAATAAGATGGTCAATTTTATCTAAAATATTTTCAATTACTGTTATTTTTGAAGAAACCTTAGCGCCTCCAATAATGGCGGTTACCGGCTTTTTATTATCTTCAAGTACTTTTTTAATACTCGTTATTTCTTGCTCCAGCAGTTTTCCAAAACATTTTTTTTCCGGAAAAAATTCTGCAATCACAGCGGTAGAGGCATGAGCCCTGTGTGCTGTTCCAAACGCGTCATTGACATAAAAATCGCCCAATCCTGCTAATTTTTCGGCGAAAGCCTTGTCTCCATCAGTCTCTTCTTTATGATACCTAAGGTTTTCAAGCATTAAAATCTCACCCACTTTCAATTCAGATGCGGCTTGTTCTGCTTCAGTGCCGATACAATCCTTCACAAATTTTACTTTCACACCTATAATCTCTGATACTTTCGACACTATGTGTTCTAGTGAAAATTCGTTTTCACGATTTTCAGGCCTTCCCAGGTGAGACATCAAAATGCAACTTCCTCCGTCTTCAAGAATTTTAATAAGTGTGGGCTTCACAGCTTTTATCCTGGAGGCGTCAGTCACTTCTTGTTGATCGTTTAAAGGGACATTAAAATCAACCCTGATAAGAGCTTTTTTGTTTTTAAAATTAAAATCGTTGAGGGTTTTCATAGAATCATTTTTTAGCTCAACAAAGATACTTTTTTCAATGCAAAGTAGTCCTTAGTTTGCAGTGAATTATTATATCTTTGCTTATGCTTTTTTCTGAAGTTTTAGGTCTCGATCATATCAAAAATCACCTTATCACCGGTGTTGAAAACGGAAGGATTCCCCACGCACAATTGCTTGTTGGTCAAGGGGTTTTACCTATTGCCATTGCATATGCCCAGTATTTATTATGCAGTAATAAAGATGGAGAAAACACCGGGGGAAATGAATCCTGCAACCTGAAATTCAACAAGTTATCACATCCTGACCTTCATTTTGTATATCCTGTAGCCACAAATGACAAAATCAAATCGCATCCGGTTTCGGCTCATTTTTCGGAAGAATGGCGCCAATTTGTTTTATCCAACCCTTACGGAAGTGTCTTTGAATGGCTACAGTCGCTGGGTATTGAAAACAAACAGGGAAATATTAGTGTTGACGAAGCCCAGGATATTGTAAAAGCACTTTCCTTAAAAGCCTATGAAGGAGGTCACAAAGTGATGATCATCTGGATGGCCGAAAAAATGAACACCTCCAGCGCTAATAAGCTTTTAAAACTTATAGAAGAACCACCCGATAAAACCGTTTTTTTACTGATTGCCGAAGATGAAGAACAGCTTTTAACAACCATTACATCCCGTTGTCAAATCATCAGGATTCCGCTTTTGTCTGAGGAAGTTATTGCGCAAGGCCTTATTGGGCGTGAAAACGCACCTTATGACCTTGCAAAAGAAGCAGCGAGGCAAGCCTCCGGAAGCTTCAATAAAGCATTGCAGCTTTACAAAAACAAAAGTGAAGACAATCAGTTTGAAACGTGGGTTATTTTTTGGGTGCGCACCGCTTTTAGGGCTAAAGGAAATAAAACCGTTATCAACGAACTTATCAACTGGAGTGAAGAAATAGCCGGTTCCGGGAGAGAGGTGCAAAAAAAGTTTTTGGATTATTGCACTTCATTTTTCAGACAGGCGCTTTTAATTAATTATAATGCTTCTCCCCTTGTGTATTTAAAAATTAAGGATCCTAAATTTGCCTTGGAAAAATTTGCACCTTTTATTCATGGTGGAAATGTAATGGAGATTGTTGAGGCAATTGAAGATGCAAATTACCATATTGAAAGAAACGGAAATGCAAAGATTATTTTCACAGATCTTTCCATTCAGCTCACAAGATTGCTTCATAAAAAATAACCACTGCATTTTTATATTCCTTAGAGGAAATTGCCCATTTTATGCATGATAGTTATTACTTATCGCCCACAAAAGAAGCTATAGTTATTCCTTATGGTATTTGACTTTATTTAAGCGGATTTAAGAGCGTTTTACAAAAAGGAAGGGTGTTTCCTTGTTTAAGGGGTATTTGGCTAAAAATAAGCGTAAAAAAGGGGGTCTTTAGTTCTTTTTGAGGATGTAGATGTGAGAAGAATATTCCTTTTTTAAGAATCCGTGTAAGTTAGAGCGTAAGCCAATCCAAAACGCTTTAATCCAATTTTGTTTTCCGGTTTTGTATTTTTCTGAAAGCAAGCTCACATAAAAACTATCAAAAAGCATGGGGTTTACTTTTTTAAGTGTAAATCCATTTTCCTCAAAAAGCGACTTTATGCCCGATCTTGAAAAGTGCCATAAATGTCTTGGTACATCAAACGCTGCCCAATATTTTTTATAATATCCCGCATCATAGGATTTGAAATTTGGTACTGCGATAATAAGAGTCCCTCCCTTTTTTAACTTTGAATGTATTAAATTGATATCCTTCTGAAGGTTTGGTAAATGCTCCAGCACATGCCAAAGCGTAATGACATCAAAATTTTTGTCTGAAACTAATTCTAAGTTTTCAGCTAAAGAGACTCCTTTATCTTCCGAAAGATTTCTTGCCTGTTCATTTGGCTCCACACCCAAAACCTCCCAATTACTTTTTTTTGCAGCTAAAAGAAACTCTCCTGTTCCGGCACCGATATCCAAAAGTTTTCCAGCAGATTTATTTTCTTTTTTAATCAGGGATACTTTTCTGGAGATTGTAAACTTTTTTACAATCTGATAAACCTTTTCAAAAATTCCTTTTTTTGAATCAGTATGAGAAATGTAGTTTTCGCTTTGGTAATATCGCGACAAATCATGGGAATCAGGTGCGGGTGACGTGATGAGCAGTTCGTGATTTTGACAATAAACCAAATCAAACGCCTCTCCTGAAACCAAATAATCTTGGGTAGTTGTATATGTTTGATCTGTCTTTTTCAAGGGAGTTTTTAACTATGTTTCACGTGGAACAACTACATTTTTGTGTTTTAATTTTGAAGCTCAGGAAAAGCTATCTTCCCATATACACCAGCATTACCGAAATGTCATTTGGTGACACCCCGCTGATTCTTGAGGCTTGTGAAATTGTTGTAGGTCTGATTTTACCCAGTTTTTCACGAGCTTCAAAAGACAAGGACTTAAGCAATGTATAGTCAAAATTTTCAGGGATTTTAATTCCTTCCAGCCTACTTAATTTGTCTGCATTGTTTTTCTCCTTATCAATATATCCTGCATATTTTACCTGAATTTCCACCTGTTCCAAAACCTCATTATCAAAGTCATTCTCCTGAATAAAAGAATCTACTATATCCATTTTTCGCATATCTTCAAGACTGATATTTGGGCGGGAAAAAACTTTGAAAAGTTTATCACTTTGTTTGACCAGGGCAGAATTATTTTCTTCCAAAATGGGATTAACTGCTTCCGGAGTGAAGCTGGTTTCTTTTAAGAATTCAATGAATTTATCAGACTTTGAATATTTTTCTTCCATTCTTTGCAATCTCTCTTCTTTTGCCAAACCGATCTCAAAACTCTTCGGCGTCAAGCGAAAATCTGCATTATCCTGTCGCAACAAAGTTCTGTATTCAGCCCTTGATGTAAACATACGATAAGGCTCTTCTGTACCTTTTGTAATTAAATCATCTATTAAAACACCTATGTATGCCTCATCCCTTTTAAGAATAAAAGGATCCTTTTCGTGAACTTTTAAATGCGCGTTTACACCGGCCATTAATCCCTGTGAAGCTGCTTCTTCATATCCTGTCGTTCCATTGATTTGTCCGGCAAAATAAAGACCTTCAACGATCTTTGTTTCCAGTGTGTGTTTTAATTGTGTTGGCGGGAAATAATCATATTCAATGGCATATCCGGGTCTAAAGAACTTAACATTTTCAAAACCGGCAACAGATTTCAATGCTTTGTACTGAACATCTTCCGGTAAGGAAGTGGAAAAGCCATTTACATAAAACTCTACTGTGTCCCAACCTTCAGGTTCTACAAAAAGCTGGTGCCTGTCTTTATCTGCAAAACGATTAATCTTATCCTCAATTGAAGGGCAATAACGCGGACCTATACTTTTAATACGTCCATTAAACATTGGAGACCTGTCAAATCCTTCTCTCAATAAATCATGAACTTGCGGACTTGTATAAGACATATAACAAGAGCGTTGTTTTGTCAAGGGTTTTGTCTTGTTTGTATATGAAAACTTTTCAGGATTTTCATCTCCGGGCTGGTCTTCCATTTTAGTAAAGTCAAGAGAGCGGCCATCAACACGTGGTGGTGTTCCGGTTTTCATTCTTCCGGATTCAAAACCAAACTTAACAAGATCTTCCGTAATACCGGTAGATGCTTTTTCACCTGCCCTGCCACCGCCAAACTGCTTATCTCCTATATGAATAAGACCGTTCAAAAAAGTTCCGTTTGTAAGGACTACGGTTTTGGATTTTATCTCAATTCCTAAAGAAGTTTTAACGCCTATAATTTTATTGTTTTTCACGATGAGACCGCTGACCATTTCCTGATAGAAATCCAGGTTCTGCGTTTGCTCCAGCATTATTCGCCATTGTTCCGCAAATCGCATGCGGTCACTTTGGACCCTGGGGCTCCACATAGCAGGTCCTTTGGATTTATTGAGCATTTTAAACTGAATGGCCGTAAGGTCTGAAACAATTCCGCTATAGCCTCCCATAGCGTCGATTTCCCTAACAATTTGTCCTTTTGCAATTCCGCCCATTGCGGGATTGCAAGACATCTGGGCTATATTTTGAAGATTCATTGTAATCAACAGGGTTTTTGAACCCATATTAGCAGCTGCGGCTGCGGCTTCAGAACCGGCATGACCGCCTCCAACTACAATGACATCATATACTTTTTCAAACATTATTTTTTCTATTACGTATTGTTCCACGTGGAACAATAAAAATTAAAATTTTTTGGTGTACAAATATAAGGTAATTATCAGATAATCAGCAAATTAAAATTCAATTTGTTGATTTACAGACAAATGGGGTTATTTTGGAAAGATGGCGATACAATTGTTCTCTAGGGAGCGCATTTTTGTTTGCTGTTCCTCTGTTTTATCTTTATAACCCAAAAGGTGTAGAATACCGTGAATCATAACGCGTTTTAACTCGCTTTCAAAAGAGTCACTAAAAGAGCCTGCATTCTCTTTCACACGTTCAATTGATATATAAATCTCACCGTGAACTTGTTTCCCAACAGTGTAATCAAAAGTGATAATATCAGTTAAAGTATCGTGATTTAAAAACTCTAAATTAATCTTGTGCAGATACTCATCATCACAAAATATGTATGAAATATCCCCGGGTGAGTAGCCCTCATATTCTATCACTTGCTCTATCCAGATAATGTAAGCTTTTTCATTTTCAAGAGAAAAGGCTGTTTCTGATAAAAATTCAATCATTTGTTCTGTTAAAATATTCCTGAACTTTCTGACGATAAACTTGTCTCAAAGGCAATTGCTGACGATTTAAAATTTCAACATTGTTGAAATATTTTTTTGCGTTTTCAAGCTCCTTGTTAAGGGTATTTTGATAATCAACCTCGTTTGTTCTCCCCTGTCGCTTTTCATCTTCCCCTTGTTGAAAGGCAGCTTTGTCAAGCTTGAGAAGCTGATGCTTAATTTCATTCATTTTACGAAGGGTTTCCCGATTAAACCCACGATTTAAAAGTTCTTGCTCCACCTGCTCCATTTGATTGATCAGGTTACGTGCGTCTGCCGGTAATCCTTCTTCTCTTAATCTATCCTGTAGCTGCATTCTTAGCATTTGTTGTTGCTGGAAAATTTCATAAAGCATGCCGTTAAGTTCTTCTGAGTTCATATCACCATTTTCACCCTCCTGATTTCCGTTTTGATTCTGTCCACCCTGACCGTCACCGTCAGTTCCATTTTCTCCGTTGCCTTCACCCTCACCCTGTTCTCCGGACTCGCCTTCACCTTCCTGACCCTCTTGACCTTCTTCACCTTCATCACCTGACTTGGTGCCCTTTTCCATTTTTTCATTAAGGCTTTCTTGTTGCTTTATAATATCAGGCAACTGAAAGCCTTTACCCTCACCCTGTTCACCAGAACCCTGGCCCATACCACTCATCTGCATTTGCATGTTATTTAGCGCATCTCCCAGCAATACTGCAAGGTCGTTGGCTGCGGTAATTGTGTATTGCTGTGATGCAACTCCGTTCCTGATCTGGTTTTCTGCCAATTCCTCGAGTGACTTATCAACATTATAATGCACTTCTTCTATTAAATCATTGATGACAGTTCCCACCATTGGGTTGCGTAAAGCCAAAGCAAAGAGGCTATCGTCCACATGTTGAAAGTTTTGTTTTAATTCAGATTGACGCACCAGTTTTCTGCCAAAAAGAGGGTTTCCATAGCTGATTTTTTTAAAATCGTCTAATAAATCTTCCTGAGAAAGTGAAAAGACAATAAGATTGTCTAAAATTTGCCGCAACATTTCTACATCTTCTTCTTGTCCCTCACCTGAAGAAGCCGCCATTTGCATTTGCATTTGCTGGCTCATTTCCTTCATCTTCTTAGCAGCTTTTTTCTGGCTTTCTTTGGCTTCTCCCTGCTCCTGTTGGTAAAGCTTTTCTGTAGCGTTTTCCTGTTCTTGTTGCACTTCTTCTTCTTGTGAGCTGTTTTCGGGAATCCCCAAAGGACTTTTTAGTTCCTGGTTTTGCTCTTTCAGCTCGTTCATTTCCTCTCTGTAATCCTCAAATTTATTATTGAGCTCCTCCTGTTTTTCTTTGGTGTTTTCTTCTTCAGACTTTTCTGAAAGGCTTTCCTGCTCTTCTGCCAGTTTTTCAAGTTCCTGAGCAAGCTTCTGTGTTTTCTTCTCAACATAGTACCGTTTTGTAAGCTCTAAAAGCTGTTCCATGTTGCGCTGTTGCTTTTTATTTTGTTTACTGAGTTGCTCCAATTTTTCAAAAAGTTCTTCTTCCTGGATTTTATCACGAAGCTTATCCAGTTCTTCCATCAGTTTTTCATTTTCCTGAAGCTTTTCTTCGTTTTCATCAAACCGTTTTTGAAGCTCTTCTTTTTGAGGGTCATTTTCTTTATTTTCCTTTTGAAAGTTTTCAAGGTTATCTTTCATCTTCTCAGAAAATTTCTTCATCATTTCCTCTTGCAATTTCTGGCGCTTTAGAAACTCTTCTACTTTTTGCTTGTCATTCCAGTTGAGTTCATCTTTTTCCTTTTTCATCCTTGACAATTCTTCCATATCCTGTTTTTGTTCCTCCATTTGTTGAAGGGAATTATCAAGGCCACGGATGGTCTCCTGTTGCTCTTTCAGCTGTTGTTTCTCAAGTTCATCTTTAGTGAGCTTCTTAAAGGAAAAAACGGATGATTTACTGCTTTTAGGTCTGTTTATGCCGTCATTATCAAAAATTTCAAAATAATAACCATAGGTTTTTCCCTCCTCAAGATCCAAGTTCCCGGGAAAGCTAAATAAAAACTGATCCATGGTGCTTTTGCTTACATTGAGGTTTTGATACTTTTTATCCTCCTCCTTATCCAAAGGATAGTAAACTATTTGCAGCTTCGTCAAACCATAATCATCAGATACGCGGCCCATAAAATACATAACCTGGCTGTTAACGGTGTCTTGCTTTGCTTCAACGGTTATTTCAGGATATTGGTCTTTTACGACATTGATGGTAAAGGAAAGGTTTTCATAGTCCTTTAATTGCTCATTTGACGTGGAAATTTCATAATCAAACTTTGAATAAACCGGCTTGCTAAACTCAAACAAAGGAGCCTTGTTTGAAAATACATAATTGGAATCAGGCGCCTTGAGCGTCACGTTATTGGTTTGTTTGGTGTTCATTTTCCAGGTCACTCTGGTTCCTTCCGGAATGATAGCGTTGCCCGTGCTTTTGAGTGTTTCGTCACGTCTTTGGGTATAGTTTGGGTAGTCAAGCTCCATTTCAAAGGAAAGCAAAGAAGGGGTCTTTACAACATCAAGTATATATGGTTTTGATGTGACCTCATTCGCCTGTAAGCGAAAGGTGGTTGCATCCTGAGGCTGTGAAAACGTATACTGAAAATGTCCTGGTGCTTTTTGCTGAAGGAAATAGTTTTCATCATTATAGAGAATCGATGCATTCTGGGGTAAAACATCTCCCGCAACTCTGATGTTTAATGTAAAAGGCTTGTTTTCTATGGCTTGGAGGTTTTCGTTTTCAACAAAAAAAGCAAAAGGCGCCGGTGGCTCATAAGCGGTATTGTAATTAACAACACGTTGATAGCTGCCTGAAAAAATATCGCTGCCGCCTAAAATTGTAAAAGCAGCATAAAGCAAAACAGGAATAGCCGCATATTTTAAATATTTCAGATTTTGCTTAAAGTTTACCGCATTGGCAAAAGGAATGGGTTGAAGCTCCTTGGATTTCTGATCAATACTGGCCAAAAGCAATTCTGATTGTCTGCTATCTTCTTTTAACTGAAGGACGTTTAAGAGTTTATCGCTAACTTCGGGAAAATGGTTCCCAATGATTTTTGAAGCCTGTGTATAATCAATTCCTTTCTGAAGTTTAAAAAGCCTCGCAAGCGGAAAGGCGATAAAACGTGAAAACAAGACCACCTCAACAATAACGAAAGACCAGAATAATATGGAACGCCCCGTCTGTGATAACCATAAATAATGTTCAATGAGAAGGGTAATTAAAAAGTATAACACCCCTGTGGAAAAAAATAAAATAACGCCCTTTATTAGTTCATTTGTATAGTACTTTTTTACAAATGCTTCCAGCTTGTTTTGTATGTGTTTAAATGTGCTCAAGGCCTTATTTTCTTGTTTTGGGTAAAAATACTAATTTAAACACAGAACGCTAATGGTTTGGTTAATTGGGTGTTAAATTTTAACGTCTAATTCACAAAATAAGTATATCCCTCCAAACCCTTTGTATTCTTTGAAAGTGTTATCTTAATTGTATCTTTGCTTAATAAGAAAAAAACGTATCAAGGGCTACATCAGCTTTTTAAAAATCAATGCTAATGAATTCTAATATAGACACAAAAAGAGACGACTCCCTCGCGGAGAAAAAAGTAAGGGTAAGATTTGCACCAAGTCCTACGGGACCACTGCACATAGGAGGCGTGCGTACTGCCTTATTTAATTATCTCTTTGCAAAAAAACACGGAGGTGATTTCATTCTGCGAGTTGAGGATACAGACCAAAGCCGCTATGTAGAAGGCGCAGAAGACTATATTATTGAAGCATTGAACTGGTGTGGAATTCCATTTGATGAAGGAATTGGAAAGGAAAGGGGTTATGGGCCTTACCGCCAAAGCGAGCGAAAACACATCTACAGACAGTATGCTGAATTACTGGTCAAAAACGGAAAAGCATATTATGCCTTTGATACCTCTGAAGCTTTGGACCAAAGAAGAAAAGATCTCGAAGAGCAAGGTGAAACCTTTATCTACAACCATCACAACAGAAAGCAACTGGACAATTCGTTGACACTTAATGAAGATGAAGTCCGGAAACGCATCCTTTCCGGAGAAGCTTATGTCGTCCGGTTTAAGACCCCTTTGGACCAAACCCTTGTGCTTAATGATATTATAAGAGGGAAAATGGAAGTGGGTACAAATGTTTTAGACGATAAAGTTTTATTTAAAAGTGACGGCATGCCCACCTATCACCTCGCAAATATCGTGGATGACCACCTGATGGAGATTACCCATGTAATTAGGGGTGAAGAATGGCTTCCCTCACTTGCTTTGCACCAATTGCTGTATGATGCTTTTGGATGGGAAGCACCACAATTTGCTCATTTGCCCTTGATTATGAAACCTCTCGGTAAAGGAAAGTTAAGCAAGCGTGATGGGGATAAAATGGGCTTTCCTGTGTTTCCGCTGGCCTGGCGAACAGCAGGCGGTGAATTGTATTCGGGCTACCGGGAAGACGGCTATCTTCCGGAAGCAGTTGTAAATATGCTTGCCTTACTGGGCTGGAATCCGGGAACCGAACAGGAGATTTTTAGTATTGACGAATTGGTAAACTTATTTGAGCTTGAGCGGGTAAATAAATCAGGGGCAAAATTTGACCCGGAAAAGACCAAATGGTTTCAGCACCATTACTTGCAACAAATGAGTGATGAATCTCTTACTAAAGCCTTTAAAAAATTGCTGGACCATAAACATGTAACTACAAATGCCAACCTTACAACAATTGTACAGCTAGTAAAAGAGCGCGCAACCTTTATAGGGGATTTATGGGATCAAAGTTATTTCTTTTTTACCGCCCCAAAGGCCTATGATGAAAAGGCTGCCAATAAAGCCTGGCAAGAAGAAACAGATAAAGTCATGATGGCTGTAGTTATGATTCTTCACGAGAGTGATCCTTTTAAGCAAGAGGAACTTACCAATCGCGTGAAAGGTTGGATAACCAGTGCTAACATCGGTTTTGGAAGGGTGATGCAGCCTTTACGACTGGCGCTTGTGGGTGAAATGAAAGGACCGGATGTTTTTGCTATTATGGAAATTCTTGGAAAAGAAGAAACCATAATCCGAATTGAAAACGCTATTAAAAGATTGGGTTAAAGATAAACTGTAACCCCAAAAGAAAGCAGGGTGCTGTTGCCTTTAAAATTAGTCTTTTCAAGATTGTTTTTATTGAGATTATTCAGCACATTTGTAACTCCGTATTGATACAGAGCAAAAAGCCTGAAATTTCTCAGACCGGCTGTAATTCCCCCGGCAAGGTGGAAGTTTACTTTTGATACATCTTCAATGTCTTTCGCGTTCAGCGTAGCATACCCCTCAATGATGTGGTTTTCATACTGGGTATCATTTAAAGTGAGTTTACCGTTTATATTTAAAACAGGGCCCGCTTCAATACTGAGGTGGTTTTTGATAATCTTATAACCCCCAAGCACAGAAATTTGAGCAGATTGTAAATTATAATTTAAATCCCTTGAAGTTCCGCCTACGGGGCTGCTTTTAGCGCTAATGGCAATATTGCTGTCATAAAACGCTATGCCATACATCATATCAAAGTTATTGTATACATTCCCACGCATTTGCAATCCAAACATAAAGCTTTCCCGGCTCTGTGTTTTAAAGTCTTTCGTATTAATATCATATTGTGTCAACCCGGCTGATATGCCAATAACATTAAATTCTTTGTAATTGTTTTGAGAAAAAATTGTAGTGTAAAAAATAAGAAATAAGACGCTGAGAAAGATTGTGGATTTTTTCAATTTCATTAGAGTTTGGAGCGGGCAAATGTAAACTTATTTTTTCGTAAATTTAAATTCTAAAAAAAATAAAAATAGCTATGGGAAATTTACTGTATATACCTTTATTTATTGTCCTGATTGTATTGGTATTCTCCACTTTTTTTGTGGTAAAACAACAAACAGCTGCTGTTGTTGAACGACTGGGTCGCTTTGTGAGTATCCGCAATTCGGGACTTCAAATGAAGATACCTTTTATAGACCGTGTCTCGGGGCGTGTCAACTTAAGGGTACAACAGCTGGATGTTATTATTGAAACCAAAACCAAAGACAATGTCTTTGTGAAACTCAAAGTTTCTGTACAGTTTAAGGTGATTCATCAGAGCGTGTATGATGCCTTTTATGCGCTTGAATATCCGCACGACCAGATTACTTCCTATATTTTTGATGTAGTGCGCGCCGAGGTTCCGAAAATGAAACTGGATGATGTTTTTGAGCGAAAAGATGATATAGCAAATGCTGTAAAAAAAGAGCTCAATGAAGCCATGACCCGTTATGGATATGATATTATAAATACCCTGATTACAGATATAGACCCCGACATACAAGTTAAAAATGCCATGAACAGAATCAATGCCGCTGACAGGGAAAAAACAGCAGCAGAATTTGAGGCTGAGGCAACCCGTATAAAAATAGTTGCTAAAGCCCGTGCAGAAGCTGAGAGCAAGCGCCTTCAGGGACAGGGTATTGCTGACCAAAGAAGGGAGATTGCCAGGGGGCTGGAGGAAAGTGTAAATGTGCTGAACAATGTGGGTATCAACTCTCAGGAAGCTTCCGCTTTAATTGTCGTTACGCAACATTATGACACACTTCAATCGATTGGGGAAGAAACCAATACAAACCTTATCTTATTACCTAACTCACCTCAGGCGGGCAGTGATATGCTTAACAATATGGTTGCTTCATTTACAGCCTCCAATATGATTGGCGAACAAATCAAAAAAGATATGGCTAAAAAAACGGTGCCACCAAAAAACAAAGAAGAGTAATTGAAAAAAAAAGTCCCGCTATTAAAATAGCGGGACTTTTAAATTGTTACCTGTTAAATTAAAAGGGTAAAATCTTGCTTAAGATTTTTGCAAAAAATGCTTTTTTTACAAAAGTTTTTGCAATGCTTGCTGAAATATGTGCCGGAGAAATGGATTCTTTGAAGTAGAAATAACTTCTCTTTAATTTTTCTTTTTCAACTTCAGACTCCAGTTTTAAAATTTCCAACTCAAGATTTATTTCATCAAAAGATGTGTATACTTTCATAATGATTAGTCGTTAAAAATGTTTTTTGAAGTGCTTGTAAGGATTATCCTTTCGAGTGTCTTTCTTCCAAAAATTGCTATAAGCAACATTACTAAGAGGTAGAAACCACCAACAATGAAAAAACCAATACTTGGGCTTCCTGTTTCTTCACCTATTAATACCGCTACAGCAAATGAAATGAAAAATAATACCAACAAGGCAACGCCTGATAAAAGCAGGGTTCTTGTTGCTGATACCACCCCTTTCATTGACTTCTTGTAAAGGTCGAGTTTATAATACTCAATTGTACTTTTAATATACGCCTGAATATTATCATTCATTTCGTCTACATTATCTCCAATTTGTTCTAGCACAATATTTTGGTTTTGATAGTTATAAGGTGAGAAATTAAAAAGGCTTACTTCTTTTGAAGCTTTGCATTTTGCTCTCTTAAGGCTTCTAATTTCTCTTCCAACGCTTTTAAAACATCATCTGCCTTGTAACTTGCAGAAGATAATGTGTCTTCAAGTTTATCTTCAAAACTCTGTCGGGCTGCACTTGCCTTTGTGCCTAATTTATTAGTAGTTTCTTTTAACTGTTTGGCGAGTTGTTTTTGAGCCTTTTGGGCACTTTTGCTTATATTATCTCTTGTTTTAACACCTTTATCGGGTGCGTATAATATTCCTAATCCTGCGCCAATTGCCGCTCCAGTTAATAATGCTAATACTGTTTGTCCTGTGTTATTTGCCATAATTGTAAGTTTTAAATGTTATTAATTTAATTATAATACAATGTACAAATAATAACACGAGGTTATTGTTAATAACCGGTTAATAATTAAAAGGGTATTCTTAAAAAATTAACACTTTAAAAGTGCTTAATGCTGCTTGGAGCCCCAGGAGTCTCTTAGGCCCACTGTTTTATTGAAAACCAACTTTTCTGAAGAGCTGTCTGAATCGACCGCAAAATACCCAATGCGTTGAAATTGAAAAACCTCTTGTGGTTTGACAGAAGCAAGGCTTGGTTCCAAATACCCCGTGGTTATTTGAAGTGAATCTGGGTTAATGAATTCCATAAAGTCTTTTTCTTTATCAGTATCCGGAGATTCGGTAAGAAACAGGCGATCATACACTCGTATTTCTGCAGGAACCGCATGTTGTATTGAAACCCAGTGAAGGGTGCCCTTTACTTTGCGTTGAGAGGCTTCTGTACCACTTCCACTGCGGCTTTCAGGATCGTATGTGCAAAGTATTTCGGTGATGTTTCCATCATTGTCTTTTACAACGCTTTCTCCCTGGAGAATATATGCATTTTTAAGACGTACTTCTTTTCCAAGTGTAAGTCTGAAGAATTTTCGGTTTGCTTCTTCTTTGAAATCTTCCCTTTCAATAAAAAGTTCGCGAGAAAAAGGGACTTTTCTACTTCCGGCGCTTTCATCTTCAGGGTTGTTTTCGGCGTCAAGCCACTCCGTTTTATCTTCCGGATAATTTGTAATGGTAAGTTTAACCGGATCCAGAACAGCCATCACACGGGGTGCTACTTTATTTAGGTCCTCCCTGACGCAAAACTCAAGGTGTGAAACATCAATAAGATTGTCTCGTTTTGCGATACCAATACTGTCTGCAAAATTTCTTATGGAAGCCGGGGTATAACCTCTGCGCCTCAATCCTGAAATTGTGGGCATTCTCGGGTCATCCCATCCTGTGACGGCTCCTTCCTGCACCAACCTGAGTAATTTGCGTTTGCTCACAACGGTGTGACTAAGATTTCTACGAGCAAATTCGCGTTGTTTTGGACGTACTTTACCAGAGTCATAGATTTGTTCCAGGAACCAGTCATAAAGCTCCCTGTGAGGCAAAAATTCAAGAGTACACAAGGAGTGTGAAATTTGTTCTACATAATCGCTTTCTCCGTGTGCCCAGTCATACATGGGGTAAATTTTCCAGTCCCCTCCGGTTCTGTGGTGGTGCTTGTCCAAAACCCTGTACATAACCGGGTCGCGCATGAGCATATTGGGCGAGGCCATATTTATTTTTGCCCTGAGAACATGAGCTCCCTCACCGACCTCACCATTCTTCATTTGCTCAAAAAGCGCAAGACTTTCTTCAATGCTTCGGTTGCGGAAAGGACTTTCCTTTCCAGGCTCTGTGGGTGTTCCCTTTTGTTGGGCAATTGTTTCGGAGTTTTGAGAATCAACATAGGCTTTGCCATTTTTAATCAACTCAACCGCCCAGTCATATAGCTGCTGAAAATAATCTGAAGCATAACATTCTTTTGCCCAGGAAAATCCCAACCAGGAAACATCTTCTTTAATAGCATCAACAAATTCCTGTTCTTCTTTGGTGGGGTTGGTATCATCAAACCTCAGGTTGACGGGTGCATTGTATTTAAGGCCAAGGCCAAAATTCAAACAAATGGAAGTGGCATGGCCAATATGAAGATAACCGTTGGGTTCCGGGGGAAAGCGAAATCGCAATTTCTCTTTGGGAAACCCTGATCTTAAATCTTCTTCAATAATGTGCTCTATAAAATTAAGTGATTTTTCTTCTGATGCCATAGTTGTAATTTGATTGACAAAGGTATTAAAATTATGTTTTGATGATACCGCTTAAAGGGTTCAAGTTGTGAGTTATATTTATATCTTTGTTTTGAAAAACCATTCCTTATGATGGAAAAAATCCAGAAAAAGGTTGTGATATTATGTTATGGGTGTAATTCATTTAAAAAAAATTAAAATTTATGCATATCACGGGTGCCTGATTGAGGAAGGCAAAATCGGATCTGATTATCTTGTTGATTTAAAGGTGAAAGCAAGTCTTGCTGAAGCCTCCAAAACCGATGAGTTGCGTGATACTGTTGATTATGTACACTTAAACAGGATTGTCAAGGAAGAAATGGGTGTGAGATCTAAACTTCTGGAGCACGTGGGAAAACGCATCATAAACAGAATATTTGAAGAGTTAATCCTTGTTAATGAAATAAAGGTGAGTGTCTCAAAAGTAAACCCTCCCATAGGTGGAAATGTAGCCGAAGTTGTTGTTACCATGAGTTCAAAGCGGTAATTTCTCAAATAAGATAGTAATTAAGAACAAATTTTTTTACATTTGCAGCCTTATTAAGGCATCGTGGCCGAGTGGCTAGGCAGAGGTCTGCAAAACCTTCTACAGCGGTTCGAATCCGCTCGATGCCTCAACTAAAAATCCTCATCAAGTGATGGGGATTTTTTTTATATTGTGGGGATTCTTCTCTCTATTTGATCTTCAATGGTATCATTGATCTGGTTCGGGAAAACGCCTTTTACCAAAAGCACAGCACCAGAAAAAATAATAACAATGCTTATGACGCGCTTTACCTGATATATGCGATATGGGGTGAGTTTTTTGTTTAGTTTTTTTGCGGCTAAAATTTTAAAAACATCTATCACTAAATAAGTCACTAAAATTGCCCCGAAAAAAAACATTATTCGCGAAGTGTCCATATCAAGCTGTGGTCCAAAAACAATGATAAGGCCCAGCCAAAAACCCAGTACGCCTATATTTATAAAATTCAACAAAAACCCTTTAATGAAAAGTTCTATGTAGTTGTTCTTTTTTATAGTAATGACAGTAGGATCACTATTATTGCGGTAACTCTTTTTGTTTTTCACCAGTGAAATGATCCCGTAAGAAAGTAGCAGGGCGCCGCCAAATATGAATAAAGCCGGATCGTCTTTTATTTTTTCAAGTAGCTGATTTGTACTAAAATAAGCGATGAAGATAAAAACAATATCAGCAAGCACAACACCTAAGTCGAGTGCCAGCGCTGCCCTGAATCCTTTTATTGCACTCGTTTCCAATAGTACAAAAAAAACAGGGCCTATTAAAAAAGCCAAGAAAAAGCCAAGCGGAATTGCGGCAATTAAATCTTCAACCATGAAACCCTTTTCAGTTACACAAATTTAGGAATTATAGATGAAACACCACAAGGATTCTAATTTTCTACTGCTTCACGGCTTCCAATCAATTTGAAATCAAGTTGTTTTTTTACGAGATCAGCTTGTTTTACCTGGACATAAACTTCATCCCCCAGCTGATAAACTTTTTTTGTTTTAGAGCCTATCACTGCATATTCGTCACGATCAAAGGTGTAGTGATCATCTCTTAATTCGCGTAAGCTCACCATTCCTTCACATTTGTTTTTTATGATTTCAACATAAATTCCCCACTCTGTAACACCCGATATAACGCCCAGGAATTTCTCATCCTTATGGTCAACCATGTATTTTACCTGCATATATTTAATGCTGTCGCGTTCTGCATTGGATGACAAACTTTCCATTTCGCTGGAGTGACGGCATTTTTCTTCATATACTTCTTCTTTTTGAGAGGGTTTTCCGTCAAGGTACATTTGTAAAAGACGGTGTACCATCACATCTGGATACCGTCGTATGGGAGAAGTAAAATGTGTATAATAATCAAATGCTAACCCATAATGTCCAATGTTATGTGTGGTATATTCGGCTTTACTCATCGTTCTGATGGCAAGGGTATCAATCATGTTTTGTTCTTTTTTTCCCTTTACATCCACCAATAGTTTATTTAAAGATGCATTTGTTGACTTTCTGTCTTTTGTATTCAGTTTGTATCCAAATTTCTTTATGATATCTCCTAGTGCTGCTAATTTCTCATCGTTGGGTTCATCGTGAACACGGTATACAAATGTTTTTTTAGGGGTTTGCTTCCCTATGAATTCGGCTACTTTTTTATTTGCTAGCAGCATAAATTCTTCAATGAGGTGGTTTGCTTCTTTGCTTTCCTTAAAATAAACACCTTCAGGATTGTTATCGTCATCCAAAATAAACTTCACCTCTACCTTATCAAAAGATATCGCACCGTTTTGCATACGTTTACGGCGCATGGTTTTGGCAAGCTTGTTCATTATTTTGATGGCCTCAACAATATTCTCTTTTACGTGATAGCTTTCACCGGTAAGCGAAATTGAATTTGGTATTTCACCTTTACCGGTTTCTATAATTTGCTGTGCTTCTTCATATGCAAACCGGGCATCACTGTAAGTTACTGTTCTTCCAAACCATTGTTTACGAATTTCAGCTTTTTCATTAATTTCAAATACAGCTGAAAAAGTAAATTTTTCTTCTTGCGGTCTTAAAGAACAGGCGAAATTAGAGAGTACTTCTGGAAGCATAGGTACTACCCTGTCAACCAAATAAACTGAAGTTGCACGTTCAAAAGCTTCATCGTCGAGGATTGTATCGGGCTGTAAGTAATGAGAAACATCTGCAATGTGTATTCCTATTTCATAATTTCCGTTTTCCAAAACTTCAAAGCTTAAGGCATCATCAAAGTCTTTTGCATCTGCAGGGTCTATGGTAAATGTAAGAGTATCTCGCATATCCCGTCGTTTTTTAACTTCTTCGGGATTTATTTTTGTATCTATCTTTTCTGCAAATTCCTCAACACCCGGTGGAAATTCATATGGCAAACCATATTGCGCTAAAATGGAGTGTATTTCAGTATTGTGCTCTCCGGGTTTTCCTAATACTTTAATTATAGTTCCAAATGGGGAATCAGCTTTTTCAGGCCATTCATCCATTCTTACTAAAACTTTATCGCCTTGTTGAGCGTCTCCTATTTTATCTTTGGAAATAAATATATCAGTATACATTTTCCCATCTGAAGTGGAGACAAACGCAAAGTTTTTCTGGATATCAATGACACCCACAAATTCAGTTTTATTGCGTTCTATTATATTTGTGATTTCTCCTTCAAGTTTTGATTGTTTTCTTCTTTTGAAAATATAAACTTCTACCTGGTCACCGTGTAGTGCTTTGTTAAGGTTTTTATTGGTTACAAATACATCATCTTCAAGTCCTTCCACAATTACGTAGCCTTGCCCTCTGGATGTCATATCCAGTTTTCCGGTGTGATATTGATTCCCTTTTTTAATGCGGTATTTTCCCCTTTCGGTTTCTTCAATTTCTCCTTTTCCCTGGAGATCTTTAAGTTTTTTTATAATCTGATTTCTACTACTGGCATCATCAACTCCCAGTTTTGCTCCTATTTGCTTATAATTAAACGTTTTTGAGGAATCTAATAAGAGGATTTTTAAAATACTTTCTGAGAGATTGGGAATCTTATTGTTAGGTTTTTTTCTTTTTTTGTTTGCAGACATGCAATGTGTTTTTTATAGATGTTAAAATTACGTCATAATTATCAAAGTTCTTAGTTTTCAATATAAAGATTTTTTAACTTAGTGAGATAAGATTTAACGCAACTTTCTAATAATAAGTTTTATCTTGTTTCATATCTAAATTAAAGATGAAAAATTTTGTGGTGGCGGCTATTTTTACTTACGCTCATGAGTTTGCTGTTTTAAGGCTTATTCTGGAGCAACGCGGTATTTCCCATTTTTTTCAAAATGAGACCATGTTAAGTGTTCTTCCCTTTCATTCACATGCCCTGGGTGGTATAAGATTAATGGTCCACCCCAGCGATATTGAAGAAGTCAATCAAATCATCGACGATTTACAACACAATAAAGATCTCCACATCGTTTAGTTTTATCAACAATTATAATATCATATTTATTTTTATTTTAAATTTTAAAAAAGAAAATGATGTTTATTATAGCTTGTTAATTTGTAGCATAACTTTTTTTAAAATTTGTTTGTTTTTTATTTGTAAGCATTTTTAAACCCTTTATCAACATAATATATTTACCAAACGCATTGAAAATATGAATAGTAATCTATTTAGTTAACAGTTGTCAACAACATTAATGAAGGGGATATATTTAATATTTAATTTTAAAGAAGTAGTTGAAATCTACTCAAATGATGGGAATATCTTTACTAAAAAAAGTGGATTATTATTTTGGTTGAACCAAAAAAAAGAACATATGGAAATTTAAATTTTAAGGAGCAACAATATTTTTTCTTTTTCAATCTACAATTATAAACAATTCGTATCAATTAATAATTATCTAAATATTAAGCAATTGTAAATAGAAATTAACAATCGGTTTTATACTTGTTAATAAGGCAGGTTTTGTATTTTTGTGTTTAGAGTTACTAACTAATAAAATATCGCTTTTGCGAAAAATATCATGAAAATAGCCATAGGAAATGATCACGCCGGGACTGAATACAAATTTGCAATTATTAATCTTTTAAAAGAACGTGGTATTGAAGTAATCAATCACGGTACCGATTCAGAAGACAGTGTGGATTATCCTGATTTTATCCATCCGGTTGCTTCAGATGTTGAAAAGGGTTCGGTTGATTTTGGTATTATTATCTGCGGTAGTGGAAACGGAGCATCCATGGCAGCAAATAAACATCAGAAGGTAAGATCTGCCCTTTGCTGGACCAAGGAAATAACAGCACTTGCAAGACAACATAATAACGCAAATATTTTAGGCCTTCCCGCTCGCTTTATATCAAAACCTCAGGCCCTTGAAATGGTTAAAACATTTTTGGACACCGAATTTGAAGGAGGCAGGCACCAGGGACGCATTGATAAAATACCCTGTAAATAATATCCCTTATGGGACATCACCACCATCACAAATCATCACAGGTAAAAGGGAGCAGGGTATTATTTTCAATAATTTTAAATTTACTGCTCACTATAGCACAGCTCATTGGTGCTATTATATCCGGTAGCCTTGCATTGTTTTCAGACACACTTCACAATTTTAGCGATGTAGTATCACTTTCAATTAGTTATACTGCCAATAAACTTATAAGAAAAGAAGCTTCTTACAAGCGTACATTTGGCTTTAAACGAGCCGAAATCATGGCAGCGTTTATCAATTCTTCAACCATTGTAATTGTAGCAATTTATTTGATTTATGAAGCTATTCAACGTTTTATTGAGCCACAGGAAATAGGAAGCGATATCGTTATATGGATGGCACTACTCGGTATTGTGGTAGATGGTTTTAGTATGTTATTGCTAAAAAAAGATTCAGACAAAAACATGAATATGAAATCTGCCTATTTGCATATGTTGTCTGATTTAACCTCCTCTGTTGCAGTATTAATTGGCGGGCTTTTAATGAAGTTTTATGAAATTTGGTGGATTGATAGTTTGTTAACTTTGATGATTGCACTTTATCTCATTAGGGTGGGCTATGTTTTATTAAAAAAATCCTTTAATGTATTAATGCTCTTTACTCCTGAAGAAGTTAAAGTTGAAGAAATAACAGAAAAAATAAATGCGCTCCCCGGCATTAAAAGCATTCATCATATACATATCTGGCAACTCAATGAAGATGAAGTGCATCTTGAGGCGCATTTGGAGTTTCACCAAGATGTAAAAATTTCAGAGTTTGACAGATTGCTTATAGATCTGGAAGAACTTTTATATAACGATTTCGGAATCAATCACATAACGATTCAACCCGAATACCAAAAAGAAGAAAACAGTAAGGATATTATTGTTCAGGATTAATCCCAAATCCTTTCCATTACAAATGGTGCTGTATCCCAATACATATGCTCCTGATTGATTTTACCATCAACAAACCGTGAAGTGATGTGAACAATGATTTCGGCTTCATTTCCGCTTTCAGCGAAAGTGCCGGTCCACACCCCCCAAAAACTCACCCAAGTAGTGCCTTTGCTGTCGATAATCATTTCCACCGTCTGGTTTTCAGTGGTTGAATACTTATAATTTTTGACTTGATCAATGTATGTCTTGTGTTCCTCAATAGCTTCATCAATAGTACAGGGATTACTGTTCACCCGGTTGTGATACATTTTTGCATGCTCAGTATAGTGAGATTTATAAGACACCCAGTCGCCGGCTTCATAATCTTTAATCATTTGGCGCATTACATCAATTTCAGGAGACACTTCGGTAAAATAGTTTTTTGAAGTGTCTTTACAGGAAGTGAATAACATCAAAACAAAAATTGGAAGAGAAATCATTTTTTTCATCATAAGGGAATTTTCAGTTTATAAAGATAGATTTTTTGGTTTCAAATTTGCTATTTTAGCCCGTAACAATTTCTCTTTATGAAGCTGGATTTTATACTTAAAAAGTTTTCAGAACTCACCACGCACGAATTATATGATATCCTTCAACTGCGCAGCGAGGTGTTTGTTGTGGAACAAGATTGTGTATATCAGGACATCGATGGAAATGATGGAAAAGCACTTCACCTTTTTGCTTATAAAAATGATGTATTGGTTGCTTATGCCCGTCTTTTTGGGCCGGGTGATTATTTTGAAGATGCAAGTATCGGAAGGGTAATAATTAAAGAAAAGGAGCGAAAATTTGGCTATGGCCATCAATTAATGGAAGCTGCAAACGCTGCGGTTAAAAGTCATTTTGACACTTCAAAAATCCATCTCTCTGCCCAGCAATATCTGGTTAAATTTTACAATGCTCACGGCTACAAAGAAGTAGGCGAGGGCTATCTTGAAGATGGAATCCCTCATATTGGGATGGAAAAGTCCTCCCCCGGCCCCTCCAAAGGAAGGGAGTAGATTAACCTTTGGTTTTTACCGCTTTATTAAAAGGAATTTTTAATTGATACATAATATCCTCATCGGTGCTGTCATCAACCAAATCCAGGCCATATCTAATTTTTTTGGTATCATCATAAACAAAAGTTCCAAAAATCCTGTCCCAAAAGGAAAACATATTCCCAAAATTGGTATCGGTCCAGGGCATTTCCCAATGGTGATGAAACTTGTGCATATTAGGTGTCACAAACACATAGCTGATGTATTTGTCAATTTTACCAAGGTTGATGTTGGCGTGGGTGAAGTAGGTGAAAAACACGCTTAAAATGCGATAGATTAAATAAAAAGCAATGGGCATTCCCATCAGTAAAACCGCAAAAAGTGCAAAAGTCTCCCTGATTACAAAATCCAAAGGATGATGTCTGGTACCGGTGGTGACATCTACCTTGGTATCACTGTGGTGAATGATGTGCAAACGCCACATCCATTTTACCTTGTGGAGTAAATAATGAACGCCATACTGGGCGATAAAATCCAAAACAAGGAGGGATAAAATCAATTCAATCCAAACAGGCCAGTCAACAAGGTGCAGCAAACCAAATTGTGCGGTTTCAATCCAATAAAAAACACCAAGTGTGAGTGCTCCAAAACCCACATTAATCAACATCGTAAAAAGCAAAAAGGTAAAATTAACCCCGGCGTGTTTCCACTTTTTATAGTTTATTTTTACAAGAGCGTAGTAGCCTTCCAATATCCAAAAAACCCCTAGTACACCCACAACCCAAAGCAGGCGCATCCAGATGGGCATTTCTTCAAAAAAGAGAAGAAGGGAGTCCATTTTATTTTAAAATGTTTTGATAGCGGTTAATATTTGTCAGAATTGCAATTGCTTCTTTAATTTCAGGATTGTTGACAACATGATACTCATACAGCCCCTCTTTGTAAAAATAACGCTTTACAATTTCATCTGTCAATAAAGATTTGATTTCGGCCTTTTTTTCCATCAGCTCCCGGTCTTTGGCTTTTCCGAGGTCCTGTAGAAGGTTCGCATAACTTTTCTCAATATCACCCTTTATTTCTTCTTCTTCAGCTTTGTTTAATGCCTCTTTTAGTACTGTTTCGGTTTGGGTTTCAAACGTGAAATTACTGCGTTTCAGGAAAGCCAGAAAGTCGCTGTAGTCTTTGTCAGTAAATGTGAAATTTCTCCAGTTCTCGTGTTTGTTGTTGTAATAGTATTCAGTTGCAAAATCAAAAATACTGTTAGCTTTTAAAAGCGCCGTGGTTATGGGACTGAAAACGGCTGTTTCAAGTTCAACGTCAGGCTGTATGCCACCACCGTCATAGACGGTCCTGCCGCCTTTGGTTTTAAAAGCGTTGTAATTATCTGGTGTTGCGCGGATGGGATCACCATTTTCATCACGGTTAAAGTAATCTTCCGCCTGAATAGACCTGCCACTGGGAGTATAGTATTTTGAAATGGTCACCTTTAGTTGAGTTCCATAGGTGAGTTTTTTTTGGCGTTGCACAAGGCCTTTTCCAAAACTTCTCGCACCCACAACCACGCCCCGGTCAAGATCTTGCACGGCGCCGGAAACAATTTCACTCGCAGAGGCGCTCCTTCCATTGATTAAAACAGCCAGGGGGATTTCAGTATCCACAGGTTCGAATTGAGTGCGGTATGTCTGATTATATTTTTCAATAACCGATTTTGTTGTTGAAATAATTTCGTCTTTAGGCACAAAAAGATTTACAATATTTATGGATTCATTCATCAATCCGCCCGGGTTTCCGCGAAGATCAAGCACTATACTGGTGGCTCCTTGCTTTTTAAGATCAACAAGCGCCGCCCGGGTCTCAATAGTGGTTCTTTGATTAAAAGCACTTAAAACAATATAACCCACATTGCCCTCCATTAATGTGTAATAAGGGACAGCTTTTAAAGAAACTGCCTCCCGGCTTATAGTAGCATTCTTGGTTTGCCCCTGGCGCTTGTAAGTTACGTCAACTTTAGACCCCGGGGCCCCCTTGAGAAGTTCGCCGGCATCATCATTAAAGTTTGCAACCATCACATCTCCAATTTTTGTTATTTCGTCACCGGCTTTAAGTCCGGCCTTGTCTGCGGGTCCGTCTTTCCAGGGTTCAACAACAACCAATTTGTCTTTCTGGGTTCTCACCGAAGCACCAATACCGGTGTAAGCCCCGGTTTGATTTATTTTTGCCTGCTCTACATCCTGCTCATTGTAGTAAACAGTGTATGGGTCAAGCCCTTCGAGCATGCCTTTAATTGCTTTGTCCATCAATTCTGCCGGGACGGTATCGTCTACATAATTCATGTTCAACTCTTTGAAGAGTGTAGTGAAGATCTCTATTTGCTTGGCAATTTCAAAAAAGTCATTTTTAAAACTCCAGGTTCCCAAAGCAATGGCGAATGCCAGTATGGGTATAATGATTCTCTTTTTCATTGTGATCTTTTTTATCGTGGGCAAGTTTTAAAGGCGCACTATTTGTATTCTGAATTATTTTAATCCCTTTTTCTTTTTTACATATTTTCTAATACCAAATATGGCAATCAACAAGATAATAAAAAATGGCCAGATGTGTAACAGGCCCAGCAAAAATAACGAAATACCATTCCAGCCCGAAACGATGGCATTCCACATTTTTTGACCATAGGAGGCTGTCACGCCCTTGTCGGTTGAGGTTTTGTAAATGTACAGATGAATGGTACTGTATGACACCTGATTTTGAAGGTAATTCAAGCGCCCTTGTCGGGCTTCAATCTCCTCCCTGATTGTGGAGAGCTCGCGTTCTATTTCAAGCATTTCCTTTACGTTTTTTGCTTGTTTTAAAAGCTCAAGATAGCGGTTTTCAAGTTCGCGTTTCGCTTTTAAACGCGCCTGTATATCAACAAATTCTTCAGAAACATCTTGTTGGGATATGTCTTTATGGTCAAAATATTCCACTCCTTTTGATAAGGAATCTATCAGGGTTTGAAAATGTTGGGAAGGGATGCGGATCGTAATATCACGAAAATTTTCATTGTAGTTTTTCCCCGAACGGTCACTTTGAAGAATGCCGTTATAGCGGTTAACCAGTTGTTTTGTTTTGGAATGTGTTTCTTCTAAGTTTTTAGTAGCAAACCGAAGGTTTCCTGTTTTGATGATTTTTTGTTCCTGAATTTCTGCGGAAACATCACCGGGAGATTGAATGCTTTTTTGCTGTATTGCGGTTTCTTCAACAACTTCATAAGCGAGATGCTCTTCAGAGGGACGGTGGTCAGCAGAGGTATCAGACGTATTGGAGCAGGCAAGGATAAAACCAAAAATCAAAAATGACAGTGTTTTCATAATGGGAGGTGTTAGAGTTACCGCAAGTTGTTTACAATTAACGTACCAATCTAACTTTTAGTTTGTTGAATGAATTTTTCCATGACAACTTTCATTGTTTTATTTAACGCGTGAAAGTCCGGTTTTTCCTTGCCCACATACAAAAACAAAAGGGCATATTTTTTAGTATTATTCTCGTAGATCTTGTGCTTGTTAAGCCGGAAAGCTTCCCTGAGCAAGCGCTTTATATAATTGCGCTGCACGGCACCCCTGAAGTTTTTTTTGGATACCGAAACTGCTGTTTTAAACGGAACGTTTTCAGCATCGGAAAGCTCAATATAAAACAGGCGTAAAGGAAACACCCCAACCGATTTTCCTTCGGTAAAGAGGGACTCAATAACCTTTCTGCTCTTTAATTTCTCTGCTTTGGAATAGCCGAATTTCATAGGGTAAATGTACTAAAAATAAGCCCCTCATCTTTATAAGGAGGGGCTCAATTTTTTAGTATTAAAACATAATTAGTCTTCCTCTTGAGGCGAAAGGTCCGGAGACTCATAGACATTGTTTTCCATATCCACATCAGCCATGAGTCTTGAGGCATCAATCATCATCGCGGCAATACTTTCCTTGGGTGCATCAATTTCAAAAGTATAAGTGGGGTATGCCCAGGCCCAATCTCCCAAGACAGTGCGTTTTAATTGCGGGTATGGATTTTCTTTCACCCCGCGCATCATTTGCAATGGGATGTGAAAAGATTCATTAGTGTTGTCTTTATAAACGACATACAAGTCGATGGGCATAGGCATGAGCCCTTTTCGCTCCAGTGTAACCACGGTTTTTCCTTCTTTTTCCTCCACACTTTGAATGGCGTAATCAATGGTGTTTGTGGTTTGGGTCCAGTCCTGTAAATACCAGCCCAATTGAAAGCGGGAAACTTTTTCAGCAGTGCGAATTACATCGTTGGGAGTGGGATGGGTGAAAGCAAACTCGCGATACAGCCTTTTAAGTGTTTTGGTGACATTTTCTTTTCCTATTACATATTCCAACTGTGCCAAAAAGACCGCTCCTTTTGAGTATGATGATGCGCCATAGACCCAGTTTTTATCAAAACGGTCTGCGTGGGTTGATTGGGGTTGTTCCTCCCCACTTTGTGCCATTCTTATATAATTGCTGTATGAGCCTTCATGAGGAAATTGTTTGTTTTGTTCCATTACTTCATTCATAGCCAGGGCGCTTATGTATGAGGTAAACCCTTCATCCATCCACTCGTGTTTTGATTCATTAAAGGCCAGCACAAACTGAAACCAGCTATGTGCTATTTCGTGTGAGGTAACGCCCACCAGGCTGTTAAAGTTTCTTTCGCCGGTGATGAGGGTTGACATACCATACTCCATACCACCGTCGCCACCTTGTAAGATTGTATATTGCTTATATGGATAATCACCCAGGTGTTTGTTGAAAAATTCAAAGAGGGCAATGGTTTTTGGTTGCAGATTTTTCCAATTTTCGAGAATTTTCGGGTTGTTTTTGTATAAAAAATGCAATGTCATACCGTTTGGACCTTCTATGCGGTCGTGGAGGTATTCATTGTCTGCAGCCCAGGCAAAGTCGTGTACATCAGGAGCGATAAAATGCCAGGTGAGTTTGCCACCTTTTCGGTGGTTTATTTCTTTTGTGGGGTCATCCTGATAGCCATGACCAATTTCATTTGGATTTTGAAGGTAACCTGTACCTCCTAAAGTGTATGTATTGTCAATGGTTATTTTCACATCAAAGTTGCCCCAAACACCGTGGAATTCACGGCCGATGTATGGATCTGCGTGCCAACCTTCAAAATCATATTCGGCAAGCTTGGGGTACCATTGTGTCATGGAAAGCGCTACTCCTTCTTCGCTGTTTCTTCCGCTGCGACGGATTTGTAAAGGCACCTGTGCATCAAAATCCATGGTGAAAGTTGTTTTCTCACCGGGAAGGATAAACCTATCCAGCTCTACTTCCAGGATGGTTCCCACGGTAGTGTGGGCTATGCGTTTTCCGTCCTGTGACAAGCTGTTGATTTTGATATAGCCAATTTCATCGGGCTTTAATTTTGAGATGCGGTCACCTACGCGTCTGTCGGGATCTGAAATAGTGCGTGAACGCACGTCCATTTCGCTTCCGGGTTGAAAGGCGTTGAAATGCAGGTGGTAAAATACTTTTTTTAAAGTGTCAGGAGAGTTGTTTGTATAGACAATTTCCTGTTTGCCTTTGTATTGATATTTTTCAATATCCACATCAATTTCCATTTTATAGTCGACGTGTTGTTGCCAGTAATACGGCCTGTCAACTTGCTCGAGATAGTTGTGGTATGGTTGAGAAAAAAGGGAAAGGCTGGTTAAACAAAGCAAGGTTAAAAAGAAGGCTTTCATGGATTTAAATATTTTTTGTAAAGATAATTTCTTTTAAGCCATTTCAAAAGGTTTAACATTTAGTAAGGGTAATCCGTAAAATCAAGAAAGGCATTGCATATAGTTTTACAATATGATTCAATTATTTGAAAATCAAAAGAATAACCAACTAAAACTATATTATTATGAAAACAAGACATTTTTTTACCGCACTAGTTATGATGGGCGCTTTAGGCTCATGTACAATGGATGAACTGGAAGGCAACACCATCCAGATTGACATTGAAAAGCTGGAAATCTCTGAATTTAAAAACTCAGAAGAGCCACAGGACACAACTTCGGATAGAAATGGAGGGTCCAAACCCCCAGTGGATTAGAAACTAAAAAATATACAAATTTCTTCACTACATTTATGCCGTGAGATATATTTTATTACTACTGTTATTAGTAAATGGGTTTTCGTGTATAAAAAAGACGAACCTCAGCAAAGAACCACCTTTACCGGTAAAGGTGGACTCTTTGTTTCAAGTTGTTTATGTGGACACGCTCTCTCAAGATATAAAAATAGACGCTATTCACCAATTAGAAGATTATTTTAAAAACCGAGAAAACGACTCCACAACACGCAGAAATTATTTTAAGATTGCCAACCGCTATCACTATCTCAATGATTTTGAAGGGTTTTATACTACAGCTCGCAAAGCCTATGAATTGGGCTCAAAAAAAAATGACACACTAACCCTTGCCAGGGGCTATTATTATTATGGCGACTATCATCAACAATATAAAAGATTGGATAGCGCTTTTTATAATTATATACAAGCTAAGTCACTTTATGAATTTACTTCTGATAACGAGCGATTAGCCTCTGTACTTTCTCAAATATCAACTATATATAAAGATATTAAAGACTATTCCAATAGTGAAAAATATGCAGTAGAAGCACTCGAAATTTTCCTTGAAAAAAATGAACCTTACAACCTTTACGCGACTTATAATACTTTGGGAATATTAATGACTGAGGTAAACAATTTTAATAAAGCTGTTGAGTATTATAACTTAGCACTCAAAAATATTGAGAATGCTGATGAAATGGCCGCATACAAATCCCAGCTCAAAGCCCAAACTCTTATAAACCTAGGAGTTTTGTTTCAAAAACAAGGACGATATGAAGAAGCATTGGGTTATTTAAATCAGGCTTACACAATAAAAGAGTTAGAATACCAATATCCGCTCAATTATGCCTATTTACTCCAAAACCTTGCCTATACTAAACATAAGCTAGGAGATAATAACGTCATGCCATTTTTCCAAAGAGCACTAAAAATACAAGACAGCTTGAATTATGGGTATGCAAAAGTGGGAACTCAAAATCAAATAGCTTTATTTTATTTAGAGCAAAACCAACCCGACTCTTCTTTTTATTTTGCCAATGCGGCATATCAACAAGCACAAGAAGCGAAAGTGCTTGACAATGAATTAAAGGCTTTACACTTGCTTGCTAAAACAGATACTGAAAACAGCAATCAATGGTATGAGATCTATATTAATTTGCAAGATAGCATCACAAATTATGAACGCACACAACAAGAAAAGTTTGCCCTTATTGCTTTTGACACTGAAAACCTAAAAATACAAAAGCAACTTGCAGAAAGTCGGGCGGGCCGTCTTGTTTATCAATTGTGGTTTATTGCAGGGATCAGCACGTTACTTCTTTCTTTTGCCTTTTTATTGTTTAAGTATCGTTCAAAGCGACTTAAAAACAGGGAGCTGATGCTAAAGCAGGAAGAGCTTCAAAACAAAGAAAAAATATATGCCGCCATGCTTGAGGAACAATTTAAAATTGAAGAAGGCAAACATCTCGAAAAAAAGAGAATTTCACGCGAATTACATGATGGAGTCCTCGGAAAATTATCAGGCATAAGGCTTAATCTATTTGTTTTGAACAAGAAAAAAGATCCGGAAACTATTGAAAAATGTCTCCCCTACATAAAGGACCTTCAAAATGTGGAAAAAGAGATAAGAGCCATCTCCCACAATTTAAGTGAAGACTTGTTTTCAGACCAAATTAGCTTCACTAAAATGATTGCCAATTTATATGAAAACATTGCGAGCCATTCTAATTTAAAGTTCCATATTCATATAGATGAACTTATTGATTGGAAAAACATTTCAACAGCGGTCAAAATTGAAGTGTACAGGATTATCCAGGAAGGCCTTCACAATATCGAAAAACACGCCCTCGCAAACAATGTAACCGTAAAAATGTCTCAGAATGAAACCCATGTGATTATCGAATTAGTAGATGACGGAATCGGCATAGGTTCTTTGGCAAAAACAAAAGGAATAGGGCTAAAAAACATGAAAGAAAGAGCGTCAAAAATAAAGGCCATGCTCCACATAGATTCTCAACGAAATAGTGGCACAACGCTTTCTCTGTTCTTGCCCAAAAAAGATGTATTTGACAGAGCATAATATTTCAGGCGTTATCCGCATATTCTATTCAGCGACTTTAACAATATTTTAATATCTTTGATAGTAAGCTTACAATTATTCAGAGATTATGATGACGTTAAAAATTTTAATCATTGACGACCATCCCACACAAATTGACGGTTATAAAAGCATTCTAGCTTTTAATCAAAAGGGCGCTACTATTGAGGTAACTGCCTGCCACGATTGTCGTCAAGCATTCAAGGTCATTACAAACCCCTTAAACAAAGAAGTTTTTGACACTGTCTTTATTGATTACAGCATACCGGCCTTTGAGGAAGAAAATTTATATACCGGGGAAGATATTGCCCTTTTAGCACAAAAACATTTTAAGGACCCAAAAATTGCCATCATCACTTCACATACAGAGGCTATTGTGCTTTATAATGTCCTCAAAAAAGTAAACCCTCAGGCACTGATGGTTAAAAGTGACATCGATGGTGATGAATTACTGGAAGCATTTGATCTTTTATTACAGGGGTCAACATACTATTCAGAAACGGTGAGAATTGCAAAAAAAACAATGCTTTCAAAAGAAGAGTTGTTAGACACCACTAATCGTAAAATCATTGAACTGCTGGCACAGGGCATTAAAACCAAAAACTTACCGGAACATCTTCACCTCTCACAAAGTGCTATTGAAAAACGTAAAGCCACCATCAAAGACGCCCTGGGTATAGACAAGGGTAATGATGAGGATATTTTAAGAGAAGTTAGAAAACTGGGGCTTATTTAAATAAGTAACAATTCTTTATAACGCACTATTCTCTCGGTTAATTTACTTTATATCCTACTTTTAACACTTCCTACGGTTTTACCGTAACAATAGCCCACACCCTTCCATTAGTTTTATCCTATCAAAACAACTCGCGAACTTTTTGATGATTAAAATCAAACAATTTTATTAATTTTAAAAACGTATTTATTATGAAAAAATTATTTTTAGCCCTTGTGGCAACGGTGTTAATTGGTGGGAGTTCTTTTGGGCAAGGCGGCGATGGTGGTTGTATTCAGTTGCCTGACCCGCTAAAACCCTTAATACCAACAACGATTGACTGGGGAGATTTGGGCTTAAACAAAAGTTCTGGCTCCAGTCAATTAAACCAAGAAGCTGTATTAAGCTATTTAATTGATGTAAACAACGGGATTGTTGACTCAAAGGGGATTACTACAAAAAAAAGAGCAGAAGCATTAAGTAATATGGCTACTATTATTAAAGAAGCAGAGAAAGATGAAAAATACCAGTTTGTAATGAGTTTGCTAAATAATAACCCAAACATTACATTGCCTGGATTTATATCTTTATTAGAGACAAACAAACCTCCATTACTAACAATGAATGATGGATATAATTATTATGTAAAGCTTCACTATACACTTCAACTTGGCCAAAATAGTTATGACAAGTCAGATTTTTTAACAAGAATAGACCCGAATTCAAAAGGAGGTCCTAATTCTGATCTTGTTTATTATAACGAACATATCGCAGCAAGTTGCGCGCTCCAAATTATAACAGGAACTGCTGCTGGTGGTGTAATAGGTGGCTGGTTTGGCGGTGTTGGAGCTCCTATTGGGGCTGTGGTGGGTGCCATTATAGGAATTCACTCTTGTATAAGCGATAAATAGAAATCTACCCTAATGTGCCCAGCAAAAGTGAAATAGTCTTCACTTATACTGGGCTTAATTTTAAAACAATGAAAACTAAAGCAAACTATTTTACAAAGCAAGGTCTATCTTTAGGAGGAAATATTCATTTTGAAAAGGATTACTTTACTTTTAAAACACATTTATTAAATTTTAAAAAAGAAACAATAAAGGTTGAATACAAAAACCTATTATCTATTGAGTTGGAAGTCATTATTGGCCCAATGCTAAGAATTGTTTTAAAAAATGGAGAAACTTTAGCATTCGTTGTTTCAAATAGAAAAAAAATTAAAGAGTTTTTAGAAGAAAAAATAAAAACCAACTTATAACTCTAATTTTTTTAATCTTAACATCTAAGTGACTTTTGGATGTTATGATATATTTTTAACGTAAGACATAAATCAAAAACCATGAAATCAAACATCTTCATCGCCCTTTGTATGACTGCTATATTTATTATAAAACTACTAGAAGGCTCATTTTTTGAATCTTTACTAAACCCCGTTTTGTTGAACTGGCTTGTGCTGCTTGCTTTTATTCTGAGTTGGCTCCAGGTTTTTGGGATTAATTTTCATTCTAAAAAGAAGTAATATATTCAATTTTTGAAAATTTATTTTTAGCCCTTGTGGCAACGGTGTTAATTGGTAGTGCTTCTTGGGGGCAATCAAAAATGACTAAAGAAGAAGCAAGACAAAAAGCTGCAGATGTAATGATTGTTTTTGTTGAGGCAGTTGAACCTATCTATCAAGAATCTAAACCAAAGAGTTATGATGCTTTTTTAGCTGCTTTATATCCAACAACCAAGCCAGCCTTGACTGTGGAAGCAAATGCTTTATTAAATGATGTTTATAACTATTTAAAAAACAACACTTCTTCCTCAGCTATAATGGCAGGCTATAATGGCATTTCCCTAGCAAGAGCTGCTGAATCTGTTTCAAACAAGTTAAACGGAACAATTAATCTTGATGAATTATTTACTGGAACTGCAGGAGATTTCAACCCTTATGAAGGACCTCAGGCAAAAAGTGGAGGCTGTGATTGTAAATGGTATCAAATTGCTTGTTGGGCTGATTGTGTATTTGGCGAAGGGTTTTGGGGAATGATTTTGCCAATTCTTATAAACTTACTTTAACAAATCCCAAACCCAGCTCAATTATGGGCTGGGTTATAAATAAAATAAAATGAAACATTCTACTTATATAATACTCCTTCTTTTGCTTGCATCTTGTAATTCTTTTTATTTAAGCTCTATGAAGAGGTTAGGTCTATTTGATAACCAAGTGTATCTTGAGGAAATTAAAGTGCCTGGAAAAAAAATAATTTTTGTACCGATGCAACATGTGGGCACTCAAGCTTATTACAAGGATGTAAAGTATAAAATGGACTCATTACAAAACTTGGGATTCAAACCTTTTATTGAGTCGATCATTATTCCTAACTATTTAGATATAAATCAAAAGGAATATTTTTATAAAAAATTTAGAAAGATTACTGGGAATGTCGGAAATTTATATTTAGACACTATTAAAAATACTTTCGTGGGGAAAGTTAAATTACCCAACAATCATAATTTAATTAATCAACCCCCGAATGACAAATTATTTGATTTGTCTGAAGCTGTAAATATTGACGCGCATTTAGACTCAATTATTTTAAAATTTGAAAAGATGTATGGCACTATTACGTTAACAAAATGCGACTTAGATACAGATGTCTATGACCTCTTATACAATTGTAAAACACTTGATAGAAGAACACAATTACTGTTTAAGGAATTTTTTACTTTTGGATATAGAGATTCAATAATTGCAGACGCAACATTAAAAAGCAATAGTAGAAAAATTGTGCTTGTATATGGTAAAAATCACTTTGAGGGAATAAAAGAACTGCTTGAAAATTAGTTGTTTAACCCTCCCCCAATATGGTAGGTGAGCTCCTTGTGGGGGTAGACTTTTTCAAAAAATAATGAAAATGAAAAAATCTTAAACTTAACAGATGAAACCACTAAATGGGATTCATTTGAAAAAACCGACATGGATGGTAATGTTTCTCAATAACCTTAGTTTGGGGTAGGAAGTCGAAGGGCTGTAAGGAATTTGGAATTTGCGACATAGGAGGCTCTATTACAATCGGACCAATTACCATTGTATTTAGACAGGGTGAAAAAAGGCAACGGCAGCTTACTATTGAATATAGATGAAAGTTTTAGAGATTACACTTATGAATATTTTAACGGCAACACAATTATTATTGAAGAAGATTTTACATTGCCTCCGGAAATATTTAGAGAACTGGGAATTGATTCTGGCTATAAAATTAAATCTGGGAACTACCAAATTTCAGAAACTAAAAATACTGAGGGAAGGAATACCATAACGTTTTAAAAACCTTTGACTGCAGTTTAAATATTTTACTTAAACTGCAGTCATTTTTTTAATTTGACAAAGACAGTTTTTAACCTTAATTTTTTTATTATGAAACCGAACAAATCTTTTTTAATAGTTACATTAATATTGTTTTTTATCAGCTGTAAGCCGGCATTAAAATCATTTTATGGTATTAAAAAACCTAAAATGGAGTCAACGGAATCGCTTATGGATTATCTCCACAAAAAAAAGGTGCCGGTTGAAAATGTGCTGATTATTAAAGACCTGAATGGTTTTTCGAGTATAAATAACGGCGTTTTTTCTGTGCCTAATGCTATTTTTTTTAATGCAAAGGGAGAGTATGTGGAGTATAAAAAAAGCGCTGAAGAGTGCAATGCTTATGTCTTCGGGTTTATAGAAGATTTAGAGAGTATCAACAATCAACCTTCAGACCCTGCCTATAAAATTAATTTGTTGTTGGAAAACACTAAAAACCTCCAACTTGAAAGCGTAAAAGCAGAAGACAAAAAGGACACCTATGTTTTTATTACATGGGCCAAATATGCTGGTAAGCTTAATAAAGATAAAGCCTTTGCCTGGATTAATCTTTTAGAAGAGGCCAATCAAAAGGGCATGAATGTTCAATATTTTTTGCTGAATTATGACTTACAAAAGAGCTGGGACTTAACAGAGCAACAGGAAGAAGAGTTGTTAAATCAATTTAAGATTTAAAGTAAAAGCGCATACTACTTGATAAGGATTTTTTTAAAATCAGTCTAAAGAATCAATTTTATTTAGCCCAAACTAAATTAACAAAAGGTACGGTAAAACCGTACCTTAAAAATATCTGGTCAAAGTAAATTTGAGGAAGAATTAACTAAAAAACACCAAAAGATGACACGGCTTCTATTATACATAACAACAGTTATTGCTGCTTTTTTAATCTCATTCAGCGGACAAGCTCAAGAAGTTCAGTTTGGCAGAGAGTGTTTTGGAGGCACAACAATTTGTATTCAAGAGTCTTCAGGCGATAAATCTTCATCTTTAGGTGATCTAACTAAATCATCAAGTAAAACGTCATTTCAAAAATTAAATGACAATACAATAAGACTTACGGTTCAAAAAAATAAGTTGTCAAATGAAGAAAAAACGGCTATCACCGGAGAATCATTTGACACACCTGATACTACAGCAGTTTTTAAACAAGAGCTGGATTATATTTTAGAGAAAGAATTGATTATGTATTTAGGCTTGAGCCCAAATATGTCCCTTTTAAAAGCGGGAACATATCCATTGGAATTTACAGATCAAGCAATCGTAATTACTTTAACATTAACCCAATTAAATTAAAATATTTTGAAAAAGTTTGTAGTCTATATCTTTTTATTGTTAGCTTCAAACTCCTTGACGGCTTCCTCTCCAGGAGTCGAAAAAGTTTTGGATGAAATGGTAATGGATATTACCAAAATACAGAACAGTTATAATTTAAAAACAAATGCTATCCATGTAAGAAATAATCAAATTGATTTGTTATTACTGGAAACATTAGGCGTCGAAAAAAAACTGGACTTATTAATTGAAAAAAACACATTAGAAAAAGAACTAAGTGAATTAGCAAATACTCAATATTTAGAGATAAGTAAAGTTAGGTATTTAAAAGGCGTCCAAGTCATAAGACTGCTTTACGGAAAAATATTAGCATTAGACCATCACTTTTCAGCCGTTTCTTCTTTACATGACATTAATTCTATATCAAATCCCAATAGTTTTCCTGAATTTGTAAAAGCAACAACAGAAATAAAAAATACTGTTGATCGCAAGCAGGGTTTCGATCTTAGCGGGGTTTTAGGCAACAACGTTTATACTTCTGTAGTTCATACACTGGTTTCTGTATTTGTGGGCAATGGAAATTCAAAACAAGAGAAAAGCAAACAATTGAGTGAAATAGAATGCATTATTGATTTCTCATTAAGCGTATCAAACGATTTAAATACTATTTATTTTGAAACTGCTTTTTTACAAAAACAGAATGAAAATATTAAACAAGATTTAATTCAGCTCTTTTCAGATTTTACAAAGCCTCTTAACTACAAAAAATCATTGGAGGAATTTAGGAATACTGATGGCTGGGATGAAATAAGAAATTCCCTGGATACTTATTTACGAGACTTAAATGCCATGTTAAAAGATAAAACCAAGCAGGCTGAATCCAGAAGGATGAGGGTGAACCTTGAATTTGGAACAGACAGATTGCTTCAGTTTTTAAATCAATACAACACCTTTATTAATCAGGGCACAAATTTTTATGAAAAATTCCACATAATGTTAAGCAGTTATGAAGAGAAAAAGCAATGCACAACAAAAGTCCCGGTTGAATACAAAAAGCTTAAGGACGGTATTGCCTTAACCATTGATAAATTTAACACGGCCTATAAGCCCGTAGAAGTAAACGGGACCAAACTCAAAGAAATCCTCTATGGGTTAAATGAATTTAATTAATTTTTTTATTCACCATCTTCTCCGCCATTATAAATGCATTATACATATTCACCATTTTCCCTGACTTTGAAACTTCGGCAAATGGTTTTTTATTGTTTTCTTCCCCACCCAGCAGCACGGTTTGGTTTGCGGTTAAACCACTGTCCATAATGATATGCTTAACTTGTGCCGCAGAAAGTTGTGGGTAATACGAGCGCAACATCGCTGCTACTCCGGCAACTGCAGGAGCCGCCATAGAAGTTCCCATCTGGAATTCATATTCGTTGTTTGGGGTAGTGGACCAGATTTGTACTCCGGGCGCAAACACATCAACTTGGTTCTTACCGTAATTTGAAAAGGAAGCTATCATGTCAGCACCATATTTTGGATTCAATGCCCCAACGCTTAGGAATGCATCAGAAAATTCATCAAAGTTGGTGGTTTGATCGTTTGGATACACCTGAATCTCATCGTCATCCAAATCAAAACCGTCGTTTCCGGATGCATTGACAATGAGCACATCGTTTTCCGCGGCATATTTTATTGCGTCATAGACCCACTCCGGGTTTGGCGAATAAAACTTACCAAAGCTGGTATTGATTACCTTGGCACCATTATCAACAGCATAGCGTATTGCGAGAGCAATATCCTTATCATATTCATCACCGTCAGGAACAGCTCTCAATGCCATAATTTCCACATTTTGGGCTACACCATCCATGCCAATGCCGTTGTTGCGCTCTGCAGCTATGATCCCCGCAACGTGCGTACCGTGTTTTGCATCTTTCTTTAAGGGATCAGGACCCGCCACTTGGTTGTTACCATTAGGGGCATCATTGATGTCATATGGGTTGTCACCCAAAACAGCCCTGAAATCAACATCAACATTGAAGTGGTTCTCCAGACGTGTGCCAAAATATTCAATTCCTTCATCTAACTGCTTAATGATGGAAGGTATGTTGTCATCAAATGTAAACATTTGCTCCAGCATCATCACTTCCCGTTGTAATGATGGGTCTTTTTTCAGGGGCTCTAAATCTTGTGACGTATAGTCCTCAGTTTCCAGCTTTTGGGAAACTTTTTGATGTGCGGGTTTTATTTGTGACACAATAGACTCATACTGCATCTTATTGTTCAAGGCGTCTTGTTTTTCTTTTAGGTATTCGGCTTTAGCTTTTTTGTAAAGGGCATATTCCGCCCTGTCTGCCGTGCTGATAGCACTTTCGGGTTTGTCTTCATACTTTGGTGCCAGGCGGCGCATAATGCGCACATATTCCATATTTTCGCCCACTATGTCACCCAAAAAGTTCCAACCGTTTATGTCATCTATATAACCATTGCCGTCGTCATCTATACCATTGCTTGGAATTTCACCACTGTTCACCCAGATTACACTCTTCAGGTCTTCGTGTACTATATCAATTCCACTATCAATAACCCCCACAATCACTTTTTGACCTTTACGTTTTTTGATAATTTCATCATACGTGCGGGTAACACTCATCCCGGGAACGGTGTCTTTGACCAAATCCATATGCCACCAGCTCTTTAACTCTTCATCTGTGAGTTCCTGGACTTTAAGAGGCATGGAGTCAATGTTCTCAATGGGCGTGGAAACCAGCGCAGCTGAACTGCCACAAGAATATAAAACAGCCGAAACAGCCGCAAAAACAAAAATTTTAAAATAATGTTGCATAGTTATGAATTGAATAGTTCGTTAAATGTAAAGCGTTCTTTGAGGCGTACACCTTTTTCAGTGTTTTCGACCGTTATAATTTCCTGATGGGCATCGTGTTCCAGAAAGAGATAATAATTGTTTTCTGCCGCCTTTTTTAAAAAGGTTGCCTTTTCGTCCAGTGTCAAAAGGGGACGTGTGTCATACCCCATTACAAAAGGGAGCGGGACGTGACCGGCCGTCGGTAACAAATCTGCCATGAAGCAGAGGGTTTTCCCTTGATGTTTTATCATTGGAATCATTTGTTTTTCAGTATGCCCATCAGCAAAAAAGATACCAAAATCCAGTTCAGAGGTGTTTAGAAATTGTTCTGTGGTCCTGTTTATAAAATGAAGTTGCCCGCTTTCCTGAATGGGAAGGATATTTTCTTTTAGAAATGACGCTTTTTCCCGTGCATTGGGTTCTGTGGCCCAATGCCAGTGGTTTTCATTACTCCAGAATCTGGCATTTTTAAAAGCGGGTTCATAACCCGTGCGGTCTTTATTCCACTGAATACTGCCGCCACAATGGTCAAAGTGCAAATGGGTTAAAAAAACATCTGTGATATCATTTCGGTGAAAACCGAGATTTTTAAGAGAGTCGTCAAGATTGTGTTCTCCCCAGCGGTAATAATAGCCAAAAAACTTTTCGCTTTGCTTGTCACCCATACCGTTGTCAATCAAAATGAGTTTGTTGCCGTTTTCGATGAGAAGACACCGGGCCGCAATATCAATCATATTGTTTGCATCTGCGGGATTGGTTCTGTTCCAAAGAGATTTGGGTACCACGCCAAACATAGCACCGCCGTCGAGTTTAAAATTTCCGGCTTCTACGGGATATAAAGTCATAAATAAACGATTAAGGCGACGCAAATTAAGAAAAGCTTTGCGTTTTTAATAATAAGCAATGTCTAATTATGGCTAATTTAACAAAAACACATTTATACCAAACGTTGTTTTACATGCGTTAGTTATCTTTATGCCTGTTTTATACAAAAGCTATGAAGAATTTTACTTTCCTTTTTGTTTGTGTTGTTACTGTTTGTCTTTCGTGCAAGAGTGACGACTCACCCACGTGTACCACCTGTTCTTCTGAACTCACACCTCCCTTTGAGCTTTGCAAGGAAAGCAATGGAAATGCCTCTGTAAACGGTGAAAACACCGGTGTTGAATATGCAATTTATCTGGACGGACTTGTAAGTGAGGGAGTGTCTTGCAATTGAGAATGGTTAATCATTCAATTTTAATACAGCCATGAATGCCTGTTGCGGGATTTCCACATTCCCCACCTGACGCATACGTTTCTTACCCTTTTTCTGTTTTTCCAGTAATTTTCGCTTACGCGAAATATCCCCACCATAACATTTTGCAGTAACATCTTTTCTCAATGCTTTGATGGTTTCACGGGCAATAATTTTTGAGCCAATAGCGGCCTGTATGGGAATATCAAACTGTTGTCTCGGGATGAGTTCTTTCAGTTTTTCACACATTTTTTTTCCGATATTATGTGCATTGTCTATATGAATCAAAGATGAAAGAGCATCTACAGTTTGGGCATTTAATAGTATGTCGACGCGAACAAGCTTGGAAGCACGCAGGCCGATGGGTGAATAGTCAAAAGACGCATATCCTTTTGAAACCGTCTTTAAACGGTCATAAAAATCAAACACGATTTCTGCCAGAGGCATATCAAAAGTTAGTTCTACGCGTTCAGGTGTTAAATAGGTTTGTGTTTTGATCATCCCCCTTTTTTCGATACACAATGACATTACATTACCCACAAAATCTGATTTGGTGATTATTGTAGCTTTTATAAAAGGCTCTTCAACACGATCGAGACTGGATGGGTCAGGAAGGTCTGAAGGGTTGTTAACAACAATGATATCATCGGGGTTTTTGGTTGAGAAAGCATGATAGGAGACGTTTGGTACCGTGGTAATAACGGTCATATCAAACTCGCGCTCCAATCTTTCCTGAATGATTTCCAAGTGCAGCATCCCCAGAAATCCACATCGAAAACCAAAACCCAAAGCAGCAGAGCTCTCAGGTGTGAATACCAATGAGGCATCATTTAGCTGCAGTTTTTCCATCGAGGATCTCAGTTCTTCATAGTCCTCGGTGTCAACGGGATAAATACCTGCAAATACCATGGGTTTTACGTTCTCAAATCCTGATATGGGATTCTTTGTTGGGTTTTGAGCATCTGTTATGGTATCCCCCACTTTGACCTCACGTGCATCTTTGATTCCTGTGATTAAATAGCCCACATCACCGGCTTTAATTTCCTGTTTTGGGGCTTGTTTTAGCTTAAGGGTACCCACTTCATCAGCATCATAGGTTTTTCCGGTAGCAACAAATTTTATTTTTTGTCCTTTTTTAATGCTGCCGTTTATTACCCTAAAAATTGTCTCAACACCACGAAAGGGGTTGTAAACAGAGTCAAAAATAAGAGCCTGTAAAGGTTCATCAACATTTCCTTTTGGTGCAGGAATGCGTTCTATAATGGCCGATAGAATTTCATCAATTCCCAGGCCTGTTTTTGCACTTGCAGGGATAACATCTTCCGGGGAGCAGCCCAACAATTCTACGATATCGTCTGTGACTTCTTCAGGATTGGCGCTTGGCAAATCAACTTTATTGAGAACGGGTATAATTTCAAGATCATTCTCCAGAGCAAGGTAAAGGTTGGAAATCGTTTGCGCCTGTATGCTTTGTGCAGCATCAACGATGAGTAAAGCACCTTCACAGGCAGCAATAGAACGAGAAACTTCATAAGAAAAGTCAACGTGCCCGGGTGTATCAATTAGATTGAGAATGTATTTTTCACCCTTGTAATCATATTCCATCTGTATGGCATGACTTTTTATGGTGATGCCACGCTCACGCTCCAGATCCATATTGTCAAGCAACTGTTCTTGTTTTTCACGTGAAGTAACAGAGCCTGTGGCGTCTAATAGCCTGTCTGCCAGTGTGCTTTTACCGTGATCTATATGTGCAATAATGCAAAAGTTCCGAATGTTTTTCATACAAGTCTGCCTCTCAATCTTTTGAATTTGCAAATATAATTTATTTAAGCATCATCCCTTACATAAAACGCAGATAAACCTTATTTTTACACTTTAACAAAAAAAACAGCAATTTATCGTTGAATATTAAGTTTTTTTTAACAAATTTGTAGGATATTTATTGACTGCCGCTAATGTTTCCCCAAAACTAAAAGCAAACTCTGGATTATCTCATACTGAGACTTATTATGATTAGGATTTTACTACTCACCATACTAACGGCTACATCACTCAATGCCCAGCAGCAGGTTTCGGGGATAATCGTAAATAAAGACAATGAACCTTTTTCTTTTGTAACCGTTTTGTTGCTCAAACAAACTGATTCTGTTTTTGTTTCAGGCAGCGCAACAGATGAAAAAGGAAGATTTGTTATTTCTAATGTTGCCACCGGAAACTATTTACTAAAGGCTTCTTTTATAGGGTGCCACGATTTATATGAGCCGGTTGAGATAAATGCAGACGTAAACCTTGGGGTTTTGACCCTAATGGAAAATCCGGAAGAGTTGGGTGAGGTCTCCTTAAGTGTTCAAAGGCCCACCATAAGAAGGGAAGTCGACCGTCTTATCTTTAATGTAGAAAACACATCACTTTCCAACGGAAGCACCTGGGAGATTTTAAAAAGAACCCCCAGCGTGATTGTACAACAAAACAACATTACGGTAAAAAATCAAGCTGCAACAGTATATATCAATGACAGAAGGGTCAACCTCTCTGCTACGGAGGTACAGAGCCTACTGGAAAGTTTTTCGGGAACAAATATCAAAAGTATTGAAGTGATCACCAATCCCTCGGCTAAATATGATGCTGAAAGTGGGTTGATAATCAATATTGTCACAAGTAAAAACATTACACCGGGATATAAAGGCAATATTTCAGGAAATTTTGAACAAGCCATTTTTCCTAAGTACCGGGTAGGGACGGGACATTATTTTAAGAATAAATGGCTGAACCTTTCCGTTGATTATAGCTTTAACAAACGAAAAGAACACAAAAACGACCTGGGTGAAATTACCTTTTTTAAAACGGATAATAGTATTAATTCTTTCTGGGAAACAGATTTTGAAAGAATTACCCGTTCTGAAACCCACAACATTAACACATCACTTGACTTTACACTGAGCGATAAAACCACAATTAATCTTTCATCGTTAATTCTTATTGAGCCTAACACCACATATTCAAATACCGAAGTGGCTAATATCTTTAGTCCACAATGGCAACTGGATTCACTGTTTACAACAGATAGTGGTTTGGACCTGAAGAAGCATAACATCGCTCTTGACTTTTCCCTGCAGCACAAATTTAATGAGACCGGAACAAATCTTTCGGCTAATGCTCATTACACAAATTATGACAACACTCGTGACCAAAGTGTGAACACCAATTATTTTTTACCCAATGGTGATTTTCTGAGAAACAATAGCTTTTTAACAGATGCCTTTCAGGAAACAGGTATTATGTTTGGACAAATTGATTTTGAAACAAACCTGCTTAATTCAAAATTTGAAACCGGAATAAAAGCTTCTCATATTGATTCAAAAAGTGGAATTGATTTTTTTAGCACAGACAATAGTGCCAACCAAAACGAAATGCTGTCAGACCACTTTAATTATGAGGAAGTGATTCTGGCAGGATATGTAAACTTTTCAAAAGACTGGGAAAAGTGGAAACTTCGCTTTGGGTTAAGGGGAGAGCAAACAGAAGCTGAAGGAAATTCCATTTCTTTAGTCCAAATAAGGGAATACAGCTATTTTGACCTTTTACCCAACCTGAGTTTAAATTTCATTCCAAATCAAGACCACAGTGTTACTTTCTCATATAAAAGAAGTATTGAAAGACCGCGTTATGACCTGTTAAACCCCTTTAGTTATTTTATAAACGAAAACAATTTCACGACAGGAAATCCTGATCTTCAAGCATCAACATCTGAAAGATTTTCCATTAACTATTTAGTAGAAGGCAGGTATTCTTTTGAAGTTTACTATAGAACTTCAGACAACCCAATTGAGGTGTTGAGTTTTCAAAACAATGAAAACAGATTCTTAAGAAGTATTTCAGCTAATATGCTTGATAAAACAGGCTATGGGTTGGAGTTTTTACATGGTACATCTATTAAACCATGGTGGTATTATCAAATGTACCTTTCATTGTTCCACGAAGAAAACACGTTTTTTGCTATTGAGAGCAACAACAGCAGGGTCACAGTAAAGGCTGATGGCTTTTTTACACAAATTTATAATGGTTTTACTATAACCAAAGACAGGTCTTTGTCTGCAGATATGACATTAACACACTTGACAGGACTGCCTTATGGCACCTATCTTATGGATCCATTTACAACTGTTTCACTGGGCGCCAGAAAATCCCTTTGGGAAAATAGGGCTTCCATATCACTTACCGTAAATGATATTTTTGATACAACAAACAGAAAGTTGCAGTCTGATTTTTTAAACCAGCGAAATAGTTATTTTGCTATTCAGGAGACGCAATATGTCCAATTGGGTTTTACCTATAACTTTGGAAACTTCAAGTTGCAGGACAACAAACGGCAAATAAGAAATGAAGAGCGCAACCGCATTGATTAGTCATTAAACAATTTCCTTTCAGCCATATCCTCAAAATGATATACCTTTGTAGCCAGATTTTACAATTATGGCAAAAATAGGCGATATAGACGTTGGGGATTTTCCTTTATTACTCGCTCCCATGGAAGATGTGAGTGACCCACCTTTTCGTGCACTTTGTAAAGAGCAGGGTGCTGACGTTGTATACACAGAATTTATCTCCAGTGAGGGCCTTATTCGTGATGCCGCAAAAAGTGTCATGAAGCTTGACATTTATGAAAAGGAACGCCCTGTGGGTATCCAGATTTTTGGGGCCAATTTAGAATCAATGCTGCAATCTGTTGAGATTGTGGAAGCTTCAGGTCCAGATATCATTGACATCAATTTTGGTTGTCCCGTAAAAAAAGTGGTTTCTAAAGGCGCCGGCGCCGGTATTTTAAAAGATATTGATTTGATGGTTTCGTTAACTGAATCCATGGCAAAACATACCAAACTTCCCATAACCGTTAAAACCAGGCTCGGGTGGGATGAAAACTCCATAAAAATTGTTGAAGTAGCCGAAAGGCTTCAGGACGCAGGCTGTAAAGCCATTTCCATTCACGGAAGAACACGGGCGCAAATGTATAAAGGAGAAGCAAACTGGGCTCCCATTGCCGACGTGAAAAACAACCCCAGAATGCATATCCCTGTTTTTGGAAATGGTGATGTTGATACCCCCGAGCGCGCTATGGAGATGCGCGATAAATTTGGGCTTGACGGCGCGATGATTGGGAGAGCGAGTATTGGTTATCCATGGTTTTTCAGAGAGGTGAAGCACTATTTTAAAACGGGGGAGCATTTATTACCACCCACGATGGAAGAACGTGTGGATGCCGCAAAAAGGCACTTGCAAATGGCCATTGACTGGAAAGGGGAAAAGTTGGGCGTTTTTGAAACCCGAAGGCATTACACCAATTACTTTAAAGGAATTCCAAACTTCAAGGAATACCGAACCACGATGGTAACAAGTGATGATTCTGCTTCAGTATTTAATGTTTTTGATGAGGTTTTGGAAAAGTTTTACGATTATGACTTTGCTTAAATAAGCATACTTTCCTTCACCCTTCCTGAGGCTATTTTTGAAGCAATAACGCCCAGCAAAACAATAGTAAGAAAAACAATTATAATATTGTAAAACTCAATCTTTACAGGGTAAGGCAAAGTGGCTGTGATCATAACCAAGTCAAACTCCAATTGTAATAAAACAATTATTACCCCCAGAAAAATCCCAATGACACCACCCAAAACTGTCATTAAAACGCCTTGTAAATAAAAAATACGCCTTATTTCCTTTATTGTTGCGCCCAGGTACTTCAACGTTTTAATGTTGTGTTTTTTGTCAAGGATTATCATAATAATACTGGCAATAACATTGAAAATAGCGATGATCAGCACAAGGGTGAAAATCAGATAAACAGCTAAATTTTCTGTATTTAGCATTTTGTACAATGCATCGTTTTGCTGCATTCTGTTTTTGAAGACAAGCTCAGCACCCAAAACATTCTGTATTTTAGTTATAGCAGCATTTTCATCAGTACCGGGACGGAGTTTGATTTCAATAGAACTCACCTCTTCGTCCTGAAAGCTTAGGAGGTTTTTGGCAACCTCAAAAGAAGAAAAAACATATTTTGAGTTGAGTTCTTCATTTACATGATATACCCCGGAAACCATCACCCGTTCTTTATTAAAAGCTTGATTGGGATCTGTAATTTGACCTGTTCCGGTAGTGGGAACATATATTTCCAGCAGATCTGAATAGTCTAAAATCCCAAGACTCAATGTTCTTGATATACCTTCGCCAATTACCACATTGCGTTGTTCTTGGGAAAACCAATCTCCCACAATTAAAATGGTATCGGTATCGTTCACTTTTTGGTAAGCTGAATCGACCCCTTTAATAAATGCCAATGTGTTTTTGCCTTTAAAATTCAAAAAAACCCGATCTTCAATGACTTTTGAATAAGAAACAATTTCTTCAATCTCCTGAAGCTGGTTCTGTTGCGATTCAGAAACCGTGAATGTTTTACCTTTTTCAGGGAAAACCTTTAGGTCTGAATCAAATATGGATGAAAACTGTAAACTGAAATCTTTCAGTCCCGCAAACCCAGACAGTACTATAAGAAGAGACATAGCTCCCACAATAACCCCCATTGCAGCGATACCGGTAATGATATTGATAGCATTGTTTTTACTTTTTGTAAACAAATACCGCTTTGCGATGTAGAGTGAAAACCGCACGATTTAAGATTTTTTGCGTTTCTCTAATAAATCAGGGTTTTGAAGGGGATTGTCTTTTCCTTTTACCGCCTTGTCGATTTTGTCAATATAATCAAGGGAGTCATCATTGAAGAAAATCAAATCAGGCATTCTGCGTAGCTGGTGTTTTGTAAGTTGCGCAGCCTGATGTTTGATTTGCGATTTTGACTCGTTAATTTCTTCCAATATTTGTTTTGAAAATTCTGAAGGAAAAATACTCACATATACTTTGGCTATTGATAAGTCAACCGTCACACTAACATTTGTGACAGATACCAGTACCCCGGTTTTCCCGGACTCTCTCATTGCATTTTGCAGAATGTTTGCCAAATCATTTTGCAGCACTCCTGCTATTTTCTTTTGTCTGTTACTTTCCATAGTACAAAAGTAGTATATTTAAAGATTATGTTACTTTTACTGTGTTAAAAGATAGTATAAAATGAGGAAAATAGAACATATAGGCATTGCGGTTAAAAATTTAGATGAAGCAAACAAGGTTTATGCGGCTCTGTTGGGTGAAAACCATTATAAAATTGAGGAGGTCGAAAGCGAAGGCGTAAAAACATCTTTTTTCAAAATGGGCGAAAGCAAAATTGAATTACTGGAAGCCACAACTTCTGAAAGCCCCATAGCAAAATTCATAGAAAAGCGCGGTGAAGGAATCCATCACATTGCTTTTCACGTAGATGATATTGTTGAGGAGATAAAACGATTACAAAAAGAAGGGTTTGTTGTGTTAAATGAAACACCCAAAAAGGGTGCGGATAACAAACTTGTGGCCTTCTTACACCCAAAATCATCTCATGGAGTACTTGTAGAACTGTGCCAGGAAAACACAAATTGATAAAAAAGTTTGCTACATAAGCAAACTAGTTATAAATTTGCCGGCTCAAGAGCTCTGAAAATATAACAGAAAAAGCTTTTTGAACTATTGAAATAAAAGTACAGGTCCCATAGCTCAGCTGGTTAGAGCACCTGACTCATAATCAGGGGGTCCATGGTTCGAGCCCATGTGGGACCACTTTTTTAAGTACTACTTTTGGATATTAGCTTTATTTATCTATATTTGATTCTCCTCACAAGAAGAAAGCTAAGTTTACGGTAACAATTTGATTTTGGGAAAATTGATAAATGCTTAACGCACAGTAAACAATTATTGTTTAGCTTTGTCGTTTAAGTTGTTATTTATAAAATTAATTATATTAGCTGAACCCTATTCACAAAATATGCGACCCCAAATCGTAACAAAAATATCAATTTTACTCTTGCACCTCTTGGTGCCGGTCTTGGTATTTGCACAGCGTCAAGTTCCACCACCTCCTGAAAGGACAGGCGGGACTCCTCCCATCCAGCTTCCATTAGATGATAATCTAATTGTATTGGTTATTGCAGGCTTGGTGTTTGGTTTGCTTTTTTTCCTCTTCAAAAAAAGAAAGGCTACAAATTAGCCAACTTCTTTAAGTATTTTCCCACAAGATCAAATTCGATGTTTATGGTGTCGCCCTCTTTAATTTGAAAAAAATTAGTGTGCTTATAAGTATATGGGATAATCGCAACCGAAAAGGAACCCTCTTTTGAGTCAACAACGGTAAGGCTCACGCCGTTTACTGTAATTGATCCCTTCTCAATAGTTATATTGCCAAGTTGCGAATTGTATTCAAAAGTAAAGTACCAACTTCCCTCAGCTTCACGTATTGTGTTGCAAACAGCCGTCTGGTCAACATGGCCCTGTACCAAATGCCCGTCAAGTCGATCACCCAATTTCATAGCACGCTCTAAATTTACCAATGCACCGGATTTAAGTTCTTTTAAATTTGATTTGTTCAGGGTTTCCTGTATCGCTGTGACTTTATAGATATCATCTTGAATTGCCACCACTGTCAAACAAACACCGTTATGTGAAACACTTTGATCAATTTTTAACTCAGAGGTGATTTTGCTTTTTACGGAAATATGGATGTTACCACCCTCTTTTTCCAGGGAAACAACCTCGCCCATATCTTCAATGATTCCTGTAAACATATTAACTTAATTTGGTTAAATTTGTAAGATACAAATACGGCCGTAAAATTACGGCAAAAGCAAAAGCTTACCTAAAATCATATAGTTAAAAACACATGAGCAAACAGGAAAATATAATTGTTGGAATTTCAACAGGAGATTTGAACGGCATCGGCCCTGAAATTGTATTGAAAACTTTTGAAGATTCAAGGATGCTCGACTTCTGTACACCACTGCTTTTTGCTTCTGTAAAAACCATGTCATTCATTAAAAAAAACCTTGAAATAAACACCAGTATTCACGGCATAGACCATATTAACCAATTGGTTCCGGGAAAAGTAAATGTATTGAATGTTTGGAAAGAATCAGTCGAAATACAGTTTGGAGAGGAGAACAAATTGATGGGCGATTATGCTATTAAGTCCTTACAAGCCGCTGTCAAAGCTTTAAAAAACAGTGATGTTGATGTTTTGGTGACAGCACCTATAAACAAGCACAATATACAGTCTGAAGCCTTTAATTTTCCCGGCCACACAGATTATCTCGCTCAGGAGCTGGAAGGGGAGAGCATGATGTTTATGGTGACAGACAACCTCAAAGTGGGTTTGTTGACTGACCACGTACCCGTGAAAAATATCGCAAAGCACATTACCAAAAAACTTATCGAAAAAAAAATAGATATAATTCACAAAGCCCTTAAACAGGACTTTGCCATAACGGTTCCTAAAATTGCTGTTTTAGGTATCAATCCCCATACCGGGGACAATGGGGTTATTGGTGATGAAGACGATAAGATTATGCGCCCAACGCTTGAAAAAATCAATCGTTCCGGGAAAATAGTTTATGGCCCTTATGCCGCTGATAGTTTTTTTGGATCTGGAAATTATAAAAATTTTGACGCCATTGTCGCAGCATATCATGATCAGGGATTAATCCCATTTAAAACACTATCTTTTGGTTCAGGAGTGAATTATACCGCAGGTTTGTCTAAGGTAAGGACTTCCCCTGACCATGGCACAGCATATGATATCGCCGGAAAAAATATTGCAGACCACTCTTCCTTTAAGGAAGCTGTTTTTAAAGCTATCACAATATATAAAAACAGAAAAGAATATGAGGAAATTACAAAAAAACCGCTTCCTCAGGGCCCAAGAAAGTTATCCACAAAAAAGGGTTGATAAAATACTTCAGCTTTAAAATAATTTTTTATCTTTGCACCCGCATTTATCGGAAGAAAAATGCAATTAAAAGTTCATACAATGAAGCACATGAAAGAGTTTACAATCCCTTTTGTAGGATTGAAGCAGGGTGAGCATCATTTTGATTACAAAATTGATAATACGTTCTTTACACATTTTGAGTATGATGAATTTAATAATGTAGATGTTTTAGCTAAAGCATTGCTTATTAAAAAATCAAATTCACTTGAATTTCAGTTTGAAATTCAGGGTACTGTAAATGTATATTGTGACCTTACCAACGAGCCTTATGATCAGCTTGTTAAAGGAGAACATAATCTTGTGGTTAATTTTGGAGAGGAGTACAATGATGAGGATGACACCTTACTAATCCTTCCGCAAGGCAGCTATGAAATTAACATTCAACAATACATTTATGAGCTCATTATTTTGTCTTTGCCGGCAAAAAGAGTTCATCCCGGGGTTGAAGATGGAACCCTAGATTCAGAAATACTCAGAAAACTAGAAGAATTAAGCCCAAAAGACCAGGAAGAGGAATCTTCAAAAGACGATATTGACCCAAGGTGGGACGAATTAAAAAAACTATTAACGGATAAATAATATTTAGCAATGGCACATCCAAAGAGAAAAATATCAAAGACCAGAAGAGACAAGAGAAGAACGCATTATAAAGCGACAGCTCCTCAAATAGCTACTGATCCCACTACAGGAGAAGTACATTTATATCACAGAGCCCACTGGCATGAAGGTAAACTTTATTACAGGGGTCAGATTGTAATTGATGCCGAAGAAGTCGTAGAGGCGTAGTATTAAATTTCATAAATATTAAAACTCTCACAAGATGTGAGAGTTTTTTTGTTTTTATCTTTTCTATATTTTAAAAACAACTTATTTTGCAGCCGTTTTTGATTAAAAATTCGTATTTTTCATCAAATTATACGCGGTTTTAGTCATTTTTAGTGAAATAGTGAATTATAAAATATTAATATGAACAGGATTACAGCCGCAATTACCGCTGTGGGAGGTTATGTACCAGACTTTGTGTTGACCAATAAAATGCTGGAAAGTATGGTCGACACCAATGATGAGTGGATTACAAGCAGGACCGGAATTAAAGAAAGAAGAATTCTGAAAGAAGAAGGTAAAGGCACATCATACCTTGCCATAAAAGCCGCAAATGACTTAATAAAAAAAAGAAACCTGGATCCAAAGGAAATTGACATGGTAATTATGGCTACTGCTACCCCTGATATGCCTGTTGCAATTACCTCTGCATATGTTGCTACTGAAATTGGAGCCACAAACGCTTTTTCCTACGATCTGGTAGCCGCTTGTTCAAGTTTCCTTTTTGGAATGTCTACTGCAGCAAGGTATATTGAGTCGGGAAAATATAAAAAAGTACTTCTTATAGGTGCAGACAAAATGTCCTCCATTATAGACTATGAAGATCGTACAACGTGTATTATTTTTGGTGATGGAGGAGGAGCGGTGCTTTTTGAACCAAATGAAGAAGGATTAGGGTTACAAGACGAATACCTAAGAACAGATGGAATTGGCAGGCAATCACTGAAAATTGATGCAGGCGGTTCAATTTTGCCACCTTCAGCTGAAACTGTAGCAAAAAAACAACATTTTGTTTATCAGGATGGGCAAACAGTGTTTAAATTTGCAGTATCAAACATGGCCGACGTCAGCGAAAAAATAATGCTCAGGAACAACCTGACAAACGACACCGTAAACTGGCTGGTGCCACATCAGGCCAACAAAAGAATTGTTGATGCTACAGCGAAAAGAATGAAACTTAGCGATGATAAAGTTATGATGAACATTCAACGGTATGGCAATACAACTTCGGCAACACTTCCTTTGTTGCTTCATGATTATGAAAAAAAACTCAAAAAAGGTGACAATCTTGTCTTTGCTTCTTTTGGAGGTGGATTTACCTGGGGGTCTATTTACCTTAAATGGGCTTACAGTAGCTAATTAACAGTAAAAAACAAAACTTGAAATTATGGATATTAAAGAAATTCAAAACCTAATTAAGTTCGTTGCAAAATCCGGTGCAAGCGAAGTAAAGCTTGAAATGGATGATATCAAAATCACAATCAAGACCGGGGGCGATGATTCCAAAAATGAACCCACTTACATTCAGCAAGTGCCTATGCAAGCTGCCCCGGCTCAACAACAACAGGAACAGCCACAGCAATCCGCACAGGCAGCTCCTGCTCCAGCTGACTCTACAGAGAAAGAAGACAGTAAGTATGTCACCATAAAATCACCCATAATAGGAACGTTTTACAGAAAGCCATCTCCTGACAAGCCTTCTTTTGTTGAGGTTGGCAGTACTATTAAAGCCGGCGACACCTTGTGTGTTATTGAAGCCATGAAACTTTTCAATGAAATTGAAAGTGAAGTTTCAGGAAAAATTGTAAAAGTATTGGTTGACGATTCCTCTCCGGTTGAGTTTGACCAGCCTTTATTTTTAATTGACCCATCTTAATAATTAAGATTTCAAATTTTTAATCAACCTTACACTAAAGGTTGTCATCAGGAAATTTTTAATTTATAACATTTAAAATTATGTTTAAAAAGATTCTAATCGCAAACAGAGGAGAAATTGCACTACGGGTCATCAGGACGTGTAAAGAGATGGGCATTAAAACGGTTGCAGTTTATTCTACAGCTGACGCCGAAAGTCTCCATGTAAGATTTGCAGATGAGGCCGTATGTATAGGCCCGCCCCCCAGCAATTTATCTTACCTGAAAATATCAAATATTATTGCCGCTGCTGAAATTACAAACGCAGACGCTATACACCCTGGATATGGTTTCTTATCTGAAAATTCAAAATTCTCAAGTATTTGTAAGGAGCATGGTATAAAATTCATTGGCGCCTCTCCTGAGATGATTGATAAAATGGGAGACAAAGCTTCAGCAAGAGCTACCATGATTGCAGCAGGCGTGCCCTGCATTCCCGGTTCTGACGGAATTTTAGAAAGCTATGAAGAAGCTGAAAAAATTGCCGATGAAATGGGTTATCCTGTAATGCTTAAAGCAACTGCAGGTGGTGGTGGAAAAGGAATGAGAGCTGTCTTCAAGAAAGAAAACTTAAAAGCTGCCTGGGAATCTGCAAGGCAAGAGGCAGGCGCAGCATTTGGGAATGACGGAATGTATATGGAAAAACTCATCGAGGAGCCACGACATATCGAGATTCAAATTGTGGGCGACTCAACCGGAAGAGCCTGTCACCTTTCTGAAAGAGATTGTTCTATTCAAAGAAGGCATCAGAAACTTACAGAAGAAACGCCCTCACCCTTTATGACCACAAAATTACGCAAGGCAATGGGGGAAGCTGCTGTTAAAGCTGCAGAGTCCATTAAGTATGAAGGAGCGGGAACTATAGAGTTTTTAGTTGATAAAAACAGAAACTTCTATTTCATGGAGATGAATACCCGTATTCAGGTGGAGCACCCCATTACAGAACAAGTCATAGATTTTGACCTTATCAGGGAGCAAATATTGGTAGCCGCAGGAGTGCCTATTTCAGGAAAGAATTATATGCCCAACCTCCATTCAATTGAATGCAGGATCAATGCAGAAGACCCTTATAACGACTTCAGGCCATCACCGGGAAAAATTACCGTGCTGCATGCGCCGGGAGGCCACGGAGTGAGACTTGACACCCATGTTTACGCAGGCTACAGCATTCCGCCAAACTATGACTCGATGATTGCAAAGCTCATCACGACTGCCCAAACCAGGGATGAAGCCATCAATAAAATGAAACGTGCACTGGATGAGTTTGTAATTGAAGGTGTAAAGACCACCATTCCTTTTCACAGACAGTTGATGGACCATCCGGACTACCTTTCTGGAAATTATACTACAAAGTTTATGGAGTCTTTCAAAATGGAAGAACCTGAAGAAGAATAAATTTTACTAAGCTCCATTTTTGGAGCTTTTTTTAACCTATGGATTTAAGTTATTGGGAGCAAAAAACTTGGTTTCAATCTGTTGACTTTACTATCGTTGGAAGTGGTATTGTGGGTTTGAATTGTGCATTGAAACTCCGTGAGCGATTTCCCAAAAGCAAGATATTAGTTTTAGAGCGGGGGGTGCTTCCCAGTGGTGCGAGTACTAAAAATGCGGGTTTTGCTTGTTTTGGTAGTTTGTCTGAAATACTGGATGACTTGGAAAACCACTCTGAAGAGGAAGTTTTTAATCTTGTAAGCCAACGGTTGGAAGGTTTGAACTTGCTTCGGAAAACCCTGGGGGATAAAGATATTGGTTATGAGCAACATGGAGGCTATGAAATTTTTCGCAAGGAAGACACCTTAACATATAATCATTGTCTTCAGCAAATAGAAGAAGTAAACACACTATTAAAACCTTTGTTTAATAAGAATATCTTTGAGGTTGTTCAAAATAAATTTGGGTTTAACAAAACACAGGATAACCAAATATACACCTCCTTTGAGGGTCAGATCGATACCGGAAAAATGATGGTTGCCTTACATAAAAAAGCTGTTCAAAACAACATAAACATTTTAAACGGGGTTTCTTTGACACAGTATAATGAAACCCCAAAAAATGTATTAATACAGCTTAATAATGGTTTTTCATTCAAAACAGAAAATTTGTTTATTGCAACAAATGGCTTCGCAAAACAAATACTTGACGAAGATGTTCTCCCGGCCAGAGCGCAAGTGTTGATAACAAAACCCATCAAAGACTTAAAAATCAAAGGCACCTTCCATTTGGATCAAGGCTATTATTATTTCAGAAACATTGACAATCGCATTTTGTTTGGTGGGGGCAGAAATCTGGATTTTAAAACGGAAGAAACCACGGATTTTGGTTTGACACCACGTGTCCAAAGCCAATTGGAAATATATTTAAAGGAAATTATATTACCTGAAACACCCCATGAAATTGAATATCGCTGGAGCGGAATAATGGGTGTGGGGACCAAGAAAAAGCCAATTGTAAAGCAAATTTCTGAGCGTGTTTTTTGTGGAGTCAGGCTTGGGGGAATGGGTGTTGCAATCGGTTCAAATATTGGGAATGACCTTGCAGGACTATGCTAGTGTGTTAATCCTTTTGTTTTTTAACATTTAAATTCAGAAAAATTCTACTATCTTGTACCCTTAAACTATTAAAGTACAATACTTAGTATATGTTTCAGAGATGTTTCCCCATAATTATTTTAACAGTCTTCTTGCTCTTTTCTTGTTCGTCAGATTCTGAAGAATACATTGACGACCCTATTATTGAAGACCCTGTGGATGATGATCCCATAAATCAAGACCCTGATCCGGTATCGCCTGTAAATTTTGATCTGGCAAATGTTCCTTACGAAACGCTGTCTGAATATAATTTCTATGAAGGCGACATGGCAGATTTGTCACCTGTTTATGGTGTTTTACCTTATGATTTGATTACACCCTTATTTACAGACTATGCCCTTAAAAAAAGGTTTATATGGATGCCTCAAGGTGTAAAAGCCAGTTATATTTCTGATGGTGAGATTTTTAACTTTCCAGTAGGGACTGTTATTATAAAAAACTTTTATTACAACAATGTGCTTCCCGAAAACACAACAAAAATACTTGAAACCAGGCTTATGATTAAAAAACAGGAAGGGTGGATATTTGCTGAATATGTCTGGAATGAAACACAAACGGAGGCTACTTATGATATGGAAGGAAGGAATGTACCCATTGAATGGCTGCAGGAAGGAGAATCAAGAACTGTAAACTATAGAATCCCCTCAGAATCAGAATGTTTGATGTGCCACAAAACAGTTGGGGAGGCTATTCCAATAGGGCCTAAACCTCAGAACATCAATTCTATTTTTAACTATAGCGATGGTAGTGAAAATCAAATGACAAAATGGGAAGACATGGGCTATCTTCACAGCAATTATCCTTCCTCTATAAATTCAGTAGTCAAATGGGACGATCCTTCCCAGCCTGTTGAATTAAGGATGAGATCTTATTTTGATGCAAATTGTGCACACTGTCATACTCAAGGCGGTCACTGTGATTACAGACCCATAAAGCTGGCCTTTAATGAATCTGCAGACCCTGTAAACCTGGGTATTTGTGTTGAACCTGAAGACGATATCAGTATTTGGATTGATTATAACCCCACACATATTGTTTCCCCGGGAGACATAAATAATTCAGTTGTCTTTCACAGGATGAACACAACTGAAGATGCAATAAAAATGCCTTTAATTGGACGAAAATTGATTCACGATGAAGCAGTTTCATTACTTCAGGATTGGATAAACTCACTTGATAATACATGTGATTAACAAAAAAGCAAATTAAATTTCTATTTATGAAAACCATTACCCTGCCTCTTTTTCTTATTTTACTTTCAACTAACTTTGTTTTTAGTCAAATTAGTTTCACTACAGAAAGCATAGCCACCACCGGTCAATACAATACTTGTGCTGTTGACATGAACGGTGATTACTTAGATGACATTGTTTCAGTAAGTTCAACAAATATCAATATTCATTTTCAAAACCCTGACGGCACATTTACTGTGCAAAATTTCCCTACTACTCCTGCAGAGAATCTTCCTTCCTGGAGTATGGCTGCCGGAGATATAACCGGCAATGGGTTCAATGACCTTATGTTTGGTAGCAGCAGCGGAGTCACATTTATGTATGCAGAGAATGATGGTTCAGGATTTACAGAGGTTTCTTATCCTGAGTTTGTTTTCGTGCAGCGCACAAACTTTGTTGATATAGATAATGATGGAAATCTGGATGCTTTTGCCTGTCATGATATTGCTCCGAATGTATACTATATAAACGACGGCACCGGTGTTCTTGAGTACAATCAAGGTGGTCTTGGAGATGTTCCTGTTGGAGGTCATTATGGTTCCATTTGGATAGATTACAATAATGACGGCAATCTTGATTTGTTCATCGCAAAATGTAGTGGCGGTGGTCAGGGTGCAACGGCAAAATACAATGAGCTTTTTAGAAATAACGGTGACGGTACTTTTACTGATGTAAGTGTAGAATCGGGATTAAGAGATCCCATTCAAACTTGGTCTTCTGCCTGGGGTGATTTTGATAATGATGGCTTTATGGATGTTTTGGTGGGCGCTAGTTCCTTTTCTGATGGAGGCCATAAATTAATGAGGAACAACGGAGACGGCACTTTTACAGATATAACTGCAGGCTCAGGCTTTGATGCTTTTGGAGGCACAAGTGTTGAACACGCTACTTACGACTTCAATAATGATGGTTTCTTGGATATCTTTGGAAATTCAAACACTATTTTTCTAAATAACGGGGATTTTACTTTTACTCCTTATACCATTCCATTTTCTGGAGCTGCCATAGCCGATTTAAACAATGATGGGTTTTTAGATGCCTTCAGGGGAAGCACTATACATTATAATGACGGTAATGACAACAACTGGATTGTTATCAATACACAGGGCGTGGAAAGCAACCGTAACGGTATTGGTGCCAGAATTGAACTTACCAGTGCCTTGGGAACCCAGATAAGAGACGTACGAAGTGGTGAAGGCTTCAGATATATGAGCACGCTTAATACTCATTTTGGCATAGGGACAGATACCGAAATCGAAAACATCATCATCAGATGGCCTTCAGGGAATGTCGATATTATCGAAAACCCTGAAATCAACACCTCTCATCATATCATTGAAGGTGAAAACCCCTTAAACACAAATGATAATGCTCTCGCAGAAATTTCACTTTTTCCAAATCCCACAGATGGGATTTTGAATATTTCAACACGGGAAAACCTCATAGGGTCATCAGCAAAAGTTTATGATGTTTCCGGAAGATTAATTCATACAGATATTCTCGAAAACAACACATTGAACGTTTCTTTTTTAAGCACCGGAACTTATTTCTTAAACTTAAATGTTTCCGGAAAAACAGCAAAACTTCGTTTCATTAAGAAATAACAAACAATCTTGATATAAAGAAAAACCCCCGACAATTGATTTATCGGGGTTTTTTATATTCTATAAGAATCTACTCAGGTACTTCTTCAAAGCCCATATTGTAAAGGATAAAGCCAAAAATATCGGAGTGAAGCCCTACTATTTTGGAAACCGGCATTCCTGCACCGTGCCCCGCACCCGTTTCTATTCTGATAAGTTTTGGAAGGTCACCTGTATCTTTTGACTGTAGTTCAGCGGCATATTTAAACGAATGTGCCGGCACAACCCTGTCATCATGATCTGCAGTTGTCACCATTATTGCGGGATAATCAACACCTTCTTGAATGTTATGTAAGGGGGAATATCCTTTAAGATACTCAAACATTTCAGGACTGTCTTGTGCAGTCCCATAATCATATGCCCATCCTGCACCGGCTGTAAAGGTGTGGTACCGCAACATATCCATTACACCCACTTGCGGAATTCCCACCTTAAATAACTCAGGGCGTTGGTTGACGACGGCTCCTACTAAAAGACCGCCGTTTGAAGCTCCTCTCACGGCAAGATAGTCAGAAGAGGTGTAGTTGTTATCTATCAAATATTCTGCGGCTGCTATAAAGTCATCAAATACATTTTGTTTTTTTAATTTGGTGCCTGCATCATGCCATTCTCTGCCATATTCACCACCCCCTCTTATGTTGGGAACAGCATAAACACCACCCATTTCCAGCCATACTGCAGTTACAATTGAAAACCCGGGAGTCAAACTCACATTAAAACCTCCATAACCATATAAAATTGTAGGGTTTTTTCCGTTGAGGTCAAGACCCTTTTTATGGGTAATAATCATAGGAACTTTTGTTCCGTCTTTAGAGGTAAAAAACACTTGGTTTGATTCAAACTGTGAAGGGTCAAAATTGATATCCGGCTGCCAGTAAACCTCAGAAGCACCGGTTTCAACATCATATGTATAAATACTGGAAGGTGTATTGTAATTTGAAAAAGAATAATACATCGTTTCGGCTTCTTTTTTGCCGCCAAATCCGCCGGCAGAACCTACGCCGGGCAAATCAATTTCGCGCACTAATTCTCCACTGTAATCATATTGCAACACCTTTGATACGGCATCCACCATATAACTTGCAAAGATATAACCCGATCCTGTTGAAGGACTTAACACATTTTCAGTTTCAGGAATGAAATCTTTCCAATTTTCTTTAGAGGGGTTTGATGCATCAACAGTAACTATTTTTCCGTTTGGAGCGTTGAGGTTTGTTTCGAGTAAAAGCTTGCTTCCTTCATTGTCCAAAACAGATGTAGTATTGTCAAAGCCTGTTATAACAGGAACAACATCGCTTCCGTCTTTTTCAAGATTTATAAGGTGAAGTTCATTCCCGCTGGTTGATACAGATCTTCTTATAAACAGGTAGTTACCGTCTTCTGATACCTCTCCCCAGATGTAACGTGCTTTTTCAGATTCTTCAGCACCATAGACCACTTTGTCTTCACTCTGTGGGGTCTTGAGTTTGTGATAATAAAGCTTGTGTGAATCTGTCATAGCAGATAACTGACTGCCTTCAGGCTTGTCATAGGTAGAATAAAAAAGGCCTTCTTCACCTTTCCAGGAAAGACCTGTAAATTTTAAATCAACAAGGGTATCACCTATTTGTTCTTTGGTTTCGGTATTGATGATGATTACCTTTCGCCAATCACTTCCACCTTCAGAAATGGAATAGGCGGCAAGTTTTCCGCTTTTTGAAAAGCTCAAAGCATCAAGTGAAGTTGTCCCGTCTTCTGAAAAAGTGTTTGGATCCAAAAAGACCTCTTCGGCATCACCTTTTTTACGGTAAACAACATAGTGGTTTTGCAAACCGTCGTTTTTATAGTAGTACGTATAATCTCCCTCTATAAAAGGAGCGCTTATTTTTTCATAATTCCAAAGTTCCGTAAGACGCTTGTTGATATCTTCCCGAAAAGGAATCTGATCTAAATAAGAAAACGTGAGTTCATTTTGAGCTTTTACCCATTCGCCTGTTTCTTCAGAGCGATCGTCTTCGAGCCATCTGTAAGGGTCAGGGGTTTGTACTCCAAAATAGGTGTCTACAGTGTCAACTTTTTTTGTTTCAGGGTAATCCAGTGCCATGGGAGTTTTTTTGCTTTCTTCCTTACATCCAATTAAAAGGGTTAAGGGAAGCGCAATTAAAATTATTTTTTTCATTTGTGGAAGTTTAAAATATCCACAAATTTAATAAAAAGACGGCTATAAGTTTAGTGAAAGAGAGGTTTATATTTTGGCCATATTTTATAGATTAATATGAAGTTTATGACAGCTACCAAAACAGCAACCCCAATACCGGGAATGTCCAAAAACAAATGGTAGAGCAAAATATTTACAGAAATGGGCACCAAAGCCAGCAGGGCAAAAGCGACCCACTTGTTAAAAAGCAAAAACAAACCGATGAGTATTTCCACAACACCCAGTACAGGCAGTACATAGCCGGTTGCTTTCAAAGAACTCATAAAAGCTGAAGCATCTTCAGGCATTTCAGGAATGGGTATGAAATTTAAAAACTTATTAAGACCAATAGCAATCAATAAAACGGCCAGAAGGAAACGGATAATCTTAGTAAAGGTAGAGTTCATAATTAGGCTGGTTTTTGGTTTCTAGTAAAAAGGAATAGTTAAAGATAGAAAAACCAAATTAAATTACAAACTCCTAAAACACTGCCAATCAATTATCTTAAACAAGTTTGTTCTTTACAAGATATTCTGCTATTTGAACAGTATTGGTTGCCGCCCCTTTTCTGAGGTTGTCGCTTACAATCCACATATTCAAAGTGTTGTTTTGGGATTCATCCCTTCTAATCCTTCCCACAAAAACATCATCTTTCCCTTTTGCATAAATGGGCATAGGGTAAGTGTTTGTGACCGGATTGTCCTGAATGGTAATCCCTGAAGTTTCGTGTAGAATAGTACGGATTTCACTAATGTCAAAGTCTTTTTCAAACTCAATATTCACAGATTCACTATGACCACCCACCACGGGAATCCTTATAGCGGTGGCTGTCACGGCAATAGTGTTGTCACTCAGGATTTTTTTGGTTTCCCTTACCAGTTTCATCTCTTCTTTTGTGTAACCGTTATCTTCAAAGACATCACACTGAGGGATGGCATTTTGATGGATGGGGTAAGGATAAGCCATTTCACCCTTCTCACCTTTACTTTCATTTTCCAGTTGCTGCACTGCTTTGACCCCGGTACCTGTGATGGATTGATATGTAGAAACAATTACGCGCTTGACACCATACTTTTTGTGTAAAGGGCCTAACACCATCACCATTTGTATGGTCGAGCAATTGGGATTGGCAATGATTTTATCCTCTTTGGTAATCTCGGAAGCGTTTACTTCAGGCACTATTAGCTTTATTGAAGGGTTCATCCTCCAGGCTGAAGAGTTATCAATGACGGTGGTTCCCGCTTCTGCAAACCGGGGGGCCCACTCAAGTGAGGTGGCACCACCGGCAGAAAACAAGGCAATATCAAGCTTTGCGGCAACAGCTTCTTCCAGACCCATAACCGAATATTCAGCACCCTTGAAAAGCAATTTTTTACCTACAGACCGTTCTGATGCCACCAGCATCAGTTCAGAAATAGGGAAATTACGTTCTTCTAATACCTGAAGCATTACTTCACCCACCATCCCGGTGGCACCCACTACCGCTATTCTCATATACATCACCCGCGAAGGCGGGTGTCTCATTAATTAAACTCTTAATTTTCTTTAAAATTCCTGATCTTCCGGAAGGTCGCAAAGTTATAAATAACCACAATTAAAACGGTTAAAATTTAAATAAAAAAAACCATTCGCCAAATGCGAATGGTTTAAGGTTAGAATATATAGTGAGCGGTATTATTTCTTTAATAAATCCCTGATCTCTGCAAGTAATTCTTCTTGAGTTGGCCCTTTTGGTGCAGCAGGTTCTTCTTTTTTCTTTTTCTTGGTTTTATTGTAAGCTTTGACAATCATAAACAAGACAAAACCAACAATCACCAGATTGATAAGGGTGTTGATCCAGGCACCATATCTTATGGCGTTCTCAGGTTTTGTAATGGTTCCGTCTGCAGCTACTATGGCCTCAGAGAGAACGATGCGCAAATCTGCAAAATCCATGCCACCGGCAAAATGACCCACAATGGGCATCATAATGTCTGCAACAAATCCGTTAACAACCAGGCCAACGGCACCGGCTAATATAACAGCAACTGCCAGATCAATAACGTTGCCGGTCATAATAAAATTCCTGAATTCTTTTAGCATTTTAATTTGGTTTTAGTAGTTAGTAATACTAAAAGTACTAAATATTATCTTCTGTTACAATTCTTTTTACCCTTTGTGAAACAGAGGTGATGATTTCATAGGAAATAGAGTTAATAGAAGCAGCAAATTCCTCTGCAGTGATGTTTTCTCCAAATATAATTACCTCATCGCCTTCTTCACAGGCAATACCGGTAATATCAACCATGAGCATATCCATACAAATGTTGCCTATCATAGGCGCTCTTTTCCCCTGAATGGTAACAAATCCCTTCCCCTTTCCATAAGAACGGCTGATACCGTCAGCGTGACCCAGAGGGAGTGTTGCAGTTGTCGTGTCCTTTTGAGCGACAAAGCCAAAATTATATCCCACACTCTCACCCTTTTTAATGTGATGCATCTGTGAAACTATGGTTTTTAAAGTGGCCACAGGGCGCAGGTTCTTGTTTTCTTTTATATCATTACCAAAACCATACAAACCTATCCCACTTCGCACCATATCAAATTGTGCATCCGGGAAGTTCAATATGCCCGAGGTATTCAAGGTATGCCGCAAGGGTCTATAGTTTAAGCCTTCTATCAACGCATCTGAAGCCTTCCTGAACTTCTCTATCTGCCCTTCGGCAAAGGCCCTGTTCTCAACATCTTCACTGGCCGCCAGGTGCGAAAAGATGGATTTCACCTTTACGGCTTCGGTTTTGTTTAGCGCATTGAGAATGATGCTTACTTCTGAGGGGCTAAAACCAATGCGGTTCATACCCGTGTTTATTTTAAGATGGATGGGATAATCTGTTAGGTTTTCCGCTTCCGCGAAAGCGATAAAACGCTCCAGCATCAAAGGAGAGTAGATGCCGGGCTCGAGACAACGGTTAACAATCTTGTCAAAATTGACGGTCTGCGGGTGCAGCACCAGCACGGGTGTGGCTATACCACCGTCCCGTAAGGCAACCCCTTCTGAGGCATAGGCCACGGCAAAATAGTCAGCTCCCAGGGCAGCGAGCTCTTTTGCCAATACAACACTGTCGCTGCCATAAGCAAATGCTTTGATAACAGCCATAAACTTAGTGTATTTTTGAAGCTTTGAAGTGATGTAACGATAGTTGTGCGCCAAAGCACTCAGGTTGATCTCTAATGTGGTTTCAGTGGCTTTTGGCATAACGTTCAGGAGGTTTTTTTTGTGGGAACCTGCTGCGGGTCTGTAACGTTCATTTTCTTGATTTTCTCGTTCAGCATGGCTTTGTAAAAGGCTGCTCGGCTCAGGGGTTCATATTCTTCCGTTTCACCTAGCATGACCAACCGGTCATCCTGTGATTTTCTGAAGCTGTATTGCGCCAGGTTTCCGGTGCGTGTACAGACGGCGTGTACCTTGGTGACATACTCTGCTGTGGCCATCAGGGCGGGCATGGGCCCAAAGGGGTTCCCTTTAAAATCCATATCAAGCCCGGCAACAATCACCCTCACGCCACGGTTGGCAAGGTCGTTGCAAACTTTTATAATCTCATCATCAAAGAACTGCGCCTCATCAATACCCACAACATCACAATTGTCTGCCAGGATGGGAATGTTTGCAGCCGCAGGAACGGGCGTGGAGCGTATCTCATTACTGTCGTGTGAAACCACCATCTCATCGTCATAACGCACATCAATGGCCGGCTTGAAAATCTCAACCCGTTGCTTTGCAAACTGGGCACGCTTCAGCCGGCGGATGAGTTCTTCGGTCTTGCCGGAAAACATAGAACCGCAAATAACCTCTATCCAACCAAATTGCTCTTTGTGATTTACTGTATTTTCGAGAAACATTTTGTACTTTTCAATGCGAAATTTAATTCCAAAACCATTATATTACGGAAACGTAAATTTATAAAAAACAAGACGCGCTACCGAAATAAATTACAAAAGTTATGAAGAAGAAACTTGAGGAGCAATTAAAGCAGCTCGCCAAAGAGATTATAGAAAAAAGTGATTTTTCCGATCTGGAAATCCTTCAGGAAAAGACACGGGAATTGTATGAGTCCATCACGGTACAGCTGTATCTGGAACAAAACAAAAGCCCTGAGGCACTCAGGATAGTGTCAAAAGCCATGGATTCTTCAACCTTTACAAACACTCAAACCGAAGACCCCGTTCCGGTTGAACAGCCCACCCACGCCGATAACCTTGCAGAACCCCTTATTGAAAAGATCAAGGATATTGTAGCACAGATGCCCAAAGAAACCCAAAGGCTTGACGATATGCTCGATGAGTTACTGCTGCCTAAAAAACCTCAAGAAAACGAGCTGGAGCAGTTTGCATCACAATATCAGCAAATGCCCACTTTTGAAAGAAAAGACCCGGCAAAAGAACGCCCGGCACCTGCCGAAAGCAAGCCGGAGGAACCCTCAAAACTCAACGAGATAAAAAAGCCAAGGTCACTCAATGAAAAGCTGGTAAAAGATTTAAAAATAGGGCTCAACGACAGGCTGGCGTTTACAAAACATCTGTTCAATAACAATGTGGACGACTACAACCGTGTGGTCTCTCAAATAACCACCTTAGACCGCTTTTCAGAAGTGCAGCAGTTTGTGGAAAACCAGGTAAAGCCAGATTATAACTGGGAGGGCAAAGAGCCTTTTGTGGAGAGGTTTATGTCGCTTATTGAAAAACGGTTTGATTGATGATGTCAAAGCTGTACCTCGTCCCCACGCCCATTGGCAACCTTGAAGACATGACCTTTCGGGCCATTCGTGTTTTAAAAGAGGTTGACCTTATTTTAGCCGAAGATACCCGCACCAGCGGCAAACTCCTCAAGCATTTTGATATCGGTACCCAGATGCATTCACACCATATGCACAACGAGCACAAGACTGTTGACAACATTGTGACCCAGATCAAAGCCGGTAAAAGCATCGCGCTCATAAGCGACGCCGGCACACCGGCCATCAGCGACCCCGGGTTCTTGCTCACCCGTGCCTGTATTGAAGCAGGCATCGAGGTAGACTGCCTCCCCGGTGCCACAGCATTTGTGCCGGCATTGGTCAATAGCGGCCTGCCCAATGACAAGTTTGTGTTTGAAGGCTTTCTGCCTGTTAAAAAGGGACGCCAAACCCGTTTGCTGGCACTGGCCGAAGAAACCCGCACCATGGTTTTCTATGAGTCGCCCCACAAGCTGCTGAAAACCCTGGCACAGTTTGTGGAATATTTTGGTGAAACCCGACGGGTCTCCGTATCCCGCGAGATTTCAAAGTTACACGAAGAGACCATTCGCGGCAGTGTCAAGGAAGTGCTGGAGCACTATACTACAAAACCCCCAAAAGGCGAGATAGTAGTCATCCTTGCCGGAAAGGAAGCATAACAATGAAAGACTTACTTCACGAAATAAGAAACTGTACCATTTGCGCAGCGCATTTGCCGTTGGGTCCGCGACCGGTGTTGACCGCCCATCCTGATGCCAAAGTCCTTGTGGTGGGTCAGGCCCCCGGCACAAAAGTGCACAATACCGGCATCCCGTGGAACGACAAAAGCGGCGACCGGCTTCGGTACTGGCTGCAAGTAAGCCGGGACACGTTCTATGACCCCACCAAATTTGCCATTGTGCCGATGGGTTTCTGCTATCCGGGAAGGGGTAAGTCCGGTGATTTGCCGCCCCGTCCTGAATGTGCGCCCAACTGGCATCACAAAGTGCTTAGTCAATTGCCGAATATTGAGTTAACCCTCCTCATCGGTCAGTATGCGCAGCGGTATTATCTTAAAGAAAAACGGTATAAAACCCTCTCAGAAACCGTTAAAAATTATCAAGACTTTCTGCCGGAATACATACCGACACCACACCCTTCACCCAGAAACACCCTTTGGTTGCGGAAGAACCCCTGGTTTGAATTTGAAGTGGTTCCGCTTTTAAGCGAAAGGGTTCAACGCTTGATTTAAGCGTGCTTTCCGGTTTCCCAGCCGTGTTTGCCCAGATACTTTTCGCCACTTTCCACAGCGCCTTCCTCAATGCTGGTACCCATAGAGTCATTCCAGCGGTTGAGGTAGCCAAAGAGTGAGATAACGCCCAGCATCTCCACAATTTCGCCTTCGTTCCAATACTTATAAAGTTGTTGTTTGATTGTTTCATCAACTGCATTGGGCACCTGTGAAGCTGCCAGCGAGAAGTCCAGCGCGGCCCGCTCTGCTTCTGAAAAAGCAGGGTGGATGCGGTACTCCCAGATATTGTCCAGCTGCTCCTGCTCGGCGCCATAGCGCTCTGCGGCCCTGATGGCGTGTGCCTGGCAATATCTACAGCCCGTGGCATTGCTGCTCACCCAGGCAATCATACGCTTTAAGGCGGAAGTCACCCGGCCTTCATTGGCCATAACGGCTTTGTTGAGGTTGATAAAGGCTTTGGAAATCGCCGGCCGGTGCTGCATCGTCAAAACCGAATTGGGGCAAAAACCCAGGGTCTCATTAAAAAAAGCAGCAAGCTCCTGCGTTTCTTTATCGTGATTGGGTGAAAGTGGGGTTACTAATGGCATATTTAAAAAGTTTAATTTGTACTTTTGAACATACAAGTAACAAAATATTTGAATATGAACAACACCGTCACCACCCGCTGGAAAAAAAACCTTCTTTTTGAATCAGACAACCCCTCGGGGCATACTGTGATGATAGACACTTCCCTTGAAAACGGAGGTACTAATGAAGGATTGTCACCCAAAGCCATGATGCTTTCGTCCCTGGCCGGCTGCTCAGGGCTGGATGTAGTTTCCATCCTTGCCAAAATGAAAGTAGCGGTAACCGACTTTAAAATCATCACCACCGGCGAACTCACTGAAGAACATCCCAAATACTACCATACCGTTCACGTCGTGTATCAGTTTTTTGGGTATGATTTACCACAGGACAAATTAAAAAAAGCCGTAGATTTATCTGTAGAGAAATACTGCGGCGTGATGGATATGTTCAGAAAGTTTGCAAACGTCACCATAGAAATTGAATATTTCGAAGTCTAACATCTATTGTCTAAAGTCTCACGTCTATTATGCACTGGAACCTCAAACCCATTCCTGAGTCACAAAAAATCGCTGCACTTGCAAAAGGTTTGCAGGTTGATCAGACTATTGCCACGCTCTTATTGCAACGTGGAGTGGAAAGTTTTGAGGACGCCAAAAAGTTTTTCCGCCCGTCGCTAAAAGACTTGCACGATCCTTTCCTGATGAAGGATATGGACAAGGCGGTGGCGCGCATTGAGCAAGCTATTGCCAACGAGGAGAACATCCTAGTCTATGGCGATTATGATGTTGACGGTACGGCTTCGGTTGCCTTGATGGCTTCTTATCTGCTTTCCTATTATCCCAATGTGGCCACCTATATTCCCGACCGCTATGAGGAGGGCTATGGCGTGTCCTATCAGGGCATCGACTTTGCGGCAGACAACAATGTCTCACTGATTATTGCCCTCGATTGCGGCATCAAAGCCATTGAAAAAGTAGCTTACGCGAAAGAAAAAAACATTGATTTCATCATCTGTGACCACCACCGCCCGGGAGAAACCATACCCGATGCAGTGGCGGTCCTTGACCCCAAAAGGGAAGACTGCTCTTATCCTTATGACGAACTCTGTGGTTGTGGCGTGGGCTTTAAACTCGTGCAAGCCCTTGCCGGAAGGCGTGGTCAAACCCTTGACGATTTGCTTTTATACCTTGATCTGGTCGCGACCGCCATTGGTGCAGATATCGTCCCGATGACCGGTGAGAACAGGGTGCTCACTTATTTTGGGCTCAAAGTCATCAACAGCAATCCACGGCCGGGCTTTCGGGCCATCATTGAGCAGGTCAAAAAAGACACCCTGGAAGTACGTGACGTGGTCTTTATCATTGCCCCGCGCATCAACGCCGCCGGAAGAATGAAACACGGCCAGCACGCCGTCAACCTGATGACTGAAACTAACCTCGAGCAAGCCAGAGTATTTGCCGGCGAAATAGAAGCATACAATCTGGACCGCCGTGATACCGACAAACAAATTACCGAAGAAGCCCTGGCACTCATCAAAACCAACGGCGAGGAAGAACGCTTTACCACCGTGGTCTATCAGGAGACCTGGCACAAAGGCGTGATAGGCATTGTCGCCTCCCGTCTCACCGAAACCTATTACCGTCCCACATTGGTCTTTACCAAAAGCGGAGACAAACTCGCCGCCAGCGCCCGCTCGGTCAAGCACTTTGATGTGTACAACGCCCTGGAAGCCTGTGAAGATTGCCTAGAGCAGTTTGGTGGTCACAAATACGCCGCCGGCCTCACCTTACTGCCCGAACAGTTTGAAGCCTTCAAAACCAAATTTGAAGAAGTGGTCAAAGCAACCATCGATGAAAAACTACTCACCCCCGAAATCAGCGTAGACCTTGAAATCAACCTTAACGATATCACCCCCAAGTTTTTCAGGGTGCTAAAGCAATTTGCCCCCTTTGGCCCCGGCAACATGACCCCCGTTTTTATGACCCAAAACCTTCAGGACACCGGCTGGAGCAAACAGGTGGGGGAGGACAAAAGCCACCTCAGGCTGGTGGTCAAGCAAGGCAATTCGGCTTCCTTTACCGGCATTGGCTTTGGCATGGGGGAGCAGTATGAATTGATTAAAGACAAAAAACCCTTTAAAGCAGTCTATTCCCTGGATGAAAACACCTGGAATGGGACTACGACTTTGCAGTTGCGGTTGCGGGATTTGAAGGGGTAGCCTGTTTTGGATTGGTATCCAAGTATTATAGAAGCCTCCAAAAATATAAACCAAACATTATCAACAGTTTAGTTATTTGGAATAATTCTAAAAAAGCCAAGGGTTGCTTTATCCTTGCCTTTGCTATGGAGTAAGATAGGAGGAGCTATACATGAGCCCACCTTTTTGACGCGTTTTGACCGCCTTGAAAAAGCGCGATGGCCCTTGCTGTATGCGGGGGTTATTTGGGGGTTGTTTAGGGGGTTTGCCCTGTATGGGCTGCGATTCTTGCGGTGCCGGCGGGGTTGTTTCCTGGGGTTGTTGAGTTTTGGCTGGGAGGTTGGCGCGATGGGCTTATGTGGTTCTTAAAAAAATAAACACCATTATTTAGAACGATTTTAAATAAAATTTTTATTTTTGTGAAGTCATTCTCAGCTATGGAACAGGAAATCTGCAAAATTTATCACAACAACATCGGCATTGCCTTCCGGTGGCAGTCGGCTTTGGATAAGGCTTCAGAGAAGGTGCAGGTGGTGTTCAAACATATGGGGTTCCACCTTACGCGTGAGGAAGTTGAGCTGTTCTCCAATCAGGTGGCCTGCTCGAGAGAGTCCATTTCAGACTGTAGCCGCTGTGCCTTTAAAAAAGAATGCAAGAATATTTTGCTCGAGACACCCTCAGCTACCGTAAGCCTCGCGGTTAATGAAAAAGAACTGGAGGAACTTGATGACTTGCTCAACGGCACCTTGTTCTGGTTAGACCTGGAGGATTATTTGAAGAACCTGTGCAGGAATTAAGGTATTTACCCTGAGTTCAATAGTGTTTCTTCCCATAAACTACATACAACCTATACACCATTTTTAATCTGCGTTTATCTATGTAATCTGCGGGACACAAAGCATCATGAATTTGCCCGCAGATTCCGCTGATTGTCGCAGAAAGCTTGTTTTTATGAAACAGGGGTTATTTAAACTCCTTTAACGCAAACCGCTCCCCATCAAACACCCCATAAGTAAAATGGGTAATCCAGTCACCTAAGTTAAAATAAGTACTCTTTTCACCCACTTTGATTTCCATAGGGAAGTGCCGGTGCCCAAAGATAAAGTAGTCATAGTGTTGGGTTTCCAGCTTCCGCTTGGCATACTGTGCCAGCCATTCCTGTTCCTCTCCCAGAAACTCTTTGTCCTCCTCACCGGAGATGAGTTTGTTTTTTACCGAAAGATGTTTAGCGACAGCGACTCCAATATCAGGGTGCATCCATTTGAACAGCCATTTAAAGAAAGGATTGGTAAACACTTTTTTCATGCGCTTGTAGCCCTTGTCACCCGGACCCAGCCCGTCACCGTGCCCGATGAGGAAAAGTTTGCTGCCTAATGTAAATTCGTGCGGTTTATGGTAAACCGGTATGTTGAGTTCTTTTTCAAAATAACCGCTCATCCACAGGTCGTGATTGCCTACAAAAAAGTAGATGGGGATGCCGCTGTCCCTTATTTCGGCTAGCTTGCCCAGCACACGTACAAAGCCTTTGGGAACGACGTGTTTGTATTCAAACCAGAAGTCAAACAAATCACCCAGCAGAAAAATAGCGGCGGCATCTTCTTTTACCGTGTCCAGCCAGCGCACAAAGATGCGCTCTCTGGGGAGGCTCTCTGAAGCAGTGGGCGCGCCCAAATGATTGTCACTGGAGAAATAGATTTTTTTGCCTTCGGGTATGTTCATTCAGAAGTTTTAGATACTGTAAAGATAAAGAAATGAATGAAGTTTTTAATTATTCATTGTCTGAAGCATACCATTCTGCAAAACTGCTTTCGGTTTCCTGAAGTTTCAGGGAGTGGAGTTGAATGTTTTGCGGGAGGCGGGCTTTGATTTTCTCGGAAAAGTCAATGACCATATTTTCACTGGTGGGTTGATAATCCACTAAGATCACGTGGTGGTCTCTTTCTGAAAGCTCTTTGGCGAGTTCAACGTGCGGGGTGTTTTTATTAAAAACTGTTGCGTGATCAAACACATCAACGATTTCCTCTTTTACGATTTTCTTCAAATCACTGAAGTCAATCACCATACCATACTTTACATGGTTTGAATCGGTAATGGGGCTGCCAATAACAGTAACTGAAAGTTTATAACTGTGCCCGTGCACATTGCGGCACTTGCCGTCATAGCCATACAGTGCGTGACCGGTTTCAAAATTGAATTGCTTGGTAATTCTGATTGTACTCATTCCTGAATTTTCTGCTACAAAGATACGGTAAAATGATTCTTTTAAAGAAGTTGTCAAACCATTGATTTTCTGAACTATATTTGCGGGCTTTTTTTTAATACCTTAATGTAACTATGCAGGAAATGTTTGAACAACTCGATTTTGTCGAAAACCCGATGTATGAGACTGTCATCAGCGATTTGATGGACCAGCAATACAGCATCGTGGAAGGATTTTTTTCAGCTGAAGAGGTAATTGCCTTGCGCAGTTCGTTGTTGGAAAAATATGAAGAAGAAGCCTTTAAAAAGGCCGCTATTGGGAACAGGGTAAACGAAATCATTGAGAAGTCTGTACGTGGTGATTTTATTCTTTGGTTGAATGAGAGTGAGGCCAATTCCGCTGAAAAGTCATTTTTCAACAGGATCAACGATATGGTTTCATACCTGAACAAAACCTGTTTTATGGGCATCCTGTTCAAGGAGTTCCATTATGCGCTCTATCCCAAAGGTACTTTTTACAAGCGGCATCTCGACACCTTTCAGAATGACGACCGCAGAAAACTATCGATGGTGTGTTACCTCAACGAAGAGGACTGGCAACCGGAATATGGAGGCGAACTCGTTTTATACCTGAACGAAGACGGAAAGGAAGTGGAGAAAACGATTTATCCCTTCCCCGGCAGGATGGTCATCTTTGAAAGCCAGATCCTGGAACACGAGGTAAAACCCGTGGAGCAAAAAAGGATGAGCATCACCGGCTGGCTGAAAACGCGCTAAGTTGTAGCGAGTTTTGGAAGTATCATTTTCCGGAATTGATACACGAGTGTACCACCCCTTATAATTGCCCAAACCGAAAAGGCTATCCACACCCCATACAACTGAAGCCCAAAATAATCCGTTATAAAGATCACCGGGATAAACCCAAGGAAGGTTGCGGCAAGCAGCACATTGCGCAAGTATTTCATTTCGCCCATCCCTTTAAAAATACCATCAAAGATAAAAGCAATCGCATTGAGAGGTTGCAGTAGTATCACGATAAAGAAGATTTCTTTAAAACGCAGTAAAACGGCCTCATCTTTGGTAAAGATGGCTCCCAGCGGTTCATAAAGCAGCCAACCCGTAAGCATTAAAAGTACAGCGACCATAAGCCCGTATGCCAGGACTTTTTTGGAAAGTTCCCATAACTGTTTATAATCCCGAGCCCCCAGCAGTTTGCCTGCAAGGATATTACCGGAAGAAGCATAGCCGTCGATAAAGAAGGCAGAAAAGAGCCACAGGTTTAATGCAATGGTTTGTGCTGCAATAAAGGCAGTCCCATAATCTGTTGCAAAAGCATTGGCAAAATAGATAGCGGTATTCAGCGCAATGGAACGTAAGAATAAATTCAAGGCCATCCCGGCAAGGCGGTATAGCTCGGGGTGCAATGGAAACTTCAACTTGAGGCTGATATCAGTTTTCCAGAGCAACAGTAAAAAAGAAAGCAACGCCATCAATCCCTGAGCGATCAAACTGGCCCAGGCGGCACCCTTTAGGTGCATAGGTTCGAGCCAGCCTTCTATGCCATAAACCAGTGCAAAGTCAAGACCTATGTTTACCGCTGCGCCAATCAAGGCAACGGTCATGGGCCAAAAAGTATTTTGCAGCCCCCTGAATATCCCAAAAATGGCAAAAGTAAACAGCGTCAAAGGAAAGCCCCATACCCGGATGTTGTAATAATCGACGCTGTATTCCAAGATTAAGCCTGAGGCATTGTAGAGTTTAAAAATGCCTTCGACAAAAAAGATGGTACTCAGCAGGATAAAAATGCTCAACAAAACATTGAGATAAATGGCTTGCGCCGGAAGGTTTTGTACCTCATCCAGTTTGCCGGCACCCAGATATTGTGATATAATAGCTGAAATGGCACTTCGGGTTTGCCCGAGAATCCAGATTAAAGCTGATAGAAAAGAACCTACAATCCCCACAGCAGCGAGTGCCTCAGTACCGGTGCCGGCAATATTCCCCACAACGGCGGCATCTGTTGCAGAGAGTACAGGCTCTGCAATACCCGCAATTAATGCCGGAACGGCAAGACGGTGGATGTTTTTAAAGGAGAGTTCATTTTTCAAAACGACATAAACTTTAAACAAAAAACCACAAGCGAAACGGCTTGTGGTAAATTTGGTGGAGAAGATGGGACTCGAACCCACGACCTCTTGACTGCCAGTCAAGCACTCTAGCCAGCTGAGCTACATCCCCGAATGAGGGGTCAAAAATAATTAAAAAAAACCAATCTTAGAGTTTCTTTTAAAGATTATTAAGAAACAACAATGAAATGACTTTATAACTTCTTAAAGGGTGGTATCTGAGATGGGTACAAAGGCCTTATTCCACAATAAAATCAAGACATAGTTTTTTCATTTGTACGAATTCATTGGGCAGTTGGCTGCCATTCCACGGGTGCTTTACATTAAAAACGTGATCTGCACCTTCTATTATTTTAAGTGTGCTGTTGTTGCTCCATTGGTGTAATGCTTTAGCCTCTTCTGAGTCTACAGTAGGGTCATTTGTTCCGTGGATAATGAGATGGGGTTTGTTTAGTTTTTTTGCAGCGTTTTCAATATTGAGTCGCTCAGGATGATTGTTGATGTCTTCAGCAATTTGATAATAAAGGGGCATTTGTTGTTTTGTCCGGCTGTTTTCAACGTAAATAACACCCTTCTCTTTCCAGTGTTTCAATGTAGCATCATCTATAAAGCGCGCTTTAAAATTTGAGACCCCGGCCAATGATATAACCTTTTCAATTCTGGTGTCTTCGCTTGCTTTTATGATTGCGGTGCCGCTTCCACGGCTGTGGCCCATAATGGTAACCCCTTGGCGGGCAGACAGGGTTTCAAAATCATTTTGATGGTCAATCCAGTTTAAAACACTGTCAAGGTCATCAAGTTCTTTGGTGAAATTATTATTGCCAAAAGCCTCCAGATCAGGAAAATCAATTGGTTGTTTTGGGGTACCGCCATTGTGGGAGAAATTGAATTTGATAAAGTTGATGCCTCTTTCTGCAAAGAAATGTGCCAAAATATCATTGGTTCCCCAGTCTTTAAAACCTTTGAATCCGTGGCAGTAGATGATGGTATGTTCTATTTTGGATTCTTCAGGTAAGTAAGCATCCAGTAAAATGGGCTTGTTGTGTTTGCCGTCTAGAAGTATGTTTTTGTGTGTACTAAAATTCATTGTTAGGGATTTCTTTTTCGGTGAATGGAATGTTGGGGTCGCAAATTTCGATAATTAATTTGTTTAATTCGCTTTTGAACAGTTTTAATACCTCCTCATTAATTGATGTGTCACCCGCGCCTCTTGGTGTTTCCTTTTTCGTAAAGGGCATAAAACCTGCGCTTTGGTTTTTAAATGAAATAATTCCTGCGTGGATATCTCCCTTGTTTATATGTTCTGATGTCATAACAGCATAACACAACACCTGAATGATTTTGCTGTATTTATAGTCGGTCATTACATCCTCCCAGTTAATCAGGTTGAGGTCTGTTTGGGTCACTTTCCCGGTTTTAAAATCTATGATGCGTGTAACGTTATTGAATTGGTCAACCCTGTCCACAAGGCCTTTGATTCTCACCGGAAAATCCAATTCGGGAATTGTAAGTTCTGCTTCCAGTTTGTTTTCAATCTGGGTAATAGTAATTTCATTTTTTTCTTTAACCAATTGCAATTCCTGCTTCAGGTAGTTGTGAACATAGCGCTTTGCAATTTCAAAAATGATGCGGTTTTTTCCGCTTTTGATGTTTCCGTCTTTGTAGGTTTTAGAAAACTCTTCAGCAACTTTGTTATCTGCTTTTTTTTGAATTTGGCTTAGGACTTCTTCCGTTAAAAAGGTATTGAGGTAAGGTTCATACAAATGCTGCAAAGTATCGTGGACAATGGTTCCTAAGGTATTTACGGCTACAGTTTCTTCAATTTCTTCCAGATCCCGGATGCCTAAAATATAGCGGTCATAAAAATCAATGGGATTGCGGATATAGGTTGTTATCCCTGAAGGGGAAAAACCTTGTGAAGCAAGGGCTTTTAGTTTTTCAATTATCTGAGGTGTTTTTTCAATTTGCCTCACCTTTTTCTTCGGAATGGTGATTTTTGGTGTGTATAGTTTTTCTGTGATGGTATGGTTTACAGGGCTTTCATATGCCAATTGTAAAAGAAACCTGCTTTTTTCCCCGGCTTGTATGCCTGAAGTTTGATTGTTGTACAACAAGGATATGTTTTTTGCCCGGTGCAGCAATCTGTAGAAGTGATATGTATAAACGGCATCCTTTTCTTTTGTTGTGGGCAGGTTGTATTCCTTTTTAAGATCATAAGTAATAAAGGATCTGTTGCTTTTTCCTCCCGGAAGGATGCCTTCATTTACCGATACTAAAATCACGTTTTCAAAATCGAGCGAACGAGTCTCAAGCAAACCCATAACCTGAAGACCTTTATAGGGTTCTCCCTTAAAGTCGAGATTTGTTGTTGTGATTATTTCTTTGAAAAGGAGGTGTAATGTTTTTACAGATTTAATATGATTAAAGGTATGGTTGAAGGTTTCCAGCTTGTTCCATACTTCGTAAAAGGCAAAAAGTGTTTCTAAAAGAATGGGGTCGTTTTCAATTTTACGCTTTGAAACGAGGATTATATTTTTCACATTTTCTATAAGCTGGTCAACTTGTTTATTAGTTTGGGAAAAAAGGAAATGTATGCTATCCTGTTCTCCCACGTCTGCCAGATTTAAAAGAGTTTCAAAATTTATTTGGGTGATATTTCTCGATTGTATTGCGTTTTTTATCAGTTTATGACTGATGGGTATAAGCCTTGCGCACAAAGGGTGTTCAATAATCTGAAGAACATCATTGTAGTAAAAGTGATTCTCAGTTTGACTATGTATTTTAAAGATGTTCTCAAAAAATGAGCTTGCAGGCAACAAATTGAGTGGCAAACCCATAGTGATGTTTACAGATTTTATGTTGGCCGGCAATGCGTTTAGAACCGGCATAAGGAGTGCCTCGTCAGCGAGGACCAATGCTGTTTTTTCAAGTTTGTTTTCGGGGACAGATTCCAAAATTTCAGCAACACATTTTGCCTGCCCGATATTTCTTGAACAGCCAATGATAGAAATACTTTTGGCTTCTGTATAATGGTTAGAAATATTTTTAAAAGTATTTGTTTGATAATACTTCCATTGGGTTTTAAATTCTCTTAAAAAGTGTGAGGCGCTGTGGTGTTTTTTTTCCATAAAATATGCTTCGGCGTCCCAGAATATTTCTGCATTTCCCGCTTCCAGCAATTCTTTGATAATGACTTCTTCTGCTTTATTCAATGCATTAAATCCAATGAATATGTGTTTTTTATCATATGATGCAGCGGTGTAGTGCTCCATATTATTTGCCGCTTCCCTGTAAACAAGGCCCTGATGGGCTTTTCCTTTTAAGAGGGCTTTATTTGAAAAACTTTTGTACAGCTGGCTTAGGGAATTCCAAAAGTTGAGGTAGTTTTTAATCAGTTCAGATGGTTCATTTTTAACCCCCCATTTTTCAATGCTTTTTATGTCTTTTAAATAGCTGAAAAACTTCTCCTGATTGATCAGGTTTCTGTCGATTTCATTAAAGTCATCAAGTAATATGCCTGCCCATGACGAGAAACTTTCAAATGTTTCCTTCTCTGTAACATCTGAATTTAAATAGATATCATAAAAATCAAATAATAGCTCAATTGAAGGAGCTATTTTCAAATCTGAAATACGTTCTATAAAATCTTCAATGCTGAGTATTTCCGGAGCGAATTCTGTTTTGTAGCTTGCTTCTAAAAATGCTTTTTTTAGAAATGAGCTAGCCCTTTTACTTGGCAGAACAAAAATATGGGACGATAAAGGCTCTTTACTATTAGAGAACTGAAAAGCAATTTCTTCGAGATATGTTGTCATACCATAAAAATAAAAAACGCTCCTGATATTCAGGAGCGTTTTTCTTGTTATTTATTTAGATTCCTCTTAGTCTTTGTCTAAAGAGATTTCTACACGTCTGTTTTGTTGTCTTCCGGCAGCAGTTGCATTTGTTGCAATTGGTCTGTCAAAAGCATAACCTTCAGAGGATAATCTGTTTTCATCCATTCCAATAGATACCAAGTAGTTCATTACTGAAGCTGCTCTTTCTTTAGAAAGTCTTTCATTCAATGCTCTACTTCCGGTATTGTCTGTATGACCTTCTATATGGAAGCTGCTGTTAGGATATTCTCTCATAATATCAACGATACTTTGAAGAGCTCCGTAAGATTCTTGACGAATTGTAGATTTTCCTAAATCAAATAAGATAGTTTTAGAGAATTCATTCAATTCTTTAATTACTTCAACAGTTACTTCTGGACAACCGTTGTTTGCAACAGTACCAGGAATATCTGGACAGTCATCATCTTTGTCAAGCACACCGTCACCATCTCTGTCTGGCCAAGGGCATCCGTTGTTTGCTTGTGGTCCGGCTTCATTTGGACACTCATCTAAGTGATCAGGGATTCCATCGCCATCAGCATCCGGACAACCGTTAAGAGACTTAAGTCCAGGAACTGTAGGACACTCATCGTCTTTATCCGGCACACCGTCACCGTCAGTATCAGGACAACCGTTGAATTCAGCTAAACCAGCTTCTAGTGGACACTCGTCTAAGTGATCAGGGATTCCGTCACCGTCAGTATCAGGACATCCGTTAAATTCAGGAAGACCAGGAGTTTCAGGACATTCATCATCTTTATCATAAATTCCGTCACCGTCTGTATCTTTTCCTCCAAATTGGAATACAATACCAGCTGAGTGCTGGAAGTGCTTAATACCATAATCTTTTTCAAATGCGTGCTTGTAAGTAGACTGTAAGTTTAATGCCAATGTTTCAGATAACCAAAACTTAACACCAACCAATGCGTTTGCAGTACCAAAGCCAATTTCATCTACCCAGGTATAACCACCACCAATACCAATGCTTGGATCAAACCATCCACTGTTTAGTGTGTTTTTAAGGCTGTACTTGATTTCACCATCAGCTGCATAATAAGTAAAGTCATCTTCAGCACCAATGCCAAGATCACTTACTCTAGCATCACCTAACTTTTCGATTCTGTTAATAGAACCGCCTGCAGTAAATACAAATCCACTTCCAATATACTTAGAAATAGTCAATCTTGATACTGAAGGTAACACGTTCCAATGGTCTTCTGCGTTGAAGTATTCGTCAAATAGATCCCCTCTTAATACACCGGGAACTCTACCGTCATCATCAATACCAACAGGATAAACGTCAACCGCGTTAATACCAACCTCAATGGCCCACGGGTTGTTTTCGTCTTGTGCGATCGCATTACCCATTCCGAAGAATAGCAAGGACGCAACTAAAAATCTGCTAAGATGTTTCATATTCAATAATTTAATTTTAAGTGTTAATTGTAGCAAAAGTAAGTTGTTAAAATCTATTAACAAAACCAAATCTACTAAATTTTTGCAAAAAAACAGTAATAAATATAGAAATACTGCATTTTAGTCAATGATTTCAAGCTCTTTACCAATCTTTGTGAATGCATTTAAAGCCTTGTCTAAGTGCTCTTTAGTGTGGGCTGCAGAGAGCTGAACACGAATTCTTGCCTTTCCTTTTGGAACTACAGGGAAAAAGAACCCAATAACATAGATACCTTCATTTAGTAACTTGTCAGCCATCGTTTGAGAAAGTTGTGCATCATACAGCATTACCGGCACAATTGCAGAGTCACCATCAATAATGTCAAAACCGGCTTTTTTAATTCCTTCTTTAAAATATTTTGTGTTTTCAACGAGTTTATCCCTCAATGACGTGTCGCTCTCCAAAATATCAAAAACCTTGATTGAGGCACCCACAATCGCCGGAGCGAGGGAGTTTGAAAACAAATAAGGTCTTGAACGCTGACGTAAAATTTCGATAATTTCTTTTTTTCCTGTAGTATACCCGCCCATAGCTCCTCCAAGTGCTTTTCCCAAAGTACCGGTGATGATGTCAATTCTTCCCATAACCCCCTTTTCCTCGAGTGTTCCGCGACCGGTTTCACCAATAAATCCGGTTGCGTGACATTCATCAATCATGACAAGGGCGTCATATTTTTCAGCCAAATCACAAATTTTATCGAGAGGAGCTACAAGACCATCCATTGAGAAAACGCCATCTGTTACCACAATTTTATGACGTGCCCCTTTGTCATTTGCTTCTTTTAACTTTGCCTCGAGGTCTACCATATTGCTGTTTTCATAGCGGTATCTGGCTGCTTTGCACAATCTTACGCCGTCAATAATGGAAGCGTGGTTCAGCGAATCTGAAATAATAGCGTCTTCAGGGCCAAGAAGCGGTTCAAAAACGCCTCCGTTTGCATCAAAGGCAGCAGCATACAAAATGGTATCCTCTGTTTCATAAAAAGAGGCTATTTTTTCTTCAAGCTTTTTGTGAATGTCCTGGGTGCCACAAATAAAACGCACTGATGACATCCCAAAGCCGCGCTCATCCATAGCGTCTTTAGCAGCCTGAATAACTTCTTTATTGTTTGAAAGCCCTAAATAGTTGTTTGCACAGAAGTTGATAACCTCCTCACCTGTCGATATTTTTATAACAGCATCCTGAGGGGAGGTTATAATACGCTCTCTTTTATAAAGGCCCGCATCTTTGATTTCCTGTAATTCTTTTTCTAAATGTTGTTTTATATTTCCGTACATGTGTTATATTTTTTTTACAAAGGTATTTAATTTAAAGAGTTTTCTAAACCGTTACCACCTCAATTTCGTCTTTGATATAAACCAAAAGAAGTTCTTTTACCTGAAAACCCATTTCAGAGATTAGCGCCCCATAATATTTGATCTGGTTTTTATCTTCAAGCTTTTCAACGCCTGTTTTGTAGTCAATGATGCTCATAGTTTTTTCGTCTATATAATTAAGCCTGTCCGGCCGTTGTGATTCTCCTGTCGAAGTAAAAATATCCCGTTCGGTTTCAATTTTGAAAGGATTTTCAAAATAATTTATCAATTGAGGGTGTGTGGTTATTTTTTCAAATACGGGAAGAAGTAAACCAACTTGATTATTAGAAATAACTCCTTCCTGAACAGCAGATTTTAAAATATTTCCGATATCTTTTCGGGTATGTATTTTTGAAAGTAAATTGTGTAACAAGTCACCTTTTTCAATGGCTTTTTCCTGTTTGGTATCCCACAGCATTGATTTGTGAGTTGCAATTTTTATTTTTTCTTTAAAGAAAGTAGTTTCCGGAAAAGAATCAAAAAAGGTGGTTTCAATCTGCCCGTCTATTTTGGTTTCGATTTCAGGTTTGTCCGGGTTGCCAAAGGTGTACTCATTGCCGGTTTCATCCCAGCGGTTTTCACGCAGCAAATAATTTTTAAACAAAGTTGCAATGGTGTTTTCCTTTTTTGCTTTGCCGGCATCAGAAATGACAAAGAGTTGTTCAGCAGCTCTGGTCATAGCCACATAAACTAGGTTTATCTTGTCCAGTTCTGCCTTGATTTTAAAATCATCAAAAAGTCTCCGGCCAGCGTCTCCAAAGTTTTCTAATTTCCCTGAAACCGGGACCAGCATTTCGCTAAAGCCGGAATATTTGGTTTCATCAAGAGGGAACCATACTTTTTCATTGTAATATGAGTAAATATCATCATCGGCAAAAGGATAAATTACAACCGGAAATTCCAGTCCTTTTGCCTTGTGAACGGTCATGATTTTCACGGCGTTCAGACGCTCAGAAACTTCAATGCTCAGCTTGCCTTTTTTAGAGTCCCAATAGTTTAAAAATTCGTTTATGGTTGTGTTTTGGCTTAGTGAAAATTCATAAACAAACTCCAGAAAGGTTTGAAGATAGGCAATACCCTCGGTTTCCTTTAAAAATACATTGCAGATAGATTCACACAAATCATAAATGGTAATGGAAGAAGAAGAATCAAACTCAAAATGTATAGCGTAAGTCTTCAGTTTTTCCTGAAAAGCTTTTCGCTCAAGCGAAAGGAATTCAGAAATAAATTCGTGTAAAGAAATGTCAGTTTTGACCTTTGAATGCAAAAAATAAAGGGCATCGGCTTTTGCTTTTTTGTCTTCAAAATTCAGGATGAGCTTTAGCACATTGATTACAAAAGTGATTTCGGGAATGTTTTCCAAAATCAATGCTTCTGAAGAAACTACTTTGATATCATTGTTTGCAAGGGTTTCAGCGATGGCCACTCCCTGGACATTTTTCCTTACCAGGACACAGATGTCTTTGGGTGCATACCCTTTTCCAAATTGCATATTGATTATTTGAAGCACCTTTTCAGGATATACTTCAAAGCTTTCTTCTTTGTTTTTTGCTTCTATGAATGAAAATGAAACATAGCCGTTTGCCTTTGAGGTAGATTTCTGGGTGTTGCCTATTTTATATAGCTCGCCATGGTTTTCAGACTGAAAATATTCAGAAACAAACGTAAAAAAGGAATTGTTGAAATTTACTATTTCTTCACAGCTTCTGTAATTTGTATCCAAAGTCTCAATTTTTTTTTCTGAAGCAGAAAATGGGTTTTGAACGCCATAAAGACTGATAAACTGTTCCGGGTTTCCACCACGCCACCTGTAAATTGATTGTTTTGCATCGCCTACAAGCAATAGACTCCCTTGCTCAGCACCCTCAACACCTTGTGAGAGCGCGTTGTCTATAAGTGGGATCAGGTTTTTCCATTGCAGTTGCGAGGTGTCCTGAAACTCATCAATAAAGTAATGCCGGTAGCGTTCACCCAGCCTTTCATAAATAAAAGGAGTGGGCTGTTCTTTGATTTCGTTGTGTATTTTGGAGTTGAACTCTGAAATGGGCAAGACGTTTTTTTCTTGCTGTAATGCCATAAACTCCTGATTAATGGCGTTTAAAAGTGACAGTGAATTCACATTCCTGAGAAGTGTATCCAAAAACTGATGATGATGTATCAGGTCTTTTGTGGTATTAAACAACACTACAATTTCAGGGGTGATTGCATCCATAGCCGCTTTAATATCATTCGGCACTTTTTGAGGGTACAGTGGTTTTTCGCCAAGGGTTCTCTGCCAGACTGCATCAAACTTTACCGTATAATCACCTGTTGCAATCTTTTCTATAAACTTGGGTAAATATCCCCCGGAAAAATCTGAAGCTGAAATACCATTACTTTCAATTAGCTTAAAAAAATGTTGGGATTGGATGTTCAATTCATTTTCAGCTAGAGCTTTTTCATTTATAAGATTTTTTTTAAGTAAAAGAAAATCGTCCCCGGTTTTGTTTTTCAGTAGTTCAAAATGTTTGAGGTCGTTTTCACTATACAAAAGCCTGCTGATGTCTTTTAAGTCTTTGGAAATATCCCAGCTTTTATCGTCCTCCAGTTTTTCAATGCTAAAATCCAAAATTACTGAAGTAAGTTTTTCATCGATACCCACTTTGGAAATTACCCGGTCAATGGCTTCGCTCATCAATAAATCAATATCCAGGTCTACTTCAAAATTTGTGGAAAGCTTGAGGTCTCTTGCAAATGTGCGGATTAGTCTGTGGTTGAATCTGTCAATTGTTTCAACATCAAAATTGCTGAAATTGTGTAAAATATAATGGAGTGCATTCTTGGCCCTTACTTTTAATTCAGAAGGAGTCAGGTTGGTCTCTTCAGACACAGCCATTAGCATGGGGGACAGATTTTCTGCTTGGGTTGATTCTGAGATTGAAATCAAACTCTCCAGTATGCGCTCTTTCATTTCACTTACTGCTTTGTTTGTAAACGTAATGGCGAGAATACTTTTAAAAGCATCGGGGGTTTTGGATGATAAAATCTTTGTAAGGTATAATTTTACAAGGGTAAAGGTTTTGCCAGATCCGGCAGATGCATTGTATATTGAAAAGGTTGTGTTGTGTTGCAAAATATTTTTTTTACTAAGATAAGAACAAAATCCATTTTTTAAAGCCTGGTCTTTACATCAACAAAATTTATACAGGGATAAATTCTTTATGGAAACTATAACACAACAATCAATTCATAATTTGTAAATTTGAAATTAAGTAATAACCACAAAAATATTAATTATGTCATTTGAATTACCAAAACTTAGATATGCGCATGATGCTTTAGAGCCTCATATTGACGCTAAAACAATGGAAATCCATCACGGAAAACACCATGCAGGATATACAGACAAACTAAATAAAGCCATTGAAGGATCTGATTTGGATGGGAAAACAATAGAAAATATTCTCATCAATCTGGACATGGACAATAAAGCTTTACGAAACAATGGAGGTGGGTACTATAACCACAATTTGTTTTGGGAAATAATGTCCCCTGATGGAGGCGGAAAGCCTTCTGGAGATTTGGCTAAAGCTATAGAGAGTGCATATGGCAGTTTTGAAGATTTCAAAGATAAATTCTCAACTGCTGCAGCAAGCCGATTTGGTTCCGGTTGGGCCTGGCTTTGTGTTCAGGAAGGGGGTAAATTAGAAATCTGCTCGACACCCAATCAGGATAACCCATTAATGCCTAAAACGGGATGCGGCGGAACTCCAATTCTTGGAATTGACGTCTGGGAGCATGCATACTACTTAAACTACCAAAACAGAAGGCCGGATTACATCAATGCATTTTTCAATGTGGTAAACTGGGAAGAAGTAGCTTCAAGGTATGCAAAAGGAAAAGAAAAGGTAGCCGAATAAAGTAAGCTAAACATACTATCAATAAAAAAAGGGAAACAATTGTTTCCCTTTTTTTGCCCCAAATTTACCATAAACTTAACCTACTTATGCTATGGTGAATCAAATGTATATCAAATAAGCAATGTGAATAAATGTTTTAGATAAAAGTAACTTTTATTCGTTGTAATGCATAAAACTCGTAAGAAATAAAAGAATTTGTACTACCTATGATTTCGTGACGGGAATAAAATAAAAAAAGGCGAACGAGAGTTCACCTTTTTTTGCCCCAAATCTACCATGAACTTAACCTACTTATGCTATGGTATAGTCAAATATATTTCAAATAATCAAATTAATAACTTACAATTCAGTCTTTTAGATAAAAAACTTATTATATCGATAAAAGGTAAAAATTAACAAGTATCGTGTAAGAAAAAAGTTTCCTTAATATGCCCTTTCTTTATTACCTTCATAAAAGTTGATATAAGCTTTGTTTACCACTCTGTTGCCTCCGGCAGTTGGGTAGTCTCCTGTAAAGTACCAGTCTCCTAAGTTTTTTGGACAAGCTATATGTAAATTTTCTACCGTTTGAAAAATTAATTTTACATCTGCCTTAATGTTTTCGCTACTTAGAAGCTCCGCAATTTTATCTGAAATCTCTTGGTCTGAAAATGGTGCATAAATTTCTTTCACAAAGTTCTTGACTTCGTTATCTGTCAAGTTTTCTTGCAGCTTACATTTTTTATAGACCTCTTCTATTAGGAATTCCTGTTTTCTGTCTTTTAAAAGAGAAAGTGCCGCTTCAAAAGCAATCAGGTTTTCAAGTCTGGCCATGTCAATACCATAGCAATCAGGATAGCGTATTTGTGGGGCTGAAGAAACAACCACTATTTGCTTTGGGTTAAGCCTGTCCAGAATTTTTAATATACTTTTCTTTAATGTAGTTCCCCTCACAATACTGTCATCAATAATAACCAAACTGTCTTCCGGTTTGATAACACCATAGGTAACATCATAGACGTGGGCCACAAGATCGTCCCTGCTGCTGTCTTCCGTTATGAAAGTCCTTAGTTTTACATCTTTGATTGCTATTTTCTCTGTTCTTAGCTTATATGATAAAATTTCCTTAAGCTTCTCATTTGTAAGGTTTTCTTTTTCCTTAAGAATGGAAGCATTTTTTTGGTTATTTAATTCATCCTGGGCAGCCTCTACCATTCCATAAAAAGAAGTTTCAGCTGTGTTGGGGATGTATGAAAAGACCGTGTTTCGGGTATCATAGTTAATGGCTTCGAGCACTTTTGGCATTAACAGTCTTCCTAATTTTTTTCGTTCCATGTATATTTCAGCATCACTCCCTCTTGAGAAATAGATGCGTTCAAAGGAACAAGACTTTCTTTCCAGAGGTTCTAAAATTTGTTCTACTGAAATATCTCCGGCCTTTTTCATAATAAGTGCGCAACCGGGATCCAGTTCGTGTACATTTTCAAAAGGAACGTTAAAAACAGTTTGTATTACGGGTCGTTCAGAAGCAACAACAACAACTTCATCATCCTGATAAAAATAGGTGGGTCTGATTCCGGCAGGATCTCTTAATACAAAAGCGTCACCGTGACCCAGAAGGCCGGCCATAGCATATCCTCCATCCCAGTCTTTGGAAGATTTTCTTAAAATTTTTGCAATGTTTAGTTTTTTGGCAATATAAGGGGAAGCCTCAATTTTTGTCATCCCTTTTGATTTTGCTTTTTTATAAAGTTTTGAGACAGCATCGTCAAGAAAGTGTCCTATTTTTTCCATTACCGTAATGGTGTCTGCCTTTTCCTTGGGGTGCATCCCTAAATCTATGAGGTTGTTGAAAAGCTCTGTGGTATTGGTCATATTAAAATTTCCCGCAATTATCAGGTTGCGGTGCATCCAGTTGTTTTGTCGCATAAAAGGATGAACGTTTTCAACACTGTTTTTGCCGAAAGTACCATAGCGCACATGACCCAACATAAGCTCACCAATAAAAGGGAGGTTTTCTTTTTGAGCCGCTACATCGTTGATGTATTCAGGATGTTCAGCAAAATAATCATTGATTTCGTTGTTAATGTGTGAAAAAATTTCCTGAATGGGTTGTGCTGCATTTGATCTTTTCCTGCTGATATACCTGCTGCCAGGTTTGACATCTAGCTTGATGCTGGCAAAACCGGCACCGTCCTGGCCCCTGTTATGCTGCTTTTCCATCATGAGGTACATTTTATTTACCCCATAAAAAGCAGTTCCATATTTTTTATGGTAATATTCAAGTGGCTTTAACAATCTTACCAGGGCAATACCACATTCGTGTTTTAAAACATCACTCATAAATTGTACTTAAGTTGTATTAATTAAAAAACGCTCCAAATCTAAGGAGCGTTGTATTATGTTAATTCTATTTCAAATTGTGTTAGTCTCTTGAATTCTTCAAGGCGTTTATGCATCTCAGTGTGCTTTAAATTCACCATTCTTTCTGTGCCAAATTTTTCAACACAAAAGGAAGCAAGTGTAGAACCATAAATAACTGCGTTTTTCATATTCTCAAAACTCAGGTCTTCAGATTTTGACAAATATCCTGCAAAACCGCCGGCAAAGGTGTCCCCGGCTCCTGTGGGGTCAAAAACTTCTTCAAGGGGCAACGCAGGGGCAAAAAATATTTGTTCTTTGTGGAATAACAGTGCGCCATGCTCACCCTTTTTGATTACAATATATTTTGGTCCCATCTCCTGAATTTTTCTGGCAGCCACAACAAGGGAATATTCCCCGGTGAGCTGACGGGCTTCTTCATCATTAATGGTTATCACGTCAACTTTGGCGATGACACTTTTAAGTTCTTCCAAGGTATTGTCCATCCAAAAATTCATGGTGTCGAGAATAATCAATTTTGGCTTTTCAGCCATTTGCTCAATGACACTCATTTGAACAGCAGGATGTAAGTTGCCCAGCATAACAATTTCAGCATTTTTAAAAGCTTCAGGTACCTGTGGTTTGAAATCTGCCAGCACGTTGAGTTGGGTGTCTAAAGTATCTCTTGAGTTGAGGTCATTGCGGTATTTACCACTCCAGAAAAATGTTTTTCCGTTTTCAACAACCTCCAGGGCTGAAACATCAATGTTTCTTTGGGTAAATAAATCTATATATTCTTTAGGGAAATCCCCACCCACAACTGAAACTATTGCCGCGTCAGCATTAAACTGAGAAGCTGCCAGCCCTATGTATGTAGCTGCGCCACCTAATATTTTATCGGTTTTGCCAAAGGGTGTTTCTATTGCATCAAAAGCGACCGTTCCTACTATGACTAATTTGCCCATGTATTCTGATTAAAGTAAGCTGCAAATATACGGCTTACATTTAAGTATTTAAAATGCTTTATGAAAGATTTGTAAGCTATTTATAACTGAAAAAAATCTTATTTTCTTCCAAAATCTGCAGGGATTTCCCCCCAGGCCTTTGTTTCCCACTTGACGATTTTGGTAGTATATGTGTTTTCTTTCAACCAGGTTTCGGCTCGGCTGATAAGCTCAAAGAGTGTTTTGTTTTTTGAAGTTTGTTTTAATTTGGTATTGCATTTTTTTCTCTTCACCCACCCCATGGCTATTTTTGAATCTGTATAGATAATTCTGTCGCTATTATTTTTTTTAAGGAAGGCCAGCCCGTGCACAATGGCCAAAAATTCCCCCACATTGTTTGTGCCTTGCTGAAAGGGCCCTTGATGAAAGAGGGGTTTTTTGGTTTGCGTATCTACTCCGCGGTATTCCATAATTCCGGGATTTCCACTGGATGCGGCATCTACAGAAATAGAATACAAATTGGGTTCCCCGTATTTTTCTTTTTCGGCTTTGGACAGGGTTTTCTTTTTGGTATCTACACCTTTGTAGTCTTTATATTCTTTATTGTAAGCTAACTTGGCTTCAGCCAAAGTAGGGAATGACTTGTACTGTGCACCGGTAATGCCGGTTATGGCTTTTTTGCATTTTTCCCAGGAGTCAAAAATCCCGGTGGGGTTTCCAAACCAAACAACATAGTATTTCTGTTTTTTTGCCATTGAAAAGTTTCTCAAGTGTGATTTTTAATAATTGATTCAATCACGTTCGGAAAATGTTCCTGTTCTAATTTGTGAATTTTTTCAGCTACCTGCTCAGGAGTATCTTGGGTTGAAATTTTCTTTTTTGCCTGAAAGATTACTCTTCCTTCATCATAGTTTTCGTCAACATAGTGAATCGTAATTCCTGTTTCATTTTCACGATTTTCAACCACTGCTTTGTGAATGTGCATTCCATACATTCCTTTCCCCCCATATTTAGGTAACAGGGCCGGGTGTATGTTTATAACCCTGTCTGGGAAATGGTCTAAAATGTGTTTGGGGAATTTTAAGAGAAAGCCCGCCAAAATAATGAAATCAATATTGTGTGAAAGCAAAGTGTTTAGAACATCGTTTTCATTGTTGAGTCCATCCCTTGTAAAAAGGAGGGTATTAATATTGTGCTTGGTGGCTTTTTCGATAACTTTTGCCTTTCCTGAATTAGAAAGCACAAGAAAAACCTCAGCTAAATCACTATTTTTAAAATGATTTATGATGTTTTCAGCATTTGTGCCATTTCCTGAGGCAAAAATTGCAATGCGTTTCTTCATGACCTAAAAGGTTGATATGATGTATATATGCTTAAAGTGTGCAACAAAAGTAAAAGAAATAAGCCGGAGTTATTCTAAAAATTACTAAATTAGAGCCACATTTTACAAGTAATATGTTGTTTTAAATTAAAATATTTTAATTTTGCGACTTATTAAAATCAAAAAAACTAAAAATTATGTCAGACATTGCATCAAGAGTAAAAGCGATAATCGTAGACAAATTAGGTGTAGACGAAAACGAAGTTGTAACTGAAGCAAGCTTCACTAACGATTTAGGGGCAGATTCACTGGATACTGTAGAGTTGATCATGGAATTTGAAAAAGAATTTGATATTCAAATACCGGACGACCAGGCAGAAAACATTGCTACAGTGGGTCAAGCAATTTCCTACATAGAAAACGCAAAATAAGAATTACTCCAGAATGGAATTAAAGCGAGTTGTTGTTACCGGACTAGGTGCTCTTACTCCAATTGGGAACAATATAGCAGAATATTGGGACGGATTGAAGAACGGGAGGAGTGGCTCTGCGCCAATTACTTACTTTGATACTGAGAAATTCAAAACAAAATTTGCCTGTGAAATCAAGAATTTTGAAGCCACAGATTATTTTGACAGAAAAGAAGCCCGAAAGTTAGATCGTTTTGCACAATATGCTTTGGTAGCATCAGATGAAGCTATTAAAGATGCAGAATTAGACTTGGATAGTGTTGACAAATTTCGGGTAGGGGTTATCTGGGGTGCCGGAATTGGCGGTCTAGAAACATTTCAGGATGAGGTGTTGAACTTTGCTGCCGGAGATGGAACACCACGCTTTAACCCGTTTTTTATTCCAAAAATGATTGCAGATATTGCTCCCGGGCATATTTCCATCAAGCATGGTTTTATGGGTCCTAACTATACCACGGTTTCTGCCTGTGCCTCTTCTGCAAATGCTATGATTGATGCTTTGAACTACATTCGTTTAGGACATTGTGATGTCATCGTGACGGGTGGTTCTGAAGCAGCTGTAACAAAAGCAGGAATGGGAGGATTTAACGCTATGCATGCCCTCTCTACTTCAAATGAAAATTACAAGACCGCCTCAAGGCCTTTTGACGCAACCCGTGACGGGTTTGTGTTGGGTGAAGGTGCCGGGGCACTTGTACTGGAAGAGTATGAACATGCAAAAGCACGAGGAGCTAAAATTTATGCAGAAGTAATAGGAGGCGGCATGTCAAGCGACGCATACCATGTTACCGCGCCACATCCGGAAGGAATAGGTGTAGAGCGTGTAATGTTGAATTGTCTCAGAGACGCAGGAATCAAACCTGAAGAAGTTGACGCAATCAATACACACGGCACATCAACACCCCTGGGGGATGTTGCGGAGCTGAAAGCCATAACCAAAGTTTTTGGCGCTCATGCAAAAAACATCAATATCAATTCTACAAAATCAATGACAGGACATTTACTGGGTGCTGCCGGTGCCATTGAAGCCATTGCTTCAATTCTGGCTATGCAAAACAACCTCGTCCCGCCAACGATTAACCATACAACAGTAGATGAAAATATTGATGGTTCCCTAAACCTTACTTTAAACAAGGCACAAGAAAGAAAGGTGGACATAGCAATGAGTAACACCTTTGGTTTTGGAGGTCACAATGCTTGTGTACTCTTCAGAAAGATTGAGCAATAGGCTTTTATGAATACATTTCGAAACATATTTAATTCCCGTGCTGATAAGGACGGGAATTTTTTTCGTTCCATAAAAGCCATATTGGGCTTTAAGCCAAATGATATTTCTATTTATGAAGTTGCTTTTACACACCGGTCCACAAATCTAAAAAATGAGAAAGGTGATTTATTAAACTATGAACGGTTGGAATTTTTGGGTGACGCCATGCTCGGGGCTGTAATTGCAGCACACTTATTTAAAAAAGTGCCTTCAGGCAATGAAGGATATCTTACCAAAATGCGCTCAAAAGTAGTAAGCCGGGAGCATTTAAATGAACTGGGAAGAGATTTGGATCTAATCCGTTTTGTAAAAACATCCATTCCCATTGAAAATTTTGGTCTAAACATTCACGGTAACATTTTTGAAGCTCTTGTAGGCGCTATATATCTTGATAAAGGCTTTAAATACTGTGAGAAGTTTATTCACAAAAGGGTCATTAAGCCCTATGTGGACATTGAAAAACTGGAAGGGAAAATAACAAGTTATAAGAGCCTTCTGATTGAATGGTGTCAAAAACACAAAAAGAAATTTGAGTTTAATGTGTATGAAGATACAGGAAACGATACCGTTAAGCATTTTGCCGTCAAGCTTAAAATTGAAAATACCGTGGCAGCCAAAGCCAGAGCCACTTCCAAGAAAAAAGCAGAAGAGCGCGCTGCAAAAAGGGCTTACTACAAGCTTCAGAGGAAAATAGAAAGAGATAACATACAGGTAAATTAACCGGGCAGGTTTTTTATTTACAAAGATTTCACATACGATAAGCGGACTTCACAAAAGGATATTTTATCTTTACAGATGCTAATCTTTTAAGTTTTTTATGCAGCGACACACTTTGGACTCAGACTGTGAAGAAGAATTCCTTCTCTTTGCACTTCATTGCAACATAGAGGAACACAAACTTGCATTTTTAATCAACAAGCATTTTGACCTAAAATTAAAAAGAAGAGAAAAAGATTTAGACTTTTTTAGCAAAGATGGGAATATTACATATCCAATTTTTGAATTCCTGGACTCACAAAATGAAGATGTTTTTTACCTTGTAAATAACACGTGTAAAACTACCCTTGAGACCACAACCAGTGCCGGTAGCTTGTTTGAGACTGATGTGGAGGAAAAAATATATTACCTGATTCCGGAGTATAAAAAAGCAGATTATTTATTAAAAATAGCATCTGATAATATTAATAATATTGAGCCCTTTCTCTTGTCAAAGCTGGTAAAACTACCTTATGTGGTTACAGCTTACACTCTGGATTACAAAGAATTAAAATCAAGAACAAACTTAAATTTTGACTAATGCCGAATAGAAAAAAAACAAAAATAGTAGCCACTCTGGGGCCTGCAACTCAAAGCAAAGAAACCATTAAGAAAATGATCCTGGCAGGGGTTGATGTTTTTAGGGTTAATTTCTCCCACGCAAACTATACAAATGTAACTGAGCGAATTGCTACCATCAGGGAAATTGGCGAAGAACTCGGTATGCCACCGGCAATTTTAGGCGATTTACAAGGCCCCAAATTAAGGGTTGGAATGATGAAAGAAGAAATTGTGGTAAAACCCGGCGATGAAATATATTTTTGTACAGGTGAAGAATTTGAAGGGACCGCAGAAAGGGTTTATATGAACTATGACCAGTTTCCAAAGGATGTCAAGGCCGGAGAAAGAATCCTGCTCGATGACGGTAAATTACACTTTGAGGTTATTAAAACCAACAAAAAAGACCAGGTGAAAGCCCGTGTTATACAAGGTGGCCCCTTGCGTTCCAAAAAGGGTGTAAATCTGCCCAACACAAAAATATCCCTCCCGGCAATGACCGAAAAAGATATTGAAGATGCTCTTTTTGCCATCAAACAGGAAGTGGACTGGATTGCTCTCTCATTTGTAAGGGATGCAGATGATTTAAAAGTCCTGAATGATTTAATTAAAAAACATTCAGCTTACAAAATACCTGTCATTGCTAAAATTGAAAAGCCGGAAGCGGTAAAAAACATTAAAAGAATTATTGCCCACTGCGATGGCTTGATGGTAGCGCGTGGTGATTTGGGTGTTGAAATTCCTGCAGAAGAGGTCCCTTTGATTCAAAAAGAACTGGTTTTAACAGCAAAAATGGCCCGCATCCCGGTGATTATTGCCACGCAGATGATGGAAACGATGATTACCTCCTTAACTCCAACAAGGGCAGAGGTTAATGATGTGGCAAACTCTGTCATGGACGGCGCAGATGCCGTGATGCTTTCGGGCGAAACTTCTATTGGGAATTATCCTGTGCAGGTGATTGAAACCATGACAAGAATTATCAACAGCGTTGAAAACTCATCGATGATTCACGTACCCCAGGAACCGCCACAAATCAAAACAATAAGGTATATCACAAAATCGGTTTGTTATCATGCTGCCCTTATGGCCAATGAGATTGAAGCTAAGGCCATTTGTACCTTGACCAATAGTGGTTATACCGCTTTTCAGATTTCGGCCTGGAGACCCAATGCCCATATACTCGTGTTTACCTCAAATAAAAATATATTGACACGAATGAGTTTGCTTTGGGGAGTTCGTGCTTTTCATTACGATAAATTTGTGAGTACAGACACTACTGTTGATGATGTTAATAAAATAGCACTCGAAAAAGGGTTTGTGGAAAAAGGGGATTTTCTTATTAATCTTGCAGCCATGCCAATTAAAGATAAAGGGATGGTGAATACGTTACGGGTTTCCCAAGTTTAACTAAAACTCAAATTTCAATTGCACAGCAACCGTTTCTTGTTTGGAAGCGGTTGTTGTTTTTTTGTCAGTATTGAGATTTGATAGTGAAATGCCCAACAACCGTACCGAGTTATGCGTTTTTTCCTGATACAAAAGTTCTTTGACGGTTTCTAAAATCAATGCTTTATCTGAAATAAAATAAGGCAGTGTTTTGCTGCGTGTTTGCAAAGTAAAATCGCTGTACTTAATCTTGAGTGTAATGGTTTTCCCGGCGACTTTTGATTTTTTAAGCCGGCGCTCGATTTCATCGGCGATATCCTGTAAGCGTTCCAGCATAAAAATTTCTGAAGAGATATTTTCAGAAAAGGTGCGTTCGGCGCCCAGTGATTTCCTGATACGGTTGGGTTTTACCTCGCTTCTGTGAATGCCGCGCACTACATAATAATAGTAAGCACCGCTCTTTCCAAAGGTTTCTGTGAGGTATTCAAGCGATTTACTTTTTAACTCTTTACCGGTAAAGATGCCCAGATTGTACATTTTTTCCTGTGTCACTTTCCCCACACCATAAAATTTCCTGATGTCCAGATTTTCAAGAAAAGCCAAAACTTCTTCAGGTCCAATTGTTTTTTGTCCGTTGGGCTTATTGATATCACTGGCAACTTTGGCTATAAACTTATTGATGGAAACCCCCGCAGAAGCCGTCAACCCGGTTTGTTCAAATATCTTTTCCCGAATTTCTTTCGCGATAAGCGAAGCACTGGGGTTTCCTTTTTTGTTTTCGGTCACATCGAGATAGGCTTCATCGAGTGAAAGCGGTTCAACCTTGTCTGTATATTCCAGAAAGATGTTCCTGATTTTTTGAGACACCTCCTTATAGCGTTCAAAGTTGGATTTTACAAAAATTAACTCAGGGCACAATTTTTTGGCCACCACACTAGACATCGCACTGCGCACACCAAACTTCCTTGCTTCATAACTGGCAGCAGAAACCACTCCACGATCTGAACTTCCTCCCACAGCAATAGCTTTTCCACGCAAAGCCGGGTTGTCCAGTTGCTCTACGGAAGCAAAAAAGGCATCCATATCCACGTGGATAATTTTTCTGATGGGAATTTCGTCGTGCATACCACAAAAATACTGTAATTTTAGGTCTATGAATAAAACAGCAATCATTTTAGGCGCGACAGGTTTAACAGGGGGTATTTTACTCAACCTTTTGTTGAAAGATGCCCGCTATAAAAAAATAAAATTATTTTCCCGCAACACTGTGGGTATCTCAAGCCCCAAACTGGAAGAACATCTTATGGATTTGTTTGAACTGCAAAAACATAAAGAAATCTTCCAAGCCGATGAGGTTTTTTGCTGTATTGGCACCACTAAATCCAAAACCCCTGACAACGAGACTTATAAAAAAATAGACTATGGAATCCCTTTCGCTGCAGCCAAACTGTGTAAGGAAAATAACATCAACACGTTTATAGTCATTTCAGCGATGGGAGCCAATACTGACAGTAAGGTGTTTTATAACAAAACTAAAGGTGAAATGGAACGGGATGTTTTAAAACAAAATATCAAAAACACATACATTTTACAACCCGGATTGATTAGTGGAGACAGGGATGAAAAACGGATTGGAGAATCGATAGCCAAATTCTTTTTCAAAATATTAAACCCCATTATCCCAAAAGACTACCGCGTCATCTCTCCTGAAACGATTGCAAAGGCGATGGTTGTGCTTGCAAATCAAGGTCATTTAAAAAAACGCATTGAAAATCAAACCCTCAAAGACATTGTAAAAGATGCTTGAAATTGAACGTAAATTTTTAGTCACTTCTGATGCCTTTAAACAAGCAGCTTTTAAACAATCGCGCATTGTACAAGGCTTTCTCAGTACCCATCCTGAACGAACTGTGCGCGTGCGCATCAAAGGCGACCAGGGTTTTCTCACCGTGAAGGGAATCTCTAACAAAGCAGGAACCATCAGGTCAGAATGGGAAACCGAAATTTCAACAAAAGATGCAGAACAATTATTAAATCTATGCGAACCCGGAATCATTGACAAGACCCGTTATGAAATAAAGTTGGGCAAACATATTTTTGAAGTCGATGAATTTTTAGGTGAAAATGAAGGGTTGATAGTAGCAGAAGTAGAATTAACCTCTGAAGATGAGGCATTTGAAAAACCTTCCTGGCTGGGAAAAGAAGTCACAGGGGAATTGAAATATTACAATTTGCAGTTGAGTTTGAACCCCTTTAAAAAATGGAAATAAACAACCTAAATAAAATTCCTTATGAGAACATTTTTTTTATTATTGACTATCACAGTTCTTTTTTCGTGTAATCAAACTTCTGAGAAAACTGTTGAAATACCATGTCCGGAAGAAGAAAAACAATCTATGGCTTCTTTAAAAGAAGAACTTACAGAAAAGGGGTTTTCCACTTTTGATTTTATTGATGAAGCAACTCAGGATACTGTTTTGATGCAACAGTATTATATTGCTTTTCTAAAACGTGGTGAAAACAGGTCACAATCAAAGGAGGAAGCAGACAGTCTTCAAACGCTCCATATGGAACACCTGGGAAGAATGTATACTGAAGGATATGCCGATATTTCCGGTCCTTTTGGAGATGATGGTGAGATACGGGGTATTACCATCTATAATGTACCCACACTTCAAATGGCAGATAGCCTGGCAAACCTGGATCCCATGGTAAAAGCCGGAAGACTCAAGATAGAAGTGCATCCCTGGTGGGCAGCAAAAGGGTTTATGTTACGATAGTATTGCCTTTAGTCAATCCTCTTAGTTTTTATAAATACCAATCGTCATTTCGCCTTTGTCATTCATTGTGGCGCGGTACATCCCGGCTGTGTTGAATTCAGCTACCATATTGCCGTCTTTATCAATTGCAATAATACCGCCATCACCTCCTAAAGCAGGAACTTTGTTCTGGATGACTTCTTCTGCGGCTTCTTTCAGGCTTAGTCCTTTGTATTCCATTAATGCTGAAATATCGTGAGCGACCACAGCCCTGATAAAAAACTCACCCCAACCTGTCGATGACACAGCGCATGTCGCATTATTTGCATAAGTACCAGCACCGATAATGGGCGCATCACCTATTCGGTTCCATCTTTTATTGGTCATACCCCCTGTAGATGTTCCTGCAGCCAGATTGCCGTGTTTATCGAGAGCAGCTGCACCAACGGTTCCAAATTTTGAATCCTTAATGTTGGGGTCTGTGGCAGCTGTTTTCCCATCGTGGTCAAGCTGGCTTTTTTCAGAATCTTTGATGCGTTGTAAAGATTGAAAACGATTTTCAGTATAAAAATAAGAAGGATCAACCAATTCGATTCCTTGCTCAGATGCAAATTGTTCTGCGCCTTCACCGCTTAACATGACATGAGGTGAATCTGTCATTACCTTAATAGCGAGATCAATGGGGTTTTTAACACGGGTAACGCCACTTATGGCACCGGCATCCTGAGTGTTCCCCACCATTACTGAAGCGTCAAGTTCATTGGTTTCGTGATGGGTAAAGACGGCTCCTTTTCCGGCATTGAATAACGGTGAATCTTCCATTATTTTGATAGTCGCTGCAATCGCATCAAGACTGGTGCCCCCATTTTCCAAAATTTCGTAGCCGGTTCTGATTGCCTTTTCTAAAACCTGTTTGTAAGCAGCCTCAAGTGAATCACTCATGTTTTCTTTTAAAATGGTTCCCGCTCCACCATGAAGGATGATTCCAAAGTTACTTTTTGCACTTCTTTCATCGTTGATTGTTGTCCTTTCATCGTTTTTTTGCTCATTTTTTTGTTCGCAAGCACTATAAATGAGAAGAAAACTAAAAAATATTAAAATTTTTTTCATAAAGAATAGGTTTGGTTTTAAAATTTAAAAAGTACGCATAAATACTGATGTTTTACGCACATCATGTCGTAATATTTGTAAGAAAAAAGTAGTATAAAACACCACAATAATCGATGAAATGCATAAAAAATAGGTTTAAATGTATTTTGTATTGTTTTTTTACTTACATTTGAATTGTATTGATTTCCCAAAGTTAATACAAAATTAAGTTCCCAAACTTAACCTACTTACTATGAAAACAAAACTACGCGGACTTTTAGTCCTAACTATGCTTGTTGTTTTTGCATCTTGCTCTAAAGATGAGATTGATGAAAATGATGTTGTAAATCATGAAATTGATTTAAGCATTGTAGTCAAAAACGATGTTCAAATGTCTCAAAACATTTTAAATTTAGTCAATGATCACCGTGTGTCTATTGGTTTAACTCCTTTGGTTATGGATCAGGCTTATGCTTCTGCTTATGCAGTTGACCATACAGATTACATGATTGCATTGAGTCAAATTAACCATGACAACTTCCACATTCGCTCAAAGGGTCTTAAAGACAGAGGCGCTGAAAGAGTGGGTGAAAATGTTGCCTATGGTTATGATGACGCAGAGTCTGTCGTAAATAGTTGGTTGAATAGCCCTTCGCACAGAGAAATCATTGAAGGAAACTTTACCCATAGTGGTTTTGGTGTATTTCAAAATGCACAGGGACGTTACTTTTTTACACAGTTATTCTATTTGAAGTAAACTAATATTACTTTTTTCCCCATAATTTATTTTTTGGATAGCGACATTTCCTGTATTTTTACGTAAATCAAAATCATACAGGAAATGGCTATTCAAAAACCTTTTAATCTAAATGCCTGGATTGAAGAAAACAGGAATCTTCTAAAGCCACCTGTTGGCAACAAAAATCTTTACAAAGATGCCGGAGATTATATCGTAATGATAGTAGCCGGCCCCAATGCCCGAAAGGATTATCACTACAATGAAACCGAAGAACTCTTCTATCAACTGGAAGGTTCCATAAACGTTATTATTCAGGAAAACGGCGAGCGCAAAGAAATGAAACTCAATGCCGGGGATATGTACCTGCATCCCGCTAAAGTACCCCACTCGCCTTCAAGAAGTGCCGGTTCAATTGGTCTTGTTATTGAACGTAAACGCGCCGGAAAAGGTTTTACTGACGGGCTCCTTTGGTTCTGTGACAATTGCAATCACAAAATTCACGAAACGTATTTTGAACTCCACGATATCGAAAAAGATTTCCTTCCCCATTTCAAAAAATTCTATAACTCGGTAGAATTGCGCACCTGCTCAAATTGTGGCACTGTCATGGAAACTGACCCGAGGTTTACAGATAGCGATAGCTAGTTAAAACAAGCGACTTTTCTTTTCATTGGGGGTTGAAATTCATACCTTCGCAAAAACATTTTTTAATTTTTCAGAAACTACAATTATGGCAACAACAGCTACTGCATTTGGCATTCAGGATGCGTTAGATCAATTAGGTATAAAACAAACAAATTTAGGGACTTCAACAGGCTCCAACTGGTTTTCTTCAGGGGAGGAAATTGCTTCCCATTCGCCTGCAGATGGTGAACTTATCGGAAAGGTAAAGACCACCACCCAGGAAGATTATGAAAAAGTGATGACTGCTGCAACCGAAGCTTTTAAAACCTGGCGTGTGATGCCTGCTCCTCAGCGCGGCGAAGTAGTACGTCAATTTGGTGACGAATTGCGTCGTTTAAAAGAACCTCTGGGAAAATTGGTTTCTTATGAGATGGGAAAATCCTATCAGGAGGGTCTTGGTGAAGTTCAGGAAATGATCGATATCTGTGATTTTGCAGTGGGCCTTTCGCGACAGCTTCACGGATTGACGATGCACAGTGAACGTCCCGGGCACAGAATGTATGAGCAATACCACCCGCTGGGCGTGGTGGGGATTATTTCAGCATTTAACTTTCCGGTAGCGGTATGGGCCTGGAACACAGCTTTAGCCTGGATTTGCGGGGATGTGTGTGTATGGAAACCCAGTGAAAAGACACCGCTTTGTGGGGTAGCTTGCCAGCATATTGCCGCTAGGGTTTTTAAAAACAACGGTTTACCCGAAGGGATTTCCTGTTTAATTAACGGTGATTACCGCGTGGGCGAAATGATGACCACAGACAGACGCGTGCCCTTGGTCTCAGCGACAGGTTCAACCCGAATGGGAAAAATTGTAGGTAAAACTGTAGCTGAACGTTTAGGAAAAACATTATTGGAACTGGGCGGAAACAATGCCATTATCGTAACTCCTGATGCTGACATCAAGATGACTGTTATCGGTGCGGTATTTGGTGCTGTTGGGACCGCAGGACAACGATGTACCTCAACAAGAAGATTGATAATTCACGAGTCCATATATGATAAAGTAAAAGATGCCGTGGTTGCTGCTTATAAGCAATTGCGCATTGGAAACCCATTAGATCAAAACAACCATGTGGGGCCACTTATTGATACAGATGCGGTGAAAATGTATCAGGAAGCTTTGGACCGTGTAGTAAAAGAAGGCGGGAAAGTGATTGTTGAAGGTGGCGTGTTAAGCGGAGAAGGCTTTGAAAGTGGCTGCTATGTGAAACCGGCAATCGCTGAAGCGGAAAACCATTATGACATCGTGCAGCATGAAACATTTGCTCCTGTGCTTTATCTATTAAAATACAGCGGAGACGTGCACAATGCACTTGAACTCCAAAACGGTGTTAATCAAGGATTGTCTTCAGCAATTATGACTAACAACCTGCGAGAAGCAGAAGCCTTTTTGTCACATGCCGGAAGCGACTGTGGTATTGCTAATGTGAATATTGGTACTTCAGGAGCTGAAATTGGTGGTGCCTTTGGAGGTGAAAAAGATACCGGCGGCGGACGTGAAAGCGGAAGTGATGCCTGGAAAATTTATATGAGAAGACAGACCAACACCATTAATTATACGACTGAATTACCTTTGGCACAAGGTATAAAGTTTGACTTGTAAAATCCTCCCCCTAACCCCCTCCCAAGGAGGGGGCTTTAATTTTTCAAGAAACCTTCTCATTTTGAGGAGGTTTTATTATATTTGATAAAACCATTCCAATGAAAAAGTTAATTTTCATAATCGCATTTTTTGTTTCTCAAGTTGGTTTTGGGCAGTATAATACATTTCAGGTTTTTACAAATTATGACGAAATTTTTGAAAACATTGGTGACGAACCGCAATTTGTAGAACCATTTCATAGCTTTTTAACGGAGCATGGGTTTTATTACGATTACATATATATTCATCATGAAGTTTATTTTGATGATGATCCCGGTAATTATATACTTCAAATGTTTGTGGTTCCCGAGCAGGCAAATGCACTGGAAAACTTATTGATAGATAGCGATATAATTTTCAAATACATCAGATATGATGGTGAGACCCCTTATTATCTTGACAGATTGTATATAGAATTTTTTGAAATACCTGAGTTTTTGGGTATTCAGGATGGAGTGGTGGTAACTGATGATGAGTCATTAAATATCGTCTTTGAAGCTTATCAAATAGACAATTATGAGCAGTTTGAGAGTTCGCCTAATTTCCTAATAAGGTGTAATGGATGCGATATCTTTGAACTTTCTCAGGGAATTGTTGGTGTTGATGTTGTTGAAAACGCATTTTTAACGGAGTATTCAACGGTACTCAGTTTAGATGAGATAGAAAAACTAAATGGGATTATACTTTCACCTAACCCAAATGACGGGGACTTTGAGATTGTGTTAAATAGTAATGAGTTCATAGGAACTCAACTTACAATTTTTGATACGCTAGGAAAAAAAGTTCACGAGGAAAATCTATTAGAAACAAAAAATCCTATTCAGTTGGATGGTATCAACCCCGGCATATACTTTTTACGTCTGGAATACAAAGGAAAAAGTAGTGTAAAAAAATTAATTGTTAAGGAATAATATTTATTCCTTTCACTTCATAGTTTATTTTCAAATTGCATACATTTAGGGAAAATTTTAAACCCTTGAAACAACTTCTTATATTACTATTTTTAGTACTTTTTTTGGGTTGCAACCCAAATGACGATAGCATTGCCTGCACTCAGGAAGCCAGGGCAGGATTGAATGTCACGGTTAAAGATGCTGCAACAAACAATTATTTGGGTTTAGGAACCACTGTTCTCGCAACAGATGGTGATTATTCTGAAACCCTTGAATATATGGATGGTATTGTGCCCACTTTTGCGGGAGCCTGGGAACGGGAAGGAAATTATATCCTCACAGTTTCGGCTGAAGGGTATGCTGCTTATGTTTCCGAGACAATCACAGTGACCTCAGATGAATGCCACGTGATTCCTCAACAGGTGGAAGTTTTGCTTCAGCCAGAGTAGGATTTAAAAGCGGTATCCAATCACTAATCCTTCATAAAGCTCAATTCCTCAGTAGCGTCCATTTACCTCATCACTTAAGCTTTTAACCGCCAGTGACCCTAATTCCCTATCAAGGAAGGGGTGTTTAATATTACAAGAAACCTCCTCAAAATGAGGAGGTTTTATTATTTGAGTGTTTTTCTTTTTTGTGATGAAAAATCAACTATTTTTGAATTCATGAAAAAGATGATATTCTTACTTTTTGCCTTAAGTGCTTTAGCTTGTAATAATGATGATGATGATGACATTATCTGTACTCAGATAGACAGGATTACAGTAGGTTTGAATGTCAAGGTTAAAGATGCTATTACAAACAATTATTTGGGTTTGGGGACCACAGTTACTGCAAAGGATGGTAATTATTCTGAAACCCTTGTATTTTTAGATCGTACTGTACCTGTGTTTGCGGGAGCCGTGGAACGGGAAGGAAATTATATCCTCAGGGTATCGGCTGAGGGTTATGCTAATTATGTTTCGGAGAGAATTAAAGTGACTTCAGATGGATGTAATGTGATTCCTCAACATGTGGAAGTATTGCTGCAGCCTGAATAACTTTTAGAAGCGGTATCCAATTCCCAATCCGCCATGAAATTCAATAGCTGAGAAGCGTTCTTTTACTTCATCGCTAAAGTTGCGCCCCACACTTCCATAAACCGCAATGACAAAAGAATTACTGAAATTCCATTTGTAACCTGACCCCAGACCAACTATAAATGTGTTCATGTCTGTTGTGAGCTTACCAAAATCACTTTCTTCTTCAAAATCACCAAAACGATATTTCACAAAAGGATTAAAGTAAAGTCCTGACCCCGGGTTTTCTGTTCCAAAATAAAAGTTATATCCCAGTTTAGCACTGTTTGTGTTGAACTCTCTCGACTCTTGTTCACTGTGAAAATTAATGCGATCATTGATCAGGATTTCAAAATCAATAGATTGGTTGTAGTCAAATAAATGCTCATACCCTATCTCAATGGAAGCGATTGCTATCACATTTGCAATATTAAATTTGATTTCCTTATTGGGATATTCCTGTGCTGAAGTAACATTTGCTATAAACAAACACAATAGTGACAAGATAAATCTTTTCATAGTTTGCGGGGGTTTTTGATTTCCAAAGATATTAATTTCTCCCGTTTTCTTCAGGATATAGTGTCCAGACAGGATCGCTTTGCCAGACCTCTTTACTGTCTGCATCAATCACTGAAAGTGGGCCTTTGAAAGCTGCACCGGTATCTACATTCCAGACATTTGCGGCCTGATACGGGCGGGTTTCCCCAATACGTACAACAGGTGTGTGTCCAATGTAGATTTCGTTAAAGAGTTTTAGTCTGGCAGGATATTTATCACTATCAATATCGAGACGATTGTCAAGAGCCAAAGCTGTTTCCCAGAGGGTTCTGTCCCAATAAAAGGCAGTGTCATGGTATTCCATTTTTGGCCCATGTAAATTCTGAAATCCTGCGTGCACATATAAACGGCTGGAATCATCAATGTAATAGTTTTTCATATTTTTATAAAAACTCAGGTGGCTTTCCTTCTCAGCCTCATTGATTTTTTTATATCCCTCAATGGTTAAGAGGCCACCATGGTGAAGCCACAACTCGGGCATTTCATTTTTGGCAAGCCATTTATGGCACAAATCATCGTGATTTCCACGCAAAAATATACACTTGTGATCATAGGAAAGTGAAATGAGGGAAGAAACGGTTGTTGCGCTTTCGCTCCATCCATCAACATAGTCTCCCAAAAAAACAAGAGTATCATCTTTTCTCAATTTCACTTTATCCAAAACTTGTTTCAGCGCTTTATAACCGCCGTGTATATCACCAAAGACCAGGGTTCTCATTTAATTGTAGTTTACTTTTCTTAAAACACGCATCACTTCTTTATATGATGCGTAAATTTTTTCATTATAATTTTTAATATATGGCTTTGCATTATCCAGCTTTTCCTTTGCATCTTCAAAATTGTTGAGATAACAGAGCAAATACGTTGCGGGAAGATTGGTCATATCTTTTTCTTCTCTTTTATTTAACGTAATATTTTTTCTTAACTTATCCAAAAGCGCATTATTACTGTTGTATATATGATATAAAGTTTTTTTGTCAAATTGAGGCGGGTCAAAAATGAGGTTGGTGTCAATAGAATAAGAACCATTTTCATTAAAAATAATTGTGAGCTCCTCAAGAGGGTAATATTTTGCTTCGCTGTGAAGACCCAGTTTTACAAACTCCACAATTTTAAAATAATCTTCTGTAAATTCAATGGTGATTTCATCCAATGCCGAATAAAACAATCGCACCTGCTCATTAATCAATTCTATGTCAACCCTTGAATAATAAGTCTCTCCTTTCACCCTTTTGGGAATCCCCGACCAGCAAACCACAAAAATTTCCTTGAACACTTTGTAGTGGGCATCCAGGTCCTTATGCCGGTTGACAATAAAATCCATCACACCATCCAGGGTCAATTTGATGTTGTTTTTAGCATGGTTTTCAATTTCGGCGACAATGGCAGAGTTCACATCTTTAATTTCGATATCAAAAACTTTGGGCATTGAGATACTCCCATCCCTGAAAAAAACGCTTCCGCCCCAATACTTCCAGATATTTTTTCTTAAAGAAGTTATTTTTCCATTGGGTCGGATGGTTACCAAACCCACAACTTTACCTTCAGCCAAATGTGGGAAAGGGATATTTTCATATGAAATTAAAGGGGCGTTTTCAAGATAAGCATTGGCGAGGTTTTGAATTTTACTGTCGTCAAAAAAGTCAACACCCAATATTTCGTTCGTGCTGTCATCTACCCCCACAACAATGTATGAGTTGTTTTTAGGATTTGAATTACTAAGCGCACATATATGCTTTAAAAATTTTGCTTTGCCTTCTTTATTACTGAAATCAAACCGCAATTTTTTATCATAAAAACTGCACTCGTCATTATGCGCGAGAAGGTTTTTTATAAGAAGGCGTTTATTAATCATAACAATATTCCCGCGTAGGCAGGAATCTCTTTATTTAATAGCTAATTCTTGTTCACAATGGTGCTGCTTGCCTGGTCAATACTCATCACCACTAAATCTGCAATATTGACATGAGCAGGCCGTGTAACGGTAAACCAGATGATTTCTGCAATGTCTTCGGGTAAAAGGGGTTGATATCCTTCATAGACTTTTTCAGCCCGTTCTTTATCCCCTTTAAAGCGCACCTCACTGAACTCAGTTTTTACAAGCCCCGGGTGGATGGCACTAACTTTTATTCCTGTTCCGTTAAGGTCGATGCGCATGGCTTGGTTAAGCGCATCCACAGCGTGTTTACTGGCGCAGTAAACATTTCCTTTAGGGTAAACTTCTTTTCCTGCAGTAGATCCAATGTGAATAATATGACCGGTGTTTTGAACCAACATTTTTGGTAAAACGGCCTTGGTAACATATAATAAACCTTTGACATTGATATCAAGCATAGCGTCCCAATCATCAATGTTTCCATCCTGAATGGTGTCGAGACCGTGTGCATTTCCGGCATTGTTTATCAGGATATCAATGTTGCTGAATGCTTCAGGCACTGATTCAATACTGATGAAGACTTTTTCCTTATCCCTCACATCAAAACTTAGGCAGTATACTGAGGTAAACGCTTCAAGTTCTTTTTTTAGCGTGTCCAGCCGTTCCTTTCTCCTTCCGCAAAGGATTAGCTTGATTTTATTCCGCGCAAAAACGTGGGCAGTTGCTAATCCGATGCCGGAGGTGGCTCCTGTAATGAGTGCTGTTTTTGTTTTCATAGAAATTTCAAATTGTTTAAAATTACTACATTTATTTGTTCTGAAGAAGTTAATCTATCGTTAAGCACAACGTTAATAGTAGTTAAAAAGAAATTTCCTGATTAATTCTTAAATTAATATTGCACTCAATAATATTTTAAAACAATTAATTATGAAAAATCTAATGAAATTAAGCTTTCTAGCAATTTTATTATTTCTTGCCTTTACAGCATGTAGTGACGATGATAAAAATGATAACCAAACATCGAGAATGATGGTTCATTTGACTGATGCGCCCGGGGATTATGACGCTGTATATGTTGATGTACAAGACGTAGTGATAAAATATAGTGATGGTGATAGTGAGGTTTCTCTGGGTAATATAAACACTGGCGTCTATGATTTACTGGAACTTACCGGTGGGCTCTCATTATTGCTTGTTGATGAAGAAGTTCCCTCCGGAAACGTGACTCAGATGCGTTTAGTTCTTGGTGAGAACAACACTGTTGTTGTTGATGGAGAAACCTTCGACCTGGCAACACCCAGTGCGCAACAATCAGGATTAAAATTGAACATCAATCAAACCCTCGAGTCCGGAATTCTTTATGAATTTATCTTGGACTTTGATGTTGAAGAGTCTATTGTTGTTCAAGGAAATGGCGTATATCTTTTGAAGCCCGTAATAAGAGTAAATACTGTTGCTGAAAGCGGATCTATTACCGGAGAAGTGTTGCCTACAGGATTTCAAACTCTTGTTACTGCAACAAATGCCACGGAAACCATTTCTGCATATACAGCTGCTAATGGTCAATTTGCACTTAACGGAGTTCCTGAAGGAACTTATACAGTAACTATCGAGCCTGAAGTTGCCTCAGGATTTAATGTACTTGTCTTAGAAGACGTCGTCGTGGTCAATGGCGAAATAACGGCTTTAAACACAATTAATCTTCTTTAAATAATGATATTTAATGAAGGACTTTATTTTAAGCCGATGCTTAATTACGCCGGCTTATATTTTTAACCAATTGTTAACAGCATAAATGAGTATAATTTTTCAATTTGCAACGTTAATTTAAACCTTGCCAAATAATAATAGTATGGAAGAAACCGGTACAAGTATTGACATTGGAGCTTTAAATGAAAAGATAGAAAAAGAAAGTGCATTTGTAGACATCCTGACTCTAGAAATGAACAAAGTCATTGTGGGTCAAAAGCACATGGTTGAACGTTTGTTGATTGGACTTTTAGGACGGGGTCATATCCTTTTGGAAGGAGTGCCCGGTCTGGCAAAAACCCTAGTGATCAATACCCTCTCACAGGCTGTTCACGGGAGCTTTAGCAGAATCCAGTTCACACCTGATTTGCTTCCGGCAGATGTTGTGGGAACACTTATTTACAATGCAAAACTTAATGATTTCAGCATTAAAAAGGGGCCTATTTTCGCAAACTTCGTCCTGGCAGATGAGATTAACCGTGCTCCTGCAAAGGTGCAGTCGGCTTTGCTCGAAGCAATGCAGGAAAAGCAGGTTACCATAGGGGAAGAAACTTACATACTTGACAAGCCTTTTCTGGTAATGGCAACGCAGAACCCCATTGAACAAGAAGGAACATATCCTTTGCCCGAAGCCCAGATGGATCGCTTTATGCTAAAAACAATCATAAAATATCCTTTGATGGCTGATGAACAACTCATCATCAGGCAAAACCTCAAAGAAGAATTCAGCAAGGTAAACCCTGTTGTGACACTGGAGCAGATCAAAAGAGCTCAGGATGCCGCCAGAGAGGTTTATATGGATGAGAAAATTGAAAAATACATTCTAGATATCATCTTTGCAACCCGAACCCCGGAAAAATACAATCTGGCAGATTTAAAGCCCCTCATTCAACATGGTGCATCCCCCCGTGGAAGTATTAATCTGGCAATTGCCGCAAAATGCTATGCCTTCATAAAACGCAGGGGCTATGTAATTCCGGAAGATGTTCGCGCCGTTGTGCATGATGTGCTGCGTCACAGAATAGGAATTACGTATGAGGCTGAAGCCGAAAATATAACTTCTGAAGACCTGATCAATAAAATTGTAAACCAGATTGAAGTACCTTAAAAACAATTTGCCTTACAAAAATTTTATTCAAAAGCCGGATTTTAGCAATTAAACATACAGAAAATCAATGAAGTTCCTCATAAGGGGAATTTAGGGAGAGGAAAAATGGATACGAAAGAGCTTCTAAAAAAAGTGCGTAAAATTGAAATTAAAACCCGAAGGTTGAGCAATCACCTTTTTGGGGGCGAGTATCACAGTACTTTTAAGGGAAGGGGTATGACTTTTAGTGAAGTGCGTCAATACCAGTTTGGTGATGATGTAAGGAATATTGACTGGAATGTAACCGCACGATACAACGAACCTTTTGTGAAGGTCTTTGAAGAAGAAAGAGAACTTACCCTGATGCTTCTTGTAGATATAAGTGCTTCTGAATACTTTGGTTCAACCACACAATTTAAAAATGAAATCGTCACTGAAATTGCTGCAACACTTGCTTTTTCTGCATTGCAGAACAATGATAAAATAGGTCTGGCGCTTTTCTCAGATCAAATAGAGTTATACATTCCGCCTAAAAAAGGAAAGTCTCACGTGTTGAGGATTATCAGGGAGTTGATTGAATTTAAGCCCAAAAGCAGTAAAACCAATATTGAGCAAGCTTTACAGTTTCTGGCCAATGTTATGAAAAAGAAAGCGATTGCTTTTGTGATTTCAGATTTTATCACTGATGAAAATTATGAAAACGCCCTGAAAATTGCAGCAAAAAAACACGATCTCACCGGGATAAGGGTCTATGATCAAAGGGAAGAAGAAATACCCAATTTGGGAGTGGTGCAAGTAGATGATGAAGAAACAGGAGAAACTATGCTTGTAGATACCACGTCAAAAAAAGTGAGACTTGAATATTCTAAATATTATCGCGACAGGGTTGCGTTTTTTCAGGAAAAATTTCAAAAAAGCGGTGCCGGCACCATGAATTGCAGGGTAGATGAAAGCTATGTAAAAAAGCTTTTGGGATATTTTAAAAGAAGGAGTTAACAAGACAGATGAAAATTAACCTACATATATCAGCAAACATTTTTTTCCGCCATAAGGCTTTCTTGGCATTGGTGTTTGTTTTGACTTCTGTTTCTTTTTCATTTTCTCAGGTAAAAGCAACGCTGGATACCACAAATATCAAAATAGGTGAGGAGATAAAATACAGCATTCAGGTTGAAGCAGATACTTCAGCAGTGGTTGCATTTCCTGAAGGTCAAAGTTTTTTACCACTTGAAGTCATTGAGTTTTACCCCACAGATACAAGTTATCAGGAACAAAAAATTACCCTGATAAAAAAATACGGACTGACACAGTTTGACTCCGGCAGGTATGTGATACCGCAACAACAGGTGCGGGTTGATCAACAGGTTTTTTTCACAGACTCGCTTTGGGTTGAAGTTGCAGATGTTGAAGTAGATACCCTCAAGCAAAAAATGTTTGACATCAAGCCTGCGATTGAAGTGCAACCGGTAAAGGGTGAGTGGACAGAAACACTTCTCTGGATTCTTCTTGGTCTGCTCGTTTTGGGTCTTTTGATTTACATTATTTTACGCCAGAAAAAGAAAATTGAAGAAGCTAAAAAGCAATTGCCTCCATTTGAAGAAGCTATTGTAGCTTTGAAGTCACTTGACAATTCGCAGTATTTAAAAGAAAACCGTGTCAAAGACTATTATTCTTCCTTAACCGAAATTGTAAAACGTTACCTTGACCGTGAAGTCGATGAGGCTGCATTGGAGAGTACAACTGATGAGTTGATTATGAAACTCGAGCTGCACAAAGATGCCGGGCATTTAAACTTTGACAAGGCCACAATCTTAAAACTTCGCGAAATTTTAAAGCGGGCAGATCTTATCAAATTTGCAAAAATGCAAATGGAAAGCGGCCAGGCCCAATTGGACCGAACAGAAATTGAAGAAATTATCAAAGAAACACACGAATCCATTCCTGAACCCACAGAAGAGGAGCTGATGAAGGATGCCATGTATCAGCAGGAGCTTGAAAAGAAAAAGAAAAAAAGGAAAATGGCCATCATTGCTGCATCAATCCTTTCAGTTGTCGTACTCGCATATATTGCTTTTAGTTTTGTTTTTGGTTTTCAAGATGTGAAAGACGCAGTTTTTGGCAATTACACAAAAAGCCTGGCTGAAGGCGACTGGATTAAAAGTGAATATGGCAGTCCTGCAGTTACATTAGAAACCCCGGAGGTGCTCTCCAGAGAAATAACGTCTGATGATTTTATGATTTCAGATAACATTGAGGATGTATTCACCTTTGGAGATATTCAGAAAGAACTTTTTATCTATGTTGGGTCGTCTAAAGTTTCAGACCCCGGACAAGTTAATCTGGAAGCCGTCTTAGAAGAAAAATTGGTCTTACTGGAAGAAAACGGCGCTACCAATATGATTGTTAAAGATGAGCCGTTTACAACCAAAGAAGGTGTTGAAGGAATAAGAGCTTCAGGCGAATTCAATGTCAAATTGGGAGAGAATAAATACAAGCAGGATAAAAGTGAGTATGAGTTGTTTTTGTTTGCCCAGGACGGTGGCATTCAGGAAGTGCTTATTGTTATTGAAAAACAAGATTTTCATGCACAGCAAATCAAAGAGAGAATTTTTAAATCGATTGAAATAGAAGTTATACAAAAATGATTGCATTACAGTTTGAATTTGCAAATCCTGAGTTCTTCTGGTTGTTTTTACTACTGCCATTTGCGATAGCATGGTTTATATGGAGGCGAAATAAAATTACAGCTTCTGTAAAATTATCAACCTTAAAAGGGTTCAAATCAAGTTCAAATTGGTTGGCAAAATTTCGTCCTGTGTTGATAGTGTTGCGGCTTTTGGCCTTAGCATTGTTAATAGTGGCAATGACCAGGCCCAGACTAGTTGATACCACTTCAAAAATCAAAAAAACAGAAGGCATCGATATTATAATGGCTATGGATGTTTCAGGAAGTATGCTTGCAAGAGATTTAAAACCAAACAGACTGGAGGCATTAAAAAGGGTTGCGAAAGACTTTGTTTTGGACAGGCCCAGTGACCGCATAGGGATCGTCATATATGCCGGGGAGAGTTATACCCAGGTTCCATTGACCATAGACAAGAGGATTGTTGGTAACGCCATAGATGAAATTAAATATAACAATGTTATTGAAGATGGCACAGCTATTGGGATGGGTCTTGCCACAGCAGTAAACCGGCTAAAAGACAGTGAATCTGAAGGAAAGGTTATTATCTTGCTCACAGATGGAGTTAATAATACTGGGGTGATTGACCCCAGAATTGCAGCTGAACTGGCTATTGAATTTGGCATTAAAGTTTATGGTATTGGCATTGGCACAACAGGAATGGCACCCTCACCTGTAGCAATAAACCCTGACGGAAGTTTCCGATATGCTAATATGCCGGTTGAAATTGATGAAGAATTGCTAAGAGAGATTTCAGATGCCACCGGCGGGATTTATTTCAGGGCCTCAAGCAATACAAAACTCGAAGAGGTTTATGAAGAAATAAACAAACTTGAAAAAACTGAAATTGAAGAATTTCAATACACAAATTACGAAGAAAAATTCAGGCCTTTTGCACTTTGGGCATTAGGCTTGCTGGCCTTTGAAATGCTGTTGCGTTTTACACTTTTTAGAAGTTTTATATAAATGTATCAACTGGAAGAAACATATTATTTTTATTTACTTGGGCTCATACCCCTGGTGTTGTTGATGTTTTTTATTTTGCATGTATGGAAAAAGAGGGCACAAAAAAGATTTGCAAACAGAGAGGCCCTCTCCAGGTTAAGTCCGGCACGATCAACTTTTAAGCCCGTTTTAAAACTGGTATTTATACTGTTGGCTTTATTTTTTATTGTTATTGCTTTGGTTAATCCAAGAATTGGTACAAAGTTAGAAGAAGTGAAAAGAGAAGGTGTTGACATTGTTTTTGCTATTGATGTCTCAAAAAGCATGCTCTCAGAAGATATTGCCCCAAACAGACTGGAGAAATCTAAGCAATTGGTCTCACAAATCATAAACTCCCTGGGGGGAGACCGTGTGGGTATAGTGGGATATGCCGGTAGTGCTTTTCCACAGCTGCCCATCACTACAGATTATAATGCCGCAAGGATGTTTCTCAATTCAATGAACACAGATATGGTTTCCTCACAAGGAACCGCAATTGCAGAAGCTATTGAACTGGCCAAGACATATTATGATGAAGAAGACCAGACCAACCGCGTTTTAATTATTATTTCTGACGGTGAAGATCACCAGGGAAATGTAGAAGCCATCACAAATGAAGCGGCTGAAGTGGGTATAAAAATAATTACCGTGGGTGTAGGTACCCTTTCCGGAGGTCCCATTCCCATTAAAAAAAATGGTGTCTTGCAGGAATATGTAAGAGACAATACCGGCGAGCGAGTCGTGACAAAAATGGAAGAACAGATGCTCAAAGAAATTTCAGACCAAACAGGCGGCATTTACATTTCAGGGACTTCAACCTCAGCAGTAGTGGAAGAAGTCAATGAGTATCTAAACAAGCTGGATCAACAAGAATTTGAATCCATGCAATTTGCAGACTTCAAAAGTTGGTTTCAGTGGTTTTTAGGCGCTTCACTGCTGTTATTGTTTCTGGAGATCTTCCTTCTAGAACGAAAAACATCCTGGCTTGAGCGACTTAATTTATTTAATGAAAAGAAAAATGAATAGAATATTGGTAGTACTTGTAATGTTGTATTTCCCATTGGTTTTTTCACAAACCAAAGAGGAAAAGCTGCGTGCAAAAGAAAACCAACATTTGCTCGCTGAAGCAGAAGAACGTTTGGAAGCAGGAGATTTTTCAAAAGCTGAAGCAAATTACAGAAAAGTTATAGCACGCGATTCAAAGAATACTGAAGCTAAATACAATCTGGGTAATGCTTACTATTCACGGGATAAAAACAGGGAAGCAGGAAAACGCTATGTGGAAGCAGCAGAAGTAGCTACAACTAAGTCTCAAAAGCATAAGGTTTACCACAACCTGGGCAATACTCTTATGAACGAAAAGGAGTATAGAGGTGCTGTTGAAGCATATAAAAATGCCCTCCGCAACGATCCTACTGACGATGAAACCCGATATAACCTGGCACTCGCAAAGAAAATGCTTGAAGAACACGGTGACCAGGGCGGTGGCGGAGAAGACGATAAAGAGGAAGAACAAGAAGACAAAAAAGAGGAAGGCGATAACCAGGAAGATGAAAATCAAGGAGATGAGGGACAAGACAATGAAGATAAAGGAGATGAAGGAGAAGACGAGCCAGAGCAAAATGCAGATGATAAAAATGAAGAAGGTGAGCCTAAAGAGCAGGAAAGTCAGGGGCAACCGCAGCCTGCAGAAGGCAAGCTGTCACCTCAGCAAATACAAAGTTTGCTCGAAGCCATGAACAATGAAGAAAAGAAAGTTCAGGATAAAATTAATGCCGAGAAACAAAAAGGGGTTAAAGTGAAACCTGAAAAAGATTGGTAAAAAAATCTTAAAACCCATTGAGTTACAAAAAATTAGTATAATTTTTGATCCATTCAATAGAAATGGAAGAGGAGGAATTAAAATGACACGAAACTTTTTATTAATTACAGCACTTTTTTTCCTAGCAGGAAGTGTCTTGGCACAGGTAAAATTTGAAGCCAAGGTAAGCAAAGAAAAACTTGGCGTCAATGAACGTTTGCGGGTCGATTTTGAAATGAATCAGGATGGGGATAATTTTCAACCCCCAAATTTTAATGGCTTCAGAATTGTAGCAGGGCCCAACCAGTCTGTAAGCAATATGTGGATTAACGGCAAACGCACATATTCAAAAACATACAGTTATTTTTTATCACCCACAGCCAGGGGTTCTTTTACCCTCGGCCAGGCATCTATTGAAATTGATGGCGAAACCTATAAAACCATTCCCATTGATGTTGAAGTGACCGCTGCAGTTGATGAGCCCAAAGATGGAGAAAACAATGATATTGCCTCTGAAGGCGACATCCATCTGGTTGCAGAAGTTTCAAAAGCAAATCCCTACTTAAATGAGGCTATAACTGTTGTATACAAGCTTTACGTTTCACCTGAAACCTCTGTTAGCGGATGGCGTGTAATAGACAGTCCAAAATTTGCAGATTTCTGGAGTCAAAACACAGATAACAACCAGATGCAGGTCTATGAAGGTACTTATAAGGGGAAACCTTATCGTTATGCAATTTTAAGAAGCACGGTCCTTTATCCGCAAAAAACGGGAGAGCTGGAATTAGAGCCTTTATCCCTCGATGTTCAGGTTGAAGTGAGAACAAATAAAAGAGATATTTTTGGAAGGCCTTTTATGACAAGGGTTAACAAAACAGTCTCTGCAGGCACCCGAACCATTGATGTTAAATCCTTGCCGGAAGAAGGAAAACCAGCTGATTTTAGTGGGGCTGTCGGTAAATTTGATTTTAAAGTAAAAACAAACAAAACCAAACTGGATGCTACAGAATCTCTTGAGGCAACTGTGGAAGTTTCAGGGAACGGTAATTTAAAACTTTTTAAGCCGCCCACACTTGTTGCACCAAATTCATTTGAAACTTATGAGCCGGAGTTCAAAGACAGGGTAAGTACAACACAAAACGGTATGCGGGGCAGTATCTCTGATAGTTATACCATTATTCCGCAATTTCAAGGGTCATACTCAATAGCACCCATTTCTTTCAGTTATTTTGACCCGGAGTCAAACAGTTATAAAACCATTACTTCAGATGAGATTGTCATTGACGTTGAAAGAGGACCGGTAGCAGACAGCAATTCTATCGGCACGAATACAGGGTTTAAACAGCCCGTGGTCCTTTCGCAAGAGCAGTTTAAGTATATAAAATTAAGACCTCAATTAACCGAACTTAATAAAGAACACTTTTTTAAATCACCCTTATTTTGGTCTTTGCTCGGCTCACCGGTTCTTTTGATTCCTCTATTTATAGTTGCCGGAAGAAGAAAAAAAGCCCTGGAAAATGACGTGGAAGGTCAGCGATTGAGAAAAGCAAACAGACTTGCTAAAAAATATTTGTCTGAAGCAAAGAAAAATACCGGTGATCAAAAGTTGTTTTATGAATCTTTGGAAAGAGCTTTGCACAATTATCTAAAAGCAAAACTATCTATCGAAACTTCAGATTTCTCAAAAGAACGCATTGAAGAGCTCTTGCAGGAACGGGGTGTTACCGGCGAGACTAGCGAAGCTTTCATCAGTATTTTGAAAAGTTGTGAATATGCGCGGTATACCCCCACCAGTGAAGGTGAAATACAAACAGATTACAATAATGCAGCTGAGGTAATTTCTTCAATTGATAAACAAATTTCATAACGATGAAGAAGATACTTTTAATTTTAATGGCATTTTTGTCTGTCGTTTCATTTTCTCAAAACTCAGAGAAGTTTGAAAAAGGGAAAACCCACTATAAAGAGGCAAACTATGAAGCGGCTATCAGTGCCTGGGAAAGCATATTGGAATCTGGTGAACACTCTGCAGCATTATATTACAATCTAGGCAATGCATATTTCAAGGCAGAGCAGATAGCACCCAGCATTTATTATTATGAAAAAGCACTGCAGTTAGCTCCTGCTGACTCAGAAATTAAAAACAATCTGGCCATAGCCCAAAGCCGGACTATTGATGCCATTGAACCGGCTCCTGAAAATTTCTTTTCAAGCTGGCTAAATAAAATATCCAATATATTCACTTTTGATAGCTGGGCCTGGATAACGGTATTTTTTGTGCTGAGTTTTACAGTTTTGTTTTTACTTTATTACTATTCCAGCGTAAGCTCAAAGAAAAGACTGCTGTTTACATTATCATTTATAGCTCTGTTTTTTGCCTTTACGAGTTTTTCATTTGCCTTTCTCACTTATGACAAAGTTGAAAATGAACGCACGGCTATTATTTTTGCTCAAAGCACACAAGTGCGGAGTGAACCTTTAGACCGCAGTGAGGTTTCCTTTGTATTACATGAAGGAACAAAAGTTACCATAACTGAAGAAGATGATGATTGGAGCCGCATTCTTTTGTCTGACGGAAAAGAAGGCTGGATTTTAAGGAATGATTTAAAAGAATTATAGAGGTATATAGAATTAATATTGTCTTAACAAATATTAGTCATAACAATTTGTATTTTTGCAGCAGCTAAAAAACCATCTTGAAGTGAAGGATATTTGTATCTTTTTTATTATAATTTTTTCTCTTTTTTTAGTGACTCCTACAGTGGTCACAGTAATTAAAAATAGTATTGATATTTCCTATGTTTATAGTGTCAATGAAGAAGAGAAAAACAATTCTGAAGAAAGGACTTTTTCTGAAAAGCATACAAAGTTCATCAATAAATATTTAACCCTTTCTCTGGGGTTAATGGAGTTTTCAGAATCAAACTTCTCAACACTCCTTAATAAGCACTGGTCTACAGTCTATTTTGAGTTAAACTCCCCTCCTCCCGAATATATTTAGTATTTCACTAATCTTATTATTTCACGAAAACTAATTATAACTATTCTTAAACTATATTATGGTTTGAGACTAAATATTATTTTACATTATGTTTAAACATATAAAAAAGGACCTTCCTGCGAGTTTGGTCGTGTTTTTTGTTGCCTTACCTCTTTGTTTAGGTATTGCCCTTGCCAGTGGGGCACCATTGTTTTCCGGTTTGATTGCCGGAGTTATTGGCGGTATTGTTGTTGGATCTATATCAGGCTCCTCTTTGGGAGTTAGTGGTCCTGCAGCGGGCTTGGCAGTTATCGTGCTCAATGCCATTACATCCTTAGGAGCTTATGAGAGCTTTTTACTTGCGGTGGTTTTTGCCGGTATTCTACAAGTTGTTTTAGGAATTCTAAAAGCAGGGGTGGTAGGCTATTATTTTCCCTCTTCAGTTATTAAAGGGATGCTTGCCGCTATTGGTATCATAATATTTGTACAGCAAATACCTCACGCTTTTGGATATAACAGGGCATATGCAGGAGATACACGATCTCTGTTTTCAAAAGATGAATCTTTATTGACTGCTTTGAGCCAGACTCTTGATGCAATTTCTACAGGTGCTGTTATAGTTACTGCGATTTCATTAATTATCCTTTTGACCTGGGAAAAAATACTATCTAAGAAGAGTCAGTTTTTTAAGATTGTTCCCGGACCCTTGGTAGCAGTTGTTATGGGGGTTGTTTATCAGGTGATTTTTGGCAACAGTAATTCTGAACTTGCTATTGACCCCCGAAACCTTGTATCTGTTCCTATACCTGATAGCTTTGATTCATTTATTGGACAGTTCACCCTGCCCGATTTTTCTCAAATTGGGAATACAGAAATCTATGTTGTTGCTGTGACACTTGCCATTGTTGCCAGTCTGGAAACCTTATTGAGTGTAGAAGCGACAGATAAGCTTGACCCACGAAAAAGGGTAACTCCCACAAACAGGGAGCTTGTTGCCCAGGGAGTGGGAAATACTTTTTCAGGCCTTATTGGCGGACTTCCCATCACTCAGGTGATTGTGAGGAGTTCAGCAAATATTCAAACCGGTGCAAGAACAAAACTTTCAGCAATACTCCATGGGTTCTTTTTGATTGCAAGTGTTATTTTGATACCGCATATCCTTAATTTAATACCACTTGCTGTTTTGGCAGCTGTATTATTGGTCATTGGGTATAAACTTGCAAATCCAAAGCAATTTGTGCAAATTTTTAAATTGGGTAAAACACAATTTATTCCCTTTGTGACAACTGTTATTGCTATTGTTGCCACAGACCTTTTAACGGGTATTCTTTTAGGTCTTGCCATTGGGTTTATAACCATTCTAGTAAACAGTTATAAAAACTCTCACTTCTTGCATATTGAAGATAAGAGCAATGGAAAGCATAAAATTAAAATGACCCTTGCTGAGGAAGTTACATTTTTAAATAAGGGGTCAATTTTAAGGGAACTTGACAATTTGCCCAAGAACACATATCTTGAACTTGACGTGAGGAATACAAGAGTTTTAGACTATGATGTTCTTGAAATCCTGGAAGAATTTTCCATAAAGGCAAAAAACAGGAACATTACAATTCACTTAATTTCTGAAAGGGGCAATATTGAAAACCCGGATAGTTTTAAAGAATTTTTCGGATTAAAAGAAACCGCCTAATTTGAATCAACAACAGTAAATTAACAATTTTAAATCAGTAATTTTATAACTTAAAACATAGTATTATGAGCAATTTTTATAAATCACTTTTAGAACAAAACAAAGAATGGGTAAAAAGTAAATTAGACTTAGACCCACAATACTTTGAAAAACTTTCCAAAGGACAACAACCACCCTTACTATGGATTGGTTGTGCAGACAGCCGTGTGCCTGCAAATGAAATCATCGGCGCACAACCGGGCGAGGTTTTTGTTCACAGGAATATAGCAAATATGGTAGTGCATTCAGATATGAATATGTTGAGTGTGGTTGACTATGCCGTGAGTGTTCTCAAAGTAAAACACGTGATTGTATGCGGTCATTACGGCTGTGGTGGTGTGAAAGCCGCTATGGGCAATCAGTCTTATGGCATTATTGATAACTGGATCAGGCACATCAAAGATGTGTACAGGCACAACAAGAAAGAGCTTGATGCCATTGAAGATGAAGATGCCCGCTTTGATAAATATGTTGAATTAAATGTCAAAGAGCAGGTTTATGACCTTGCCAAGACCTCTATCGTCCAGACAGCCTGGAACAACGGTCAGGAATTAACCCTGCACGGTTGGGTGTATGCTATCGGTTCAGGGGTGGTACAGGACTTGAATGTGAACGTAAGTAATGACTCTCAGCTGGAAGAAGTTTATCAGTTAAACTTCTAAAGTTCTTCGTCATTTACGTATTCATTTAGTTCTTTAATCAACTTAGGAAGCACCATGGGCGCAAGCGAAGCAACAGGCTTGTACAATATGGATGCTTCCTTTTTTTCTTTAGATAAGAAGGAAACTTCGTTTTTAAAAGAATTTGTAAAGAGCAGGATAACACTTGCAAAGAAAGCCATTTTCAACACTCCAAAAATTCCTCCGGCAAGCTTGTTAAGCAAGCCCAGGGCCGCAAAAGAAGCTATTCTGGTAAGGGCACGTGCTATTATGGAAACCAATATTACAACAACAATAAAAGTAATGGCAAACGCAGCCAAATTAATGGTCTGCTCTTCCCAGTCAGTATAACTGATGAGGATATCTGACGCAAAATGTGAAAAGTGAATCGCACAAAACACCCCCAGGACAAGACCAACCAAGGATGCGAGCTCTATCAAAAATCCATTTCTAAAACCTTGTATAAGTCCAAAGAGAAGAAACAGGCCAATTAAAATATCCAGACTATTCATTGTTAAAACATTTTAGTGTAAATATAACAAAATGTAGTACTCGGGCTTTGTATCTTTGCAAACATAACCACCTTTTCAAAAAAAGTAACAGGAATCCACTATGGCAAGAGACGAAGAATTAAAACAACGCTGGGAAAATGTTGTAAAACTCCTGAGCGACAAGTTTGCAGACGGGGAGACATTAGATATCGACGCCGTAATATACCTTGTAGGTTTGCAGGAGTTGGGCAGGTTTCAACGCAAGTTCAAAAAAGACGAAAAGCTCGACCTGATGCACATCGCCATTTGCCGCCTGCTGGAGCCTTATGGTTTTTATGAGTTTGATTATCAGGATGAAGAAGGCTGGCCACATTATAAAGTTAAAGAACATTTACCCGTTCTAAAAGCCGGCGAACAAAGCATTTTAATGAAAGAAGCCATCGTCAATTACTTTGTTGAAAAGGAAATAATATCCTGATTTTTAAAAACAAAACCCCAGATCTGTCACAAATAACCGCCCACTAAGGGTATATTTTTATAAATTTGTAGCCTTCAAATACCGTAACAAATGTTGGATAAGATAAAAGAAGCCATTGCTGAGGTTGAAAATTTTTCAGCAGCTTCATTACAGGAAGTAGAAGATTTCAGAATAAAATACCTGGGTAAAAAGGGGGTGCTCAATGATTATTTTGCTGCTTTTAAAGACGTTCCCAATGAGCAAAAAAAGGAATTTGGGCAAACCATAAACACACTCAAACAGGCAGCGCAGGATAAAGTAGATGCCCTCAAATCAAGCCTTGAGAGCAAAGAGGTTCAAAAAGGGCTATATGGAGACTTGACCCGGCCGGGCGATCCTCTCACCATTGGCGGAAGACACCCCATATCCATTGTAAAAAACCAGATCATTGAAGTGTTTTCCCGCATAGGGTTTAACGTTTCTGAAGGGCCCGAAATTGAAGACGACTGGCACAACTTTACAGCTTTAAACCTTCCGGAATACCACCCGGCCAGGGACATGCAGGATACCTTCTTTATTCAAACAAACCCGGATGTTCTGTTACGCACGCATACCTCATCGGTACAGGTGCGGTATATGGAAAACAACAAGCCTCCCATTCGCACCATTTCCCCCGGAAGGGTTTTTAGAAACGAGGCCATATCAGCCCGTTCCCACTGTATTTTTCATCAGGTGGAGGGCTTGTATATTGACAAAGATGTCTCGTTTGCAGACTTAAAACAAACGCTCATCTATTTCTGTACAGAAATGTTTGGGAAATCAAAAATACGCCTGCGCCCGTCTTATTTTCCGTTTACGGAACCCAGCGCAGAGGTCGATATTTACTGGGGCCTTGAAACCGAAACCGATTACCGCATCACAAAAGGGACCGGCTGGCTGGAGATTATGGGCTGTGGCATGGTAGACCCCAATGTGTTGAAGAACTGTGGTATTGACCCGGCAACTTATACCGGCTTTGCTTTTGGCATGGGCATTGAGCGCATCGCAATGTTGCTTTACCAAATAGGCGATATAAGGATGTTCTATGAAAATGACATCCGGTTTTTAGAACAATTTAAAAGTGCATTATGACAAAGTATATTGTAATAATCTTAGTGATTATCGGTTTAATAGCAGTTGCTTATTTTACCTTTGTGATGGCCGTTATTGAATTTCTTGTTGGCGTAATTTTCCTTGTAATAATGCTTATAGCCTTATTGGGACTATGGTTTGCCTGGAAAAAGAAAAAGAGTTAATGAACCTATGCGCAAAGACATTGAAATTCCCGAAGTAAAAGATATTTATATCGCTGCTATAAAGGAATGGGATGACGATTTTTTGAGCCAAAACTGGAACGTTTATCTCATAAACAATAGCCGGAAAGATATGGAGGCCACCATTGTCGTCTCCCGTGGAAGCGATGCCGACCGAAAAACCGCAACCCTGCGTCACGGCCTGGGAACCATACCCGCCCAAACAACCCGAAAAATCGAGTTCATTGCTGAAGAAGTCCTGCCTTTCAAAAACGAATTTCTGCTCACTTTTTTTGCTGAAGGAAAACTATATGACCGCACTTATGTGTTTGAGCCCAACACTATTAAAGAAGATAATATAAAGACAATTCCGTTATTGGAAAACAAAGCGGTTTTAGCAACTTAATCCAACTTCTCGGTCAATTTTTTAAATACCTTTTTTGGGTTTTTATTATCGTAAAGGATTGCATAAACGGCATTGATGATGGGTGTCTTTACTTTGTTATCCTGTGTGATGAGCCAGGCGCTTTTGGTGGCATAATAGCCTTCGGCAACCATGCTCATTTCCATCTGGGCACTTTTGACGGTGTAGCCTTTGCCTATCATATTTCCAAACATCCTGTTGCGGCTGAAGGTTGAATAGCCCGTTACCAATAAATCGCCCAAATAAGCAGAGTCATTGATGTTGCGCTTCATTTTGTACACCTTTTTGATGAATTTTTTCATTTCCCTGATGGCATTGCTCATCAGGACGCTTTGAAAATTATCACCATAACCCAGCCCGTGTGCGATACCGGCTGCAATGGCATAGATGTTTTTGAGCATGGCTGCATACTCTGTACCTATCACGTCATCGCTGGTGGTTGTTTTGATATAGTCGCTGCTTACATAACGGGAAACCATTTTGGCCTTTTCTTCATCTGCACAGGCTATAGTGAGATATGATAACCGTTCCAAAGCCACCTCTTCTGCATGGCAGGGTCCCGTAAGTACTCCTATGTTTTCAAAGGGGATGTCATACTTTTCATGAAAGTGTTCACCCACAATGAGCCCACTTTCAGGGACAATGCCTTTGATGGCTGAAAATATGATTTTATTTTTTAAAGAAACCTTGAGCTTCTCAAGTTCAGCGGTTAAAAAAGCAGACGGAACTGCAAATATAATGACATCTGCTTCTTTGATGGTGGTATTGATGTTATTACTGAGTTTTAATTTTTTTACGTCAAATTCAACTGAACTCAGGTAGTTTGGGTTGTGGTCTTCTTTTTTGATGTGTTCAATGGCATAGGCACTGCGCATGTACCAGTTCACTTGTTCCAGATTTTCACACAGCATTTTTACTATGGCGGTTGCCCAGCTTCCGCCTCCAACAACAGCAAATCGCGGGTGTTCGTTCATATTTTTTAGTTAAAATGGTTTCATCAAAAATAAGGAATTTAAACAGGTAAACAAAGCGATATATCACTCGCCTTCAAAAACTATCAGGCTAATGATAGAAAAGGATAGAGCAGACTTCCATCATTAACAAACTTTAACAACAGATTAGCATTTTGCATGCAATTTGAAAAAGAGAATTCACGTTATTGTACTCAGGAAACCCTACTAATAATTCTCAGTTCTTGAGAATATAGGTAAAGGTTTTTTGGTTGGTTATTTAGTTTGAAAGCCGCTCTTGTTTCTAACAAGGGCGGTTTTTATTTTCGGTAAAAATTCATTTCATCAATATAGTTCCAGACTTCAGTGGGCAGGAGAGGCCTTACGTTTTTTCCGGCTTTGATGGCTTTTCTGATGTGTGTTGAGGATATTTCCATGATAGGGGCATCAATATGAACGATGTCGGGATGATGGGTAAACTGATTTTCATGGTCGTTGTCTGCTTTTCTGGGGTAGACATAAATGGGGTGTTCTTTTAAAATCATTTCATAGTTTTTCCACTTGTGAAAGGTGTTGAGGTTGTCTTCACCCATCAACAAACAGAATTGATACTGTGGAAATTTTTCTTTTAAGTGCACCAGGGTATTGATGGTATAGTTGGGCTGCGGGAGCTTGAACTCGATGTCGCTGCCCTTTATATTTTCATAGCCTTCGCAGGCGCGGTTGACCAGTTCCATCCTGTGGTGGTCATCAAGCAGGGTTTTTTTCTTTTTAAACGGGTTGTGGGGCGTGACCACCAGCCAGATTTCATCGAGATTGCTGTGTTCTGCAATGTGGTTTGCAATGATCAAGTGACCAATGTGTATGGGATTAAAACTTCCGAAATACAAACCTATTTTTTTCATGCTATTTGATGCTTTAAAGCGAAAAAGGGTTTAAAATCACACACTAGGGATTGACAAAATTATTCACAAGCGTATAGGCCTCTTCCAAAGCGGTGTCCAGATCGTTGTTTTCAATGATGTGATCAAACTGTGGTGCTGTGGCCAGTTCTATGGATGCTTTGGCAATGCGCATATTGATTTTCTCTTCGCTTTCTGTCTTTCTCTTTTTAAGGCGGCGCTTGAGTTCATCAACACTGGGGGGTTTTACAAAAACAGCAAGGGTGCGATCAGGGAATTTTTTCTTGATGCGCAGCCCGCCCACCACGTCGATGTCAAAAATAACGTGTTTGCCCAGTGCCCAGATGCGTTCAATTTCGGTTTTGAGGGTGCCGTAAAAGTTGTCGCGATACACCTCTTCCCACTCCAGAAAGTCGTCGTTTTTTATATGCTGTTTGAACTCTTTGAACGAGATGAAGTAATAATTTGTGCCGTGCACTTCCTCACCCCGGGGTTCACGATTTGTGGCCGATACTGAAAACTCGAGGTTGAGTTCTTTCTTGCCCAATAGATGTTGCACGATGGTTGTCTTTCCCGAGCCTGAAGGAGCTGAAAACACAATGAGCTTTCCTTTTCCTTCCATTACAAAACGTTTAAGAGTTGTTCCTTGATTTTTTCGAGCTCGTCTTTCATCTGAACCACGAGTTGCTGCATAGGCGCATAGTTTGATTTGGAACCTATGGTATTGATTTCACGGCCTATTTCCTGACTGATGAAGCCCAGTTTTTTCCCATTGGAATCCTCTGAATGGAGAGCTTCAAGAAAGTAGCTCAGGTGGTTTTCAAGGCGCACTTTCTCTTCAGTGATATCATATTTTTCAACATAATATACCAGTTCCTGTTCAAAGCGGTTTTCATCTACCTGCTCTTTGAGTTCGTTCACGGCTTTGCGCAAGCGTTCTTTCACGGCCTGTATGCGTTCAGGGTCTATCTTTATGACCTCTTGCAGCAATGCTGATATGTTCTCAATGCGCCCGATAAAGTCTTTTTTCAGTATATCACCTTCATCACTGCGGTAAGTATTTATTTCTTTTAGAGCCTGCTCCACGGCTCCCAGTATTTCCTGAAACTCGGTTTCGTCTATTTCATCCCTTTCGGTTTTGAGGGCATCGGGCATGCGCATGGCTATTTTAAGGAGTTCGGTTTTGTCTGCGGTTGCAATCTCGCTTAACTGTTTGATATAGTTTTCCACGATGGGCACATTGACCTGGGTTGAGGTTTCTTCGCCGTTAAGCTCGATATACAAGCTGAAGTCAACTTTACCACGTTCTAAAACGGCGCCTATTTTATTGCGTAAAAACAGTTCCTTTTCGCGGTAAGCAGAAGGAATGCGGGCATTGAGATCGAGGCTTTTGCTGTTGAGCGACTTGATTTCTACCGTGATTTTTTTTGAAGGAAGTTGTTTGACGGCCTTTCCAAAACCGGTCATGGATTGTATCATAGTGATGCTTTAATGTTTTACAAAGGTAATTAAAATGGGTTAAAGGGTTTTTAAAAACTCCACCGTTCTTTTCTCGTTGTAGTAGATGTTGTTTTTGTTGTAAAAGCCAACGTGGCCGCCATACTTTGGGGTTTCAAGAAAAATATTGTCGTGGTTTTCAGCAATGTCAACAGGAAAGCAGGAAGGAGATAAAAAACTATCGTTTTGGGCCTGAAGCAAAAGCACCGGGATTTTCACTTCCGGCAAAAATTGCAGGCTGCTGTTTTTGTGATAATAGTCATAAGCATCCTTAAAGCCATGGGCTTTGGAGGTATAGATATTGTCAAAATCGAGCAGTGATTTTATTTTGTTGACCTCTTCGGCAGTTGTCTGCTCAGGAAACTGGATGGCTTTTTGTTTTATCTTTTTCTTTAAATCGAGCAAAAAAGAAGTATTGTATATAATGTTGTGGGTCTTGTTCAATTCCTCCAGCGATTCTTTTAAAACCAAAGGGGTGGACACGGCAATGGCTTTTTTGATTTGTTTGGGAACGTCTGCTCGTTCCCCCAGATACTTCAACAATAAATTACCACCCAGGCTGAAACCGGTTAATGAAATGGAATCATAGTGGTCTTTTTGCAAGATGTGGTTGATAACAGCCTCAAGATCTTCTGTAGCCCCGGCATTGTATGAACGGTATAAATTATTGGGTTCGCCGCTGCACCCGCGGTAGTTTACTGCCACGGCGTCCATATTGTTTTGGTTGATATGATATGCCGAGCCTTTGATATAAGTGCGCTGGGCGTTTCCTTCAAGGCCGTGAAGCAATATGACGAGGTGGTTTGTTTTGGCTTTTGACCAGCTCCAGTCCAGGTCAATAAAATCATCATCCGGTAAGAAAATGCGCTCACGTGTCTGGTTTACTTTTGGCGCCACCCGCACTTTGGCAGAATAAATAGTAGAGAAATGCCCGTTTTGAAAGAGCAGCGGTGGTTTGTATGTTGACTTTAGTATAGGCATTTTAAAGTAGCGAATTTACATAAAATAGTATGCACGCACAGTAAATTTACTTAAGTTTGTAAAAATATTTTGCAATGTACACCAAAGAATTTGATATAAGATGGAGTGATATTGATGCCAACAGGCATCTGGCCAATAGTGCTTATATAAACTTTATGAGCCACACCCGTATGGGTTTTTTAATGGAAAAGGGCCTTGGGCAGCGTGAAATGCTGCATTATAACATTGGCCCGGTGGTGTTCTATGAGCACATCTATTATTTTAAAGAAGTGTTCGTGGGGAAACCGGTTACAGTTTCATTACAATTAAAAGGCTTGTCTGAAGACGGGATGTATTTTGAGTTTCTCCATAACTTTTATGATTCTCACGGAAAGAATTTTGCCACCTGTGAAATCATGGGTGGATGGATTGATATGAAAGAACGCAAACTCACGGGATTGCCGGCAGAGTTACTGGAGCGGTTAAGCACTCTGGAAAAAACAGCTGACTTCAAAGTACTCACCAAAGAAGACACACGGAAGTTTGGCAAAAAACCTCAGCATTTAAGCTAATCTTTTGGGTTTTCGGCTGCTGAGGTACACCCCTGTAAAAATCAATACAGCAGCACCTATCCTCACCGGGGTCAAAAAGTCTATACTGATGATCACCGCAAACAACACCGCAATGACCGGTTGCAGGTAAATAAAAGCACCTATCGTTGAAGCCCTTAATTGCCGCAGTGCATAGATGTTGAACAAATATGTCAGCACGGTTGTGCCCACTACTACAAAGGTCATTTTAAGGATTACATCTATGGGCAGCGATGTCCACGCTACTTTTGAAAACTCCTGAACACCCACGGGAAGGTTGATAAAGAAGGCAAACAGGAACAGCCATTTCATCAAGGTAATCGAACTATACTTTGCCGTAAGGGGTTTTACAAGGATTAAATAAATAGAATAAGCGATTGCATTTACAATAAAAAGAACATTGCCCAGGGGTATGTTGGGTGCATTGAACTGTTCTTTTTCACCAAACAAAACCAAAACCAGTGCACCGGCAAGACCAATAATAATACCTGAGGCTTTAATAAAGGTAATACGCTCTTTGATCAGAATAGCAGAAAGGATGAGCAACAACACGGGAGATATGGTGATGATCACAGAACTGTTGATGGGTGTGGAAAGGCTCAGGCCTTTAAAAAACATCAGCATATTGATGGACATGCCAAAAAGGGCGCAAAAAAAGATGCGTTTCCAGTCTTTTGGGTTTATTTTCTCTTTGGGGAAACCAAAGGAAATCAGCCAGAAGATAATGGCGGCACCGCTTACGCGTAAGACAATAAAGCCATAGGGCTCTATATATTCAGGCATGATGCCTTTTGCAATGCTGTGATTGATGCCATAAATGGCGCTTGCTGCCGTTGCAGCAAGAAGGGCAAGTGCCCGGCTATTCATGGATTGCTTTTTTGGCCTCGGCTATGGTTTTAGAAGCGTTTCCGATAAAGATTTGATTATTAACCACGAGTACGGGTCGCTTTAAAAAGGTGTAATGTTCCAGAAGGAGCTCTTTGTAGTCGTTTTCTGTAAGACTTTTATCTTTTAAACCGCGCTGTTTGTAGAGTTGCGCACGTTTGCTGAAAAGGCTTTCATAGGTGCCCGCATGTTTGTGTAATGCAGCGAGTTGGTCTGCTGTCAAAGGGTCTGTTTTGATGTCCTGTAACTCATAATCTGACGGCAGCTCCAGTTCTTTAAGGATTTTAGAACAGGTGGAGCAGGTAGATAAATAATATACTTTTTTCATGGCATCAATTCTTTTTGCAAAAGTACAGTTTTATTGAAACTTAAGGAACTCAGCGATTTCTTCTTTTGATATGCTAAGGGTGATGGGCCCTTCGGCATAACTTGCAATTTCATATTGATTGTAATGCAGGATCATTTCATTTTCAGTGAACCCAATATTTTCAGGAAAATGAAAGGTATCCTCTTCAAACCAGAAACCTGTGGCATTGATGCTTCTGTTGTCGGCTATTTGATATGTTTCTCTGAACTTTTTTTCGGCGTGAGCTAAAACGGCTTCAGTATCTGTGAAAAGGTCTGAGTGGGTGAGTTTTTCTCCGGTTTGGGCATCAAAATTTAGGAAGTTGGTGCCGCTGTATCCGTGAGCGCCTCCCGTATAGAGGTAATAATTGACATCTAAAGAAACAAAGAGTTCTGACTGATAAGAAACGTCCATAGTAATATCAATATCATAAGAAAGGAAATCATTTCCAAACTCTGTTTTATATCTCCTGAAGTCATTTATAAAAGATTGTAAAGCTTCTTCAATCGCAGGGATGCTATCATTGTGTTCACGGGCAGAGATAATGATGGCAATGGTATGATTTTTAACAGTCTCATTGAATAAAAGAGCCTTTTTGTCATCATGAGATGCCTTTAAAACCTGCACATTGATTGCGGGGCATTTATTAGAGATACAATCTTCAAAATCATTTGAGGTATAATGCTGGTTTTCAAAGGTAAGCGGCTTGTCAAAAGAGCAGCTGCTTGCCAGTAAAACCACAAGCAGCAGGGGGAATATTTTATTCATTGTATGCGGAATATTAAACAATGGCTAAAGATACATTTTGATTTATTATTGACCGAATAATCTGTTACATTTGTCTTTCATTTATGATTTAAAACAAATCTTATGAAGTTCAATACTAAAACCATTCATGGTGGCCAGCACAATACAGATCCTGCATATGGGTCTGTTATGCCTCCCATTTATCAAACAACCACATACTCACAAACAACGCCCGGAGGTCATAAAGGTTTTGAGTATTCCAGAAGCGGGAACCCAACGAGGACCGCCCTGCAAAATTCCCTTGCCAGCATTGAGAATGGTAAGTTTGGTATAGCATTTGGGTCGGGGCTTGCGGCTATTGATGCTGTGATTAAACTGCTCAAGGCCGGTGATGAGGTGATATCAACAAATGATTTGTATGGCGGCAGTTACCGTTTGTTTACCAAGATCTATGAGAAGTTTGGGATTAAGTTTCACTTTATCGGGATGCAGGATGCTTCAAAAATAGAAGCCTACATAAATGAGAATACAAAGCTCCTTTGGATTGAGACCCCCACGAACCCCATGATGAATATCATTGATATAGAGGCTTGTTCAAGGATTGCAAAAAAGCATAAGATACTCTTGGCGGTTGACAACACTTTTGCCACTCCTTATTTGCAGCAACCCCTTGATTTGGGCGCAGACATCGTGATGCACTCTGCCACCAAATACCTTGGCGGCCACAGTGACGTGGTGATGGGAGCCCTGGTGGTGAAAGATGAAAAGATCGCAGAGCAATTGTACTTTGTTCAAAAGGCCAGCGGGGCAATATGCGGGCCACAAGATTGTTTTCTTGTCCTGAGGGGTATAAAGACGCTTCACTTAAGGGTTCAACGCCATTGTGAAAACGGAAAAGCTGTTGCAGAATATCTTGATAGCCATCCAAAAATCGACAAAGTTTACTGGCCGGGTCTCACTAACCACCCCAACCACGATATTGCCAAAAAGCAAATGAAAGACTTTGGGGGGATGATTTCTTTTACCACCAAAGGAAATAAACTTGAAGATGCGGTTAAGATCGTAGAGAAATTAAAAGTGTTTACCCTTGCAGAATCACTGGGTGGTGTGGAATCACTTGCAGGTCATCCGGCCAGTATGACACATGCGTCTATTCCCAAAAAAGAGCGTGAAAAAACAGGTATTGTTGACTCCCTGATACGTTTAAGTGTGGGGATTGAGGATATCGATGATTTGATAGCTGATTTGGAGCAAGCGATAGGATAGTTAGTCCAGATATAGAATATATCCTACATTAAGCCAGAAAATCCAGTCGTTTGCCTTGTTTTCAGGAACGTCGGGGTTTAGTCCATCAACCCAGTTTGAGAAATAATGTTGCCAGCGACCGTCGAGCATAAGGTCACTCATACGCGTTAATTTATATCTGAATCCTGCGCTCCACACTACAGACCAAGTAGAACCGGGTTCTGTGGTTCTTGAATCCTCACCATATTTTTCAGGATAAAGGGGTTGTCCTATTTGAGTTGGCACAAATTCTGTATAATTATCGGGGCTGTAGTTTACCCAATGAGCACCAAGACTCACAAAAGGAGCAATTTTATAACTTCCGGCAACAAAATCCCTAATACTTAATGGAAAATATTCCAATTGAGAACCAATATCAAATACGGAAGTAGAACCTTTCATGCCTCTTAGCTGGTCGGCAATTAGCGATGTTCGCGAAGGATCAACCCATTTTCCAAGGTGCTCCAGATTTGTTTTATGGTAGGAAATTTCGTTTCTTACCTTGAAGTGGTCATTGAAATAAGTATCCCGGGTATAGCAGTTACAATCGGCGCGATATGCAAAATTAAGATAGTGGATGAGTCCAATGCCATAACCCACATTACCCATATTTGTTTCAATATCATTGCGCTGACCATAATCTGAATAAAACACTACAGGTCCTGCTATGACACCTACCTCGTGTGAAAAACCAAACTGGGAGAAAGCATCCTGAAAAGAGAGGGTTGATATTAAAAATACCAAAACAAAGTATTTGGTTTTCATAACGATACAGGTTATTTGAGACAAGACAAATATATAAAAACAAATTTAAGTTGAAAATTAATTAAAAAATTTAGGAAATAAGAGTTTTATAAAACAAATAATTTCATTTCAACTATATTTGCAAAGATAAAACGAAATAGATTCCATTAAATTATAATAATATGAAAGACAGTATAAAAAGCTTTGTTGCTCAGGTTGAAAAATCAAATCCAAATGAGCCTGAATTTATGCAGGCTGTTAGAGAAGTAGCAGAGACCGTAATTCCATTTATTGAAGAAAATAAAAAATACCAAAACCACAAACTTCTTGAGCGTATGGTTGAGCCTGAACGCGTTATTATCTTCAGGGTGCCATGGACTACAGATAGCGGTGAAATTATGATAAATAAAGGCTATCGTGTACAGTTTAATTCTGCAATTGGGCCTTATAAAGGTGGAATGCGTTTTCACCCCACGGTAAACCTGAGTGTATTGAAGTTTTTAGGTTTTGAACAAACGTTTAAAAATGCCCTTACAACCCTGCCTATGGGTGGTGGTAAAGGAGGTTCAGACTTTGACCCTAAAGGCAAATCTGATGCTGAAGTAATGCGTTTCTGCCAAAGCTTGATGACAGAGTTGAGTAAGTATATTGGACCCAATACTGATGTTCCTGCCGGTGATATTGGAGTGGGAGCCAGGGAGATTGGTTATATGTTTGGTCAGTACAAAAGATTAAGGGATGAATTTACCGGAGTATTAACCGGAAAAGCATTGTCTTACGGAGGCTCTTTAATGCGCCCTGAAGCGACAGGCTATGGAAACGTATATTTCGCTCAAAGCATGTTAAAAACCCGAGGTGAAGGCATTAAAGATAAAGTTATAGCAATATCCGGTTCAGGAAACGTAGCTCAGTTTGCCGCTGAAAAAGCAACACAATTGGGAGCTAAAGTTATTACCCTTTCAGATTCAGGAGGGTATATCGTTGATAATGACGGTATCGATGCAGATAAACTTGCTCATGTTATGGAAATTAAAAATGTGAGAAGAGGAAGAATCAGTGAGTACGTTGATAAATACCCTAATGCTAAATACTTTGATGGGGAAAGGCCTTGGGGTGAAAAATGTGATATCGCCATGCCTTGTGCAACACAAAATGAATTGAATGAAAAGGAAGCACAAACGCTTGTCGATAATGGGTGTATATGTGTAGCTGAAGGCGCAAACATGCCCACCACACCTGAAGGAGTTGAAGTGTTCTTGAAAGCAAAAATATTGTTTTCTCCAGGTAAAGCTTCCAACGCAGGTGGTGTTTCAACATCAGGACTGGAAATGTCTCAAAACTCATTACGTTACAACTGGACAGCAGAAGAAGTAGACGTGAAGCTTTTTAAAATCATGGGTGATATCCACGATGCTTGTGTACAATATGGAAAAGACAAAGACGGATATGTAGATTATGTGAAAGGTGCAAATATAGCAGGATTTGTAAAAGTAGCTGATGCAATGATTGCGCAAGGGGTTGTTTAGTCTTGTAACACAGAGTATAATTAAAAACCATCCGTTATTAACGGATGGTTTTTTTGTAAATCATTATTGCAATAAATCTTAATTTAGCGTGTTAATTACCATAATCTAATACAGTTCATTATGAAATTTGCATTCTGCATTTTTATCTTGTTTGTTTCATTAAAAAGTTATTCTCAAGAGTTTACAAATCAATGGGCTGCGCTACTTTCTTACGTAGAAGTTGTCGACCTTGCAGAAGGTAATGATAGACTTTTTGCAGCTTCTGAAAATGCCCTTTTTACTTATGATTTGATAACCGGGGAAATAAATACCATCAACACTATAAACGGTTTGTCAGGTGACCTGATTTCAAAAGTGTATTACAGTGAAAGTTTTGATATAATACTTATTGGGTACCAAAACGGTTTGATGGAGTTGGTATTGGAAGACGGTGCTATATTAACAGTGGTTGATATTTTAAACAAGCCCACAATTCCTCCAAATAAAAAGCGCATCAATCATTTTAATGAATTTAACGGCAATATATACATTGCAACAGATTATGGTATTTCAGTATTTGATTTAACCGGATTGGAATTTGGGGACACTTATTTTATAGGCGATTTTGGAGCTCAGGACGAAGTAAATCAAACAGCTGTTATTGATGGGTTCATTTATGCGGCAATGGACAACAGGATGAAGCGGGCAGATGTAAACAATCCTAATCTAATTGATTTTGAACAATGGCTGGATTTTTATCCCTTCGGATTATTGGGTGTTCAGGCCTTTGGTAATTTTTTATATGCTATTGATTTTAATTCGAGGCTATTGCGTTTTGAGGGTAATAATGCAACGGTAGTGACAGTCTTTCCGCAAGCAAACAGAAACATTTATACTTCAGATGACTTTCTTACTGTAACATCCTTAAACCGCTCTACTGTTTTTGACCTGGAAATGAGTCAGGTAGCATCAGTTAATAATGTCATGGATTTTGAATTTACTCTGTCTAATTCCCTCGCTTATAACGACGCAATTTATCTTGGTACTCGTGAGCATGGAGTCTTGGAAGTGCCGTTTGGAGCAAATCAGGCAGAGCAGATCTTGCCGGAAGGACCGCTACTCAACAAACCTTTTGCACTGGATGCCACTCCCGGACAGCTATGGACTGTTTTTGGGGAGGTTAATTTGTTTTTTAATCCATACCCCTTAAACCCTAACCGAAGAGGAGTAAGCCAGTTTGAAAATAACATGTGGACAAATATTCCTTACGAAGAAGTTTTTGATGCCGTTGCTATTACTCATGTCAAAATAAACCCTTCAAACCCTTCGGAAGTCTATGCAAGTTCTATGTTTAGCGGTTTGTTGAAATTTGTTGACAAAGTGCCTGTTACGCTATTAAATGAAACAAACAGTGCTTTGGAAGGTGCTTTTACAGATAACAGCATCCGCTTGTTTGGTTCTGAATTTGATCGTGAAGGCAATTTATGGTTTGTACAATCGGGTGCTGAAGATGGATTGAAAAGAATGTCCACGTCCGGACAGATACAAGGCTTTGATTTTACCAGTGTCATTCCTGAGCCCACAGATGAAACTGGTTTAAACAAACTGGATATCACAAGAGAAGGAAATGTTTTTTTTGCAAGTAGTAGAAACGGTTTGATTGGTTATAATACAGCAACCAGTCAGTTTAAAAAAATAGGTGAAAATATTGGAAATGGTAATTTACCCTCCACAAACGTGAGGGCGGTGGCTGTTGACAATCGCAACCAAATTTGGATTGGCACGTTGAGGGGTCTCAGGGTGCTTTTTAATGTAGCAGGTTTTTTTGAGGAAGATGCCAATGTCGATGCTCAGCCCATTATAATTTTAGATAACGACGGTGTAGCTCAGGAACTACTATTTGAACAATCAATTACTGATATTGAAGTAGATGGCGCAAACAACAAATGGATTGCAACCTCGTCTTCAGGGGTGTTTTATGTGTCTCCAAATGGACAGGAAACCTTGTTGAGGTTTAACAAAGACAACTCACCCCTTCCTTCAAATAATATTCTGGACGTGGCCATTGACCCGCAAAGTGGTGTGGTTTATTTTGCAACCAGAAATGGTTTGATGGCTTATAACGGCAGCACTACCGCTCCTAATGAAACCCTTGAAAATTTGAGAGCATTTCCAAACCCGGTGCGCCCCGGTTTTAACGGTAACGTAACCATCGACGGTCTTACAGCAAGGGCCAATGTCAAGATAACTGACCTTAACGGAAACCTCGTTTTTGAAGAAGTTTCAGAAGGAGGAAGCGTTCTTTGGGATACATCTGCATTTGGAAAGTATAAAGTTGCATCAGGGGTTTACTTCATTATGGTCACCACTGATGATGCTTCAGAAACAAATATCTCTAAACTGATGATTGTTCGCTGATGTTAGTTACAACAAAAGCCATAGTCATTTCTTCAGTAAAATATAGTGAAGCAGATCTTATCGTAAAATGCTTTACGGAAGCTTCAGGTATAAAAACCTATCTTTTAAAAGGAATACGAAAATCCAAAAAAGGAAAACTGCGTGCTTCACAATTCCAACCCTTGAGTCTTCTTGAAATAACTGCAAACCATCGGGATAAAGGGAGTCTTGAGTATATTAAAGAAGCCAAGGCTTATTACAGCTTTCAAAGCCTTCATTACCAGATTGTCAAATCATCACTGGTTCTGTTTCTGTCAGAAGTTTTAAAGCAAACAATTCAGGAAGAAGAAAAAAATCACACCTTATTTAAGTTTCTGGAACACTCCTTTATGTGGCTTGACCAAAATGAGGCACCGCCTAACTTTCATTTATTGTTTCTCTTGAATCTTTCAGACCATTTTGGCTTTTATCCGGATACCGGTTCTACTGACAAACCTGTTTTTAATCTTGCCGAGGGAATATTTCAAGATGAGACTACATCTCTATATTGTGCCTCAGGTATAGAAACAACTGGTTTAAAACAGCTCTTTGGCTTGAATTTTGATAGTTTGGATACTATAAAATTAACCAAACAAGACAGGGCACAATGTTTGAAAATCCTATTATTGTACTACCAACTGCACATCTATGGATTCAAAACACCCAAGTCGCTAGCGGTTTTAAACCAAATATTTGACTGATATGTCAACAAAATACTTCGCCTTTGTTGCTTTCTTCTTATTGCAAAACCTCTATGCCCAACAGATAACGATTCTGGATGCGGTAACTCAAAAACCCATATCTGACGTTGCTGTTTATAATAATCAAAAAACCAAAGCTGCTATTTCAGATTTTGACGGGAAGGTTCCCATTGACAATTTCAACAGCAATGAAATCATTTTTTTTCAGCACGCAGCTTACATAAAAGCATCCTTTACTAAAAGTGAAATTGTAGAAAACCGGCTTACAGTGCAGCTGTATTCTGAAACTGATAATCTGGATGAGATTGTTCTCTCAGTAACGAAGTTTAGTCAAAATAAAAATGAAATTGCCCAGTCTGTAGTAAGTATCAGTGCTGAAGAGGCAATGTTTTCCCAGCCTCAAACCACAGCAGACCTCTTGAGCAATAGTGGAAAAATATTTGTTCAAAAAAGCCAAATGGGAGGAGGAAGCCCTATGATGCGTGGTTTTTCTACAAACCGACTGCTTATGACCGTTGACGGGGTGCGTATGAACACAGCCATTTTCCGAGGTGGAAACATTCAAAACATACTTTCCATAGACCCTTTTATAGTTGAAAATACAGAGGTAATTCTGGGTCCCGGCTCTGTGGTTTATGGAAGTGATGCCGTGGGTGGGGTGATGAATTTTTATACATTGAAGCCCAGTTTCTCTTTCGAGGAAGGCATGTCCTTTTCAGGAAACGCTGTTGCGCGATATGCAACCGCCAATGAAGAAAAAACAGGACACATCGATTTGAATTTCGGGCTTAAAGAATGGGCTTATTTAACCAGTATTTCCTACAGTGATTTTGGAAATCTCAAAATGGGTTCAAAAGGTCCGGACGATTACCTGCGTGATTTTTACATCCAAAGAATTGACGGTGAAGATGTGCAGGTTCCCAATTCAAATCCGTTGGTTCAAAAACCCACCGGTTATGACCAGTTGAGCCTGGCTCAAAAAGTGCGTTTTATGCCCAATGACGTTTGGGATTTTCAGTTAAACCTGCTTTATTCTGAAACTTCAGACTACTCCCGTTATGACCGTTTAACCAGAGTAAGAAATGGAAACCTGCGTGATGCAGAGTGGTATTACGGACCCCAGGTTTGGTTTTCAGGTAATTTGCAACTGGAACGTAAAAGCCGAAGTTTGTTTTATGACAATTCAAAGTTTATAATCGCATACCAACACTTTGAAGAAAGCCGTTTCAACCGAAATGTAAATTCTACAAGCCTTTTTAACACTGAAGAAAAAGTGGATGCCCTCTCTGCCAATCTCGATTTTACCAAAAATATCAATGCGATTGATTTGTACTATGGACTTGAATATGTACACAATACTGTAAATTCTTCAGGCATAAGAACAAATATTGAAACTCAAGAAACAGAGGAAACCCCCACAAGATATCCTGATGGCTCCACCTGGAAATCCTATGCTGCTTATACGAGCTTGCTATGGAAAATGTCACCTAAACTCACATTTCAATCGGGCTTACGTTACAGTCAGTTTCAAATTGATGCTTCTTTTGACAATCGGTTTTATGATTTTCCTTTTGAAGATACTCAAATCAATACCGGCAATCTCACCGGCAGCATTGGCTTGGCTTATCAAGCAAGTGATATTCTCGGATTTCGAACCAATTTTTCAACCGCTTTCAGGGCGCCCAATATTGACGACATCGGAAAAATATTTGACTCAGAACCCGGAAGTGTGGTTGTGCCCAACCCCGATTTAAAAGCCGAATATTCCTATAACGGTGAGGTGGGTGCCACCCTAAATTTTGATAATATCTTAAAAGTGGAAATGGCCACTTTTTATACTAAACTTGAGAATGCACTGGTGCGCCGTGACTTTAGCCTGAACGGAGAAACCGAAATCATCTATCAGGGCGAATTAAGCAATATACAAGCCATTCAAAACGCCGCTGATGCCCGGGTGTATGGTTTTGAAGCCGCGGTTTTAATCAACTTTTGTGAAAATTTGAGCCTGAATTCAAACTACACCATTGCCAAAGGTTATGAAGAACTGGGCAATGGCGATAAAGCCCCTTTGCGGCACGCACCCCCACAGTTTGGCAATACTCATTTGGTTTGGAAGAACAGGCATTTAAAAATTGATGCTTTTGCCCGTTACAGCGGACAAATAAGAGCCGAAAATCTGGCCCCCTCAGAAACCAATAAACCGGAAACCTACCCTGAAGATGAGAATGGAAACCTCTATTCCCCGGGTTGGTACACACTCAATCTGGCGACTCAGTATCAATTGACTGATGCCTTGCAACTTTCGGCTTCGCTTGAAAATATTACAGACCAACGGTACCGTACGTATTCTTCAGGAATTGCTGCTCCCGGAAGGAATTTTATTGCAGCGGTGAAGTACACGTTTTAAACAAGGATATTTCCCCTAAATTGCTTATTTTCGCAACCTTAAATAAAAGCGCAACGCATGAGCAAGAAATTTCCTGAATATAAAGGCTTGGATTTGGCAAAAGTGGCCGATGAAGTATTGGATTTTTGGAAACAGGAAAACATTTTTCAAAAAAGCATTTCCACCCGTGATGGTAACGAACCGTATATCTTTTTTGAAGGACCGCCTTCAGCAAACGGGTTGCCGGGTATTCACCACGTGATGGCTCGCGCCATCAAGGATATTTTTTGCCGTTACAAAACCCAAAAAGGCTTTCAGGTGCAGCGTAAAGCCGGTTGGGATACCCACGGTTTGCCCATTGAATTGGGCGTTGAAAAAGAATTGGGCATTACCAAAGAAGACATCGGCAAAAAAATAAGTGTAGAAGATTACAACGCCGCTTGTAAAAAAGCCGTGATGCGCTACACAGATGTCTGGAACGACCTTACCGAAAAAATGGGATACTGGGTTGATATGAGTGACCCTTACGTCACATACAAATCCAAATATATGGAGTCTGTGTGGTGGCTGCTCAAACAGATTTATAACAAAAATTTACTCTATAAAGGCTACACCATCCAACCTTATTCTCCAAAAGCAGGAACAGGTCTAAGTTCGCATGAACTCAATCAACCGGGAACCTATCAGGATGTAACCGATACCACCGTGGTCGCTCAGTTTAAAGCCCAAAAAGAAACATTACCTTCTTTCTTAAAAGAGTATGGAAATGTTGATTTCTTGGCGTGGACCACAACTCCCTGGACCTTGCCTTCAAATACAGCACTTACGGTAGGTTCAAAAATTGATTATGTATTAGTTAAAACGTTCAATCAGTACACATTTGAGCCCATTAATGTTGTACTGGCAAAAGCTTTAATTAACAAGCAATTTGATAAAAAGTTTAAACTCGCTGAAACCGAAAGTGAACTTCAGAATTATAAAGAAGGTGATAAAAAAATACCCTTCTTTATTGCGGCAAATTTTAAAGGCAAAGACCTGGAAGGCATCCGTTATGAGCAATTGCTGCCTTATGCGTTGCCACATAACAACCCTGAAAATGCTTTTCGGGTGATTTTGGGTGATTTTGTGACTACTGAAGATGGTACCGGAATCGTTCACACCGCGCCCACTTTTGGTGCAGATGATGCACTGGTAGCCAAACAAGCCGTACCTGAAGTTCCTCCCTTATTGGTTAAAGATGAAAATGGAAACTTGGTCCCATTGGTGGACTTACAAGGAAAATTCCGTGCTGAGATGGGCGAATTTGCCGGAAAATATGTCAAGAATGAATATTATGACGATGGCGAAGCACCGGAAAAATCTGTGGATGTGGAGCTTGCCATCAAACTCAAAGAAGAAAACAAAGCTTTTAAAGTAGAAAAATATGTACACAGTTATCCCAACTGCTGGCGTACAGACAAACCCATTTTATACTATCCGCTGGACTCCTGGTTTATTAAAGTCACTGACTTTAAAGACCGTATGCATGAGTTGAACCTGGGCATCAACTGGAAGCCAAAAGCAACCGGTGAAGGGCGTTTTGGTAACTGGCTGGCCAATGCAAACGATTGGAACCTTTCGCGTTCGCGCTATTGGGGAATCCCGCTTCCCATCTGGCGTTCAGACGATGGCAAGGAAGAAAAAATTATCGGTTCTGTGGAAGAATTAAAAGCCGAAATGCAAAAAGCGGTCACTGCCGGCTTGATGCAAGAAGATATGTTTGCCAATTTTAAAGTGGGGGATTTATCTGAAGAGAATTATGAAACGGTTGACCTTCACAAGAATATTGTTGACGAGATTGTTTTGGTTTCCGAAAGCGGAAAACCGATGAAGCGCGAAAGCGACCTGATTGACGTATGGTTTGACAGTGGAAGCATGCCTTATGCACAATGGCATTACCCTTTTGAAAACAAAGAAAAAGTAGAAAACACCTGGCGAAAAGCAGACTTTATTGCCGAAGGCGTTGACCAGACACGCGGTTGGTTTTACACTCTGCACGCCATAGCCACAATGATTTTTGACGATGTTGCCTATAAAAACGTAGTTTCAAACGGACTCGTTTTAGATAAAAACGGTCAAAAAATGTCCAAACGATTGGGCAATGCCGTTGATCCTTTTGAAACCATAGGGACTTTTGGTCCAGATGCCACACGCTGGTACATGATTAGCAATGCCAATCCCTGGGACAACCTCAAATTTGACATTGAAGGCATTGCTGAGGTGCGCCGCAAGTTTTTCGGAACACTATACAATACCTATAGCTTTTTCAGTCTGTATGCCAATCTCGATAATTTTGATTATTCAGAGGCTGATATTCCATTAAAGGAAAGGCCTGAAATCGATCGATGGATACTTTCAGAAATTCACACATTGATTGAAAAAGTGGACGGGTATTACAACGATTATGAGCCCACCAAAGCCACAAGAGCTATATCAGATTTTGTTCAGGAAAACCTGAGCAACTGGTTTGTTCGTTTAAGCAGACGCCGCTACTGGAAAGGTGAATATGGAACTGATAAGATTTCGGCATACCAGACACTTTACACTTGTTTGGTGAATGTTGCCCAATTGAGTGCGCCTGTTGCGCCTTTCTTTATGGACAGGCTGTACAAAGACCTCACCTCATCAGTTCAGGCAAAGGGGTTTGATTCTGTACATCTTGCTGATTTTCCCACTTTTGAAGCTTCCTTTATTGACAAAGGCTTGGAAAGCAAAATGCAAAAAGCACAGACGATTTCTTCATTGGTTTTATCCTTACGCCAAAAGGAAAAAATCAAAGTGCGACAGCCCTTGCAAAAAATTATGATTCCCGTTTTGAATGATATTCAACGGCAAGAAATTTTGGCTGTAGCCGAATTGATCAAATCTGAGGTAAACGTGAAGGAAATTGATTTGATTGATGAAGCTTCAGGAATATTGGTGAAGCAGATAAAGCCCAACTTCAAAGTACTTGGCCCGCGTTTTGGCAAGGACATGAAAGCGGTTGCCAATCAGATCAATCAATTTGACCAGAACCAAATTAAAGAAATAGAGCAAGAAGGAAAAATTTCCATAGAAATTAACGGAAAAAGTATTACTTTGCAGCCCGATGAAGTAGAAATAAGTTCTCAAGATATTGAAGGATGGTTAGTTGCAAACAGTGGTAGTTTGACTGTGGCACTTGATATAACAATAACCGAAGATCTGCGTTTTGAGGGTATTGCAAGGGAACTTGTAAACCGCATTCAGAATTTGAGAAAAGACTCCGGTTTTGAGGTTACAGATAAGATTGAAATAACAATTCAAACCAACGATATAATAGAAACAGCGATAGAAAATAACGCTGCTTATATTAAAACAGAAACTTTAGCAAAATCCCTTATTTTTAAACAAAGTGTTGAAAATGGATTGGATATAAAGTTTGACGATATAGAAACCAAATTGGAAATAAAAAAATTATAGATCATGAGTGAAGAAACAAAAACCCGATATAGCGACGCTGAACTGGAAGAGTTCAGGGCTATAATTTTAGAAAAAATCAACAAGGCTCAAGAGCAACTGGAATTGATAAAAAGCGCCTACATGAATGACGGTGACAATGGTACAGATGATACTTCTCCCACGTTCAAAGCTTTTGAAGAGGGCAGCAGTGTGATGTCAAAAGAATCTAATTCGCAACTTGCCATTCGTCAGGAAAAATTTATCAGGGATTTAAAGAATGCCCTGATTCGCATAGAAAATAAAACCTATGGAATTTGCAGGGTGACTCAAAAATTAATCAGTAAAGAGCGATTAAAGTTAGTGCCCCATGCAACCTTGAGTATTGAGGCAAAAAACATGCAGATGTAAATTTATAAACGCCCTTTTAAAAGGCCGTTTTTCTCTTCTTTTTTATCTAATGATATATACCCAATGACTTTAAAAAAAGCCATTTTCATTATTGTAGTTATCCTTCTGATTGACCAAATCTCAAAGATTTATATCAAGACTAATTTTATGCTTCAGGAAGAAATTCCTGTTTTTGAATGGTTCAGGATTATCTTCATTGAGAACGAAGGAATGGCCTGGGGAGCAAAAATTCCCGGTGAATATGGCAAGCTTGCTTTAACGCTTTTCCGTCTTGTAGCTATTGTTGGGATTGGCTACTGGTTGTGGGATTCAGTCAAAAAGCAAACCTCACGCATTTTGACTGTTGCCATTGCTTTTATTTTTGCGGGAGCTATGGGAAATATTATTGATTCTGTTTTCTACGGAGTCATTTTTGACGACAGTTTTAGAAATGTAGCAACCATGTTTCCTGAAGGAGGAGGTTATGGAACACTTTTCCACGGGAAGGTGGTAGATATGTTGCACTTTCCCATTTACAAGGGCTATTTACCGGAATGGCTACCCTTTTGGGGAGGCGATTATTTTACCTTTTTTGATCCCGTTTTCAATGTTGCCGATGTTGCAATCAGTACCGGTGTAGGTCTTTTGATTGTTTTTAATAAAAGGGCTTTTCCTAAAGAATCACAAGAAACCGAAAAAAAGGAATCAACCTCAGGAGAAGAAGCCACCAACTAATAAACGTTTTATTTAAAAGAAAAAACAGTGTTGGGAGTTACACAAAAATCCAGTGGGATATCGGTGTCCTGTACTGTGATATTTTCTTCGGGTTCAAAAAGTGAAAGTCCTACTTTCAAGACATCTTTGGGACACTGCGCTAAAAATTTGTCATAAAATCCCTTGCCATAACCCACGCGGTTACCTTTTATATCATAAGCCAGTAAAGGCACAAACACGACTTCAATTTTTTCAATAGGAAATGGAAAGCCATCAATAGGCTCCGGGATATCCCAGTTGTTTTTTTGTATGACAGTACTGTCTGTCAAGAGAAAATGATCAAGCGTTTGACTTTGAGGATTGACTTTGGGTACAACAATGTTTTTGTCTTTCCCCTGAAGGATGTGCAGTAAATACTCGGTATTGATTTCTTTTTTTTGAGTGATGCTTAAAAATAGGTGGAAATTGGAAAATTGCCAAAGGGATAACGTTAGGCATTTATTAGCAATGGCAAGGCTCCTTTCTTCGATTTCGCCTTCTGAAAGGGCTGCTCGTTTTTCAAAATATGTTTTCCGTAAAAGCGCTTTTTCCATCACCAAAACTTAAGAAACCAATGTTGAAATATGAAAAATGGCATCGCCTTGATGCACAATGGGAGATTGGTTTACATTTATGATATAACCATCATTTGGCGCTTTTACCCGCACTTTCATTTCGCCATAAGGGTCTGTGATTGAAGCTAAAACTTCGCCTTTTGTGACGAATTTATTGCACTCCACTTTAGTGTGCAACAATCCACTTTTATGTGCCCTGATCCAGGTGCTTTTTTCTATAACAACCGGTTCAGATTCAGGTTTGGAAACCTTAAACTTTGGGTTAAGCATCTCCAGATGATCTAAAAATCGCATAACTCCGTTTACTCCATATTCAATAATATCCCTGTCACTGCTCAAAGATTTCCCACCTTCAAAAAGCAGTGAAGGGGTTCCCATTTTTAAGCACGTTTGGCGGTATGATTTTTCAAGGATTTTTGACATTACAATAAAAGGGGCATTGAAAATTTTAGCATATTTCAAGGCAACATAATCATTGGGCGTTACCCTGATCTGAGCAGCATTAAAACGGCTGGCCCCACCTGTGTGAAAATCGAGACAATAGTCTGCGTGAGGCAGTATTTCGGTAGTAAAATGGTGTGCAACCCTACTTGCGAGGGATCCTTTTTTTGTACCCGGGAAGACCCTGTTCAAATCGTGACCATCAGGAAATTGCCTGCTCATGGATAAAAACCCAAAAACATTAAGTATAGGAACACAGATAATGGTACCTGTCTGAGGTTTGTTGATTTTTTTTGCGATGAGCTGGCGTACAATCTCAACACCGTTAATTTCATCACCGTGAATAGCCGCTGTTATCAATACTGTGGGGCCGGGCTTTGCGGCACGCTCAATAATGATCGGGATTTCAACGTTTGTGGCAGTATATAGCTTTGCAATGTTAAACTGTATTGTTTTGCTTTCGCCTAAAGCTATTTTTTCACCTAAAATTTTCAATATTTTTCTTTTTTATATGCTTCTTTCGATATACCTGATAATGCTTTTTGCAATGTCTTTTCCGGTGGCGGCTTCAATTCCTTCGAGGCCGGGTGATGAATTGACTTCAAGAATAAGAGGTCCACGGGCAGATTGCAGCATGTCTACACCTGCAACTGCAAGCCCCATAACGCGAGCGGCCTTTATGGCTGCATTTTCTTCTTCATCTGTTAGTTCAATCACAGAAGCACTGCCTCCCCTATGCAAATTTGACCGAAACTCTCCTTCTTTTCCCTGGCGTTTCATAGCGCCTACTACTTGGCCGTCTACAATAAAAGCCCTGATGTCTGCACCTCCGGCTTCTTTGATAAACTCCTGGACAATTACACGTGCCTGCAGGCCGTTAAAGGCTTCCAGTACAGATTCTGCTGCGTTGTTAGTTTCTGCCAAAACAACGCCCAGGCCCTGTGTTCCTTCGAGTAATTTTATTATTAAAGGAGCTCCACCAACGTGTTCGATAACATCGTTTGTGTTTCTGGAATAGTTTGTAAATACTGTCTTAGGCAGCCCTAAGCCGGCTCTGGAAAGTACCTGCAAACTCCTTAACTTATCCCTTGAGCGCACCAGTGCCTGTGATTCGGTTGTTGTAAACACCCGCATCATTTCAAATTGCCTGACAACAGCTGTACCATAAAAGGTTACTGAGGCTCCAATCCTTGGAATAACGGCGTCTGTGTCTTTTACAAGATGGCCCCGGTAATAGATACAAGGGTTCTTTTTCTCAATAACAATGTCACATTTTGCATGGTCAATGATCTCAACATTGTGATTTCTCTGTTTGGCGGCTTCGACCAGTCTCTTTGTGGAATAGAGGTTGGGATTTCCGGAAAGGATTTTAATGTTCATTTCTTTGTCTTTTGAACGATAAATTGGTTAAACTGGTGTCAACGATAAACTTTTTATTTAAAAACGTGCGCCCCAGCAGTACAGGAAATTTCATTTCCTCCCTGTCTGAGAGAGTTAAAGCGATACTGTGCTTTTCGCCAAAAAGGATAATCTCTGTCTTTATTTTATAGCGTGTTTGTATGATGCCATTACTGCTTTTAACTTTTGCGGTTTTATATTCTTTAAAAATTATTTCTTTCCCGTCATAATCAGGGTGTTCTTCATCCAGAAAATTGCATTTTAAAAAACCGTTCTCTTCCACTACATCCTTGCAGTGAATCGATGAAGTATAAGCACCGGTGTCAATTTTTACTGCAATTTCATATAAATCCAACAGCGGAAAATCTGCTTTGTCTATTCTGCCAATGGTTTTCTTCAAACGAGGGGTTTTTAAGTGTGCAATATACTAAAATACTAGCTTTGATGTATTAAGAAAAAAAGTGCTTATTTGTTTTAATAAGCACCTTGTATTTAGGTTTTCTTTAATTTATATTTTGAAATTGATTCCCAGTCCAAATACTTCCCTGATCTGGAAGCCCTTTGCAGCGTTATCGTCATAAATAGCCTGAAAAACAAGATTTGCAGAGAGGAAGTCATTGATTTTCATAGCCATATTCATGGTGTAATCTATATCTACATTTTGTGGCTCCTCCAGATAATTTGAGTAGAGGTTCAGGGTGTTTTCCATAGCAACGTTTTCCATAATTTCAAATTTTGCAAAAGCAGATACTGAGGCTCCAAATTCAAAACGCATCGTTTCATTTGCTTCTACGCCAAAATAAGGATTTTGGTTGAATGCCTCAATTGCCAAAGGATCACTGCCAACATCTGTAAATTTACTGTTAACAAAAATAAATCGTGAGGTGGCGGGAGCTATATTGACTTTTAAATTATCATCTTTTTTCCAAAGGAAACCGGGTCCTATCTGCAAATATCCGGGAGACATAAAGCGAGTTGTCTCTGTTCGGGTAATGGGATCTGTACTTTCGTCAAACTCATAACCTTTAGCAAACTGCGTGCGAAAGTTTGTGAAAAACGAATAGGACCATAGGCTTTCCTGTATTTGGTATCCAAAAATTGAGTTAAGCTCAAGGCGATCATTTGTTTTCCTTTCAAATTCATCGCCTTTGATTTTTGTTAAGCCATAATCACCAATAACCTTATTATCCCAGGAAATCTTTCCTTTTTTATAATTGATATCATAAGTAAGCGAGATGTTACCGGCTATATTTGAAGTGCCGCCACCAGTCCATTCAGCGTTAAAAGCAGATTGATTAAAAAGCAAGGCAAGACTTCCTGATTTTGACCAGCCTTCTTTAGGCTTTTCACTTTCTTCTTCTTGTCCAAAAGATGTATAACTCAGAGGAAGCAACAGGAGACATAAAATTAATTTTCTCATCAGTAAAAATTTTTACAGACAAAAATACAGTTTTATGTAAAAAGGGCAAAGACAACTATTTCTTTTTGTAAAGAGGAACACTGGAACAGGCTTCCCCATACATCAGACTTTTGACAATGGGTTGAAGTTTTTGTGTAAGGAGGATGTATGCGTTTTCAGGAACGGGTTTGTTTGAACACCCTTTTACAATTACAGGAAGGTTTTGAAATTCAGAGAAATCTGTTCTTTGAATGACTTCTGTATAAAGAATTGTCTCCAGGTCATTTAAAGTGCCAACAACAACTTTTTTTACGAAAGGCGTTAAATAGCTTGTAAGCAAAAGGTAAGCCCAGCCCGGAACAATAGCATCTGTACTACAATTAAGTGCAACATAGGCATCCTGATAACTTGCCCAATTGTGGTTTTTTGCTTTTTCCCTGAAATCTTTTTCTTTTAAAACCAACCCTTGAAACAGCCAGTCTTTAATGTCAAAAACAACCCGGTTCCCTTCCGGATAGTAATCTTCCAGATTTACCGTAACCAGTTTGCTGTTTGCGACTCTATTGATAATTTCTTCCATGAGGATTGAATTCAGATATGAACAAAAACTAGAGCATCCCGAGTTCCAGTTTGGCTTCTTCACTCATGAGTTCCTGCGTCCATGCAGGATCAAAAGTGAGTTCAACCTCGGCATCTTTTACCATTTTTAATGAAGCCACTTTATCCCTTACTTCCTGTGGTAAGCTTTCTGCCACCGGGCAATTGGGGGTTGTAAGTGTCATAATAATTTTTACTTTATAATCTTCATTTACAAAAACATCATAAATGAGCCCTAATTCATAAATATCTACAGGGATTTCAGGGTCATAAATTGTTTTTAAGACCTTAACAATTTTTTCTCCTAACGCTTCGGTGTCTATTTTTTCTTCTGTTTCCATAATATTTAATTTAGTTGCGACTGATAAGCAAGCGCATACATTTTAAGTTGCTTGATCATAGAGACCAGACCATTTGCCCGCGTTGGCGACAAGTGTTCTTTTAACCCTATTTCATCAATAAATTTTGTATCTGCCTGAAGAATATCTTCCGGGGTTTGATCAGAAAAGACACGCAGTAAAAGAGCCACAATACCTTTTGTAATAATAGCATCACTGTCTGCTGTGTAAAGAACCTTTCCGTCTTTAAACTCAGGATAAACCCAGACTTTAGACTGGCAGCCTTTGATAAGGTATTCATCGGTTTTGTTTGCGTCATCAATGAGCGGAAGTGATTTTCCTAAAGAAATCATATGCTCATAACGCTGCATCCAATCGTCAAAAAATGCAAACTCATCAACTATTTCTTCTTGTATTTCTTTAATTTTCATTTGTTTCTCGCACTTTAGTTGCCGTTAACAACAGGCTTCTGTCGTTTGCAGGAAATAATTGAAGAACACCTGCTTCCAGATTGTATGAGCCTGTGTTTTCAAAAACTTCGCCCAGTTTTTTTTCAGCTTCCATTTTACCCTCACAATACTTTTTGGTACTTGCCATTGCACCAAAATCTATAGCGTAAAGGTCAATGGTATAGGTTCCGAACATATTATTACATTCTGTTGTGGCATTTACAGATTTATTGAGCGCATCAAAGGATATAACCAATTCTTTGGAGCTATAATTCTCCCCCATTACTTCGTTGATGTTATAATTTCCGTTTAATTGCACGTTGCTTGCTGTGTTTACAGCTTTTTTTGTTTCATCACATGAAACCGTTAATATCAAAAATGATAGTACTAAAATTGAATAGATTGTTTTCATAATAAGTTGTTTTAAGTTAACATTTGTTTTGCTTTTTTTATAGCATCCACAAGTACATCAATTTCGTGAAATGTATTGTAAAAAGCAAATGAAGCCCTTACGGTTCCGGGAATTTTATAAAAATCCATTATGGGTTGTGCGCAATGATGACCTGTGCGCACAGCTATCCCTAATTTGTCAACTATTGTGCCAATATCATAGGGGTGAATGCCTTCAATATTAAAGGAAATGACGGCAGTTTTATTTTTACCGGTTCCAAAAATTTTCAAACCTTCTATCTCAAGCAGTTTTTCTGTTGCATAGTGCAAAAGTTGGTTTTCATAGATTGCAATCGATTCAAAACCTATTTTATTTAGATAATCGATTGCAACGCCAAAAGCAATGCCATCAGCAATATTGGGTGTGCCTGCTTCAAATTTATGGGGTAAATCGGCATAGGTGGTTTTTTCAAAAGTAACTTCTTTGATCATTTCACCACCACCCTGATAGGGAGGTAGTTTTGTGAGCCACTCTTCTTTTCCATAAAGGATGCCTACACCGGTGGGGCCACACATTTTATGTGCAGAACACGTATAAAAATCAACGTCTAGTGCCTGTAAATCGGGTTTTAAATGTGCACATGCCTGTGCACCATCAACCAGCACCAGTCCTCCTGCTTTGTGGGTTTTTTCAATGATTTCTTCAATGGGGTTTATGGTTCCCAGTGCATTTGAAATATGATTCACAAATACCAACTTTATTTTATCAGAAAGTAATTCGTCAAAAGCATCCAGTTGTAATTCTCCCTCTTCGTTGATGGGAATGACTTTTAAAATAGCGCCTGTTTCTTCACATAGCATTTGCCAGGGGACTATGTTTGAATGATGCTCTAAAGCAGAAACGATAAGCTCATCGCCTTTTTTTAAAATTTTTCTATATCCGGAAGCAACAATATTGATTGCGTGTGTGGTTCCCGCCGTGAAAATAATTTCTCTTGAATTTTTGATATTGAAGTGAACCCTTATTTTCTCCCGTGCATGTTCATAAGCATCGGTTGCTTCCTGGGAGAGTGTGTGGACACCGCGGTGGATGTTTGCGTTGTAGTTTGAATAATAATCAACCAGTGCATCTATGACCACTTGCGGTTTTTGTGAAGTGGCAGCATTATCGAGATAAACCAAAGGATACCCATTGACCTTACGTGAAAGGATGGGGAAATCTTTTCTGATTTTTTCTATATCAAAAGGGATGCTTTTACTTTCCGTATTCATTATGTTTTGTTTTTTAACCTACGGAATTAGAACTTATTTTTATAAGTCGAAACCAAGGTTTACACCAATTTTTTTAGCAATTAATTTGGTGATTCTGGCTTTTAGCTCGGGGATCTTCACACTGTCTAAAACGTTACTGGCAAAGGCAAACATCAGTAGTGCCCGTGCTTCTTTTTTTCTGATGCCACGCGCCTGAAGGTAAAACATAGCTTCTTCATCCAGCTGACCTATGGTACAACCGTGCGAGCATTTTACATCATCGGCAAAAATTTCCAGTTGGGGTTTTGAGTTGATGGTTGCCTTGTCATCAATCAGAATATTGTTGTTTTGCTGGAAAGCATCGGTTTTTTGTGCTTCCTTTTCAACAATAATTCTTCCGTTAAAAACACCTGTTGATTTTCCTGCAAAAATCCCTTTGTAATCCTGATGGCTTTCACAGTTTGGGGCTATGTGGTTGACCAGTGTATAATGATCAACATGTTGCTTTTCTTCAATAATGGTTACCCCTTTTAAAGTCGAATTGATGCGCTCACCATTCTGGAAAAAGTTCAAATTGTTTCGAACCAGCTTTCCTCCAAAAGAAAAAGTATGCACAGCCACGTTGCTTCCCTGGTTTTGGGAAATATAAGTGTTGTCAATCAAAGAGGCAGAGTGATTGTCATTTTGCACTTTGTAATAATCCACAGAACTGTTTTTTTCTGCAAATATTTCAGTAACAACGTTTGTGAAAACGGCATTTTCAGTCAAACTTTGATGGCGTTCAATGATCTGAACGTGAGCGTTTTCTTCAGCAACAATAAGGTTGCGGGGTTGAAGCATAAGCGCTGCTTCATTACCGGTAGCAAAATTGATGATTTCAATGGGCTTTTCAACCTCACGGTGTTTAGGGATGAAAATATAAGCACCTTCTTTAGCGAAAGCTGTATTCAAAGAAGTCAAGCTTTCATCCTTAGCAACTTTGTTGAAGTAATTCTCAATTACAGCCTTGTATTTGGGTTTGCTCAATGCTGAAGACATCAGACAAACATCTACCTTATCGTGTGTGGTTTCAGATAAAAACGAATTGTAAACACCATCGATAAACACGATTTTATACGTGTCTATTTCGTGGAGAAAATATTTTTTTACCTCCTTAAATTCAACTGTATTTTCTTTCTTTGGAAAAATACAGTACTCTTCTTTTAGAATGGGATTCAGGGAAGTATATTTCCAGGCCTCTTCTTTTTTTGTAGGGAATCCTGTTGCTTCAAAAGACTTTATCGCATTGTTTCGAATCTCATGAATGTGGGATTCTGCTTCGATATAGTCTTCAAAGGCAAAGTAAGAGGAAACTAATTTATCTTTTAAACTCATAATTTTATTTCAAGTTTCGGGTCTTGGGTTTTTTCTAATACTCTAAATATTCAAGCCGCTACTTTAATTTTTTTAAACTGCTTTTGCTTCTTCTTTGATCCAGTCATAACCACGCTCTTCCAGCTCATAAGCAAGTTCTTTGGTGCCTGTTTTAACAATTTTACCATCAAGGAGGACATGAACAAAATCAGGAACAATGTGGTCTAAAAGGCGTTGGTAATGCGTGATAACAACAATGGCGTTTTTATCACTTTTAAGTTTGTTGACACCGTTTGCAACGATTCTTAATGCATCAATATCCAGACCTGAATCTGTTTCGTCAAGAATGGCAAGCTTGGGTTCAAGCATCGCCAACTGGAAAATTTCATTTCGTTTTTTCTCACCTCCTGAGAAGCCTTCATTGAGAGAACGGGAAAGAAACTTTCTGTCCATTTCAAGAAGTTCAGCTTTTTCCCTGATCATTTTGAGCATTTCATTGGCAGGCATATCTTCCAGCCCTTTTGCTTTTCGGCTTTCATTGATTGCTGTTTTAATGAAATTGGTAACAGAAACCCCGGGAATTTCAATGGGATATTGAAACGACATAAAGATGCCTTTATGAGAACGTTCTTCAGGTTCTAAATCAGCAATGTCTTCGTTTTCAAAGAAAATATTTCCCTGAGTCACATCAAACTCTTCTTTTCCTGCAATCACAGAGGCAAGTGTGCTTTTTCCGGAACCGTTTGGACCCATGATAGCGTGTACTTCGCCGGCTTTAACCTCAAGGTTAATGCCTTTTAAAATATCGGTTTCTTCTACACCTGCGTGTAAGTTTTTAATTTGTAGCATGTTTTTTCTATTCTAGTTTTACATCCGGGTTTGAAGGGCGGTTGCTCACCTTTACGATTTCGGTAATGGTGAAAATTTCTTCCCAGCCTTCTTGACCTTCTTCTCTTTTATTAATAATCCCTTTTACAACTACGGGAACCATATCATATTCATCTTTTTTTACAGGTGCGACTTTTTCTGAAAGTTCTTTTGCTTTATCATCCAGCTTAACACCGTAAATAAAATCTGAACCCTTTAGAACAGCAGCATCATCAAAATAGATGAAATCTGCTGCTATTTCCTGTGTGTCATTTTGGGGTGACTCCTGATTATTTTTACAACTACTTAAAACTAAAACGCTAAAAAGCAATACAAAAACTTTTTTCATTGGTTGTAATTTGATGGTTAATAATTATCCTACTGAGCCTTCAAGGCTAATTTCCAATAATTTTTGAGCCTCAACGGCAAACTCCATCGGGAGTTTGTTAAGCACCTCTTTGCTGAAGCCGTTTACAATAAGAGCAATTGCTTTTTCAGTATCGATGCCGCGTTGGTTGCAATAGAAAATCTGATCTTCACCAATTTTTGAGGTGGTGGCTTCGTGCTCTATTTTTGCTGTCTTGTTTTTTGCCTCTATGTATGGGAATGTATGTGCTCCACACTTGTTTCCCATTAAAAGTGAATCACATTGTGAAAAGTTGCGGGCGTTTTCTGCACGTGGACTTATTTGCACCAGACCTCTATAGGAGTTTTGGGATTGTCCTGCTGAGATCCCCTTGGAAATAATGGTGCTTCGGGTGTTTTTTCCAAGGTGAATCATCTTCGTTCCGGTATCTGCTTGCTGAAAATTGTTTGTTACGGCAATAGAGTAAAACTCACCAATGGAGTTATCTCCCTTCAGTACGCAGCTTGGGTATTTCCAGGTAACGGCACTTCCCGTTTCTACTTGGGTCCAGGATATTTTAGCGTTTTTTTCGCAAAGGCCTCTTTTGGTTACAAAATTATAAACACCACCTTTTCCTTCTTTGTTTCCGGGGTACCAGTTCTGAACGGTTGAATATTTTATTTCTGCATCGTCAAGGGCAATTAACTCTACTACTGCAGCGTGCAACTGGTTTTCATCCCTTGATGGCGCAGTGCAGCCTTCAAGATAACTCACATAACTGCCTTCATCTGCAATAACAAGTGTTCTTTCAAACTGACCTGTTCCTGCCTGATTGATTCTGAAATAAGTTGAGAGTTCCATGGGGCACCTAACGCCTTTGGGTATATAACAGAATGATCCGTCACTAAATACCGCCGAATTCAATGCTGCATAAAAATTATCGCGTTGCGGCACGACTGTACCTAAGTATTTTTTTACCAGTTCAGGGTGTTCTTTAATCGCTTCTGAAATAGAACAGAAAATAATTCCTTTTTCAGCAAGGGTCTTTTTAAAAGTTGTTGCCACAGAAACCGAATCCATAACGATATCAACGGCCACCCCTGCCAGTACTTTTTGCTCGTCTAAAGAAATACCCAGTCGTTTAAAAGTGTCCAAAAGTTCAGGATCTACTTCATCAAGACTGTCATATTTTGGTTTTTTTGAAGGGGCTGAATAGTATGAAATAGCTTGAAAATCGGGTTTTTGATAATGTACATTGGCCCAGTTTGGCTCAGCCATTTTTTTCCAGTACCGAAACGCTTCCAGTCGCCAGGCGGTCATCCAGTCGGGTTCTTCTTTCTTTTTGGAAATGGCAATTACGATCTCTTCATTGAGACCCACAGGAAAAGTGTCAGACTCAATGTCTGTGTAGAAACCATATTTGTATTCTTTGGTTTCCAGTTCTTTTTGTAAATCGTCCTCTGTATATTTACTCATAATGTTTTCTTTTAAACTGAAGATAAAAGTCTGCTTAACAATTTCTCATAAGCTAAAGCGAAAAGCTCTCCCCGCATCCACAAGTTCTGTTAGCATTTGGGTTATTAAAAACAAAGCCTTTTCCGTTAAGCCCGCCACTGTATTCCAACACGGTACCCACAAGGTATAAAAAACTCTTTTTGTCAACCACAATTTTAACAGCGTTGTCTTCAAAAATTTTATCGTCATCAAGTGTTTTGTCGTCAAACTTCAACTCATAAGACAAACCGGAACAACCCCCACTTTTTACACCCACTCTAACATAGGCGTTTGTAATGTTAAAACCTTCTTCAGCCATAAGCTGTGAGATTTTATTTTTTGCGGTTTCATTAACTTTTATCATCTTAAATAGATTAGTTCTAAATAATACTGCAAATATACAATTTTTATACTGTCTTTCAATGTTAGATAAATTATAAAAATAAATATAAGAATAGCTTATAACAATAGTAAAAAAGGTTGTTTTTAAAGTTTTGAAAACGCCTTTTAATTGGGGTTTTGAAAGTCCGGATTGTTTATGAATGCAGGGTCTGAAAGGGAAAGTAAAAAGGCTTTCAAAGCCGCCTTGTCTTCTACTGAGAGCTGCACGCCGCCCTGAGCAATGGCTTTCATTAGCGGGTCAATGGTCTCAGAGAACACAAGCCCTTCACTGTAATGGTTTATGACTTCATCAAGTGTTTGAAACCTGCCATCGTGCATGTAAGGTGCGGTATAGGCGAGATTCCTAAGGGAAGGAGCTTTAAACTTTCCGTTATCCAGAGGGTCTCCGGTCACAGTTCCCAGCCCCAGGTCATCAAACATTTCGTCAAGCCCGTTGTTGTGAAAGGTATTGTCTGTCCACAGCGGATTGAAAAAATTTCCGTGACAATGAAAACAATCACCCCGGTCTTCATCCATAAAGACATTAAAACCGTTAATTTCCTGTTGCGTCAAAGTTTCTTCCCCCAAGACATAGCGGTCAAAACGTGAATCTGCAGAAATGAGTGTTCTTACAAACTGTGCTATGGCTCTAGAAACCATTACAGAATCTATATTTGAAGTACCGAAAGCCTCCCTGAAAAGTGCAGGATACTGTGAGTGGTTTTGCAAACTTGCCACGGCCTGAGACCAGGTATTGTTCATCTCAATAGGGTTTCTAACAGGCTCAAAAATCTGTTCTTCAAGTGTTATGGCACTCCCATCCCAGTTAAAGCGCTCATCATAATTCCAGGCCAGGTTTTGTAGTGGCATAGAATTTCTAAAACCTTCAATACCGTCGATGCCCACACTGAACCGGCGTGGGTCAGAAAATGCATTTTGAGGGCGATGGCAGTCAGCACAAGCTTGTGTTCCGTTACCGGAAAGTATGGGGTCAAAAAAGAGTTTTCTTCCCAGAGAAACCCCTTGAACAGTTTGGGGGTTTTCAGTTGAAGTTATCGGTGCAATAAGGTATTGGGCAAATATCTCGGGGATTTCAAGCTCCACGGGAGTAGCTACATAGGTATCACTATCATCACCTGAGCAGGAAATGAAAAAAATTATTGTTAGGAAACCATATGTTATTTTCTTAATCAAAAAATATTATTCTACAGAAGCACTAAAAACGGTTGCTGCGTTTTCCTGCATTAGTTTTTGTGCTTCATAATTAGGCATTAAGCTAGTATTGTATACGTTAAAATCCCAGATGTTGGGGTTTTTAAACCACTCCGCAATATCCATTTGTATTGCTATCACAACACCTTCTTCAATCTGAAGGGGATTTGTGAGATCAACTCGAACAAAATTTTGTTCAAAAACACCCTCACTGACTCGTGCTGTTCCATTGTGGAAGTTAAAGGGAGCGGGTTCTGTATTTACGTTATAATTGCCGTCCATTTGTAAAAAATGGTACCCGCCGCCCAGCATGGCAGGCCAGTTCCATGACACAGCGTTTAAATCCGGATAGGCACCATCAACATTGTCCTCTTCTTTAAATCCATATATAAAGGAGAGTGTGTAAGTTCCTTCCGGAATACTTGCATTTGTGTTTCGTGATAAGGTTGCTGCATTAGAAACATCTACTATGTGATAATCACCAATGGGATAGGTTTCTCCTGAACTATTTTTCAATTCCATTTTGGATATTAAATACCGCAAACGGGAAATGGTGAGTTCTTGTTCCATTTCATTTGTATAAATTGTAGTGGATAAGTCTGAGTTGGTAAACGCTGTATTGTCAAAAGTTTGGGAAAAATTTAAATTGATTGCTACCGCTGGAGGGGTATTGTCATCATCACTCCCACAGGCACTCACTAGAAAAGAAAGCGCAATCATAAAAAGCAGGTTTTTCATAGCATTTAATTTTTAAGCTTTATTACCAAAACGTCTTTTGAACCCTGATTATTGGATACATCAAAATCAGTGCTTTCTGTGCTTCCTGCCAGGATTATATTTCCGGTGGATGATAAAAGGCTTGAGTTTCCAAAATCAAGCGCGCTCCCGCCATAGTTTTTTTCGAATATAATATTTCCGGTGGGGCCTGTAATAACAAGCCAGAAATCACTTTGGCCATAGTTGGTGGAGACATCCTGGTCGGCACTTCGGGATGACCCGAAAAGCAAGAGGTTTCCATTGGGCATTTCTGAAATTGAACGGCCTGTGTCAAATTCGGCTCCGCCAAATGTTTTTTGCCAAAGCAAATCACCTGAGTCATTGATTTTAATGAGCCAGGCATCAGCATTTCCTTTGTGGTTGCTCACATCCTGATCTGAACTTCGGGTGTCACCGGTAATCAGATAGTTGCCGTCATTTGTCTTACTTATTGCATATGCAATTTCGATAGATGAGCCGCCATAATTTTTTTGCCACAAGAGGTTACCTTGATCATCAATTCGTACCGCCCAAAAATCATAACTTCCTTTTGGGTTTGTTATGTCAAAATCATCGCTTTCAGTGTTACCCACCATTATAAACCCACCATCTTCAGTTTGGACAACATCATAACTCCTGTCATTATTTGTGCCGCCATAATATTGATTCCATTGTTCATTTCCGGAGGCATCTGTTTTGATTCCCCAAAATTCGCCTACACCATGCCTGTTGCCTGATCTTCCAGTTTCCGTTTGCTGAATAGCCTGCCTGCCTTCAAAATCCAGAAACCCTGTAAGGAAATAGCCGCCATCCTGGGTTTGAACAACAGATTGTCCTTGATCATTTCCATTGAAGCCATATGTTTTTTCCCACATCATAGTTCCCGATGTATCCAATTTTAATAGCCAGTAATCATAAAACCCATTGTTATTAGATACATCTCCGTCATTGCTTCTGGTAAAACCAATAATGGCAAAACCGCCATCACTTGTGTTGATAAGCTTTGTGGCCCTGTCATCCAGAGAGCCCCCATATGTTTTGCTCCAAAGGAGTTCACCTTCGGTATTTAGTTTTAACAGCCAAAAATCAGCATCTGTTGATGTTTTGTCGACAATATCCCCGTCATTGCTCAAGGTATAACCAACAATTGCATACCCGCCGTCTGCCGTTTCAACCATTGATATTGCTTCGTCTTCCCTGCTTCCGCCAAAGGTTTTAGACCATTCAATTTCTCCGGTAAAACTAGCGGGAGGTAAATCATCTGTTACTATGCTTCCGTCGTCATCAGCAACTATACCGCTATCATCATCTTTCTTACAAGCAGCAAGGGCTCCAAATAAAAAAATAAAAATGAAAAGTCTGGTATGGGGATTTTTGAAAAACACAGTTAATTTTTTAGAAATTTTTTATTCATTGTGCCGTTTACCGAAATATAATACATTCCTTTAGAAAGAGAGGAAATGTCAATCGTTCTTTTGGGTGCATTCATATCAGTGAATTCTATTATTTTTTGCCCAATAGTATTATAAATCTGGATAGAAGCAATTTCTGTGTTTCCTGTGCTTAAGGTTATGTAGTTTTTTGCAGGATTGGGAAAAAGGGTAATATCAGGTTTCTGAAATTCTCCTGCCGTAAGAAAATCGGGATCTTTAACAAGAAAAAAACCTCTTTCAGTATCGCTGATTACAATGTTTCCGCTGGCAAAATAAGGATAAACACTCCAAGCACCGTCAAAACCGGCAGCGTTATCACTCGGGTTTGTATCAAAAAAACCAATTTCGTCTATATTCTGGTTTTCAATATCTGAAATGTCAATAACCCGCATTCCGGCTGAGTAGTTGGCCAAATAAAAGTTATTTCCCCTCACATAACCATTGTGGTCAACAGCTTCCGTGGGGCCTGTATAATCAAATAATTGCGCGGGATTATCTAAGTCGGTAAAATCAAAAATGATGGTGCGTGTGTTGAATCCAAAACCTAACTCATCAGTTTCATCACCCAAAAGAAAATAGCGGTGATCTTCTGTGAGCCATCCCTGATGGGTGTAGCCTATGTTTGTATAACTCACGGCACTTATAAACTGTACGTTTGCTTTATCTGTGACATCCAGAATCACCACTTCATTCTCGTTGCTTCCAATGTAAAGTTCCTTGCCAAAATGATCAGCGTCTGGACCTGTATAATTGACAACCTGTGCGTCATGTGTATAATCATTTACATCATAGCCTGAGACAAATTCAGGATTTAATGGGTCTTGAATGTCAACAATATGGGGGCCGCCGTTAAAAGTTTGGGTTCCCACGGCATATGCATAACCGTTTTCTTCATTAATGACAATGTTATGTGCGCGGCCAAAGCCGTCATAATGTGCGTCAACGGTAAAGGTTTCAGGGGGGGTGTTGACATTTCGCAACCGGGTTAAATCAAAAACCTGCATACCGTGATCGGGAGCCTCACTTACAATAAAAGCGTGGTCAGCATACACTTTTATATCTCTCCAGGTACTATTTTCTGTTTGGGTGGGCAATTTTCCTAAATAGACAGGATTTACAGGGTCTGAAATATCAATAAAAGCAGTTCCGTTTCTCAGGCCCACGAGTGCATATTCGTTTCCGTTATCTGGATCTGTCCAGCCCCAGGAATCATTTCCGGAAGATGCATCTAAAAAAGCAAGGTCAAGATGTGCTTGTAAATCATACCCATCACAAGGAAATATTCCGGCAAAACCATTTTCACATGGTTCCTGAGAAAATGAAATTAAGGGAACTATAAATGCTATAAAAAGTAATTTATTTTTCATCGAGGGCAAGTATTAGTATAAACGACTAACAATACTACGATTTTTTTATAATTTTTTCAGCACCCGTGATGTTAAAAGACTTTATGCTCTCTTAATTTTAATAGCATATTAACTATTTGGTTCTCATACAGAAGGCTGTTCTTTAAAATAAGTTTAATTTTGTAAAAAGTTTTAAAAAGTTATGGCATCAGAAAATAAAGAAACAAATAAAAATATTGCGTCCCTGGGAGAATTTGGACTTATTGATCATCTTACAAAAGATTTTGATATAAAACATTCCTCAACAAAACATGGTATTGGAGATGATGCAGCCGTAATTTTCGATACCGAAAAACACATGGTTATCACCACTGACTTATTGATTGAAGGTGTTCATTTTGATTTGAGTTATATGCCTTTGAAGCATTTAGGATATAAGGCAGTCATAGTAAATCTTTCTGATGTATATGCTATGAATGCTGAAGCCACGCAAATTACTGTTTCCATTGCTATTTCCAATCGCTTTCCACTGGAAGCCGTTGATGAATTATATGCAGGAATCAAAACAGCTGCAAAGATTTACAATATTGATGTTGTGGGAGGCGATACCACTTCTTCCACACGTGGTTTGATTATAAGTATTACAGCTTTAGGCTTTGCCAAAAAAGAGGAATTAACATATCGCAGCGGTGCAAAAGAAAACGATTTGCTTGTTGTGACGGGAGATCTGGGAGGTGCTTATCTGGGGTTGCAGATTCTGGAAAGGGAAAAACAAGTATTCAAAGTAAACCCAAACAATCAACCGGACTTAAGTCCATATACATACCTTATTGAACGCCAACTCAAGCCCGAAGCCAGAAAAGATGTCAAAAAACTGCTGGCAGACCTTGAGGTAAATCCCACATCCATGATTGACATCAGTGACGGGCTATCTTCTGAAACAATTCATTTGTGCAAAAATTCAAAAGTAGGATGTAATTTATATGAAGATAAAATCCCGCTTGACCCGCAGGTAATTTCAACTTGTGAAGAGTTCAAGTTGGACAGTACTACAGTCGCATTGAGCGGAGGTGAAGATTATGAATTGCTTTTTACTATTTCAACAGAAGACTTTCCAAAAATTAAGGCAAACCCTCATTTGTCTGTCATAGGTCATATGACTAACCAAAATGAGGGCATGCATTTGATAACTAGGGCAAATACTAAAATACCTTTAAAGGCGAGGGGCTGGAATTCTTTTCAGGAAGCTTCTGAATAAGTTGCACGCCTCATTTTTTTCTGAATGAATCCCGAAAGACATGCATTGATATCTCTCATTTTGGGAGTAAGCACTTCAAGATAACCATTTACATTTTCTGTCACCTCATGACCGCAACAGGTGCATCGATATTCAGAGATGACTTCATTTATTCTGTTTGTTTCCTTGTAATTGTGCCCTATGGTTGAGCAGACAATTTTGCCGATTGATGAGGTTGCTTTGGGGGTAGCGTTGTGCATAGTCGGACAGTTTTAGTTAGTTAACATAAACGTACAAAAAAATGCTATATAAACGATAAAAGGTATATTTTATTCGATGAAATGCACAAAGTTTAACGTTTCATCTTTGTTTTCAATAGTACTCATATGACCTCCGTCCAGACTGATAAAGGTGCAGCCACATTTTTTTGCCAATTTTTCTTGTTCTTTATATGGCATAATCGGGTCCTGAATGCCTGAAATAATATATTTGGGTTTGGAAAATTCAGCCAGAGTTAAAGTATGGTCTTTTCTAATTTTCATTCCCTCAAGCGTGGCAATAATTCCCTGCACGGGCATCGTAAGAGCTTCTTTTTTCAACTGTGTGATTTCCTGTTTAAAACGTTCGCGGTTTTTTTCGGCAAAAAGATTACTAATAGCCATGCTCAAAAACCCTTTTTTGTTTTGTTTTACAAGCTCAATTGCCCGGTCCCTGTTATTCTTCCGTTCTAAAGAGTCTTTTTTTGAAGTTGAATTTAAAAGAACAAGTTTTTCAATTATTTGGGGATATTTTTCGGCAAATGCCAAAGCTACATAGCCCCCCATGGAATGGCCAATGAATGTTGCACTCAAAATATTCTCTTTTAAAAGCACCTCCTTTACTGCTTCTGCCATCATTTCCATGGTGTGCACATAACCAATGGAGGCGCTTTTTCCATGACCGGGCAAATCAACAGCAATAGTGGTATGCTTCTGCTTCAAAGTATCCAAAAAGGGTTCCCACATTGAAGCGTTTTCCAGAAAACCGTGTAACAAAACGACAGCTTTGCCGGTCCCCTTTCGGGTGTAAAATATTTCGGACTCTTTGAAATTTAATATCATTGCAAAATTCTATATTGCAAAGGTAGTTGCGACATATGAATAAAACTAAAGAAATTTTTATCACCGGTTTTGCCTTGTTTGCCTTATTTTTTTGGAGCAGGAGATTTGATATTACCCCTTTTTTAGGCTTTCAAACTGGTACAGACTGGGGTTGGGTTGCTTTAGGTTTTGTTATTTCTGCAGGTTCCATTTCGTTGCATGGGTTGTTTGCTCATGCTAAACTAAAAGGAACTATGCTGGATTTTGGGATTCCGGTTTCCCCATAATTCAATTTAATATATTGTATTATATTTTATGTTTTTTTTTGTATTACCTGGTGTGGTTACTGCCAGCTTTCCTGGCATTGATTACAGGAAATGTGATTGAAACAAAAAAACGACCCACATCCCTGTAAGTCGTTTTTCAAGTTTTAGTTTCTAGAAAACTATTTATTCATCAAATCTTCAATCTCCTCTGCTTCAATGGGAATGTTGCACATCAGATTAAAAGGCTCTCCTTTTTCCTGAACCACTACGTCATCTTCCAGACGAATTCCAAAGCCTTCTTCAGGAATATAAATTCCCGGTTCCACCGTAAAAACCATATTGGGTTTCATCGGCTCCCAAAGAATGCCATAATCGTGCGTGTCCAGACCAATATGATGGGAGGTTCCGTGCATAAAGTATTTTTTATAAGCCGGCCAGTCGGGGTTTTCGTTTTGAACATCGGCTTTGTCCAGAAGACCGAGACCAAGGAGCTCTGAAGTCATCAGTTTTCCCACTTCCACGTGGTATTCTTTCCAAAGCGCACCGGGAACCAGCAGCTTAGTAGCTTCATTTTTAACGCGGTTTACAGCATTATAGACTTCTTTCTGCCGTTTTGTGAATTTTCCGGAAACGGGAATCGTGCGGCTCATATCGCTGGAATAATTGGCATACTCGGCCCCCACATCCAGCAAAATCAGATCACCGGCTTTGCATTCCTGATTGTTTTCAACATAGTGAAGAACATTGGCATTGTTTCCGCTGGCGATAATGGGGGTGTAGGCAAAGCCTCGGGAACGGTTGTTCAGGAATTCATGCATAAACTCAGCTTCCAGATTATATTCCATCACACCGGGCTTGACAAAATTCAATATCCTTCGGAAACCTTTTTCGGTAATGTCACAGGCTTTTTGCATCAGTTCGATTTCGATAGGATCTTTTATGCTTCGCAAACGTTGTAAAATAGGATTGCTTTTTGCCCACTGGTGCGCCGGAAATTTTTCTTTTGTTTTTGCAATAAAACGGTCTTCACGGGTTTGGGTCTCTACAGCCTGACGGTAGTGTTCATTAGTGTTAAAGTAAATGGTTTCCGTCTGAGTCATGAGTTCAAAAAATACTTTGTCAAATTCCTGCAACCAGTAAACCGTTTGGATACCACTCACTTCAAAAGCACGTTCTTTGGTCAATTTTTCACCTTCCCACACGGCAATGTGCTCGTTGGTTTCTTTCAGAAAAAGCACTTCCCGCTTTTTAGGGTCCGGGGCATCGGGAAATAAAAGCAGGATACTTTCTTCCTGGTCCACGCCACTTAAATAAAGAATATCACGTGCCTGTTGAAACGGCATGGTGCTGTCTGCACTAATAGGGTAAATATCATTTGAATTAAAAACGGCTAAACTTTTAGGTTTCATTTGCGCCATAAAGTTTTTGCGGTTTTTGATGTAAAGGGCTTTGTCTATTGTGTGGTATTTCATACAGTCATTCCCGCGAAGACGGGAATCTCATATTTTAAAGGTTTATAACTCTATTCAATCCTTTCGCTTTACAGCGAAAAACACAAAGTTACTTAAAGGAAATGAATCGAAAAAGGACTATAGATGAGAATCTAAAAAATTTATTTTGAAACCAATTTGTAAATGGTTATTTTCAACACGCTAAAAAATCAACATTCATGAAATCCATTTTCTCCTCATTCGTCGTTTGCTTCTTTATTTCTTTTTCATTTGCACAACCTGCTGCAACAATAGCTGCTGAATTGCAAAATGCCCTGGAACAAACAGAAACACTCACACAAACATCACTCGTTAAAAATCTTCATTTCACAAACATAGGCCCCACTATAATGAGTGGGCGCGTGGTAGATTTGGATGTCAATCCCAAAGATCCCACCGAATTTTATGTTGCTTATGCCAGCGGTGGCTTATGGCACACCAATAATAACGGCACAAGCTTTACCCCGGTGATGGACAATGCTCCAACACAAAACCTTGGGGATATAGCCGTAGATTGGAATAACGGAACCATTTGGGCAGGCACCGGAGAAAACAATTCTTCCCGTTCTTCTTATGCGGGAATCGGTATTTTAAAATCAACAGACAAAGGAAAAACCTGGCAAAATGTGGGGCTTGAAGACTCCCATCATATCGGACGTATTATCATCAACCCAAACAACCCTGATGAGGTTCTGGTTGCTGTTGGAGGACATCTGTATTCCTCAAATGAAATGCGAGGTATTTATAAAACGTTGGACGGTGGAAAAACCTGGAATAAAAAACTTTTTATAAACAGTGAAACCGGAGTCATCGATCTGGAGGCAGCCCCCAAGAATTTTAATGTGCTATATGCTACCTCGTGGCAACGAGACCGAAAAGCCTGGCATTTTGAAGGCAGCGGTGAGGGTTCGGCTATTTATAAAAGTGCCGATGCCGGAAACACCTGGACGAAAGTTTCAGTGGAAGGAAGTGGTTTTCCAACAGGAAAAGGCGTAGGGAGGATTGGTTTGGCTGTTTATGACGCCAATACGGTGTATGCTTTTCACGATAATCAGGATTTCAGGCCCAAAGGAAAAGATTCTCAAGCCGAAGGCATTCTCACCAAAGATGATTTTAAAACCATGACGGTTGCTCAATTTATGGCTTTGGATAATAGTGCTTTAAACCGTTTTTTACGGGAAAATAATTTTCAGGAAAAATACCGTGCCGAAAATGTAAAACAAATGGTAAGTGGCGGAACTGTTAAACCGGAAGATTTGGCCAAGTACCTCGAAGATGCGAATGCCATGCTTTTTGACACACCCGTGATTGGAGCTGAAGTGTATAAATCAACTGATGGCGCAAAAACCTGGACCAAAACCCACGATGATTTTCTGGATGACATCTATTATTCTTATGGATATTACTTTGGTGAAATTCGTGTAGAGCACAACAATCCCAATGCAATATACATTTTTGGAGTTCCCATTTTAAAATCAAAAGATGGCGGAAAAACTTTTAAATCAATGGATGCACCCAATGTGCACGTTGATCATCATGCACTGTGGTTAAACCCCAACAAATCAGGTCACTTAATCAACGGAAACGATGGTGGGGTCAACATTACATATGATGACGGCGAAAGCTGGCTCAAAGCAAACTCCACACCCGTAATGCAGGTATATGCCCTGCAAGTGGATAATCAAACACCTTACAATGTGTATGCAGGTTCGCAGGATAATGGCGTTTGGGTAGGACCCAACAACTATTCCCATTCCATGCGATGGCACAATACCGGCGACTATCCTTATAAGGAGTTGATGGGCGGTGACGGGATGTATATAGAGGTAGATGAACGCAACCCTGATATAGTGTATACCGGCTTTCAGTTTGGAAATTATTTCAGGATTGACAGAGATCAGGACAAAACCACATACATACAACCCAAACACGAGCTCGGTGAGGCACCTTACCGCTTTAATTGGCAAACACCTATTTTACTTTCCAAACACAATCAAGACATACTATACTATGGCGGAAATAAACTCATGCGCTCCATGAATCAAGGGGATGATTATACCGCCATTTCTCCAGATTTGACAAAAGGGGGTAAAAAAGGAAATGTTGCTTACGGAACGTTGACATCTATTGACGAGTCGCCTTTTCAGTTTGGCTTGCTCTATGCCGGAAGTGATGACGGCCTGCTTCACATTTCCAAAAACAGCGGAGGAAGCTGGGAGAAAATCTCTGATAGTTTTCCGCAGGATTTATGGGTGTCGCGTGTGATTGCTTCAAAGCACAAAAAAGAACGGGTATATGTTACCCTTAACGGTTACCGTTGGGATGACTTTAAACCCTATGTGTATGTGAGTGAAGACTATGGAAAGACCTGGAAAAATATCAACGGTAATTTGCCATTATCACCTGTAAATGTCATCAGGGAAGATCCTGCCAATGAAAACATTCTTTACCTGGGAACGGATAACAGTGCGTATGTCACCTTTAATCGTGGTGAAAGCTGGGATCGCTTTTCCTCCAATTTGCCGAATGTTGCTGTGCATGATTTACGCATTCAGGCCGAAGCCAAAGATTTGATTTTAGGAACCCATGGCCGTTCTATCTACAAGACAAACATCGCGATGCTTCAGGAAATGAGCCTGGAAAGCCTCAACGAAGATTTAATCGTTTTTGATGCAGACAAGGTGCGACATTCAAATCGTTGGGGAAGCAGTTGGAGTAGCTGGAGGGAGCCCATTGAGCCATCAACAGAAATCCACTTCTACAGCGGGCACACCGGCACTGCAACCATTGCGGTAAAAACCGAAAAAGGAGCAACCTTATACAGCAATAACATGAATGTCGATAAAGGATTTAATACCTATGAATATGACGTAACTCTTTCGGAAAACGGAAGAAAAGCCTATTTAAAAGAAAATAAGGAAGCCACTATCGATGAGAAACAAAATGGAGAATACTATTTGCCGAAAGGGACTTATACTGTGCAAATCACTTTGAATGGGGTGAAGAAAACGCAGGAACTAGTGGTGGACTAAGTCTCTTGAGTTTTGGAAGGAAGATGTTTGAGGGTCTTTATTTAAAATAATTCTAAAAAAGCTAAGGGTCGCTTTATCCCAGCCTTTGATATGGAGTAAGGTGCTAGTATCCCTATACGAGGCTAAAAGATGACCAGCCTAAACAGGGATACTAATAGTAAACATTTTATAACCATTCTAAATAGCGAACGATAACCACATCAAAGTTTGTAGATATAGCACTTGCATCGTATTTTTGTAGACCTTATTGTTAAATAACTTCAAATGAGCGGATTTTTAAAAGCAACTATTGCAAGAAAGTTTGCAATGGCACTTTCAGGACTATTTTTAGTCATCTTTTTAGCACAGCATTTTTTTATCAATTTTACTTCGGTTTTTAGCGCAGACACATTCAATGAATTATCCCACTTTATGGGAACCAATCCCGTTGTGCAATATGTAGCCCAGCCCATTTTGATTTTTGGCGTCATCTTTCACTTTGTTATGGGGTTTGTTCTTGAAATCAAAAACCGCAATGCCCGTAATGTGAGCTATGCAAAATTCTCAGGGGGAGCAAACTCTACCTGGATGTCAAGAAATATGATATGGTCAGGACTTGTTGTCCTTGCGTTTTTAGCACTGCATTTCTATGATTTCTGGATTCCTGAAATGGTACACAAATATGTGGAATCCCACCCTGAAGATGCGACTAGATACTACGCAGAAACAGTAGAAAAATTTCACGACCCCATAAGGACCTGGGCGTATGTCATTTCATTTGTCTTTTTGGCAATGCACCTGTTACATGGGTTTCAATCCTCGTTTCAATCTATTGGCTTCAATAATAAATATTCAAAAGGCCTCAAAGGTTTTACAGTAGCATTTGCAATACTCATCCCGCTCGGATTTATTTTTATTGCTTTGTATCACCACTTAAATCAATAATGTAGTATGGCAACTCTAGATTCAAAAACACCCGAAGGTCCCATTTCTGAAAAATGGACCAATCATAAAAATAAAATCAACCTGGTAAACCCTGCCAACAAGCGTAATATTGACGTCATTGTTGTGGGAACCGGTCTTGCCGGAGGTTCTGCTGCTGCAACACTTGCCGAGTTGGGCTATAATGTAAAAGCATTTTGCTTTCAGGATTCGCCCCGTCGTGCACACTCTATAGCCGCTCAGGGCGGAATCAATGCCGCAAAAAACTATCAGGGCGATGGTGATTCTACACACCGTCTTTTTTATGATACCGTAAAAGGAGGTGACTACCGTTCACGTGAATCCAATGTTTATCGTCTGGCTGAGGTTTCCGCAAATATCATTGATCAATGTGTAGCGCAAGGTGTGCCTTTTGCCCGTGAATATGGTGGCTTGCTGGACAACCGCTCTTTTGGTGGTGTGTTGGTTTCCAGAACGTTTTATGCCAAAGGACAAACGGGACAACAACTTTTATTGGGTGCTTATTCTGCAATGAACCGCCAGATAGGTCGCGGAAAAATAAAAATGTATAACCGTCACGAGATGCTCGATTTGGTTATCGTTGACGGAAAAGCCAGGGGAATTATCGCCCGAAATCTGGTTACAGGTGAAATCGAAAGACACTCAGCACATGCTGTTGTTTTAGGAACAGGTGGGTACGGAAACGTGTTTTACCTTTCAACCAACGCGATGGGAAGCAATGTTACCGCAGCCTGGAAAATTCATAAAAAAGGAGCTTATTTTGCCAATCCGTGTTATACACAAATTCACCCTACATGTATTCCCGTATCCGGGGACCATCAGTCAAAATTGACCTTGATGTCTGAATCTTTACGTAATGACGGAAGAATCTGGGTGCCTGCAAAACTGGAAGACGCCAAAGCAATTCGCGAAGGAAAATTAAAGCCCACTGATTTAAAAGAGGAGGACAGGGATTACTACCTGGAAAGAAGATACCCTTCTTTCGGAAACCTGGTGCCGCGTGATGTGGCCTCAAGGGCAGCAAAAGAACGTTGTGATGCCGGGTTTGGTGTTAATAAAACAGGGGAGGCCGTGTATCTTGATTTCGCCGCAGCAATAGAACGCTATGGAAAAGAACAAGCCAGAGTAAAGCACCTCGATGAAAACGACTCACAATTAGTTAAGAAATTAGGAACTGAAGTGGTGGCCAATAAATATGGGAACCTCTTTCAGATGTATGAAAAAATTGTCGATCAGAATCCCTATGAAACCCCAATGATGATCTATCCTGCCGTGCATTACACGATGGGGGGCATTTGGGTGGATTACAATTTGATGACGACTATTGAAGGTTGTTATGCTATTGGTGAAGCCAATTTCTCTGATCACGGCGCGAACCGTTTAGGAGCTTCTGCATTGATGCAGGGTCTGGCAGACGGCTATTTTGTGTTGCCTTACACGATTGGGAATTATCTGGCAAATGACATCCGTACCGGAAAAATATCAACAGACCTACCCGAATTTGAAGCCGCTGAAAAAAATGTTCGTTCCCAGATAGAACACTTTATGAACAACAAAGGGACTAAAACCGTGGACCATTTCCACAAACGCCTTGGAAAAATCATGTGGGACAAAGTAGGGATGGCAAGAAATGCCAAAGGATTAAATGAAGCCATCGAAGAGATTGCAGCTTTGCGTGATGAATTTTACAAAGAAGTGAGGGTTCCCGGCGCCGCAGACGGATTAAACCAGGAGTTGGAAAAAGCATTGCGTGTTGCAGATTTTCTTGAGCTTGGAGAGCTTTTCGCAAAAGATGCTTTACACAGAAATGAATCGTGTGGAGGTCACTTCCGTGAAGAATATCAAACTGAAGAAGGCGAAGCTCTGCGTGATGATGAAAACTTTGCCTATGTGGCTGCGTGGGAATACAAAGGAAAACCCAGCGAAGCAGTATTGCATAAGGAGGAATTGAATTTTGAAAACATTAAACTGGTTACTCGTAGCTATAAATAAGATTTGAGACTTGAGATGTTAGACTATAGACTAACCCTCAGTTCTCACCATTAAAGTCTAAAAATTATGAATTTAACCCTAAAAATATGGCGTCAGTCTGATGCCGGTAAAAAAGGAAGAATAGTTGACTATAAAATCGATGATGTTTCACCTGATATGTCTTTTCTTGACATGCTCGATATGCTCAATGAGCAATTGAACAATAAAGGTGAAGAGCCGGTTGCCTTTGATCATGATTGCCGTGAAGGTATTTGCGGCTCCTGCTCATTACAAATCAACGGTGAGCCTCATGGTCCTGACAGGATGATTACCACCTGCCAGTTGCACATGCGCACTTTCAAAGACGGGGATACTATTTACATAGAACCCTTCAGGGCAAAAGCATTTCCGGTAATAAAGGATCTGGTTGTTGACAGGAGTTCGTTTGACAGAATCCAACATGCGGGCGGGTTTATTTCGGTAAACACTTCGGGGAACACAATTGATGCCAATGCGATACCGGTGAATAAACACGATGCAGACAAGGCCTTTGATGCAGCAACCTGTATTGGTTGCGGGGCGTGTGTTGCGGCTTGTAAAAATGCCTCGGCGATGTTGTTTGTTTCGGCTAAAGTATCGCAATTTGCCTTATTGCCACAGGGAAAGGTAGAAGCGACAGACCGTGTGCTTAATATGGTGCGCCAAATGGATGAAGAAGGTTTTGGAAACTGTTCCAATACAGGTGCCTGTGAGATTGAATGTCCCAAAGGTATTTCGCTGGAAAACATCGCCCGTATGAACAGGGAATATATGAGTGCCAATTTGAAAGGCTAGAATCTAAAAAAGTATATAAAAGCAAAAAGCGCTGAGACCCAGTTCAGGATTCAGCGCTTTTATTATTTTATCTCTTTACCATCTTTATCAAAAAAATGATATTCGAGATATGTGTAAGCATCTCTTGGTTGAATTTTCACCCATTTTTTATGTTCTAAAAACCATTTAGAACGTATCGATGGAAAGCCTTTTATTAAGAAGGCTGCTATAAAAGGATGTGTGTTTAAAGTTATCTTTTTATAGTCTTTTTTCAATAATCTTTTTAAATCGCTGTTAATCCTGTCAATGATTAAAATGGGAGCTTCAACTTCTCCCGCTTCCCCGTTAGGATCTAACTCACGGGTTTTAATATTCATTTCAGGCCTAACGCGTTGTCGTGTAATCTGGATTAAACCAAATTTACTGGGAGGCAAAATTTTATGTTTTGCCCGGTCATCTTTCATTTCATCACGCAAGTGATTAAACAGTTGCTTTCTGTGGTTGGGATTTGACATATCGATAAAATCGACTACAATAATCCCTCCCATATCCCGCAGGCGGAGTTGGCGAGCCAGCTCTGTTGCGGCAATTAAATTGACTTCAAGTGCAGTAGCTTCCTGGCTGTCTGATTTGTTTGAGCGGTTACCGCTATTTACATCGACAACGTGAAGGGCTTCTGTGTGTTCTATCACGAGATAGGCACCCTTGTTTCCCGAAACCGTACGGCCGAAAGACATTTTAATTTGTCTTTCAATCCCAAATTTTTCAAAAATGGGAACCTTGGAGTCATACAACTTAACGATTGATTCTTTTTGTGGTGCAACTTCGTGCACATAATCCTTAATTTTAAAATAAAGCGTCTCATCATCAATATGTATGGCTGTGAAAGAATCATTAAGCAAATCTCTGATAAGGGACAGGCCTCTGTTCATTTCACTCATTACTTTAGATGGGTGGTGCGCGTTTTGTAGCTTTTTACACATTGCAGACCAGCGGTCGAGCAAGTTTTGTAAATCTTTGTCCAGTTCTGCTACTTTTTTACCCTCTGCTACGGTTCTTATAATAACACCAAAACCTTTTGGTTTGATGCTTTGTACCAATCGTTTTAAACGGTCTTTTTCTTCTTTTGACTCTATTTTTTGTGAAATAGAAACGCGGTCAGAAAAAGGAACCAAAACGATATATCTCCCCGCCAGTGACAACTCAGAACTTATTCTGGGTCCTTTTGTGGAGATGGGTTCTTTTACTATTTGAACCAAGATGGATTGATTTGATTTTATGGCTTCGTTAATCTTGCCATTTTTATCAATATCTTTCTCAAATGGGAAATTCTTTAAAGAGTAATCTTTAAGTTTACCTGTGCTTACAAGTTTTGTGAATTTTAATACGGAAGGGAGTTGTGGTCCTAAGTCCTGATAATGCAAGAATCCGTCTTTTTCGTATCCTACATTAACAAAAGCGGCATTGAGGCCCGGGACAGTTTTGCGGGTTTTGGCGATAAACACGTCACCAACAGCAAATTCACTGTCATCTTCTTCCTTATGCAATTCAATTAGTTTTCCATCTTTAAGAAGGGCAAAATCAACTTCTGAGGAACTGGATCTGATAAATAATTCGTAGTTCACTCTTAGTAATTTATATCCGCCCCGTTTTTTGCTTTAAAAGCGTTTCAGGACAGATGGATTAAACAATATTTCTCACAGGTTTCTTACTGTTAAAGTAAGAATAATACCCGGTGAAACCTTAGTGTGACTACAATGGTTTACCCAAAAACCACTGTATGTCAATAAAATTTCTTTTTCAAAGAACGGTATTCTCTTAACTAAAAAAAGTAGTTAGAAACTACTTTTTCTTATGGCGATTAGCGCGGCTTCTTTTTTTGCGCTTATGGGTTGCTACCTTGTGTCTTTTTCTTTTTTTACCACTTGGCATAGTGTATCTTTTTTAAGTTATTATTTTTATTTAACGACTACATTTTCCTTTACCCCTTCAACAAAAACTTTTGCAGGTTTAAATGCAGGGATGTTGTGTGCAGGTATTTTTATAGTTGTGTTTTTTGAAATGTTACGTCCGGTCTTTTCTGCTCTTGTTTTGATGATAAAACTTCCAAAACCTCTTAAGTATACATTGTCACCACTTTCCAAAGAGTTTTTTACTTCTGTCATGAAACTTTCTACAGTTGCTTGAACATCTCCTTTTTCCATTCCTAGCTTTTCTGAAATTTTAGCTACGATATCTGCTTTTGTCATTCTAAAATATTTTAGGGATTAAAAATTAATTTTTTTCAAGACCGCAAATATAAGAATTTTAAAATCAACAAAACAACCCTAAGACATTAAAAAATAACCAGATATAGCTTTTGTTATGAATTTAAGCATTTATTTGTTGATGATGAAGGAAATGACTTAAAAATGTTGAAATTCAACACATTGTGTTTAAATAAAAAGTCATTAATTTAACTAAAAGAGTTGTTGTGTTAATGACTTTTTGGTATTTAAAAATAAGAAAATTTATTTCATCCAGTTTTTTAGGGCAATTTCATCATTGACAATTTCAGAAATCTTCTCAATTGCAATGCGTTCCTGTTTCATAGAATCCCGAAACCTGATGGTAACTGTGTTGTCTGTAATTGTGTCGTGGTCTACAGTGATACAAAAGGGAGTGCCCAGAGCATCCTGACGCCTGTACCTTCGTCCTATGGCATCCTTTTCATCATAAGCTACCTGAAAACCCCATTGGAGTTCATCTACAATTTTATGAGCAATTTCAGGAAGGCCGTCTTTCTTCAAAAGGGGTAATATGGCCACTTTTGTGGGTGCTATCACTGCCGGAATTTTTAAAACCACCCGACTGCTGCCATCTTCAAGGGTTTCTTCTTCCAGAGCTTTACTGAAAACTGCAAGGAACATCCTGTCCAGGCCTATGGAGGTTTCAATAACGTATGGCACATAATTTTTGTTCAATTCAGGGTCGAAGAACTGTAATTTTTTTCCTGAAAACTTTTCGTGTGCTTTTAAATCAAAATCTGTACGGGAATGAATTCCTTCCAATTCTTTGAAACCGAAAGGAAAATCAAATTCAATATCAGTCGCTGCATTGGCATAATGGGCCATTTTTTCATGGTCATGAAAGCGGTAATTTTCTTCCCCCATATTGAGGGAAAGGTGCCAGTTGTATCGTTTTTCCTTCCAGTATTCATACCATTTCAATTCATCGCCCGGGCGCACAAAAAACTGCATTTCCATTTGTTCAAATTCACGCATCCTGAAAATAAACTGCCGGGCAACAATTTCATTTCTGAAAGCTTTTCCGGTTTGGGCAATCCCAAAAGGGATCTTCATTCTGCCTGATTTTTGCACGTTTAAAAAGTTTACAAAGATACCCTGTGCCGTTTCGGGACGCAGGTATAGGTCCATGGCAGAATCTGCAGATGCACCCAGTTTTGTGCCAAACATAAGGTTGAATTGCTTGACATCTGTCCAGTTTCTTGAGCCTGTTTCAGGGTCCGCGATTTCAAGTTCCTCTATCAGGGCTTTTACATCGGCAAGGTCTTCTTTTTCAAGGGACTTTGCCAGGCGCTCTACAATTTCCCTTTGCTGTGTGCGGTACCTGATTACACGATCATTGGTGGCTACAAACTGCTCTTCATCAAAAGCATCGCCAAATCGTTTTTTAGCCTTTTCAATTTCTTTGAGTGCTTTTTGGTGCAGTTTTTCTGCATAGTCTTCTACAAGCACATCAGCCCGGTAGCGTTTTTTGGAATCTTTGTTATCTATAAGCGGGTCGTTAAAAGCATCAACGTGCCCCGATGCTTTCCAGGTTGTAGGGTGCATAAGTATTGCAGCATCCAGACCTACAATGTTTTGGTGCATTTGCACCATGCTTTGCCACCAGTAGTTGCGAATGTTGTTTTTAAGGAGAACGCCGTTCTGGGCGTAATCATAAACAGCACTTAAGCCATCATAAATTTCACTGGAGCTAAAGATGAAGCCATATTCTTTTGCATGCGAAATGACTTTCTTGAAATGTTCGTCTTTGTTTATCATTCAGCAAAATTAAAAAAAACCACTATGTAACACGACATAGTGGTTTTTATTTTTTGATAATTTCTGAATTATTTTAGCTGAAGGTTTGAAGAGGCTACAAGCCTGGGTCCGTCAAAAACATTGACAGTATAGTTTCCTGAAATCAAATCGTTTTCAAGCACATTAACAAGAACACATACATCCAGTTCCTGATTTTCATAAAAAACATTGGACGTGGCACTGTATGTCAGAACATTTTCTTCAAAATTCACCGTTGACTTTTCTCCTATAACATTGTTTTCGGGGTTTATTACCTGCACAAATAATAACTTGTCTCCTTTTTCAGCAATTTCATTTGCATTAAGTGTAAAGCAGGTTCTTATTTTGTCTGCCCTTCTGGCGCGGTCTGTATCTACAATCTTACCACTGTTTCTTACGATAACACCCTCTCCTTTGAGTCGGGATACTTTTAATGCGGATCCTTTTTCAACCACTTTAGCCAAGGCTTCATTTTGCATGGCTATGGAGTCTACAATTTTTACAGTTTGGTCGAGTACATTTGAAGTGCTGTCTCTTTCTATCGTGAGCCTTTGGGTAGCGAGTTGCAAGCTGTCTGCTCTTCTGAAAAGCTGGTCTCTTTCAGTTTTTAATTTTCCAACTTCAACACGGTATCTTCTGATTAAATCAAGGTTTGCCTGAGAATCTTTAACAGAATCCAATAGGATTTCAATACGTTCACGGGCGGCAATCAAATCCCGGTCTTTTGAGTTGTTTTCTTCAATAGCTATATTGTAGTTTACAAGCAATTCTTCAAGCTCTTCTTCAATATCCATTTTTTGAATCTCCAGGTTGGTGGCGGTTTCCTGAGAGTCGTTATAAAGTTTAATGGTAAAGATCGTGAGGGCTACAAGAAGTACAGCCAGTATGCCAATGAGCCATTTTTGTTTGGAGTTATTGTTTTCTGTTTCCATAATGGTTAGATTTGATTTTATTTCTTGTTAAGATTGTGCTAAAGTAATTTAACATTTTAGATATATATGTTTAAAAAAGTATAAATAGTACAAATTATATGTTAAATCTATTTTTTCCAAATTTGTGCCGTGGTTGTCATAATGAACTGTTAGGTAATGATAAAGAAATTTGTGTTCAATGCAGGCATGAGTTGCCCCTTGCTTCTTTTCATAAAACCGGAAGTGATGAAATGCTCAAAATTTTCTATGGCCGTGTGCCCGTAGAAAATGCAACAGCCCTTTTTTATTTCAGGAAAAATGGACTTACTCAAAAATTTGTTCATGCATTAAAGTACAGGGGCGCAGAAAAATTGGGATATATTTTTGGAGCGTGGCTTGGTGAAGAGTTAAGCGACAGCAAAGCTTACAAGGATATTGATGCTGTTATTCCTGTGCCCTTGCACAAAAAGAAATTTAAACAAAGGGGTTTTAATCAAGTAGCAGGTTTTGGCAAAGAAATAGCATCAGCACTTGATGTGCCCTATATCGATGATGTTTTGATGAAAATTACGCCTACAAAATCACAGGTTTTTAAGGAAAAATTTTCCAGGATTTTTAGTCAGGAGGAAGTTTTTATTTGCCAAAACATTGAAAAAATTAACGGAAAACACCTGCTCCTTGTCGACGATATCATTACATCAGGGGCTACTCTGGAAGCCTGCTCTTCAAAACTTTTAAAAGCGCAAAATATAAAGCTAAGTTTTGCGACTATTGCCATAACAAAATAATGCGTTTTTAATTCATAGAATGGAACAATGCTACATTATTATTTTTTGCATCTTTGCAATATGAAAGGCAAAATTTTATACCTCATTTTTATAGTATTGATTTCCTTGTCTTTTGTTGATTGTGCTAAACGAGGAAATCCCCAGGGTGGTTTGAGAGACTCAATCCCTCCTGTAATAGAGAGGGCAGTGCCTGAAAACTATTCAACAAATTTTGATGACGAAGAAATTAGAATTTACTTTGATGAATATATCAAACTAAAAGATTTACAGCAGCAGCTTATTATCTCTCCGCCAATGGAAAACGCTCCGATAATAACTCCCTTCAGTACTTCAAAGTATATAAAAATTGTCTTTACTGATACTTTAAAAGAAAACACTACATACAGCATTAATTTTGGCAATAGTATAGTTGATAACAATGAAGAAAATCCTTTTGAATTTTACAAATATGTTTTTTCAACCGGTAATTATATTGACAGTCTGAAGGTTTTGGGAACCGTTAGTGATGCACTAAAACCCCTTCCGGAAGAAGCGGTAACGGTTATGCTCTATGAAGTGGATGAAAACTATACTGATTCTGTGATATATAACAAGAAACCCTATTATGTATCAAGCACATTGAGAAGCCCTGAGTTTTTCTCAATCGAAAATCTCAAGCCCGGAAAATATCTCCTCATTGGTTTAAAGGACAATAACAACAATTATAATTTTGACCCCAAAATTGATAAAATAGGCTTTGTTGATGAATTTATCGACATTCCCACAGATACTACCTTTCATTTGAATTTATTCAAAGAAATCCCTGAGTTCACTATGGCTAGACCCTCTTTGCAGAATAGTCAGAAGATCCTGTTTGGATATGAAGGAAAGGGTGATTCAATAAAAATCGAATTACTAAGTCAGGCTCCCCCGGATTTTGAATATAGAATTACAAAAGATACTAAAAGTGATTCGTTATATTATTGGTTTAAGCCCGGGATTGAATCAGATTCCTTACTGTTTAAAGTTAGAAACAATACATATAGTGATACACTAGATGTACGGATGCAGGACAAAAAAGTTGACAGCTTGACCATTAGTGCTGTTAAAACCGGCACGATTGCTTTTGACCAAACCCTTGAGCTGACAGCAAACAACCCCATCGTTTCCGTAGAAAAAGAACGGATGGAATTAATGAATAAGGATTCCCTTTTTGTAGATTTTCAATTAAGGTTAGATGAAAGAAGCAACATCTTAAGTGTGGATTTTGAAAAAACAGAAAGAGAGGTTTATACACTCACCTTATTTCCGGAAGCTTTAGAGGACTTCTTTGGACAGGTAAATGACACACTTTCATTTAAAGTCAATACACGCACAACAGCAGATTATGGTTTTTTATCTTTTAATATTGAAAAGGCAAAATCTTATCCATTAATAGTGCAATTGGTTACTGAAGGAGGCGTTGTGACTAAAGAAATGTATGCAAAAGAAGAGCAGACTGTTTTTGAGTTTGAAAACATAAACCCTGCAAACTACAATGTCAGGGTTATTTATGATACTAATGAAAATGGAAAATGGGATACCGGCGATTTTTTAGAACGCCGTCAGCCGGAAGAAGTTATTTACTTTCCCAAATTACTTGATATAAGGGCTAACTGGACCCTAAATGAAACATTTATATTGGAATAAAAAAAGCCCGTGAAAACGGGCTTTTTAATTATATGGTCAAAGTTTTTATAAACTCGGTGAGTAAAAAGGATTATAATCACTGGCTTTTACTTTGGGCAGTTTAGTTTCATAAGCTTCATCTAAAGCTTCTATAAATTTGTTTGCCAAATAAGCATAACCTCTTGCAGTAGGGTGCACACCATCAAGTGAAAACGCCCCACCGGTAACAAGATTTGAGTTTAATACAAATTCATCAAATTCAGCGCCGGTTGAAACTTCATTGAGGATGGTAAATGTATCCACAAATGCAAGTCCGTTTTGTAAGGCAATTGCCTCGATGGTTTGGTTAAATGTTAATGTTGCATTTTTGACATCTTCTTGCTCCTCTGGCACCAGCACCCACTGATCTCCTAACGGAACTGTCACACCGTTTATCAATTGAGGGTTGTTGTTTACAACCGTACCAATAAAAGAGGATGCAGGCAATACAATTAAATCTTCAGCAGTGGTTTGTCTCAACGAAGGCAGTCCTAACGCAGATAAATCAGTAAGATATTCGTCTTCAATGACAACCGAATTCTGTCCGGCAGAAAAGTTAATGGTTCTGGCTTCTCTTTCTGCAGAAGTAATTAGTTGAGCTGCTTCAGCCTGTAAAAGACCACCGTTATATTGAGCATAGGCTTGGTTTACGCCTCCGGCTGTGGCCTCATCAAGCGGTACAGGGTTAAAGGGTACCGTTTTAAAGTAAGGGATGGTGGTAACATCCGGGATGTTTGCTACTATACCTTTTGCTCCATTTGCTGTTAATGCAGCCACAAGGTTAGTATACACTTGAGCAAAAACATTGGGGTCTGTAATATCGTTTCCGCCATAAGTTGAAGGGTCTAAATTGCCTTCTTGATTTACACCTGCACCTCCACTGGTTGCATAGGCCAATACATCATTGTTTCCAATCCAGAGTGAGAAAAAGGTGGGTTGCTGAGTCACAGCATCGCCAAGAACCGTTGCATTTGCATCACTTGCAAATCTTACAAAATAAGGATTTGCCTGTCCCGTTTGCACCCCCGCAATGTTTCCATAACCGGGTGCTATTAAATGAAAGCTTTTTGCACCGGGAACACCCATATTGTTAAAGGAACCACTTAATGGAGATGTTAGTTCTGTTGTGGCATCGCCTTCAAGTCTCACAGGTATGGATCCGTTAAAAATCAAACGGTTTGGAAGAATTTGATTTCCACCCAGCAAAATACCGCCCAGATTATCATTCATCAGGGGTTGGGTAAATTCACCACCACCCACCAGTGAAAACTGTTGTGCCAGTATATTGGGAAGTGAATTTTCCTGTCCGGCAATAAACAAGGCGCCGTCAGTAAATCCAGCTGTTAAAGAATTTCCTACGGAAACAAATTTTGAATAATCTGCGCTTCCTGCTGAAGCCACAAAGGGCTCCTCATCTGGTGTTGTAATACTGTCGTCGTCTGACTCACAGGCTATAAATAATACTCCGGTAAGAAGCAATAGCCATTTATATTTTTTAAGTATCATATGAATGTTTTTATTGTGTTAATGAATTATAGGTTGTTGATTGTTAAGGATACATAATATTGCGTCCCTATCAAACCGGTTCCAAATGCTGTAAAATATTCATTGTTGCCAATGTTTGCAGCACCCACTTTTAAAGTAGATTTTATAACCGGTATGGTGTAGTTAATCTGGGCATCAACCACAGAGTAAGCCGGTACGTTTCCGTCAGCAAAGGTTGCTTCCCATTCAAAAGCATCACTCCATCTGTAATTTACATTAAACCCAAGATTTTTAACAACTTCAGTATTTCCGAAAGAAAGTTTTACTTTGTGTTTCGGTGTATTAAAGCTGGTTCTGAAATCAGGGGCAGAAGCCTGATCAAAGTCTTCTTCTGCAAAGGTATAACTTCCGTCAAGGTCAAAATTACCCAGAACCCTTGCCCCAATACCAATAGATGCGCCATACGATTTTACATCAGCATCAGAGTTGGTATGTGTTTGGAAAGCTCTAAAGTCACCTTGCTCCAATGCTAACAAGGAAAGTGTGTTGTCACCCACTTCACCATATAAGGGAACAAGAACTGTTTCATTAGATATAAAATCCTGATATTGGTTGTAATAACCGTTTAAGTCAATAATCACACGACCCAATCTTGCGCGATACCCTACATCAATTGCTGTAACTCTTTCGGGCTTCACTAAATCAATATTTGCAGCCTCAGGATTTCCGGTATTTACAGAATTTAAAGAAAAGGCATTTTCATATGCGTCTCTTCCTGATATAGTTGCTGTAGCACTTCCACTTGCAGCTGCTCCGGTGGGGCTGACATTAAATGTTCTGACATAGCGGTCGAGGTTTGCTTCTGCTGATCCCACTAAGATAGCCCTACCAACATCAAGTCCAATAAACAAATCCTGTGTGGTGGGATTTCTAAAACCGGTTTGAATAGAACCCCTTATGTTGTGATTTCTGTTTTCACCCGCAGTATATGTAGCTGATAGTCTGGGAGAAAAGCTTCCTTCAAACAGTTCAGACTCATCATAACGAACGGAACCTGTAAATTTCAATCTTTCTTCTAAAAGCTCTTTTTGAACCTGTAAATAGGCTCCATACTCATTGTAAGGGATGGGACCGTCATAATCAGTAAAAATAGTTCCAAATGAATTTAACCTATACTCTCTAAAAGATCCACCCACTTGAATGTCAGCTATATCTGAAGTAATGTGCGTAAAGTTATAGTTGGCATCTACATGACGCAACTGTGAAGCATCTTTAAATTGAGATCCTGTTGCCAAATCCGGGTCGTTTATAACCGTGTTAAAGGCATTTTGAAACTCTGGTGTGCCGGGCTCAAAGCGGCCCATATCTGCTTGTTGCCTGGCAATTGCGTGAGCATTTTCTGTTGATGCTCCGCCAATGGTTGCAGCAGCAAAAGTGCCAATATAGTCACCAAACCACTGTTGGTCTGATTTCCACATCCTGTTGATATTAATTGCCGTAAAGCGCGTGTCATATGAATCCCCGGCGTCTTCATCAGTAATATAGGCTCTCACGAAGAAATTATCATTACTAATTTCAAGTTTGTGTTGCTGTAAAAAGAAGTTTTTAATAGCATATCTGTTTGCGCCCTGGTAGATGGTTGAACCAACACCAATTTTACCCAGATAGGTTATTTCAAAGTCATTTGCAAATGGTCTGTAGTGAAGTGCAGCATCAAATTTTACACTTTCAGCGTCATAGTCAGTTAAATCCCTTTCTTCATAACCGGTCCTGCTAACATTTACATCAGGAATAATCCCCAGGTTGCCTGAAGCAGCATAAATATTTGTGCTTACCTCATCACCATAAATGTTTAGTCCGTCATAGTTTGGGTGAGATCTGTCACGTCCCGGATTGAGAACATCTACATCACTCACAGCATACCAGTCTGTACCTTTTAAGTATGAAAAGTTTGCTTTTGCAGCAAATTTATCAGAAAATTTGTGTGCTACACGCACACCAAAATCCACAAAAGTGTTATCTCCTGCAGCTTCTTGTGAGGTAATTCCTTGTTTGTAGTATGCACTAATTCCAGGAAAATCAAAAGGATTTTTACTGGTCATAAAAAGAATCCCGTTAAAGGCATTGGCACCATAAAGGGCAGAAGATGCCCCGGGCAATAATTCAATACTGTGAACATCAAGCTCTGTCATCCCCAATAAGTTTCCTAAAACAAAGTTAAGTGCGGGAGCTGAATTGTCCATTCCATCAACCAACTGTACAAATCGTGTATTTGCAAATGTTGCAAAACCTCTGGTGTTGACAGACTGGAACGTTAAACTATTTGTATTAATGTCAACTCCTTTAAGATTTTCAAGGCCTCCATAAAAGGATGCAGCTGCAGTGCTTTTTATCTCTTTGATGCCAAAGCGCTCTACCGTTACGGGAGATTCAAAGATTCGCTCAGGCGTTCTGGAAGCTGAAACCACAATCTCGTCAAGTGAGGTTCCTTCAACAAGCACGGCGTTTACAACCTGGTTGTTGGTTGTAACTTCAAGAGACTTGCTTTCAAAGCCCACACTGCTTATTTCAATAGTAAAAGGAGGTGATTGATCAACTGTAAGGGTGAAATTACCATCAAAGTCTGTAACAGTTCCTTGAGAAGTTCCTGTTACGATAATGTTTGCACCTAAAATGGGCATACCGTTATTATCTGTGACATTCCCGGTGATTGTTGATTGGGAATGTGCAGAAAAACACAGCAAAAAGATTAAAAAGGGGAAAAATGTTTTCATATCTTATGTTTAATAATTAGCGACAACAATATAGCTAAATTTCATTAGATATGACAAAAAAAATAAGAACCTAGTTTTGTTACTCTACAGTAACTGATTTCGCCAAATTTCTAGGCTGATCTACATTCCTGTCAAGCATTACTGCGATATGATAAGAAAGCAGCTGTAGAGGGATGGTTGTTATAAGAGGAGTCAGTGATTCCGGGGTGTTAGGAACTTCGATAACATAGTCAGCCATTTCCCTTACAATGGTGTCACCTTCTGTTACAACAGCAATGATCACTCCTTTTCTGGATTTTATTTCCTGAATATTGCTGACTACTTTGTCATAATGATTGCTGTTTACGGCAATTACCACCACCGGCATTTCTTCATCTATCAATGCAATGGGCCCGTGTTTCATTTCTGCAGCGGGATAGCCTTCAGCGTGAATATAGGATATTTCCTTAAGTTTTAAAGCGCCCTCAAGGGCAACCGGGAAATTGTACCCCCTGCCCAGATAAAGAAAGTTTTTCGCATTTTTGAACACTTCCGCAATACTTTTTATATGATCATTTGTATCCAGTACTTTTTGGACACGTTGTGGAATAAGCTCTAATTCCCTTAAGTAAATATTATAATCCCTGTAGGAGATTGTTCCTTTAATATTTGCAAGCTTTAAAGCAATCAAGGTCAAAACCGTGATTTGTGTCGTAAATGCTTTTGTTGATGCGACCCCAATTTCGGGACCGGCGTGAGTGTATGTTCCGCTATGTGTTTCTCTGGAAATTGTTGATCCCACGACATTGCATATCCCATACACAAAAGCACCTTTTGATTTGGCTAGCTTAATAGCGGCGAGGGTATCTGCTGTTTCACCGCTTTGAGAAATAGCGATGACGACATCTTTTTCAGTGATAATAGGGTTTCTGTATCTGAATTCTGAAGCATATTCAACCTCAACAGGTATTCTTGCCAAATCTTCAAAAATATATTCTGCTACAAGACCGGCGTGCCAGGAAGTACCACAACCTATAATAATGATCCGGTTTGCATTTATGAATTTTTGAATGTGATCTTCAAGGCCGCCAAGTTTAAGAATGCCCTGATCGGCTAAAAGACGTCCCCTATATGTATCTTTAATAACATTGGGTTGTTCATGGATTTCCTTGAGCATAAAATGTTCATACCCGCCTTTTTCTATTTGTTCAAGACTAAGTTGCAACTCCTGAATATATGGCTCAACGAGGGAGTCATCTTTAATTTTCCTTATTTTAACACCTTTGTGTCTTCTTATGACAGCCATCTCTTCATCTTCCAGATATATAGCGTTATTGGTATACTCAATAAAGGGGGAGGCATCACTGGCTACAAAAAATTCTCCTTCACCAATTCCAATGGCCAGGGGACTTCCTAATTTAGCAACAACAAGTTCATTGGGTTTGTTTTTGTCAAAAACAACAATGGCATAAGCGCCCACAACCTGGTTTAGGGCAATCTGAACTGCCTTGCCAAGCTTAACTTTTTCCTTTTTGATTACATCTTCAATAAGGTTTACCAATACTTCTGTATCTGTGTCTGAGGTAAAAGTATATCCTCTTTTTATCAATTCCTTTTTGATGGGGGAATAGTTTTCTATAATCCCGTTATGAATAATTACCAAATCACCGGAATTGGAAGAATGTGGGTGGGAGTTTACATCATTTGGCACTCCATGAGTAGCCCAACGTGTGTGACCTATTCCCAAGGTTCCTTTTGTTGAAATGTTTTCTTTAACTTTTTTCTCTAAGTCTGATACTTTCCCTTTTGTTTTACACATTTGAATATCTGCGCCGTCATACAGTGCAATACCGGCACTGTCATAGCCTCTGTATTCAAGCCGTTGCAATCCTTTCAAAACAATGGGGTAAGCTTCTCTTTCTCCTATATAGCCAACAATTCCGCACATAATTATTTTTTTCTAGTTATCGATTTCTGTGTAGTAGATATTGAGCCTAATTCTTTTTTCCGGGTTTTCCGGGTGTGAGCCGTAAAGAATTGTTCCTTCAGGAGAAATAACACTTCCCGTGGGAACTTCTTCAACTCCCGGGGAAACTGTATTTTGGAGGGTTTGTGAAGTGATGACATTAATGTTTTGAGTCACTACCAAACCTAACTTGACATTGGTTGAATCATTATTAATCAGGTTGCTGATATGGTTTGTAATCCTGATTTTATAACTTTCTCCATTACCACTCGCATCCTTTTTCAAACGTTCTGAATGTGTGGACTTGTAATTAATGGGGTCAGTGGGAGGTGTAAGGTTGTCCAATTGATAGTCAACAAGTATCCTGTTATTGTTCAGGTCGTAAAGAAAAATTCTTTCAGGCTCATAATTTCCGCCTGTGACAAGATCTTTATTAACATTCAACACAATATTGGCTTCATTTACAAGCCATTTTTTATCCCTTAAATCATCAAGTTCATCTGCAACACCATTTCCGTCAAGATCAGGACCAAACAATTCAATTACTGAAAATGTTCCTGAGCCACCTTTCAGGTATAAATTTTCTTCACCGCTAAGGTCCGGGTTGTTAAGTGACTCTTCAATTGCAGGAGGGAAATTATTGTTAAAGGTATTTACTGTTATGCCGTTGAAAGAAAGGTTAAAAGTGCTTTCTGTTCTGGCTCCTGCAGCTGCTTCCGGATCATCGTCATCCCTTGTATATTGAATCTCAATATTTCCCTGTGTGATGTCAAAAAGGAATGAGACGCCATCGCCGTTGATGTATTCTGCTATAAAATGGATTCCCCTAAAATGGTCCTTGAAGTTAGTATTGTTGAGCAACACATCATTACCTTCCTGATTTAATATTTTTTCCTCAAAAAAAGCGTTTGGTAACTCCACACGAAGCCTTGGGGATAATGTGTCTACCTCTTCAGGACTGGGCGCAAAAGAATTGACTTCTGTAAGTAATTCCCCCAAAAAAGATTGAAATAATGGACCTTGGTTTGAATAATATTTTTGAGTTTCTTCAAAACCTGTATTGGGGTCAAGGTCTCTCAAAAAGTAATTGGATTCATAAATGGAGAGCTTAATTTCGCTCTCGATGTTGCCAAAAATGGAGTCCAGTTTATAAGACTGGTTAACGCCAGTGCCTTCAGTTGTGCTAAAGTAAGGGATGTTCAAATATACTTTTTCAATCTCAGGGTTTTCGCCAAAGGAAGGATTTGTTTGATTCATAGTAACCTGGGCTAGCACATTTGCCTGCGTGATGCCATAAACGGGATCATTGTATATACCCAGATGATAAACAGGTAGATTATTTGTCTGCACAGGATTGGCTCTTCTGCTGTATGCTACAACTGAAGCTTCATCATAGAGGTCAAATTCAAAATTTGGGTCACCAATGATATCACTGCCTACTGCGTTAAAGTCTTCCTGACAAGAGGTTGCAAAAATGGCCAAAACAGCCACACAAAATATTTTATACATGGAATGGAATCGTTTCATTTAATAAAAAGGAAAATTTTTAATCTAATAATTGGGTGTAAAAATCGATATAAGCTTCTTGAAATTCTTCTTTGTTATGAAACTTTAACACAGGGGAATCTGTCTTTTTTAAATATGTCTCAATTTCAGCAGGAATTTCATCAGAACCTATAATTACAGCATCAGAGTTTTTAATGGCAATTTTCATCACATTATTGTAAGTGGGGTCTTTCAATTCACTAATTTCTTCTTCTTCAATACCGTCAAAAGCAATTTTACTGATAATATCTTTATCTAACGTTCCTTCAAAGCCTTGATTGTATACAGAGGTAACTATTTTACTGTTTTCAAAAAGGGGTTCATTGCCGTAGTATTTTTTAAGATATAGTGGCAAGAAAGATGCCAGCCAGCCGTGAACGTGAATAATATCAGGCGACCAGTTTAATTTCTTGACGGTTTCTATAACTCCCTTGGCAAAAAAGATGGCGCGCTCGTCATTGTCATCATAAAAGGTTCCGTCTTCATCGGCATAGGTAGCTTTACGCTTAAAATAATCATCATTTTCAATAAAGTAAACCTGCATTCTCTCTTTTGGAATGGAAGCTACCTTTATAATTAAAGGCATGTCAAGGTCATTGATTACCAGGTTCATTCCGGAAAGGCGAATGACCTCATGGAGCTGGTGCCTCCTTTCATTGATGTTGCCATAACGGGGCATAAAAATGCGAATCTGGCCTTCTTTACTGTTCACCGCTCTGGGGGCTTCAAACGACATTGAAGAAATCTCGGTCTCCGGTAAGTAGGGAATCACTTCTGAAGACACATACAAGACTCTTTTATCTTTCATAAATCAATTTTTTATACGATTAGGCTTTAAAAAACACGCAAAATTACGAAAATTTATGCAGATTGATGGGATTATCTTAAGTTTGCACCCCGTTTCCAAGAATAAGATGCACATATTTACGTCATTTAAAGCCTTAGAGCCTGTTTTAAAAAGCTCAAAATCAAACAATAAAACGATTGGTTTTGTGCCCACGATGGGGGCTTTGCACAAAGGGCACCTCTCTTTGATACAGCTTGCTTTGGAAAGTAATGACGTTGTGATCGTAAGTGTTTTTGTCAACCCCACACAATTCAATAATCAGGAAGACTTTAATAACTATCCCCGCACTGTAAATGAGGATGTGAGTTTACTTACAGGTTTTGGAAATAAAGTTTTGGTGTATGTTCCTGAAGTAAGTGATATCTATCCCAATGGAATCAAATCGGAACATTTTGAGTTTGGCGGTATTGAAAATGAAATGGAGGGTAAATTCAGGCCCGGACATTTTGACGGTGTGGGCACGGTTTTAAAGTCGTTTTTTAACCTCCTGAAACCTGACAATGCTTATTTTGGCAAAAAGGATTTCCAACAGCTACAGATTGTAAGACGTCTTGTCACCATTGAAAACCTGGATGTCAACATAGTGGGATGTCCCATTCTCAGGGAAACTTCCGGGCTGGCAATGAGCTCCAGAAACCGACGGTTGAATCACAAACAGCTTGAGGAGTCCCCTTTGATATTCAGTGTGTTGAAACAGGTAAAAAAAGATTTTGGCACAAAAAATGCTAATCAGCTAGCGCAATGGGTTGGGGAGGTCTTTGAAAATGCTTCAGAATTGTCACTGGAATACTTTGAAATTGCTGAAGAAGAAACGCTCAAACCTCTCGAAACCATTGAAAAAAATAAAAAATACAGGGCGTTTATTGCCGTTTTTGCCGGGGAAATCCGGTTAATTGATAATATCGCTTTAAATTAATTATCTTTGCAAAATGTTTGTACACGTTGTAAAATCAAAAATCCACAGGGTTAAAGTAACCGGGGCAGACCTTAATTATATAGGGAGTATTACCATTGATGAAGATTTGATGGATGCTGCCAATATCGTTCAGGGCGAAAAGGTTCAGATTGTTAACAATAATAATGGAGAGCGCATAGAAACTTATGCAATCCCCGGTCCGCGAAACAGTGGCGAACTCACCCTGAATGGTGCTGCAGCCCGAAAAGTGGCTGTGGGTGATGTGCTCATTCTCATCACATATGCTATGATGGATATCGAAAAAGCAAGGACATTCAAACCGGCACTCATCTTTCCAGACGAAGAAACCAACCTTCTTAAATAAGAAATTGAAAAAGAAAACCTTGAAATTCCTGAAAATAGCCCTGCCGCTTTTGTTGGGAGTTTTTTTGATATGGTATTCTTACAACAAATTCACACCCCAGCAACTTCAGGAAATTAAAGACCATTTCAGGGATGCCAATTACGGCTTTGTGGCGCTTTGCATCCTTTTTGGTGTGCTCAGCAACCTTTCACGTGCATACAGATGGAGTTATATGCTTGTCCCATTGGGGTACAAACCCCGCTTTTCAAACAATGTGATGGCAGTGTATATTGCCTATCTTATGAATTTATTCATCCCCAGGAGTGGGGAGATATCGCGAGCATTGGTGATTAATAAATATGAAGAAGTGCCTTTTGATAAAGCCTTTGGTACCATCATTTCTGAACGGGTGGCAGATTCTGTGATCCTCTTAATCTTTATTGGTGTCACCCTCACTATGCAGTTTCCGTTAATTTCAGGTTACCTGCAAGAGAGTGTTGATTTGTTTAAACTTTATGTGCTTATTGGGATTGCAGTACCTTTTGTGTTTGTGTTTTTTTACTATATTAAAAAATCGAGCTCACCCTTGAGTGTCAAAATCAAAACTTTTCTAAAGGGTTTGAAAGAAGGTATCTTCAGTATTTTTAAAATGGAAAAGAAGTGGGCCTTTATTGGTCATACACTTTTTATCTGGGTGATGTATGTGAGTATGTTTTATGTGATGATTTTTGCATTGCCTGAAACCTCGGGTATTTCCTTATCTGCTGTCCTGACTTCCTTTGTGGTGGGGAGCCTTGCTATTGTATTTACCAATGGTGGTTTTGGCTCTTATCCTTTTTTTATCGCCGGTGTGTTGTTGCTGTTTGATGTACCTGAAACTGCGGGTACGGCTTTTGGCTGGCTGGTGTGGACCGCACAAACCGTGACCGTTATGATTTTTGGCGGATTGTCTTTTCTCCTGCTTCCGGTTGTGAACAAAGCAAAATAATTTATACCTTTCAGGCATTAATCAAACATCCCTGCTTACCATGATAAAAAGTCTTCTTGCCTCTATCTGTTTTTTGCTGGTTACAAACCTCTCCTCACAAGTAATTTATGAAGAGTTTAATTCATCTACCCTGGGGGAGTCCCGAAAATTGAAAATACAGCTTCCCAGAAACTATGACCAAAATCCTGATAAAGTCTATCCCATTGTTCTGGTGCTGGATGCAGACTACCTTTTTGAGCCTGTAGCAGGCAATGTCGATTACTATTCTTATTGGGAAGAAATGCCCGAAGCCATTGTTGTGGGCATTATGCAGGGCGGTTCCAGAAACCGTGACGGCGCTTATGATGATAAAAACTATTTCCCTACTGAAACAGGGGCAAAATTTTTTGAGTTTATCGGGCTGGAGTTAATCCCCCATATTGATAAAAAATACAGGACAGCCAAATTTATTCTTGCGGTGGGGCATGAGTTTACTGCAAACTTTTTAAACTATTATCTTTTTAAGGATCCACCATTATTCAATGGTTACTTATCGCTAAGTCCTGATTTGGCACCCATGATGGAAACCCGAATCCCGGAACGTCTGGCAGCAATGCCCAATAAGATTTTCTATTACCTGGCAACCGGTTCAAATGACCTGAAACCTATCAGGGAGGTTGTATTACAACTTAATGAAGGTATGAAAACCGTAAATAAAGACAATATCCATTACTACTTTGATGATTTTGAAGGGGCGTCCCATTACTCTTTGGTGGGGAAAGCCATCCCATCTGCCCTTGAAGATATTTTTTCCATCTACAGGCCTATCAGCAAAAAAGATTATGATGAAGTAATTTTAAAACTTCAAAAACCGGTTTTTGAATATTTAACTGAAAAATACAACACCATTGAAAACCTATTCGGATTTGAAACTAAAGTACGTCAAAACGATATTGTTGCCATAGCCTCTGCCGCTGAAAAGAAAAAAGAATGGGAGTCGCTGGAGAGTGTTGCCAAACTGGCTCAAAAAGAACATCCCGGCACCGTTTTGGGAAGCTATTATCTGGGCAGGTTTTATGAAGAAACCGGGGAACCCAAAAAAGCGATGCGCACGTATCAGGCTGCTTTTGAACTGGAGGAAGTGGGTTTCATAACAATAGATTTACTTTTGGATCGGGCAGACAAAATCAAACAAGACTTTGGTTTCTGATGGCAAAAGTAAAAACAGCTTTTTTCTGCCAGAATTGTGGCACCCAGTTTTCCAAATGGCAAGGCCAGTGCACGGCCTGCAAAGAATGGAATACCATTACCGAAGAACTTATTGAAAAACCTGAAAAGGTTAGCTGGAAACCTTCTCAAACCAAATCAAGCCGCCTCACAAAACCTTTACGTATCAATGAAATTGATACCACGGCAGAAGCCCGCCTCGATACTCAGAATACTGAGTTCAATCGTGTCCTGGGAGGGGGTATCGTCCCCGGGTCTTTAATCCTTTTGGGCGGTGAGCCCGGCATTGGCAAATCAACCTTGCTGTTGCAAATCGCCTTGCAAATGCCATACAAGCTGCTCTACGTTTCAGGGGAAGAAAGCCAGAAACAAATAAAAATGCGTGCCGAGCGCATTCCGTCAAAAACAGAAAATTGCTTTATCCTTACCGAAACCAAAACCCAGAATATTTTTAAGCAAATAGAAGAATTGCAACCTGAAATAGTGGTAATCGACTCTATTCAAACCCTGCACAGCGATTATATTGAGAGTAGTGCCGGAAGCATTTCGCAAATAAAAGAATGTACCACAGAACTCATTAAATATGCCAAGGAAACCGCCACACCTGTTTTGCTCATTGGACATATCACCAAAGACGGAACCATCGCCGGACCCAAAATCCTCGAGCATATGGTGGATACTGTTTTGCAATTTGAAGGTGACAGAAACCACGTGTATAGGATTTTAAGAGCACACAAAAACCGTTTTGGTTCCACACACGAAATAGGCATCTATGAAATGCGTGCAGACGGCTTGCGGGAAGTTCCCAATCCCAGCGAAATCCTGATTTCAAAAAATGAAGAAGACCTCAGCGGAAATGCTATCGCCGCCACACTGGAAGGCATCAGACCGTTGCTTATTGAAATCCAAGCGCTGGTGAGCACGGCTGTATATGGTACACCACAACGCACTACAACGGGCTACAATGCAAAGCGACTGAATATGATTCTTGCCGTTTTGGAAAAGCGCGCCGGATTCCGTTTGGGAGCAAAAGATGTATTTTTAAACATCACGGGAGGCATTTCTGTGGATGACCCGGCCATTGACCTGGCTGTGGTTGCTGCCATTCTCTCCAGCAATGAAGACATCTCACTACCCAAGGACATTTGCTTTGCAGCCGAAGTGGGCCTTGCAGGCGAAATTCGCCCGGTGGCCCGGATTGAACAACGCATCCTGGAAGCTGAAAAACTGGGATTCAATACCATTATGGTGTCAAAATATTGCAAAATTCCCAAGCTGAATTCAGGCATAAGTGTTCAGAAGGTTTCTAAAATTGAGGAAGTGGTTGCATATTTGTTTGGGTAAGATTCGTGATTCTTGCATTATTTTCAGAACTTTAGCAGACCAAAAATCTACAGAAAATTAATATGCAGTTTCCCATAGTTTCAAAATTGCCTGATGTCTCGACTACCATTTTCACAGTAATGAGCAAATTGGCAGCAGACCACAATGCAATAAATTTGTCACAGGGCTTTCCGGGTTTTGAAAGCGATAAAAACCTCATTGACCTTGTATCAAAAGCGATGCGTAATGGTCACAACCAGTATGCACCCATGGCAGGTTTGCCCGCTTTACGCGAAAGCGTTTGCCACAAAATAAATACCCTTTACGGCAGCGATTATAACTCCGAAACAGAAATTACCATAACAGCCGGCGCTACTCAGGCAATTTTTACTGTCATAACAGCTTTTATCTCAAAAGGAGATGAGGTAATCATGTTCACGCCGGCCTATGATTGTTATGAACCCGCCGTAATCCTCAACGGGGGAAAACCGGTCAACCTCCCTCTTAAAACTCCCGATTATCATATTGATTGGGAAGAGGTAAAACAGAAAATTTCCCCGGCGACCAAAATGATTATCATCAACAGTCCGCACAATCCCAGCGGAGCAATATTCTCAAAAGAGGACATGCAGCAGTTGCAGGAACTTGTCAGGAATACCAATATTCTAATTTTAAGTGATGAGGTGTATGAACATATCATTTTTGATGGCAAAAAACATCAGAGTGTGGCTCGTTTTCCGGAATTAGCACAGCGCTCCTTTATAACGGCCTCGTTTGGAAAGACCTTCCACAATACCGGTTGGAAAATGGGGTATTGTGTTGCGCCAAAAGAGTTGATGGCAGAGTTTCAAAAAGTGCACCAATACAATGTTTTTTGTGTGAACCGTCCCATCCAGCATGCGCTGGCAACTTATCTTGAAAACCCTGAAAATTATTTAGAGCTTTCAGCGTTCTATCAAAGGAAAAGAGATGTTTTTTTAAACGGAATTGAAGGCTCCAACTGGGAATTTATGCCGGCTTCAGGAACCTATTTCCAATTGTTGTCATACAAAAACATCACAGATGAAAACGATGTAGATTTTGCCAAACGGCTTACCATTTACCACAAAGTTGCCTCTATTCCCACGTCCGTTTTCAGTAAAAATGGGGAAGACCCAAAAGTACTCAGGTTTTGCTTTGCCAAAACCGAAGAAACCCTCACACAAGCCACAGAAATATTGAGAAAATTATGAAAGAGACATTAAAACTGGCACTGATTCAAGCGCCGCTGGAATGGGAAAACCCTGCTGCCAACCGGGCATATTTTTCAGGGAAAATCAGCTCTATTTCAGAGAATGTTGATTTAGTTATCCTTCCTGAAATGTTTACCACAGGTTTCACCATGAATGCTGCTCCTAATGCTGAAACTATGGATGGGCCCACCGTTAAATGGATGAAAACCCTGGCAAAAGAAAAAAATATAGCTATTACCGGGAGTGTCATTATTCAAGAGAATGAGAGCTATTTCAACAGGATGCTTTTTGTAACTTTTGAAGGCGTGATCGGGAAGTATGATAAAAGACATCTCTTTACGCTTGCAAAAGAGGAGAGAACATACAGCCCCGGCAAAGAAAAAGTAATCATCGATTACAAAGGATGGAACATCTGCCTGATGGTTTGTTACGACCTGAGATTCCCCGTGTGGTCGCGCAATGTAGAAGGCTATGACTTGCTTATTTATGTGGCCAACTGGCCCAAAGCCCGTGTAAATGCCTGGGATATTTTATTGCAGGCGAGGGCTGTGGAAAATATGGCGTACTGCGCAGGCGTAAACCGTGTGGGAGTTGATGGTGACGGCTATGAGTATGTGGGACACTCAGCTGTTTACGACGTTTTGGGGAAATTAATATCTAACTCGCTTCCGGAAGAGGAAATAATTAAAATTGTTTCAATTGAAAAGGAACCTTTACATAAAATCAGAAAACAACTAAAATTTTTGAATGATAAGGATGAATTTAAGCTGGTTTGATGAATAAAAAGGATGTATTTTATAAATAATTAAGATTTTAACAATCCAAAGTATTTATATTCTTTCAACATTGTTTATTTTTATCAACTTATTTTTAATCAATTAATTATCCTTAACTTAAATCACACATTATGAAATTAAATTATTACCTAAGCATCTTTGTGATGATGGGCGTGGTTGCCTTTTCAACAGCACAAGATGACCAAAGACATCCACCCACCGATCATGGGTTTTATGCAGCTCCCACTTATGTTCCCAGCATTGCAGAGCAAATGCGCAACGGAACCTTTATAGAAGGATTGAGCGGGAAAGAAAACAGGCCTCAGGTCGATGGGCCGGAAGTAAACCCGAAACACAAACACGTCAACAACGTAATTCCGGGCAAGGGACTTCCTGCCGAAGGTGAGGGAGACCCCCTAGTCAAATCTCTTGAAAGTCAATTGAAATACCCGGGGAGAGACCCTATTAACATAGAGCCAAATGGAAATAACGGACCTTCGTTTACCCCATCAGACCCTACCATTGCTGTAGGCCCCGATCACGTTATTGGAGGCTGGAACATTGGGTTCAGGATTTTTGAAAAAGATTTGACGCCTATCACAAATGCAGCTTCCTTGAACACCATTTTTTCAGGTGCTGTAATTGGAGACCCAATCTTTTTATATGATCATGAAGCAGACCGCTTTATCATTACAGAGTTCAGTAACAATCCAAACGGTTTTAAAGTGGCTGTGTCTGAAGGACCCGACCCCGTAAACGACGGCTGGTTTGTATATCAGGGTCAATTTAACACAGGGGCTTTCCCTGATTATACTAAATTTTCCATCTGGCACGATGGATACTATGTAACGGCAAACATTGGTAGTTCAAACAGGCTGTTTGTTGTTGAAAGGGAAAAAATGTTGCTGGGGGAAGCAGCACAATTTCAATCATTCCAGTTACCGGGCATTCAAACCTCCGGCTTTTACAGTCCTCAGGTGTTTAGCGCTCAGGGGTCCCACCTTCCTGAAACCGAAGCAACCGTGGTCTATCAGCAAGATGACTCCTGGGGAGGTGTTGCCAATGACCATTTAAAAATATGGACGGTAGATGTGGACTGGGATATCCCTGCAAACTCATCTATTTCAAGTGCAGTGCAAATTCCTGTCACACCATTTAACGGAGTTTTTAATGGAGGTAGTTTTGCAAACCTGCCTCAGCCCTTTGGTGGCGGTCCGCAAATTGATGCCATGCAGGCAACGATAATGAATCAGGCTCAGTTAAGGAAATTTCAGGATTATAATGCGGCTGTATTTAATTTTGTTGTAAGGGTAAATACAAGCGGTGCAAACCAGGCCGGAATCAGATGGTATGAACTGCGTCAGGATGTAACCGGTGGACCATGGACCATTCATCAGGAAGGTACTTATACATCTACAGGTGAAAAAAGTGCTTTCAATGGGAGTATGGCTCTTGATGTAGAAGGAAATATAGGTATGGCATATTCTACAATCGGAACACGCGACGTTCAAGAGCGCATTTCGATCAAGTATACCGGAAGGTTTGCAAATGACCCATTAGGGGACATGACTATAGCTGAAACCCAAATAGGATTGAGTACAGCTAACAACCCAAATACACGTTATGCAGATTATTCCCATACTGTAGTAGACCCTGCAGACGGCAGAACATTTTATAACAACAATGAATTTTTCAATAACAACAGGCGTAATATACTGAGTTCATTCAGAATAGCTCCTGATGCCACCGATGATGTTGGTGTAATTGCAATTGATGCACCAGTAGACGGGCCTCTGCTTGCAGATGAAGAAATCACTGTGACAATAAGGAATTTTGGAACAGATCCACAGAGTAATTTTGATGTTTATTATAGTATTGATGCCGGTACAGATATTGTTGAAACTTTTACAGGTACCATTCAGCCACTTGAAAATGCACAATATACTTTCACAACCACGGCTGATCTAAGTTCTCAAGGCACATCCTATTTAATAACTGCAGGTACAGATCTTACAGGAGATGAAGGGCCCGGGAATGACCAACAGAAAAAATCTGTTTTAAGTGAGGTGTTAAATGTTAATGATATTCCGCTGGAAAACGCAGAACTCATTATTGTCAACAATGGGAACAATCAATTTAATGCAACATTAAATACCACTCAAAATATTGAAGGTAAAGTTTTTCTAAACCTTTATAATATTCAGGGACAAATTATTGCATACAACCTATTAGAAAACAACAATGGTACATATTCTTATGACTTGGATATGTCCTATGTTGCTTCAGGGGTATATTTGGTAAGAATTGGAACTGACTCCCAAGGGTTGGTGAAACGATTGATAGTTAAATAATTTATTATATTATATCATTCGAAAACCTGCAAAAATATTGTTTTTTTGCAGGTTTTTTTATTGTTAAAGTCTCTTTGTTTTTTGAAAAATCTCTAGTGAACCCCTATTTTTGAGAAAACTTAAAATCTTAACAATGAAAAAATTATTTACCTTTTTCCTTTTAATTTGCTTTGCTATGGTGCATCAAGGAAATGCACAAATTTTTCCGGCAACAGAAGAAAGACAAACAATTGAAGACATTACCATACCCAATGAGGTAATCGTCAGGCTCACAGAGGGCAAACATGCAAATGAAATTCTTAACAGGCTTCCGGCAAGCTTTAACCTGCAAATAGACAGATTGCTTTCAGCTCCTACCAATATTTGGTTATTGAATTTTGATGAAACCGAAACTAATGTTACAACAGTGGTGCGAGAACTTAATAATTTGTCAGATGTAATGGTTTCTCAACCAAACACCTATGTAGAGTTAAGACAGGCCCCGGATGACCCGTTGTATGGAAACCAGTGGCATCACCAGAACATAAATTCTGAAGAAGCCTGGGATATTACAACCGGTGGAAGTAGCGCTACAGGCGAAGATGTGGTGGTGTGTATCATTGAAAGTGCAAACGTGATGGGACACCCTGATTTAGTGGCAAATCACTGGACAAATACTGCTGAAGTGCTTGATGGAACCGATACTGATGGAAACGGATATATAGATGATGTAAACGGCTGGAACGTAAGCACAAACAACCATAATATCGGTACCGGAGGACACGGTACTTCTGTAGCCGGTATGATCGGTGCTGTTGGTAACAATAGCGTGGGGGTTGCTGGGGCAAACTGGGATGTTAAAATGATGGTAGTGGCAGGACATAACTCACCCTTTACGCAAGCCAACATTGTAGAAGCGTATACATATCCGTTGCAAGCCAGGATTTTATGGAATGATACAGATGGAGCAGAAGGGGCTTTTGTAGTTTCTACCAATGCATCCTGGGGAATTGACGGAGCTGATCCTAATGATTACCCGCTATGGTGTGGGTTTTATGATGACCTCGGTGCAGCCGGAATCCTTAATTGCGGGGCGACTACAAACTCAAATCAAAATGTGGATATCGTAGGCGATATGCCCACTGCTTGCGGAAGCGATTATATGGTAAGTGTGACCGCTACCAATATTGATGATATTATTGATTTTGCAGGATATGGTGCTACAACTATTGATGTGGGTGCTCCCGGCTCTGCTATCTTTACCACAAACAACGGAGGCTATGGTACTACATCGGGGACTTCTTTCGCCAGCCCGCTTACAGCAGGAGTAATTGGTTTGATGTATTCAATACCCTGTGAAAGTTTTATGACTATGGTTAAAAACGATCCACAAGGTGCTGCAGATATCGTCCGTCAGGCTTTATTTGATGGTGTGGATTTAATTCCTGAATTGGACGGTCTTGTAGTTACAGGAGGTAGAATTAATGTAAAAAATGCCATTGACATATTAATGGCTGAAGTATGTATAGTAAATGATAACGATGTGGGTGTGATTGAAATCAACCAACCCGAAAATGGTATTTTAACCAATGCTGAAGACGTTGAAGTAACCATAAGTAACTTCGGTTTTAATGCGCAATCAAATTTTGACGTGAGTTATGTAGTTGACGGTGGAACACCGGTAGTTGAAACCTTTACAGGAACCATTGCTTCAGGTGAAACTGCAACATATACTTTTACTGAAACAGTAGACATGAGCACCGTGGGACAAACATACACCATTATAGCCTCAACAGCTCTTGTAGGTGATGAAGATACAAGCAATGATGCAACAACAAAAGAAGTTACGCATCTTGAAGCTGATGACTTGGGAGTAGTTGCCATAACCTCTCCTGAAAGTGGATCTGATCTTACTGACACAGAGACCATCACCGTTGATATCACCAATTTTGGAGGTGCAACCCAAACTGATTTTGAAGTTTCTTACACTATTGATGGAGGATCACCCGTTACAGAAACCGTTGCAGGACCCATTGAAACCGGTGAAACGATTTCTTACAGTTTTACACAAACAGGAGATTTTGCTGCTTTGGGAGACTATGAAGTAACTGCTACCACATCATTACCCGGTGATGTTGACCCTTCAAACGACAGTGTTACAGAAATCATTACCAAATTTTCGTGTCAGCCAACAGCAAACTGTAGCGATGGAGATGGTCTTACCAAATTTATTTTGGAAGAACTAAATGTTAACCCAATTACCTGTTCAACGGATGGTTATATGGATTATACTTCTGAAATAGCAACATTGGATGCCGAGATAGGAGCCTATACCGCTACAGGAAGATCTGGATTTGGTAACAATAGTTTCTCCGGATGGATAGATTATAATGACAATGGTGTTTTTGAGCCTTCTGAACAAATTTTTTCAAATATACCCGGTGCCACAGCCAATGTAGATTTTCCTATACCTTTTACCATTCCTGCTGATGCATTGAATGGACAGCATTTAATGAGGGTACGTGGAAAATGGAATAGTGGCACAGGTGATTTGAATGACCCTTGTGCAGATTTACAATGGGGAAATACTGTTGACTTTTCCGTGAATATTATCAATGGGACATTAAGTACAAATGATAATATACTCGACCTTGCAGATTTCATTGTTGTAAGCCATGAGGATAACCTTTTTGAAGCAATTTTGACTACAAACAAGGTGATAGACAATGAAGTAACAATAAAAGTATTCAATACTTTGGGTCAGGAAATAACTTCAGGTACTATTGAAGCCAATAACGGCAAGTATATCTATAACCTGAATATGAAAAACACATCTTCAGGGGTTTATCTTGTACGTGTTGGAACCAAAACGTTTGGAAAGGTACAGCGTATTGTTGTGAGATAATTTATCACGTACTTTAATTAAATAAAAACCGCAAAGCTTTAAACTTTGCGGTTTTTTTATTTCTTATGGATAAACCTTAACTATGCTTTTCTAATTTCTATAATTTCAACAGGATTAGCTTTCTCACACCTGTTGGGCATTCGCAAGGGTCGGTATTTTACCCATACTTCAATATTTGCTGACTTATAGTTGCTTTCAAGGTTGACAGGGTCAAAAAGTAAAGATTCATTATCTATTGATAGAACATAAGGACAGTCCTCCTCTTTATCAGAATGAAGAATAACCGCTTTTTTAAATCCTTCGTCAATCAATTCTTGGTCACTGCTTATTTTATTGTCTTCTGAAACTTTTTTGTTGCTGTTGCAAGACATAACACAAAAAGCGATCAAAAGGCTTGCATATTTTAATGATAATTTCATAATGGGTGTTTTTAAAGGAATTTAATTTTAAATTTCATATTACTATTTTTTGATTTCATGATTTCTTAAATTATATTCGCTCAAACTTAATGATTTTTTAATTTAAACGAACAAAAAATGAAGAAAACACTATTGTATTTGTTTTTGTGTTGTGCATTTGTTGTTTCTGCACAGGTGACCAATGAAGGTACTCCTGAAAGCTGGAAATTGAGCAACGTCAAAAATATAGAGAGTATTAAAATGCCAAAATTTGACCTTCAGGCATTACAGGCTGAGGATGCCATCCACGATGGCCAAGGTGACAGGCCATGGAGGTTTGGGAAAGAATTCACAGTTAACCATTCACTTCAAAACTCCGGAGGTTGGACAACCCTTAAGAATGGGGATCGAATCTGGAGAATAAGATATAAATCAGAAGGTGCCATCACAATGAACTTTCTCTTTGAAGATTTTTATGTACCAAGAGGAGCAAAAATTTATCTCTATAACAATGACAAATCTGATCTTTTAGGAGCTTATGATTACAACCAAAACAATAGTGAAAGAACTCTGGGTACCTGGTTGGTAGATGGTGACGATGTTTGGATTGAATATTATGAGCCTGCAAAAGTAGCAGGGCAAGGGATTTTACAAATCGGGAAAGTGGTTCATGGATACAGAAGCCAAAGCAATTTTGCTGCTGAAAAAGGACTAAATGATTCTGGTAATTGTAATCACGATGTGGAATGTCCCATAGGCGAATTTGAGGATCTGAAAAATCATAACAAAAAAGGTGTGGTAATGTTAATGGTTGGTACGAGTGGTTTTTGTTCAGGATCTTTGATTAACAATACAGCAAATGATGGAACTCCTTATATTTTAACAGCAAACCATTGTTTCAGTAACCCTGCAAACTGGTCATTCAGGTTTAACTGGATAAGTCCTGACCCAGTTTGTGCTTCTACACAAAACAGCTCAAATGGACCTACTACGCAGACAATGAGTGGAGCAGTCTTAAGATCCAGAATCGGGCCATCTGATTTCTGTCTGGTCGAAATCAACAACCCTATACCGGGAACTTGGGATGTAGTTTGGAATGGATGGAATAGAAGTGATGATACCCCGGCTAAAACATGGGGAATTCATCATCCTTCGGGTGATATTATGAAGGTTTGTGTTGATGATAATGCCCCAGGTAAACTTACCCAAAATGGTAATGAACCTGTATGGCGCATTTTTGATTGGGATTTAGGTGTTACAGAAGGAGGATCTTCGGGTTCACCGCTTTTTGACCCTGAAGGAAAAATAGTGGGTCAACTTTGGAGAGGATCTGCTGCATGTGCTGGCACAAATGACAATGGGGGTTGGGATGAATATGGCCGTTTCGGTAGATCGTGGGCAGATGGCACTACTCCAGCAACCAGATTGGAAGACTGGTTGGATCCCGCTGGAACCGGCGATGTAGTCCTGGATCCATTTCCAGCGTTTGAACTTCTTGCATTCAATGCAGGTATTTCTGTCACAAATTTAGAATCCATTCTATGTGATAATGTTATTGAACCTATCCTTATGGTAAGGAATTTAGGTTCAGAAACACTGGTTTCTGCTGATGTATATTACAGCTTGGATGGTAATACTCCCACACTCATTGAGTGGACAGGAAGCCTTGAAACAGGCGAAGATGATGCCATCGTTATAGACCCTATTACAATTACACAAAATGGTTCCTTTATGGCAACTCTTGAAAATCCTAACGGACAACCGGATGAGTTCCCGGGCAATAATGAGGCAAATGTTGACTTTGAAACCCCAATCGAGTTTGTTACTTCTGAAGTTGTTATGACAATTGTATTGGATGATTATCCGGAAGAAACCACTTGGGAATTTGTAAACTCTACTGGAACAACTTTATATTCCGGTGGACCTTATCCGGGACAGGACGGGCAAACCATTGAAGAGACCTTTACCCTGTCTTCTGATGATTGTTATACATTTACCATTTTTGATGATTATGGTGATGGTATTTGCTGTGCTTTTGGAAACGGAAGCTATTCTTTGGAAACTTCTGATGGTACAATCATTATTGAAGGGGGTGAATTTGAATCAAGTGAAACGATAACATTCAGCAATTTCAATGTATTGAGCCTGAATGATAATTCACTGGCTTCAGAAATAGCGATATATCCAAACCCATCAACTGGGATCGTTAATATTTCAAATACATCAGGTAATGAGCTAAAGTATGAAATATACAATGTTCTTGGACAAGTTATATCAAAAGGGGACAATGCAAAGAGCTTGTTCTCTGTTGACTTATCTCAAAATACCACAGGATTGTATTTTGTAAAACTTGTTGACGCAGAAACAAACAGGACTACTACAAAAAAATTACTTTTAAAATAGTCCTTATATAAATAGTTAGTTAGAAGGCCTCATTTTATATGGGGCCTTTTCATTTTAAAAATAAGCCTTTAACTGTATGCTCCCAGTGTGTATGGTATTTGAATTTTCACTCTTTCTCCCAAAATAAGAAAGATTGGCATCGAGATACTTGGTGATGCTTCGTTGAAAAAGCAAACTCCAGGTAAAGTTCTTATCAGGTTGCAGTCCTTCCAGCATTTGAAAAGCTACCGGTGAAAAGGCACTACCTTCAAAATCATTTTGAATAAAATTAAACTCGCCGTTGATAGCATATTTTTCGGCTTTGTTGAAGGTGAATAGTGCACCCAGCTTTTGCTGGTCCAGAAGTTCTCGTTCGCCCAACAGGTTTTCTTTGTTGGAAAACTGGTAAAAAACAGAGAACTGTGCATTTTCAGAAAACAAATACGACACCTTTGGAGCAAAATCAGATCCCTCAATCGTAAAATTTCGTTGTTCAAAATTTTCGGAAGTTGACGTGTTTTCACTGGTCTGTGCTTTAAGGTTAACAATCCAGCTTTCAGCAAATTTATGCGTAAAATTTAGTTGATGTGCTTCCAGTTCATTCTTTTGTAAACCCACAGAGAGCAGGTTTTCAGATTGCGAAGCATTGTATGTATAACTGGTAGTATATCGCTGCTTTCCACGGTTAAAAAATAGAATGTTCCTAAAGTTTAAGGAGAGTCCCAGTTGATTTTCAGCATCACTGCGAAAGGGATTAAAATCAAATGTACTCCCTTCCCGACGGGTTTTACGATCAACCAGATAAGAAGTCTGATTGTAAAACTTTGATAAAAAAGATTTTGAATCGCCTATTTCAATAAAATTACCCGGGTTAATGGTCAGCACCTGTCCCAGCTTGTTTTGGTGAATTTTAATAAAAACCTGATTGGGTAACAGCACACGCACATATTTGGCTTCATCCTGAAACTGTGCAATTTCAAACTCCTCAAGTTCCTGAATGCCATTTCCGTTATAATCATTCCAGGTATGAGTTCCCTGACCGGGCTCAACTTCCACGAAAGTGAATTCCTGCTGAGGCAGTACCCCGCTGTTGGTCTCAAATGTAGTGTTCCATTGGATTCCTTTGTTGAGAAAACTTTGATTGAACAATACACGGCTGTTCAAGCTTTGCTCATCCTCCCTGATTCCTTCCACATCTTTTAAAACCCTGTAATTGGCAAATACCGAGAGTTGGGTGTTTTCCGTCTGAAGAAGTTGTGATTTCACATACAAAGTGTTCGCTTCACTCACCCGTTGCAGATCCATATCCCTGATGCTGTCATATACACGGTTTCGGTATCCTGCTTCTACAAAAACACCTGTGCTGTCACCCACACCGGCAAATACTTCATAACCAAAAAACTTCTGGCTGAAAGGTGTTAAACTGTCATTGGCTTTGAAACGCTGTTGGTTGTCTTCAGCTGAAATTTTTGCACCCACCCACCCTTTTTCAAAGTCGTAAACCGCACGCGCATGGAGCCGGTAAAAATCGTTTGTTCTTAGAGGACTGGAATTATCCAAGAGACTCCCGTTAATATGCGTTTGCAAATTACCCAATCGAAGTGCTGAAAAGAGCACATGACGGCTACCTGAAAAACCATCAGAAAAATCAAGTTTTTGAAATTCGTAAGATGCCAAACCCAGCTTTGGATCGTTTAATTGCAAACCTGCCACCAGAAAACTCTGGTTACCCTCAGGGTTTTCCAAACCCCAGTCACGGTCAAATTCCACATTATACAAACGCTCAATGGTATTGAAATGTTCATCCACATAATCAAAATTCATATATCCGTCAAGATTCAAACCTTCTTCTCTTTTAAAAATGTTCTGCCGGGCCTGGACACGGGCGGCAAAACCATTGTTGTCATCATTGTCAAAATCAGAAAACAGATTGAGGTCTTCTTTACTGGCCGCCAGTTCAAAACCTACGGTTGTTTTTTCTGTAGGCCTGTACGTTCCGTTTACACCGCCCACCTGGATTTGTGTAGGGGCAAACAAACGAATGACGGGCTCATAATTACCCTGCGGAATCCCGTTGACCGGAGGCACAAACTCAAAAATGCGATTGATGGCATTGTTGTCTGCTATCACATAATTTCCCTCATTATCACCAACAAGCGAAAACCGCACCTGAAACAATTCATCTTCAGGGTTTGTTGAAAAGACAAAGATCTCCTGGCCTTCAAAAAGTTCCTTGCGGTACAAAATTTTATTTTCAGAATAACTGTCGGGAACGGCAGAAGGTGCTACCATTTGAGTGGTGTCATCGCCGGCATCCTGTAAAACCTGAACTTGTTCTTCCGTAAGATTCTGCTGCAACGGTTGGTTTTTAATATCACTTTCAATATAGCCGTAAGCGCCAATATCCAGTTTTGCTGAAGTATAATTCCCGCCGCCATACCCTATAAAACGGGTATAATTCTGATCAGTATATTGATATTCCACCACAATGCGCATATCAGAAGTAATGGGATAGGTGGGGTTAAACTTCAGTTCACCGGCGTTATAATCTATTACATAATCCCGGTTTTCACCCCGTTGCAACAAGACTCCATTGACAAACACACGCTCACTGCCGGAGACAATCAAAATAAAAAGTTCGCCATTGGGTCCCACAAGCTTATAAGGCCCTTGATTTCCTTCCTGAGCGGTAAAGGTGCTGCGCGCAAAAACCCCTCGCACGACTGCTCCTGAAGCAAACATTGTTGTCTCTGAGTTTTCTTTGGAAATCTTTCCTGTCAAAGCAATACCCTGTACTTTTTTCTGAAATCGTGCGAAATAACTGTTTTGGTTTTCCAGGTCGATATCCCCGGCCCTGATGCTCCAGTTGTCACTGAAGAGTTCTATAAAAATCTGGTCAAACTCATTCAGGTTTTGAGAATAACCGCCTTCCTGTATCGGGATATTGGCATCCTGAATGGAAGCCCTGATACCCACTTTCTCACTCAGCATTCCGGTAATTTGAAGGTCGAGTTCAGAATTGACAACAGCATTTTGATTGTTCCCAATGGTAATACCCCGCGAAATGCTTCCGCTGGTGTTAAGACCTTCAAAGGGGGTAAAGGTATTTTTTCGGGTGGACTCCTGCAAAGTGTATAAACGGTCCATCGCTCCGGTGCCTTCTGAAATAATGCTTCGGTCAAAAAGTGAGTATTTTCTGGTTAAAAAAGTTGGGTATTTCAGGTAATTGATGACAAGTGTATCCTGTGTGTTTTGAAGCTCTTCAGAAAGATAAACAACGCCTTTTTCAAAATTTACGCGATAAGCGGAAGTATCTATGGGAATGTTGTTTTTATCCAATATCTCAAAGCGCGCCGGATTGATACTCACCGAATCAATCACAATAGAATCACTCACCGCCACTTTTGAAGTGCGGTAATTCCCTGTGGTTTCTTGTGCAAAACAGTAAACCCCCGTTAAAAAAAATACTGCGAGAAGCGTATATTTCATCAACTACTTAAACTAAAAGCACGCTTATTTATTTTATTGATACAAGCATAGAAATCTTTGCTGCAATCTGTTGCCGTAAATGTAAGGGATTAATTATTTTAGCCGAAAGGTAAATCAAGAACTTTAAACCTGAAGGTTTTCTTAATTACACTTAAAAAATGAAAATAATATCATACAACGTCAACGGCATCAGGGCAGCACTCAACAAAGGGTTTATTGAATGGATAAAACAGGCAGACCCTGATGTGATCTGCCTTCAGGAAACCAAAGCTCACCAGTCACAACTGGAACTTGCCATGTTTGAAGATGCCGGATACGGATATAACTACTGGCTTTCCGCTGAAAAGAAAGGTTACAGCGGTGTGGCTATACTTTCCAAAACAAAACCAAACCATGTGGAATTTGGTACCGGTATCGATTATATGGATTTTGAAGGAAGGAACATTCGTGCAGACTTTGATGGGCTTTCAGTGATGAGCATGTACCTGCCCAGTGGCACCAATGATGCACGCCTTGGGTTTAAATTCAAGTATATGGATGACTTCCTGGAATACTCAAAAGACCTGAGAAAGGAAATACCAAACCTCCTTATTTCCGGTGATTATAACATTTGTCACAAACCCATCGACATTCACGACCCCATCAGAAATGCAAAAGTTTCAGGGTTTTTGCCTGAAGAACGGGAGTGGCTGAGCCGTTTTATAGACAGCGGTTTTGTGGATACGTTCAGGGAATTTAATCAAGATCCGCACAATTATACCTGGTGGAGTTACCGCGCCAATGCACGCAACAATAACAAAGGCTGGCGCATAGATTATCACATGGTGACCAATCCTTTACAAGAAAAACTAAAACGCGCCGTTATATTACCGGAAGCCAGACATAGTGATCACTGTCCGTTACTGGTGGAAATAGACAGGTAATTTGATGAGCATAAGACCAATAATCAAAAAAACACTATACATCATTGGGGCACTGGCTTTTTTGCTGCTGGCCGTAATTGTCATTGCAAATACCATCATCAGCAGCTTTGCCGGCGGGAAACTTTATAATGATGTGAGTTCCATCCCTGAAAACAAAGTGGGTCTTGTTCTCGGAACGTCAAAATTCATAAAAAACGGGAATATTAATTTATACTACAGCAACCGCATCAATGCTGCTGCTGAGTTATTCCATTCCGGGAAAGTTTCATATATATTGATTAGTGGCGATAACCGCCACGCGAGTTATAACGAGCCCCAGACCTTTAAAAATGATTTGGTAAAAAAAGGAATACCGGAAGAGAAAATATTTCTGGACTATGCCGGCTTTAGGACCCTGGACTCTATGGTGCGCGCCAGGGAAGTGTTCGGACAGGAAAGCATTACGGTCATATCACAACAATTCCACAACGAAAGGGCCATCTACCTCGCTGAAAAAAGAGGCTTGAAAGCCATTGGATTCAATGCAAAAGATGTTAATTTGCGAAGCGGGATAAAGGTAAAAACCCGGGAGTATTTTGCCCGTGTAAAGGTGTTTTCTGATTTGCTTTTCAGCAAACAACCTCACTTTTTAGGTGAACAAATAGAAATAGGTGATGAGAGGGCAGAAGCTGGAAGTCTAGAGTTAGAAGGCTTATAAGTTTTGGAGTTTGCCCATCTACAAGCTCAGGGTGACAGATTTGGAATTTGGTACTTGTAATTTGCCCTTCGACAAGCTCAGGGTGACAGTTTTGGAATTTGGTACTTGTAATTTGGAATTTTATTATAACAATTAAATCTATTCATAAAATGAAATACGTATTTGCCTTAGCAATAATCACACTAACGTTTTCGTCTTGTGTGTCTTCCAAAGTTTTTGAAGACCTGAAAGCCGACTATGAAGCCCTTAAGGCCGAAAACCAGTCCCTGATGTCACAACTCGACAACAAAAAGGGAAATACAGACCAGTATACTTTACAAAACCTACGTCAGGAACACGAAAAGTTGAAAGCAGAGCGCGACCGGCTGGCGCTTGACTATGCCGCAACACAAAACAACCTGAAACGCTTGCAGGACTCTTATGACGCCCTGGAAGCCAACAGCTCTGAAAATTTATCATCCAATCTGGAACTGAACCGAAAGTTACTCACCCAACTGGAAGAAAAAGAAAAAACTTTGGCGAAGGAACAGGCTCGTTTGGACCAGTTGCAGCGTGACCTTGCGGCCCGTTCAAAACGTGTGGATGAACTGGAAGGCATCATTGCAGCCAAAGATGCGCAGATGAACAACCTGAAAGACGCCATCTCTGCCGCACTCACCAATTTTGAAGGCAAGGGCCTCACGGTGGAACAACGGGACGGAAAAGTGTATGTCTCCATGGAAAACAAGCTCCTTTTTGAAAGCGGCAGCTGGGCGGTAAACTCAAACGGTCGTCAGGCAGTGGTGCAGTTGGGAAGCGTTTTGGCACAAAACCCCGGGATTGCCGTTTTGATAGAAGGGCATACAGATAATGTGCCTTACGGTGGAAGCGGTCCGTTGCAAGGAAATTGGGACCTATCGACCAAAAGAGCCACGGCTATTGTTACGATACTCACGGAAAACCCCAATATTCTAAAGGAAAACCTAACGGCAGCCGGGCGTGGGGAATTTGCTCCCATCGCACCCAACACAACCGCTGAAGGCCGCGCAAAAAACCGAAGGATTGAGGTTATTTTAACCCCCAAACTGGATGAAATCAGCAGGTTGTTGAATGAGATATAATGTGTTGTTTAAGGAATATATATTTTGTTAAGCCTCTCTTAAGCCATGACAGATTTGAGGATTACTTTATTAATTTTGAACTGTTAATGAGAAAGAGAATGAAATCAATATCAAATATTTATTAACACGATGAGATTCCCGCCTGCGCGGGAATTTGCTATGAAATACAAAACCATACCCAATACCGATTTAGAAGTAAGCGAACTCTGTCTGGGCACCATGACCTGGGGCCAGCAGAATACACTGGAAGAAGCTTTTGAACAACTCGATTTTGCACTGGAAAACGGCATCAATTTTATCGACACGGCCGAAATGTATTCCATCCCCGGAAGGAAAGAAACCCAGGGAAGCACCGAAACCATACTCGGAAACTGGCTTGCCAAAACCGGAAACCGCGACAAAGTTGTCCTCGCTTCTAAAATTGCAGGACCCAGCAGGAACTTTGACCATATCCGTTCGCCGCTCGATTTTACCAAAGCATCACTGAATGATGCCATTACAAAAAGTCTAAAACGCCTGCAGACTGATTATTTGGATTTGTACCAACTTCACTGGCCGGAGCGCAATACCAATTATTTTGGACAGCGCAATTACAATCACAACAACAATGAAAACTGGCAGGACAACATAGCCGAAATCCTGGACAATCTGGAACATTTTGTGAAAGAAGGGAAGATACGCCACATAGGCGTTTCCAACGAAAGCCCTTTTGGAGTCATGCGCTTTGTGGAAGAAGCGAGAAATGGAAAACGAAAAATTGCCACCCTGCAAAACCCGTTCAACCTTTTAAACCGAAAAGACGAGATTGGCATGACCGAAATCTTGATGCGGGAGCACGTAGGGTATATGGCCTATTCACCACTAGGTTTCGGGCAACTCACCGGAAAATATTTGGAAGACACACCGAAAAATACACGGGTAACCTTGTTTCCAAATTACAACCGCTATCACAAACCCAACGGTTTTGCTGCCACCCGAAAATACAACGCGTTGGCAAAGCATCATGGCATTTCCCTCACACATATGGCATTGGCTTTTATTAGGCAACAACCCTTTGTAACAAGTACCATCCTTGGGGCAACATCGGTGGAACAATTAAAGGAAAACATCGACAGTAAAGAGGTGGTTTTATCAAAAGAAATACTCAAGGAAATCAATAAAATACACGAAGAAATACCCAATCCGGCTCCGTAGGGAAGTTAGTATTCAGTGATCAGTGGCAGTGTTCAGTGAGGGATTAAATAAAATGTAAAGTGAAATAAGAGTATGGATTCATTGACCCAGATTGTTTTAGGGGCTTCGGTAGGCGAAGCAGTATTGGGAAAAAAAGTGGGCAATAAAGCCATGCTCTATGGGGCTATTGCCGGGACCATACCTGACCTGGATATACTTGCCAACTTGTTTACAGACACCATTACAGCCATAGAAATCCACCGGGGTTTTACCCATTCCATTTTCTTTTCGGTGGTGTTTGCACCTGTTTTTGGTTGGCTGATTTCCAAAATCGAAAGAAAATCGGTTGCCAAATGGAAAGACTGGAGCCTGCTGATGTTCTGGGCATTGATCACACATCCCATACTCGACGGCTTTACCACCTGGGGGACCCAGTTTTTCTGGCCCTTTGAGTACCGTGGGGCATTCAAGAATATTTTTGTCATTGACCCCTTGTACACCTTACCGTTCCTTCTCTTCCTGATTTTAACGATGTTTCAGGGGCGTACAACAGCCAAACGAAGAAAATACAACCGGCTGGGACTCATCATCAGCAGTAGTTACCTCGTTATCACACTTATTATAAAAGGGATTACTTTCGGAAAGTTCACTGAGGCACTGGAAGAGCAAAATATCGCATACAAACAGATCCAAACCAAACCGGCACCCTTAAACGCCGTGCTTTGGACGGCCAATGTGGAAACCGATGATGCCTTTTTGATTGGTGATTATTCCCTTTTTGACACACAACCCATCAGCTTTAACAGCTTTCCTAAAAACCACCACCTTTTAGGTGACTGGATTGGTAAACCCAATATTCAACGCCTTATTAAAATTGCAGAAGACGGCTGGTTTACCATTACTGAAAAAGACGGGGAGGTGTATTTTAACGATTTGCGATTCGGTTTGCTAAACAATGACTTTCAAAACCCGGAGTTTACCTTCAGTTATAAATTAACCGAAAAGGACGGTGTCATCTATGCCGAAGAAACCGAAAAAAACCGGGACGATGCACAAAAATTATTAGGTGAGTTGTGGGCGCGAATCAAAGGAAACTAAGCAAACCCTCTCAGGGTTCTAAACCCTGAGAGGGTTAGGTTTTATCCCAAAACACTTTTCTGTTTATTATAAAAAGCATCCGCCTGCAACTGCAGTAATTCCCGCGCTTTTTTGCGTTTGTAGTCATAGAGTTCCTGCTCTTCGGCAATGTCTGCATACACGCGGTTATTGACTTCGGTATCGGTCTGCAGCACGGCTTTGCGCTGGTGCATTTGCTGGACAACCCAGGTTTGCAGGGCGTTTTCTTCTTCCTCGAGTTTCAGGTCATAAGCACCTTTTGGCGAAAGCAATTTAGCGATGATGGGCGCGGTTTCAATGGCTAAAAACAAGAGCATAATAAAAAGCGAAGGCAACAACGGCAGGCTGTTGAGCGCATCAACCCGTGCCATCAATCCGTTAAAACCATCGATGACGGGCTGAGTTTCCGAAACTTTGGTGTTGTATTCCTCACTCAAAAGCAGGATTTGGTTTTCGGCCTGTTCGATTTTTTCAGTGTTGCTTGCTTTCAATTCCTGCAGGGCAGCAAGTTCAGCGTCGTGTTTTTCACGCTTTTCTTTATAAACAGGTCCTTTCCCTAATTTTTGGGTACCTGCAGTGCCTTCGGCTTCTGAGATATAGGTGTTATAAAGGGCATTAACTTCGGCTTCTTTAACGGCAATTTCATTTTTTAAAGTAGCAATTTCCGCGTCAAGCGCAGTGACTTTTGGCGTGAATTGGGTAGCGATTTGCTCTTGATTGGCAAGGGTCAAATCATTTTTCCGCTCCAGCAACACCTGATTGATTTCCTTTTCAAATATTTTCAACTCCAACGGCTTGGCAATGACAATGGCGATGATCACGGCAAGCAGGATACGCGGGGAAGCTTGCAGGAGTTCACTTTTAAAGTTGTCTTTCTTTTTGATGGTCGAAACGATAAAACGGTCGAGGTTAAAAATAAGCAAGCCCCAGACCAGTCCAAAAGCAATGGCGGATATGTAATTGTCAAAAACAGTATAAAGCGCATAGGAAGCAGCGATAAAAGCCATCACGGCAGTAAAGAAAACAGTGGCGCCTATGCCGGCATATTTGGTTTGTTCACCGGGAGAACAGGAGTCGAGAATGATTGTATCTGCCCCGGAGCAGAAAATAAAAAAGCGTTTTAGCATGAGGAATGATTTTGATTGATGAACTACTAAAACGCTCTTTTATAGGGAAATGTTGTTTGAAGAGTTGAATTTAACCTTTACAGGTTTATTAGATTTCTCTTGAATTGTTTACAGATCAGCAACCTAATAAATTTACTTTGGGGTATTGGCTAATATCTATATTTAAATCATTTGTTTTCTTTGCCATTTCAAGTACTTCTTCATAATAGTATTGGTGCGGACCAATAAAGAAAATCGCACCACTTTTATGTAAGGCTTTGATATATTCTATGGGGTCACTTAAAGGTGCCGGTGGTGGTGCCGGCAGGGGAGGCAATGGCGGATTTTTTCCGACTTTTGGCGCATCGGGAGCATCAGGAGCTGGTGGTGCAGGTGGAGGTGGAGGAAAATTTGGAAAGGGTTCCCCATTTTCTTTTTGCTTTGGCGTCATCTTGTTATAAATAACCGTCATTCTGTCAACTTCAGCACTGATGATTCTCATATTGTCCTTAGACATACTATTATACTTTTTTGCCAATTTGTTGTATTCCTCAACTTCGGCTTTTGTGGCTTTTTCTTGATGCGCCGTATTTTCTTTTTCAGGGGTTATTTCAGACTTTGATAAGTTAATACTCCAGGGATTATTCGTTTGTTTTTCAGCATTCTTGACATTACTGCCTTTTTTTATCATTTCTTGATAAAGACTTTCGGCTTCTTTTGTAGTTTTTCCAACCATTTTGTTTGTAGGAGGCTTTAGTCCAGACTCTCTTTGGCTACTTAATGAGGAAATACTCATTTGCCAAATATTTGAGGTATAAAGGACTTTCCAAATCTCTGTAGCTAAGTCTCTATCGCTTTCATTTTCAATAGCTATTTCTGCTCTCACATATTTTTGTTTTTCTTCAATACTAAGGTGTGTGTTCAATTTATTCACTTCTGATGATATATCATGAAACGCAATAGTTTTTTCATTTAAATAAATTTCAGAATCTTGGTCAATATAAAAATTAATTGCTTGGATAGTTTTGTCGGTATCCATAGTGTTGTTTTGTGGTAAAGCAACAACTTCTCTGGTACTGAAACCATACAATATAAGCGCCACTAATGGCAATAATAAAAGGCTTCGCAGCCAGATGGCTTGGGTGGATGTTTGTTTTTTCATAACTGTGAATCGTTTTTTAATGAATGAATAATTGATGGAGTTTGCCAAGCTTGGCGTGGTGGCATGTGATGAGAATGCCAGTAAAAGATTTTGATAGGCTGCCGTGTCAGTTCCCCGGTTTAAAACGGAACGGTCTGCTAGGAATTCGTGGTTGAGTTTGATGCTTCTTTTTATAAAATAAAGCAACGGGTTGAACCAAAAGACTATCTGTAAAAGTTCAACAACCAGAATATCGATGCTGTGTTTTTGTTTGGCATGAACGTGCTCATGTGCAATCACCTCGTCCGGGATTTCCTTTGCTTCAAATTTTTGTTTGTTGAGGAAGACATAATTTAAAAACGTATGGGGAATAGCCGGGGTTTTTAGCAAAATATGGTGAATGGAATCGCGGGTAAATTTTGGATTATTCTTGATTTTTGAAATCAGCTGGTTGAGGTTTTTACCAAATTTTATGGTGAAAAATACCACTCCCAATGCATACAAACCCCATATAACGAAAGGCCAAAGATTAACCGAAACCTCAGTTGCTGGCATAGGCATAGGAATTGAATTGCCGATAAATACAGGAGCTGAATTTACTGGCACTTCCACATAACTTGTAAAAGTTATCAAAGGAATCAAAAAAGCCGCTGGCAAAGAACCCAGCAAATAAAACCGTTTGAAAACATGCATGCTTTCGTTTTCCAAAACGAGTTTATAAAAACCATACAAAATGGTCAGTATCACAGCCGATTTTACTAAATAGAGTTCCATTACTTTTTCTTTTTAATTTCTGAATCTATTACCACTCTGAGTTCCTCAAGTTCTTTTTTACTGAGGTTGGTTTCCTGCGTAAAAAAGGAAGCAAACTGTGCCGTGTCGTCGTTAAAGAAACTCTTGATCAGCCCGTTGACCTGTTTTGAAAAATAGTCCTTCTTTTTGATCAACGGAAAATATTCACGGGAGCGGCCTTCCTGAATATAGTCCACAAAGCCCTTGTCCTGCATTCGTTTTAAAAGGGTGGCTACAGTAGTGCTGGCGGGTTTGGGCTCCGGGGAAGCTTCAATAAGGTCTTTCATATAAGCACGCTTTTGTTTCCACAAAAGGTGCATAAGGTGTTCTTCGGCTTTGGATAATTGCATGAGCAAATAGTTTATTACTCTACAAATGTAGAATAATATTTTGATTCTACAAACATAGAAGTAAATATTTTTCAATGCAACCCTCTCAGGGTTTTAAACCCTGAGAGGGTTCAAGCCTGCATAAAAGTATTACATTTGCCAAAAAATATTGAATCATGCTCACCGAACAACAACTCCTGGAAAGAAGCAGCTCAAGCTGCGAAATCTGTAACGCCACTGAAAACCTCAAAAGCTACGACCTTGCCAACTCACCAAGTGACATAGCCGAAACCAATGTATTGCTTTGTGATACATGTTTAAGCCAAATCGAAAACCCCGAAATCATAGACCCCAACCACTGGCGGAGCTTAAACGACAGTATGTGGAGCACCGTGCCGGCAGTACAAGTGCTTTCATGGCGCATGCTAAGCTGTCTCAAAGCCGAAGGTTGGCCACAGGATTTACTCGATATGATGTACCTCGATGACGAAACACTGGCCTGGGCTAAAGCAGATGGAGATGATCTTGCCTCAGCAGATCAAATTATTCACAGAGATAGCAATGGAGTTATTTTGGAAGCAGGGGATTCAGTGGTTTTAATAAAAGATTTAAAAGTGAAGGGCAGCAGTATGGTCGCAAAACAAGGGACCGCAGTTCGTAGAATTTCCCTCGATCACGAAAATGAAAAATACATTGAAGGTAAGGTTGATGGTCAGCAGATTGTGATTATTACTGATTTTGTGAAGAAAATTTGATATTTTACTCACCTAAATAATTTTGCTGATTTACTAAAACTCTGATAATAAAAATGCCAATTATTATAAATAATTGGCATTTTTAAATAGATGTTGACCTGATTTATTAATCAAAAAAATTAGCGTCAAGCGAATATCTGAAAGTTCCATTTTGGCATTCCAATATTTCTGAATATGTGCCAGAATCAACATAGTACAATTTAAAACTAAACTCAAATGTTCCTTCTACAATTCTTTGTTGTAAATCAAAATTAGTAATGGTAATACTTCCATCTTCTTCTTCATATGCCTGTGTAGTAGGAGTTGAGCTATCATTGTAAATGATATTTACATTAGATTGAGCATTTCCCCCAGAAGAAGTAGCAGAATCTGTAAGTAAATATGTTCCGGGTGCCCATTGGCTTTCTGGTATAAAGAGGTTTATCTCTTTGGTGTTTTCTAAGGTTGGATCCATAAAAGCACTATTTCCTTGTATTGCCAAAAAGTTTTCATCTGTTCCTGAAAACAATACAACTCTAGTTGCATCAGTCTGTCCAAATAGGAATGGCTTCATATTATCATACTGTACTCCTGCGATGTTAGCTGTCATAAGAGCAAAAGAAGATGGAGTGTTTTCTGGCGTGTTGGCTACAGGACCTACAAACTCACTAGCTGAATCAGAGCAAACACGACGTAGATAAAAATCATATGCTGCATTAAAATTCAATCCGTTTATTGATGCAGGACTGGTTATGGCAGTATGTATGTCACCATCTCCTTGTTGAAATCCTGTAAGACCATATTCTATTTCATACGTTGAATCGTCTGCAGCATCAACATCCCAACTTAATATTACTTGGGAAGCATTATTGTACTCGTCCATTTCAAAATTTGTGGGATCTTCACAACCACTTTGGTTATTTGAATCATCCTCACTGCTGCAACTTATAACAGCAAAAGCAGTAAACAATAGTAAAACTTGGGCAAATCTGAAATTATTCATTATATTTTTTTAGGAATTTATGTGGGCTAAAGTATATCTATAATTCCATATAGGCAAAAGAAAAAATCAATTCGCCATATCTTCTTTAATAATGATAACAAAAGGAAGACTTTATTTCAAGATATATAATAAATTTTGATACCCATAGGTATAAATAAATTTACCTACTCATCTCGGTAAAATAATGAAAAAACTGCGGGATGGTTTCAATCCCCTTCAGGTAATTCCAAATACCAAAATGCTCGTTGGGCGAATGAATGGCATCGCTGTCCAGTCCAAAGCCCATTAAGATGGTTTTGCTTTTCAGTTCTTTTTCAAACAAAGCAACAATCGGGATACTGCCGCCGCTGCGTTGCGGGATGGGAATTTTTCCAAAGGTGGCTTCATAAGCCTTTTCGGCTGCACGGTATTCCAGACTGTCGATGGGTGTTACATAAGCAGTGCCACCATGGTGTGGGGTGACTTTTACTTTAACCGCTTTCGGGGCGATGGACTCGAAATGGTTTTTAAACAATTCAGTGATTTCTTTCCAGTCCTGATCGGGCACCAGGCGCATGCTTATTTTCGCATAAGCTTTGCTGGCAATAACTGTTTTAGCACCTTCACCGGTATAACCGCCCCAAATTCCGTTTACGTCCAGTGTGGGTCTTATGGAGTTGCGCTCGTTTGTGGTATAGCCTTTTTCGCCATAGACATCGTTCATATCCAAAGCCTTTTTATAAGCATCAAGACTGAAAGGTGCTTCGGCCATTTTTTCTCGTTCTTTAGTAGTAAGTTCTTCTACTTTATCGTAAAAGCCGGGAATGGTAATATGGTTGTTTTCATCGTGCAACGAGGCAATCATTTTTGCCAACACATTGATGGGATTGGCCACGGCACCACCATACAAACCGGAGTGTAAATCACGGTTGGGTCCGGTAACTTCCACTTCCACATAACTCAAACCACGCAATCCGGTAGTGATGGAAGGGACATCTTTGGCAATCATTCCGGTATCACTGATGAGAATGACATCGTTTGCCAGCTTTTCTCGGTTACGCTCTAAAAACCAGCCCAGGCTCACACTGCCCACTTCTTCTTCACCTTCGATCATAAACTTGACGTTGCACGGTAATTGGTTGGTTTGGGTCATATATTCCATTGCTTTGACGTGCATATACATCTGACCCTTATCATCACAACTTCCACGTGCATAAATAGCACCCTCAGGATGGATATCAGTCTTTTTAATGACCGGCTCAAACGGCGGGCTATCCCACAAATCCAGAGGATCCGGCGGTTGCACGTCATAGTGGCCATAGACCAGAACGGTAGGAAGGTTTTTATCAATTATTTTTTCGCCATAAACGATCGGGTATCCCGGTGTTTCACAGATTTCAACCAAATCACAACCGGCTTTTTCAAGACTGGTTTTGACAGCTTCAGCAGTAGCAATCACATCTTTTTTATAAGCAGAATCGGCACTGATGGATGGAATTTTAAGTAAATCAATGAGTTCGTTGAGAAAACGGTCTTTGTTTTCTTCAATATAATTTTTTGCGCTCTTCATAGAATTTTTTTAATGAAACGTAAATTTACAAAAATCTGCTGTTTCTAGCAGTGTAGTCCCGGGAAAATTCCTTTGCTTAAATTCCAAGAAACTTCTGATAATACCATCTGATATACTTAAGGAAACCTCGCATAGCATATTGCTCAAATCGGTTGTATTCTTTAGTATGGGAAGTAGCGGGTTTGTGTATAGCTATAACGTATATATAGCGTATACATAGCGTATCTATAATGTGTGTATAGCGTATGTATACCGTATCATATCAATACCAAAAGCTGGCCAGAAGGTTTAGTTATACAAAAACAACGCACTTATAAGCTACCCGAAAGAGAGGATTTCAAAATTCATAAAAGTGCTGAGTATGCTATTAAATCAAAGGGTATAAACAATATCTCGAAAAGAAAGAAGGCCCGAACAGGCATTTAACAAGCAACAGCTTACACTTTGTCAATTTTATCAGACTTTAATATATTTTATAAAGGAAGTTGTTTTTTTATTCCAATCTTTGTGTATCTTTGCACCCACTTATTGAAAAAAACCAATTAGCGGATGTGGTGGAATTGGTAGACACGCCAGACTTAGGATTTAACCTAAAAAAAAGTGTTAAAATATTTAAAATGCGGATGTGGTGGAACTGGTAGACACGTCAGACTTAGGATCTGATGCCGCGAGGTGTGCAGGTTCGATTCCTGTCATCCGCACAAAAGCCGAAGAGAAATCTTCGGCTTTTTCATTTTAAAAAATGGGATTTTCTTCACGATTTTTGACCTTGGGTACAACATAGGTACAACATTTTACCTTTTTTCAGAACTGAATTGGCTTTAGTACTATATCCATTCATTTGATAACAAATCCTATTTTCTGTATTGAGGATTAATAAATTTTAGGTTATCTCAACCTCTGTTCTTCGTTTGAGGG